>Ga0207797_1003566_pt1 | contig 10243 bp, 12 predicted proteins | sample PRCRCaboRojoPR_6_FD_187275 | JGI IMG/M metagenome (GOLD analysis project Ga0207797, IMG submission 187275) | Marine sediment microbial community from Cabo Rojo, Puerto Rico - PR CR 10% Liquid 1 (SPAdes) | ecosystem: Environmental > Aquatic > Marine > Coastal > Sediment | place: Cabo Rojo, Puerto... | reverse complement strand
ATCCGGGTACCACTGCTCGGAGGCGTATGCTACAGAATCTTTGCGGAAGAACTCGTCGATGTAGGGCGTTGAGGTGCTGTCCTCCCGGAGGCTGTCCAGCGGAGCGGGGTAGACCGGCAGTGACGACCTACTCTCTGGGCAGTTGGCCGCCCAGGAGAGAGTGAGGTCCGTATTGTCCGGTACCCATACGAAGCACCTGGCCACGGGCAGCTCGGGATAACCATTGCTGTCAGCGACTGTCAGGCCGGGAGAGCTGCTGAATCTGAGATACCTGACCGAATCTATATCCACAGTGTCCGCCAGAAGGCCGCGCACCTCCACGTCGAAGGTCAGCAAGCTGTCCCAGGTGCCGTTGTACTGGATCAGGGGCGAGGTGTGCCCTTGGGTCCCGGCGTTGAACTCAAGCCATTCCGTCTGGGCCGGCGCGGCGAGGGGCAGGAGAAGCAGGAAGCTAAGGATTATCACTCGATGCGGGGGGGGGGTATGAAAACATATGATCTCCTTTTCCCGGGCGAGGGAACCATTTACCTGTCAATACGGTAGGTCAGCCCCTGGCTGTTGTCAATAAGGGCGGATGTGATATGATCTTCGAACCACTGCAGATGGGCTCGGGAAGCGAAGAAAAGGGCGCCCTTCCGGGCGCCCCTTCTGTTTGGTAGCGGGGGCAGGATTCGAACCTGCGACCTTTGGGTTATGAGCCCAACGAGCTACCGTACTGCTCCACCCCGCGACTGCAGGCTGAGTATAGGCAAAAGAGACATCGTGTCAAGGCGGGACTGGTGAAAGGCCGCCTGCAAGGGGAATTAGGCCCGGTCAGGGCTCGGGAACGGTGCCGGTCTCTATGGCGTGGGCGAAGTAGTACCAGAAGAAGTAGGCCAGCTCCCCGTCGGTGAAGGTGTCGATGAGCTCGGCGTGCATTATGGAGTCCAGCTTGGCGTCAACCTCCGGGTCCGCCGCCCGGGCGGCGGTGATCAGCTCGCCCACCGCTTCGCAGTCCTCCTCGGCCTCTATGGAGTCGAAGGCGGTTCGGACTTCCGTCGGGAGGGCCTGACGGAAGGTGTCCAGCCGTCGCTGCCTGCCCTCGGTGCGGCTCTCGGTGCAGGCCATGGCCAGCACCAGGAATGCAAGCCCCACGGCCGGGGGGACCCGGGGCCTGCGTGCAATCGGGCTCACAGCCGGTAGGCCAGCCCGGCCCGGTGGACCTCGCCCAGGTCGGCGAAGGGCTTGAAGGCGTAGTCGAGGCTGAACCGGTTCCAGTTGGTACCCACGCCGAAGGACAGGGCGTCTATAAAGCCGCCTCCGGCCTCGTCGGCGGAGCTCTTGGCGGCCAGGCTTCCTCCGGTGCGAAGGGTCAGCATGGGGACGACGGCGTACTCGGCGCCGGCGGCAAGGTCGAAGTCGCCGTGCATGGGCATGGTGGCGTCAACCGACAGCAGCAGGTCGTCGTCCAGCAGACGCATGGAGGCTCCGCCGGCCACCTCGGTGGGCAGGGGGTCGTTCTCCTTGTAGAAGGCCTGGGTCTGGACACCCACGTTGCGGACCACCAGGGCGGTGGAGAGGCCGGGGGCCGATGGTACGGCGTAGGAGGCTCCCAGGTCCACCATGAAGGCGTTGGCGCTGTAGGTGTCGATCTTGGAGTAGACCAGCTTGCCGCTGGCCCCGGCGGAAAGTCCCCCCGAGAAGGCCATGGCGTAGCTGCCGGAGAGGGCGATGGAGCTGCTGCCAAAGGTCTCTCCGGTGCCCAGCGGGTCGCTCATGGTGGTGCGGGTGAACTCGCCGGCGTTGAAGTAGTTGACGGAGACGCCGAAGGCGTCGCCCCCCCTGGGGGCGGCCCAGCCGGCGAAGCCGGCCTGCATGTCCATGAGGTAGCCGGTGTAGCTGGAGGCCAGCCTTCCCCCCTCCACGCTCACCAGGTTGGCCGGGTTCCAGTGGAGGGCCAGCGGGTCTCCGGTGACGGCGGTGAAGGCCCCGCCCATGGCGGCCGACCGGGCCCCCACGGGGATCTGAAGGAATGCGAAACCCGCCGTCTCCTCCGCGATGGCGTCAGCCGCCAGCGGTATCAGCAGGAGTGCTGCCAGTGCGAACCTGTACATGTCTTCTCCCCCGGCTTCATGGGCTGAAATCGAATCAGCCTCAAAGATTGAGCCCGCCGCCGCTCCGGTCAACTGGGCGGAGGAGCCACATCACCGCCGCGCTGTCGGAGGAGGCGCCGTGCGTCATGTCCAGCGCTTCCAGGACCACCAAATCCGCCTCATGGAGCAGCTTCGGGCCCAGCCGGATCACCGGAACGTCATCGGGCAGCGAGTCGGAGACCGCCCATGAGGTGTCAGCTATAGATACCCGAAGGTCCAGGGTATGGTTCCCGCCGAATGCGGCCAGGTAGCCCTCCAGACCCTTCCGCAGCGGGGGCACGGCCAGGGTGCATGGTTGCAGCATGTCCAGCCGCAGCATCTGCACGGACTGGACGTCAAGCCCCTGCCTGGCCTGGTAGGCGAGGAAGTCGCGAACCTCTCCCCGCAGCCCGCCGGCCAGCAGTGCCAGGGCCAGGGCGAGGGCGGCTGCCATGCCTACTTGATCCCCGAGCGGGCGTAGCTGGAGACGATCCGCTTCTGGGCGGCCACGAAGAGCAGCAGCAGGGGCATGGTGCAGAAGGTGGAGGCCGCCATCAGCAGCTGGTAGTTGGTGGTCTGCTCCTGGTTGAAGTAGGAGAGGCCCACCTGCAGCACCCGCAGCTCCTCGGAGTGGGTAACCACCAGGGGCCACATGAAGCTGTTCCAGGAGCCTATTACGTTGAAGAGGATGATGGTGACGATCACCGACTTCGACAGCGGCAGGGCCACCTTCCAGAGGAACTTGAAGCGGCTGCAGCCGTCCAGTATGGCCGCCTCGTACAGCGATCTGGGAATGGTCCGGAAATGCTGCCTCAGCAGGAAAATGGAAAAGACGTTGGCGGTCCAGGGCACGATCAGGGCCAGGTAGGTGTCTATCCAGCCCAGCTTGGAGAGGATCACGTAGGAGGGGGCCAGGTAGACGGGCTGGGGCACCATCATGGTGGAGAGGAAGAGCAGGAACAGGGTGTCCCGGCCCGGGTACTTCATGGTTCCGAAGGAGTATGCGGCCAGGGCGGTAGTCACCAGCGAGCCCCCCACCGTGAGCACGGTGACCAGCAGCGTGTTCAGGAAGTAGCGGCCGAAGGGGACCTTGTTCCAGGCCTCGGCGTAGTTGGAGAAGCCCCCCTGCTCCAGGGAGGTGCCCACCATCCACAGGAAGGGCAGGAGCATGATCACCCCGCCCATGGCCAGCAGGACGTGGGTGCCCGCCTTCAGGGTGACCGTCCGGGCGCTCATCAGTAGTGGACCCTCCTTCCCGCCAGCCTGCGCTGCAGCAGGGTGAGGGAGAGGAGCACGACGAACAGGAATACGCTGATGGCGCTGGCGTAGCCTATGTCGAACCGGTCGAAGGCCTTGCGGAAGAGGTAGAAGACGATGACGTTGGTGGTCCCCAGAGGCCCTCCCCCGGGGGGCGGCGTCATCACGTACACCAGCGCGAAGGTCTGGAAGGAGACGATGGTGCTCATGATCAGCACGTAGTAGGTGGTGGGCGACAGCAGGGGCCAGGTGATGTGCCGGAAGGTCCCCCACGGGCCGGCGCCGTCCAGCCGGGAGGCCTCGTAGTAGGTGTTGGGGATGTTCTCCAGGCCGGCCAGGAAGAGGACCGTGTTGTAGCCGATGCTCTTCCAGATGCTGACGATCATAAGGGCCACCAGGGCCAGGCTGGGGCCGGCAAGTATCCCCGGGGGATGGACCCCCAGGGGGCCCAGCAGCATCTCCACCACCCCTGTGGGCTCCCGCAGCCAGAGGAGGGGCTCTATGCCGAACAGCCCCAGCATTCTGTTGATGGGGCCGGCCTCGGGGTTGAACAGCCACGACCAGACCACGGATATGGCCACCGCGGAGGTGACTACGGGGAGAAAGTAGATGGTGCGGTAGACGGTCTTTCCCGCCAGCTTTCCCCGCAGCAGTATCGCCAGCAGAAGGGGCAGCATGATGCTGGCCGGCACCACGCCCAGAACGAAGAAAACGGTGTTCAGGACGCTCTGCCAGAACCTGCCGTCGGAGAGCATGCGGGCGTAGTTGCCGAAGCCCACGAAACCGTGGAAGCCGCCTATGTCGTACTCGGTGAAGCTGGCCAGGAAGGAGCTGATTATGGGAATGGTCCGGAAGGACAGGACGATGATCAGCGCCGGTACGATGTAGAGGTACGGGCCCAGCCTATCGCGGAGTCTCACCGCTCTCCCCGCCTGTGATCGAATGGTGGTGAAGTGCATGACCGTCGGTCGCCACAACAATAGTCCCGCACCTGTCGGTTCGCAAGACTTCCGCACCCCCGGCGGACCAGGCCTCCAGGGCGGAGGGATGGGGGTGTCCGAAGGGGTTGCCGGCCCCGCAGCAGACCACTGCGAGCTGGGGGCGGAGTCGGTCCAGGAAGGGGCCGAACAGGGAGGAGGCGCTGCCGTGGTGGGGTACCTTCACCACCGACACAGCCCCCAGCTCGGGCGCCAGCAGCCTCTCCGCCGGCTCCTCTATGTCGCCTGTGAGCAGGGCGGTGAAGTCGCCGCACTCCACCAGGAGCACGGCTCCGCGGTCGTTCACCGATAGCTCCGCCCCGGCAGCGCTTCCCCCGGCGGTCCGGCCTTCGACGCAGACCGTCCTCAGCAGAACGGACTCCGACAGCCACAGGCTGTCCCCCGACCGCAGGGGGCGGTAGTGGGCGCCGGACTCCAGGAGGGCCTCCAGGAGGCTCTCGTACAGAGGCGACACGTGGTCGATCATGGGATCCAGCATCAGGCGGACGCCGCAGGACCTGACCACCTCGGCCATTCCCCCCACGTGGTCGGCGTGGGGATGGGTCAGGACGGCCACCGGGACCGTGTCCACCCCAGCTTCCCTGAGAGCCCCCACAACCGGCGGCACCAGAGGGCCGCCCAGGTCGGGGCCGCCGTCCACCAGGCAGGCACGTCCCCCGGCGGGCACCAGCAGCACCGCGTCCCCCTGGCCCACGTCCAGGAACAGCATCTCCAGGAGGATGCTGTCCGGCCGGCTCAGGGGAAGCCAGTGCGAGGTGTCCGGCGCCGGGGCACCCACGGACACCATGCCCTGCAGCCCCTCCAGTGTCGTGGGGCCGATCCCCGCCACCTCCAGGAGCCCCTCGGTGCTTCCGAAGGGACCGTAGGTCTCCCGGAACTCCACGATTCTGGCGGCGGTGGCCGGACCGACCCCGGGCAGGGCCTCCAGCTGCCAGGCCGAGGCGCTGTTGAGGTCCAGGGGCTCCGGGGCCAGCTGGGCGGGAAGCAGCCAGACCAGGAGAAAAAGTACCGAGCTTGACACTTGCACCTCCCATCGTCACCATATTGCCCGTCAGCGCCAAAGGAAAGGAGGTTCTTTGTATGAGGAACCTGCTGATAATACTAGCCCTGACGCTTGCCGCAAGCGCTCTGGCCGGTGATCTGCGCCTGGAAGACAGCAGCTTCAGCACACTGGCCTACATCCGCGAGGATGGCAGGATAGAGGATGACTCCTTCCAGACCCTGGGCTACATTCGCGATGAGGGCGAAGACGGCATCAGGATCGAGGACGTGGAGTACACTACCCTTGGATACATGGACGATGGCGAGATAGAGAACGCCGAGTACGAGGAGATCTACAGGCTTGGTGAAAACGGCAGGCTAACCGACAGCCACTTCAGGACCGTGGCCAGGATAACCAGCGACGGTACCGTGGAGGACAGCTCGTTCCGGGTGATGATATACACCGACGGCACCGACGCCCACATGACCCGGAAGATAGCCGCCTACCTGATCTTCTTCAGCGACCTGCTGGAAGAGAACTAGAGAGACCGGGCCCGGGCGCTTCGGTGCCCGGGCCTTGACCATGTACGCCAAATGTACTAAACATGCGTACAGGTGGTGATACATGAACGACCTTACCGACAGACAGAAGCAGGTTTACCGTTTCCTGGAGAGCTTTCTCGGCCAGCACGGATACCCCCCAACCATACGGGAGATCCAGCGCCACTTCGGCCTGGCCAGCACCAAGGGCGTGAAAGACCATCTCGACCGCCTGGAGGCCAAGGGCTACATAAGGCGCCTCAGCGGCTCTGCCCGGGCCATAGAGCTGGTGGGCACCGGAGAGGGTCACCACGTGGTGGAGGTGCCGGTGGTGGGAAGGGTGGCGGCCGGGTCTCCGGTCCTGGCCACCGAGAACGTGGTGGGCAGCATTCCCGTAAGCAGCAGGGTGGCCCGGGGAGACGGCTTCTTCTTCCTGCAAGTGCAGGGAGACAGCATGGTGGACGCGGCCATACTGGACGGCGACCTGGTCCTGGTCCGGCCGCAGCCGTTCGTGGAGCAGGGCCGCATAGCCGTGGTGATGGTGGACGACGAGGCCACCGTGAAGCGCTTCTACCGCGAGGACGGCGCCGTCAGGCTGGCCGCGGAGAATCCCGACTACTCCGACATAGTGATTCCCGAGGGCGGGGGCGAGGTTCGGGTACTGGGACGGGTGGTGGCCGTAATCAGGGACGTGGAGGGTCAGTCCGGACTGGTCACCTGACCTTCAGGTCGAAGCTGCCTCCCCCGCGGAACCTGGTGCGCGCCCCGCTGCCGTTGTCCACGAACGCCAACCGGCCCACAAGCCTTCCATTGGAGCGAGTGACGTCCAGGAAGCCGAACCTGGGGTCCGCCGTCAGTACAAGCGTGTCCACACCGGCGACCGTGCAGGTGAAGCTGGCGGGTACGGGCCCGCTCCCCACCATGGAAAGTGGTATCCAGGTCTCCAGCCTGGAGCACCGCGGCTTGGTCAGGTCCGACGGCGGCACGGAATCCGGAAAAAGCATGATCCTTGCCACCGTCCCGACCGGCATCGAGTCCAGAAGGGCCGTCGCGGCCTTTACCCTGTAGGAGGAGTCGGGGGTGGAGAAGAACAGTGAGTCCCCAGACTCCACGGGAGGATAGGACGGAAGGTCGCCGGGTCCGTACTCCGCTCCGGTGGTCACCGGGACCCGTCCCGATACGCTGCACTCGTACTCCACTCCCCCCTTGCTGAAGAGAGCGTGGAGCGAGTAGTCCACCGAGTCCTCAAGCAGGGGGTTGTCGGACAGGCTCGCCCGGAACCCGGGATAGGCCTCGGAAGGGGCGAAGGTAGTGGTGCCCTGGGTCTCCAGGACCACCGAGGCGGGTACGACCTCCCTGCCCGCGAAGAAATCCCCCTCCGGGCCGCAGGGTATCTCGAAGCTGACGCTGGAGCGGGAGGACTCGCCGCCGCCGTAGACCTGTATGCGGAGGGTGGCCGGCATGGGCACCCCGGCGAAGTGGACGGGATTGGGCGTGTTACGCAGTGAGGCGGTGGAGCGGTCGAGGTCGGTGCGGAGGTCCTCTATCCTGATGAAACCCCCGGCGGGTACGTAGCGGCGTCCACCGTCCTCACCGCCGCAGGAGAGCAGTAGCGCGAAAGCGATTGCCGCCACCGGACGCATCTTTCCACCCTTCGGACTGATTGCAGGAAGGCTCACGTCCAGACTATATCGTCGCCGCGCCCCGACGGGGAGGGTCTCAGATCAGCCCCAGGCGCGCCATGGCCGAAGGAATCTCCGCGGCGGCGCCCACCAGCTCATCGGACCGGTCCATCTCCCCGGGGGCTCCGTAGCCGTAGGCGCACCCTATGAACCGTACGCCGTTCTCCTCTGCGGCCTGCAGGTCGTGGTAGCGGTCGCCCACCATGACCGCCCCGCGGTAGCTCCCCGTCTGCAGCAGCGAATGCAGCCGCCGGGTCTTCGACAGTCCGTCGTCGACACCCAGGAGGGCGTCGAAGCGGTCGCATATCCCGAAGGTCTCCAGCACCAGTCGTATGTAGCCCTCTCCGGCGTTGGATATCACCGCCATGTAGACGCCGGCCCTTCGAAGCTCACGAAGCATCCCTCTGACCCCGGGGTAAAGGGCCCCGGCGGCGGGAAGCGTATCCCGCTGGTGCCTGTCGATGGCCAGCATGAACCGGCGGCAGTCGTTTTCTCTGCCCGTGCCCAGAAGGTCCCTGCAGAACTCCTCCAGGGGCTCGCCGTAGAGGGCGTTGATACGCTCGGCGGCGGCGGGCTCCGCGCCCATCTCGGACATGGCCCGTCTTATGGCGGGAACCAGCGCCTTCTCGGTCCAGTGAAGGGTACCGTCAAGGTCGAATGCAGCCAGGATGCCGCCTTCTTGCATGGATGTCTCCGTCCGCCCGTTGTCCTTTGCCGCGAACGGCGAAGATAACCACGCGCCGGCAGCGGGCAAGGCCGGCGGGGAGGGTCGGAGACCGAGCTTTCTATGAGGCCAGGTTATCCGCCAGCCTGTCCAGGACCCCGGGCCACATGGCCTCGTAGTGTCTGTAGAGGTCGTCCCAGTCCTCCCCCGACCCCCATCCGGACTGGATGAGGCGCACCAGCACCCCTCCTCCCCTGGCCGGCTCCACCTTAAGGAGTATCCGCATCTTGGTCTTGCGGAGCTCGGGGTAGTCGGCGGGGGCGATCCACTCGAAGCTGAGCATCTGTCGGGGCAGATAGGAAAGGATCCTGCATCCCTCGGTTCCCCTGCTCCCCTCCGGAGCGTCGGGGTCCAGGAAGACCTCGAAGGCGCCGCCGCGCATCATCTCCACCCTGGCATCGGCAGCCAGGAACCTCCGAAGCCCCTCGGAAGTGGTCCAGGCCTTCCATACCTCCTGCAGCGGGGCGTCAAGCACCTTCTCGTGCACCTGCCGTCTGCCTGGCAAGTTTCCCCCTCTCCGTAGGCGATTCTATATTAGTCTAATCACTTAAGCCTCCGGCGCAAGTTTGCCCCCCTGCCCCGGTGCGGTCCCGGGAAGCCTCGGGGCGCCGGCGGCAGCAGGCTCGCGGTGACGATGGGATAGCCTTGGATCGAGACAGAATGGTGCTGATGGACTACGACGGCACGCTCCTGCAGGAGGGGGCACTGGACCGGCGCGCCCTGCGGCTTCTGGAGGAGATGGGCGAGATGGACGTGATCCGGGTGCTGGCCACGGGCCGGTCTCCTTTCTCGCTGCTGCGTTCGCTGGAGGGAAGGCCCCTCCCGGTGGACTACCTGATACTCTCCACGGGTGTGGGCGTGGTGGCCGCTTCCGGCTGGGAGACGGTCCGCAGCCTGTCCATGGGGCGGCGCAGGCTGGCGGAGGCGCTGGAGGTGCTGGGGGAGCTGGATGTGGACTACTCCGTGCATCATCCCTTCCCGGAGAACCACCGCTTCCGCTACCGGAGCTCGGGGAGGGGGCCGGCGGATGATCTGGAGCGCAGGCTGGCCCTCTACCGGGGCTTTCACAGCGAGATGACGGCCGACGCGGAGCTGCCCGCGGAGGCGTCGCAGGTGGTGGCCATAGCCGCGCCTCACGAAGGCGCCGATCTGCTGGAGCGGGTGCGGGGCCGGCTCCATCCCGCAATGACCGTGGTGAGGACCACCTCCCCCCTGGACGGGGAGTCCCTGTGGGTGGAGCTCTTCCCGGCGGGGGCCGGAAAGGGGCCCGCCGCCGCCTGGCTGGCCGAGCTTCTGCGGGTCTCCCCCGCCGATGCGCTGGCGGTGGGCAACGACTACAACGACCTGGACATGCTCCAATGGGCCGGGATGAGGATGGTGATGGAAGCCTCGCCCCGGCGGCTTCTGGGGCTGTTCGACTCCGCGGACTCCGCGGGCAGCGCGCTGGAGATGTGGCTGGATTCATGGTAGTCTGGGCCCTGGGCGACCTGCATCTCCCCGGTGGCGCGGACAAGCCCATGGACGTCTTCGGGCCCCACTGGAGGGACCACCCCCGCAGAATAGCGGAGAGCTGGCGGGCCCTGGTGTCCCCCGACCACTGGGTGCTGGTCCCGGGGGACATCTCCTGGGCCATGCGGCCCGAGGATGCGGAAGCCGACCTGGAGTGGCTGGGCCGCCTTCCGGGGAGGAAGATCCTGCTCCGGGGCAACCACGACTACTGGTGGGGGTCGGTCTCCAAGGTCAGGGATGCTCTTCCCGAGGGCACGAAGGCCCTGCAGAACGACGCCTTCGACCTGGGTGGCCCGGTGGTGGCGGGGGCCAGGGGATGGCGCCTGCCCGGATCGGAGGAGTGGGACCCGGACAGCGACCCCAAGTACGTGGAGAGGGAGCTGGGCCGGCTGCGGCTCTCCCTGGACGCGGCGGCGGAGATGGGGGCCGGCGGCCCCGGCA
>Ga0207797_1003565_pt1 | contig 10245 bp, 12 predicted proteins | sample PRCRCaboRojoPR_6_FD_187275 | JGI IMG/M metagenome (GOLD analysis project Ga0207797, IMG submission 187275) | Marine sediment microbial community from Cabo Rojo, Puerto Rico - PR CR 10% Liquid 1 (SPAdes) | ecosystem: Environmental > Aquatic > Marine > Coastal > Sediment | place: Cabo Rojo, Puerto... | reverse complement strand
CCTCCGCCTCGAACGCCTCGACGGACCGCTCCACGTAGTGGACCCGTTGGAGCGGAATCCGCCTGACGACGTCGTTACCGGCCTCGTCCTCGTCGAGCTTGACGATCCAGTGGTCCTGGAAGTAGGCGATGCGCTCGTTCTGGACGGTGCGCTCGACGGTCCCCTCCTCGGGGTCCTCGTAGACGATGACCGCCGTGCCGAGCTCCGTGTTCGCCATACCCCCGTCTCGCCGGTCCGGGGGTGTATGTCTGGTGGCTGCTCCCACCGGCCGGGACGCTACTCGAAGACGAACCGGCCGTCCTCCTGGACGCGCTCGCCGTCGACCTCGATGAACGACTCCTCGGACATGTCGACGATCATGTCCACGTGCTGGGCGCTGTCGTTGCGCTCGCGGTCCGGACCGACCGTGTCCGCGTAGGCGTTGCCCACCGCCATGTGGACCGTGTCGCCCATCTTCTCGTCGAACAGCATGTTGTACGTGAACCGGTCGATGTCGCGGTTCATGCCGATGCCGAGCTCGCCCAGCCGGCGGGCCCCCTCGTCGGTTTCGAGGATGCCGGTGAGCACCTCCTCGTTGGTCTCGGCGGAGTGCTCGACGACGACCCCGTCCTCGAACACGAGCCGGGCGCCGGTCACCTCCCGGCCCTGCTGGTAGACGGGCTTGTCGAACAGCACCTCACCCTGGACGCTGTCGACCACCGGCGCGGTGAACACCTCCCCGCCGGGGAGGTTGTGCTCGGCGTAGTCGTTCTGGACGACCATCCCGTCGACGCTCATCCGGACGTCGGTGGTGTCCCCGGAGACGACCCGCACCTCGTCGGCGTCGGCCAGTATCTCCACCATCTGCTCCTGGTGGGCGCGCTGGGCGTCCCAGTCCTTGTTGACGGCGTCCCAGACGAAGTTCTCGTAGGCCTCCGTGCTCATCCCGGCGAGCTGTGCCCCCGCGGGGGTGGGGAACTGGGTGAGACACCACCGCTTGGACAGCGCCACCTCCTGGACGGGTTTGTTGACCCGCGAGCGGGCCGCCGACGTCTCCGGGGCGACGTCGGAGGTCTCGGTGGCGTTGCGCCCCGCCCGGATCCGCACGAGCACGTCGGCGGCCTCGAACAGCGCCCGCTTGGGCTCGGCGGTGTCGAGCCCCTCCGGGTCGGCCGCCCGCATGAACGCCCGGTCGGCGCGGGCGGAGTTGGCCACGTACGTCGGCGTCGCCCCGAGCTCGCCACAGACCTCGTGCAGCGCCACCGCGAGCTCCTCGGCGGGGGCGGGCGCGCTGATGACGACCTGGTCGCCGGCCTCGATGGCGGTGGAGTGTCTGGCGACGATGCTGGCGTGCTCCCGGATGCGGGGGTCCATACGGCCTCTGCTCGCGGCCGGCGGTTAGCGCTTTCGACGCTACCGTTCGTCCAGCGGCGGGAACTCCAGCTCCCGGTCGCCGACGTACCGCGACCGGGGGCGGATGAGGCGGTTGTCGCCGTACTGCTCGAACACGTGGGCGATCCAGCCCGCCGCCCGCGAGATGGCGAAGATGGGGGTGTACGCGTCGACGGGGATCCCCATCTGGTAGTACGTCGAGGCGGAGTAGAAGTCCACGTTCGGCGCCAGCCCCTTCTCCTGGCCGACGAACGCCTCGATGGCCGTCGAGTACTCGTACCACTTCATCGCCCCCTCGCGGCCCAGCGCCTTCGAGCGCTCGCCCAGGATCTTCGCCCGGGGGTCTTTCACGTTGTACACGCGGTGGCCGAACCCGGGGATGCGCCGCCCCTCGGCGAGCGCCGTCCGCACCCACTCGGTGGGGTCCATCCCGGAGGCGTCCACCTCCTGGAGCATCCGCATCACGTTCTGGTTGGCGCCGCCGTGGAGGCTGCCGCTCAGGGTGCCCACGGCGCTGGTGACGGCGCTGTGGAGGTCCGCCAGCGTGCTGGCGGTCACCATCGCGGCGAACGTGGAGGCGTTGAGCCCGTGGTCGGCGTGGAGCACCAGCGCCTGGTCGAACGTCTCCGCGAGCACCTCGGAGGGTGCCTCGTCGTTGAGCATGTACAGGAAGTTCGCCGCGTGGCTCAGGTCCTCGCGGGGCGCCACGGGGTCGTCGCCCTCGCGCAGCCGGAGAAACGCCGCCAGCGCGGTCGGCAGCTTCGCGACGATGCGCTGGCCCTTGCGGACGTTGGCGGGGTAGCGCTGGGGGTCGGCGTCGGCGTCGGGGTCGCTCGCCGACAACAGGGAGGTGACCGTCCGCATCGCGGCCATCGGCTCCTCGTCGGCGGCGGCCAGCCGCTCGATCACGGCGGCGGTGTCGTCGTCGAGCTCCCGCTTGGCGGCCATCGAGTCGGCGAACGCCTCCAGAATCGCCGGCGTGGGCAGCTCCCCGTGCCACAGCAGGTAGATCACCTCCTCGAAGCTGGCCTCCCGGGCCAGGTCCTCGATGGAGTAGCCACGGTAGACGAGCTTCCCCTCGTCGCCGTCGATGTAGCTGAGCGACGACTCGGCGACGACGACGCCCTCCAGCCCTTTCTGCACGTCCTCCGTCTCGGCCATGCGTTGGGCTTCCCAACCGCCCGGCAAAAGGGTTGTTATGCCGGGGACCGCCCCGCGACCGGGGCGGGACGGGCAAGACCTAATCGGGGTCGCCCCGAACCCGGGGTATGAGCGACCGGACCGGCGCGGGGCTGGAGGCCGCCGCGAGAACCGCCGTAGACCAGTGTATGGACCTCGAGAACGGGGAGTCCTGTCTGGTCGTGACCGACGAGAAGCGCCGCGCCATCGGGGAGGCGCTGTACGGGGCCGCCCGCGAGCTGACCGACGACGCCGCAATCGTCCGCTACCCGCCGGGCGACCAGCACGGCGAGGAGCCGCCCGGCACCGTCGCCGTGGCGATGCGGGAGGCCGACGTGGTGCTCTGCCCGACCACCAAGAGCCTCAGCCACACCCGCGCCCGGACCCGCGCCAACGAGGCCGGCGCCCGTGTCGCCACCCTGCCGGGGATCACGGAGGCGGTGTTCACGACCGGGCTGGACGCGGACTACGGCGCCATCGCGGCCGCCTGCGAGCGTATCGAGCGGCAGGTCGCCGGCGCCGAGGAGATACGGGTCACCGCCCCTGCCGGCACGGAGATCACCGTCGAGCCCGGCGACCGCGAGTGGCTGACCGACACCGGCATCGTCCACGAGCCCGGGGAGATGTCGAACCTGCCGGCCGGCGAGACGTTCCTCAGCCCCGCGAACGCGGACGGTCGGGTGGTCGTCGACGGGACGATGATGCCCCACGGGCTGTTGGAGGGCCGGACCGTCGAGTTCACCGTCGAGGACGGCCAGGTCGTCGGGATGAGCGACGGGGCGATCGCCGACCAGCTGGCGACGGCCGCCGAGTCGGTCGGCGACGCCGCCTACAACCTGGCGGAGCTCGGCATCGGCGCCAACACCGCCGTGACGGAGCTGGTCGGGAGCGTCCTGCTGGACGAGAAGGCCGCCGGCACCGTCCACCTCGCCATCGGCGACGACGCCGGTATCGGCGGCGACACGGAGGCGCCGGTCCACCTGGACGGCATCGTCACGGAGCCGACGGTGTACGCCGACGGCGAGGAGATCCAGCTGCCGGGGCGTTAACGGTCGCCCTCCTCGCTCGCGAGATACTCCTCCTGGACGGCGACCACCGCCGCCGAGTCCTCGCAGTCGGCGTACCGGCGCAGGGGCTCCTCGTTCAGCTCCAGGAACGTGTGCCCCCAGCGGAACTTCCCCAGCAGCCGCTCGGCGAGAGCGCACTCCCCGAGGATACACAGCGCGCCGGCGAACGCCTCGGCGGTGTTGAGCCGGAACGGCCGGCCGTGGCTGACGGGGTTGCCGGCGACGAGAAACGGGAGCGCCCGGCGCGGCCCCCGGAGGTCGCTCCCCGGCGGGGTCGCGCCGTCGACGGACTCCCAGGAGCAGTCGAGCGCCACCAGCCGGTCGGGGTCGTCCGCGGGCGACAGCGCCCGCTCGGCGAACGGGTCAAGCACCAGCCCCGGCGGTGTCGCCCGGTCCGAGCGGTGGAGTTCGACCAGCCCGAACCGCGCCAGCTTCCGGGCCGAGCACTTCTCCGGGTCGTCGTCGCCCACGTACCGGACGTGCAGCTCCCTGTCCACGGCGGCTGTAGCCGGCCGGCCGGCAAAAGCCGTCCGCTCGGTCGCCCACAGTAACTGACTTGCTTCGAGGGCGGCAACGGACAGGGGATGGGATACGAGTACGGCGGTGAGGCCCACGGAGAGCTCGTCGAGTCCTATCGGGCAGACGAATCCCCGATGCCGACGGACCCCTCGCGGAGCTACCCCCGCCGGGAGTTCCTGCGTGACGAGCCGCTGTTGCTCAAACAGCTGCTGTTCCCGAGATGCTGGAACGCGACGGAGCTGCTGGACGACCCCGAGGCGACCCGCGACCGGCTGACGGAGCTCGGCCGCTGCGTGCGGACCGGCGTGGCGGCGTACTCGGACCGCGAGCCGGAGGCGCTGACGGAGGTCGCCGACGCGACGCTCGACCGGCTGCCGGCGATCCGGCACAGCCTCAAGAAGGACGTCGAGGCCGCCTACAAGGGCGACCCCGCGGCGCGGAGCTACTGCGAGATCATCCGCTCGTACCCCGGGTTCCACGCCACCCTGACCCACCGGGTGGCACACGTCCTCTACGAGGCGGACTGTCGGGAGTACGCCCGCGAGCTCGCCGAGTACTCCAAAAGCGAGACCGGCATCGACATCCACCCGGGGGCGGAGATCGGCGAGCACTTCTTCGTCGACCACGGCTCCGGAGTGGTCATCGGCGAGACGGCGACGGTCGGCGACTGGGTCCGGCTGTACCAGAACGTCACGCTCGGGGCGCTCCACTTCGAGGAGGAGGAGGGGGAGGACCACATGCTGGCGAAAGACTACAAGCGCCACCCGGACATCGGTGACCACGTCGTCATCGGCGCCGGGAGCAACGTGCTCGGCACGGTGGAGGTCGGCGACCACGTGAGCATCGGCGCGAACTCCTGGGTGACCGACGACATCCCGGACAACACCAGCGTGTTCATCGCCGACCACCCCGAGCAGGCGCGCAAGTCAAACAGGTAGCGGCTGGCGGTTCCTCGTGCCGTCGCTCCCGGGGCTGGCCACCGGCCCGTCGGGGACGGGAACCGGGGGCCCGGCGTACAGCACGGCCGCGACACCGTCCCAGCCTCCGGACGACAGCCGGGGGGTGGAGACGGAGCGGTCGTTCGAGCGTCCCCCTGTGGACGTCTCGTCCTCGTCGAGCACCGTCCACGTGGGGGAGTCGAGGATACGACCCGGCGTGTAGCCGGCGTCTAACTAAGCGAATCGGGTCAGCGGGTCGCGCCGTGTCACGGCCGAACCCCGATCGCATCGACACGTCGGTGGTCGGGAGCGTCCACGACGTCGGCGAGAACCGGTTGAACAACCTCGTGGTCCAGGCCGACCGGGGGACGATGTTCCACCGCCACGAGTGGCTCGCCGCAATCGAGGAGGGGCTGGACTGCGACCCGAGACACGCCGTGGTCCGGAAGGACACGAACCCGGTCGCGATACTGCCGACGTTCGCCGTGCCCCTGGAGCTCCCCCACGACACCGCCGAGTCGATCGCCACCGCCCTGGACGTCAGGCTGCTCACCTCCGGCAGCCCGGGGTCGGGCGGCCCGGTGATCGCAACCGACGAGCGGGCCAACGTCGACCGGCTGCTCGACGCCGTCGAGTCGACGACCGGGCCGCTGGATCTGTGTCACCGGATCGTCACCCACGACCTGGGCGAGATCCGCTACGGGAAGTACCTCCAGACCCGCGGCTACGAGCCGACCTCGCACATCGCGCTGTTCTTTCTGGACATCGAGGACGGCTGGGAGGCCGTCTACGACCGGATGGACACGGAGCGCCAGAAGCCGCTCCGCGGGCGCGCGAACAGGACTACCGGGTCGAGCGGGAGCCGCTTGGGACGGAGCTCGACCGGACCTACGAGATGTACCGCCGCAACGTCGCGCGCGTCGGCGGCGACCGCCTGCCGCGGGCGCTGTTCGAGGCGCTCGCCGACCGGTTCGCCGACCGCGTGCAGGTGTTCACGGCCCACGTCGACGGGGAGGTCGTCGGGAAGTACGTCCACCTCTGCGACGAGGAGAGCTCGATGCTCCACCACTGGCTGTCGGCGATTCCCGACGAGGACTGCTACGACGCGTACCCCTCGGAGCTGCTGCACGAGCGGGCGATCAGGTGGGGGATCGACGCCGGGGTCGCGGAGTACAACTTCGACGCGGTCGGGTCGTACTTCGACGACTCCGTCTTCCGGTTCAAGGCCAAGTACGGCGGCCGGGCGGTCCCACAGCTTCGCTGGGAGAAGGGGGTGAACCCGCTGCTCTGGCACCCGTTCCGTCTGGGCCGGTCGAGACACTGGGCCAGGGCGCTCAGAGTCGTTGCTCGGACCGCCGGGCGTCGGCCCGGGCCTCCGCCGCGGCGGCGAGGCCGGGGGTTTAAACCGGGGAGCGCGCAACCTCTACCCGATGAGTCGTCTCGCGGGGGGACCGGTGCCGGAGCTGGCCGAACGCGCCGAGGCGTGTGCCGAGCGGCTGCTGGCGGCCGACAGCGTGCTGCTTGCCTCCCACATCGACGCCGACGGGCTGACCAGCGCCGCCGTCGCCGCCACCGCGCTGGAACGGGCCGGAATCCCCTTCGAGGCGGTGTTCGAGAAACAGCTCGACGACGCCGCAATCGCCGGCATCGCCGACACGGGGTACGACACGGTGCTGTTCACGGACTTCGGCAGCGGCCAGCTCGACGCCATCGCCGCCCACGAGCGCCAGGGGGGGTTCACACCGGTGATCGCCGACCACCACCAGCCCGCCGACGCCGACAGCCGCTACCACCTCAACCCGCTGCTGGAGGGGCTGAACGGCGCCGCGGAGCTGTCCGGCGCCGGGACGACGTACGTGCTGGCGCGGGCGATGGCGGAGCGGGGCCGCGCGGTGGAGAGCGACAACCGCGACCTGGCGGCGCTGGCTGTCGTCGGCGCCGTCGGCGACATGCAGGCGACCGACGACGGGCTGGTCGGCGCCAACGCCGCCGTCGTCGAGGAGGGGGTCGCCGCCGGCGTGCTGGAGGAGGCGACCGACCTCGCGATGTACGGCCGCCAGACCCGGCCGCTGCCGAAGCTGCTCGAGTACGCAAGCGACGTCCGGGTTCCGGGGATCACCAACGACGAGGCCGGCGCGGTCGGCTTCCTGAACGACCTCGGGCTGGACCTGAAACGCGACGGGGAGTGGCGCACCTGGGTGGAGCTGTCCGACGCCGAGCGCCAGGAGGTCGCCAGCGCGCTCGTCCAGCGCGCGGTCACCAGCGGCGTCCCCGCGAGCAAGGTCGACCGGCTGGTCGGCACCACCTACGTGCTCACCCGGGAGCCCGAGGGGACGGAGCTGCGGGACGCCAGCGAGTTCTCCACGCTTCTGAACGCCACCGCCCGCTACGAGCGCGCGGACGTGGGGCTGGCGGTGTGTCTTGGCGACCGCGGGGGGGCGCTCGACCGGGCGCGGCGGCTGCTGGCGAACCACCGGCGCAACCTCTCGGAGGGGCTGCGCTGGGTGCGCACGGAGGGGGTCACCCAGGAGGCCAACGTCCAGTGGTTCGACGCCGGCGAGCGCATCCGCGAGACCATCGTCGGCATCGTCGCCGGGATGGCCTACGGCGCCGACGGGGTGGACCGCTCGAAGCCGATTATCGCCTTCGCCGCCAAGGGGGACGACGAGACGAAGGTGTCCGCCCGTGGCACCGGGACGCTCGCCGGCCGGGGGTTGGACCTGTCGGTCGTGATGGGCGAGGCGTCGGCCGCGGTCGGGGGCGGCGGCGGCGGCCACGACGTCGCCGCCGGGGCCACCATCCCCGCCGGCGAGGAGGCGGCGTTCGTCGAGCGCGCCGACGAGCTCGTCGCCGACCAGCTCGGGTGAGTCGGCGGGCTTTTGCTGGGCTCGACCCACGGACGAGTATGACCGAGTTCGATCCGGAGCGTTTCGAGGACGAGAAGTACGACACCTACTTCACGCAGCTCCAGGAGGCCTACCGGACGGCGTTCGACCGGATGCGCGAGCAGTTCGACTCCACGCTGGTCCACGGCATCGACCAGCAGGTGCTCAACGAGTCCGAGCCCGTTCTCGTCGACGGCGGCTTCGAGATACGGCTCCCCGAGGCGCCGTACGACCGGCTCACCGGCGTCGCCGTCGAGCGCGAGCGGTTCGAGACCGTGCTGGAGCGCTACACCGAGGAGCTCCGGCGGGCGCTGCGGGAGGTGTTCGACCGCGAGTGAGCCGAGCATTGATGACCGGGGCGGCCCACGCTCGCGTATGGCAGACCTGCTCGACGACGCGGAGATAACGGAGCGGCTCCCGGAGGGCTGGGAGCGGGACGGCGACGAGATCGTGCGCACCTACGAGTTCGACAGCTACCTCGGCGGGGTGGGGTTCGCCGCCGGCGCCGGCGGCGTCGCCGAGGAGGCGTTCCACCACCCGGAGATGACGATCCGCTGGCGGGAGGTGGAGGTGCGGCTCACCACCCACGACGCCGGCGGCATCACCGACAAGGACATCGACCTCGCCGGCCGGTTCGACGAGATCGCCGACTCGTAACCCGCCCCGGAAGGCACTTGCCCGCCGACGGCGTAGCGGATGTCCCGATGGTGGAGCCCCCGGCCGACTACGGCTTCTGGCTGTTCGACTTCGACGGCACGCTGATCGACATCGAGGACGGCTACATGACCGACGTGATGAACGAGGTCGGGAGCCGGCTGGGCCACGCGTTCAGCACGCGCGAGGCCGAGACGCTGTGGCACGGCCTCGGTGGGGAGCGCAACGCCCAGCTCCGGGCGTGGGGGCTGGACCCGGACCGGTTCTGGGAGGTGTTCCACGAGGTGGAGGACCCGGTCGCGCGCGCCGAGCACACCTACCTGTACGACGACGCCGAGTGGGTCGGCGAGCTCGACCGGCCGGTCGGGCTGGTCACCCACTCCCAGCAGCGTCTCACCGACGCGGCGCTGTCACAGCTGGGTATCCGGGACTGGTTCGACGGCGTCGTCTGCTGTACCGCCGAGCTCGGGTGGAAGCCCGACCCCGCGCCGGTACGCCTGGCGATGGACCGGGTCGGCGTCGACGGCGCCGACGGCGTCCTCGTCGGTGACGGGCCACAGGACGTGGGCGCGGCCTGGAACGCCGGGTTGGCGGGCGTCCACGTCGAGCGCCACGGCCACCAGCGCCGCGGGCTGTGCGTGCTCGGCGACCGCCGGGTGCGGAGCCTCGAGGAGCTGCTCGGCGGGACCGACCCCGCGCCGGCGACCGACTAGTCCTCAGTCGTACAGCTCCTCGGCGTCCTCCAGCGGCAGCTCGTAGTCGGCCTCGCGGACCGTCTCGACGCCGGCGGTCAGCTCGAGGGTCTCGCCACACTCCGGGCAGGGCACCGCCAGCCGGACGGCGAGCCCGTCCTCTCGCTCGGACAGGTCGACCACGACGGCGTCCGAGAGGTAGAGGTACTCCGCGTTCAGTGGGTGGTCACACGACATAGCCGGAGCTGCCCTACGGGGCCGGAAGAACGCTACGGACCGCTCAGAAGGGGGCCTGGGGGCCCTCGTCGGAGTCGTCCTCGCGGGTCATCTCGCCGGGGAACGAGGGGGACATCCCGCCACCCCCGTGGCCGCCGTCCATCCCCGTGTCGGCGTGGACCTGGGTGATCTCGGGGATCTCCTTGGTCATCCGGGACTTGATCGCCTGGATCGTCATCGGGGAGATGCCACACCCCGAGCAGGCGCCGCCGAGCTGGAGCGACACGCTCCCTGCCTCGGCGTCGAGGTTCGTGATGGCGGCGCTGCCGCCGTGCATCTGGATCTGCGGGAAGTTGCGCCGCAGGAAGTTCGACACCTCCTCGCGGAGGTCGTCCTCGGACTTGGCGGACTCCGTGCTCATACCACGACTAGCTTCTCGACGGGCTTATGCGTTTGGACAGCGCTGTCGCTGTCGGGCTGGTCGGGAGCCCCGCTGCCGTAGCCGGAGGCTACAGACGGACGAGGTTCTTCGCTCGCGGGCCCTTGTCGGCCTCGACGATTTCGAACTCTACCTCCTGGCCCTCCTCGAGGTCCGGGCCGCCGACGTCCTCCATGTGGAAGAAGACGTCCTCGTCCGCGTCCTCGGTCTCGATGAAGCCGTAACCGCCGGTGTCGTTGAAGAACACGACTTTGCCGCTCGCCATCGCACGCCGGCTAACGACCC
>Ga0207797_1003564_pt1 | contig 10245 bp, 12 predicted proteins | sample PRCRCaboRojoPR_6_FD_187275 | JGI IMG/M metagenome (GOLD analysis project Ga0207797, IMG submission 187275) | Marine sediment microbial community from Cabo Rojo, Puerto Rico - PR CR 10% Liquid 1 (SPAdes) | ecosystem: Environmental > Aquatic > Marine > Coastal > Sediment | place: Cabo Rojo, Puerto... | reverse complement strand
GGTGGACGGCGCGAGCGTCGAGCACGGGCTGCTCGTCTCCCACGTCAACGGCATCTGGGCCCGATAGCTCTTTTTCCCTTTTTTTCTTTTGCGGCTGTCATCTCAGCCTCACGCCGATACAAATGCGGGTCTTCCCCGATAAAAACAATAAATAAAACCACCTGGTTGGGGTGGACATGAACAAAGCCATTGTGCTGGCCGCCGGAATCATTGCCATCGTGGCCTGCGGCGCCGGCTGCCTTGAAAGCGAGGGGGCAACGGTGACGATGACGATGGGCGAGTTCTCCGACGACTACGTCCGCTCCACGGACAACACAACCCGGGTGATGACCGACATGCTGGCGTCGCTCGACCCCGGGGACGTGCTGCTGCTCAAAGACACCATCACCAACATGACCTACATGGCCGGTGCAGGATACACGCAGATCGAGTTTGCCTCGCTGCCGGGCACGGGCTTCCCCGTCAAAGGAGACAGCACACAGACGCTGGCGTCGGGGGACACCGTCGAGATACCGCTTCACATCATCACCGTCACCTACACCGAGCAAATCAACGGGGAAAACTGGACGTTCAGGCAGGAATACTTCCGGGAGGGATGGAACAGCGAAAACGCGTCATTTGTCCCCATACCCCGGGATGCCGTCAGGCGGACCAGCGCGGGTAGAACGGTTACGATGACGATGGGTGAGCTGATAGCCGACTACGACTACCGCTACGACAACGCCACCAGGGAGATCTCCAACCTGCTCGTCTCATTGAACGAGGGAGACACCCTGGTCATCGACGACACGCTGTACAGCCTCGAATACAACGCGTCAGGCGGCTACACCGTCATCGACTTCGAAACCATGAAAGGATACACGTTCCACATAAAGGGCGACATCACCGGCGAGTATACGAAAGGTGACGCCGTCACGTTGACGCTGCACATCATCAGGGTGACCACGTCCCAGATGATGAACGGCACCCGGTGGACCATCGAGGAGGAAACATTCGAAGAAGGCTGGGACGACGGGGAATACATACCCATCCCGCGCCAGTATCTCAGCCGTGAATAACACTGCACGGCCAGCATCTATGCGTACAGCCAGAGGAGCATGACGAGCAGCGCGACGGCCAAAGCAAAGCCGATGTAGACCAGGATGTGGAGCCAGCGCAGGTCCCCGCCCAGCGTCCGGGTGAGCTCCGAGATAGGGTTCCGCCCCGTTTTCGCGGCCATAACCCGTTATTCTCCCACGGCCGCGATGTACATGGGGTCGTAGTCCCCGGATAGGCCGATGGCGTCCATGACCGCTGTGTCGTCATCGACGGCGTAGACGTTCGATGAGAGCTCCATGGCCGTTGCCTCCAGCAGGACGTTGTACATGGCGGCGCCGGCCTCCATGTGCCAGATGTATCGGATGAAGCTGCCGGACAGGTCGTCGTACCATTCCGGCCTGGTGCGGTCCACGTTCAGCACCGTGATAACGGTCAATGGCGCCGACGCCACCGCCTCATGGGATGCCCCGGCGATGGTCCCACGATGGTCACCCTCGGCCATCTGCCGCATGCCCGTCAGGACGGGGAGACCGAAAAAGTCGACGGGCGCAAACCGGAGATACCAGTTGAGCTCGGTGAGCAGGTTGGGATAATAGCGGTAGACGCCATCGGCCGTGGCGACGTATATTTCAAAGGGATAGTAGCCATGGGCGCTGGGCACGGTGCGATGCCTGGCGACCGAGTTTTTTTCCTGCCGGCTGCGGTCGAGATAGAGCGACATGCCATAGGACGACCAGACGAGCTGGCTCTGCTGCTCCGTGGTGAGCGTTCCGGACAGCGCCGACGTTTCCGCCCGCATTTGTATCGCCGTGGTCAGAGACATGTCGCCAATCGCGGGGCGGGGCCGCAGCGACAGCCACCATGGCCGATGACGGAAGTCATAGTCATGGACGGGATGGCCGAGCGGCATAATTATCATGCCGTCCTCTGTTTCCGGGACGCCGAGCACGGTGTTGATGGGCGACGGATATTCACCGGTGACCACGGTGCCAAGGCCGAGGGCGGCGGCCGTCAGGGCGACGTTCTGGAACACGGCGCCGACCTGCGCGGATGCGATGTGCTCACCCGCGGCGGTCATGTTCCAGGCCAGGCACAGAACCACGGGTGCCTCGTACTGCCAGCCCACGCTGCTCCGGTAGTCGCCCTCCCTGTACAGCGTGAGCGAATGACCCGTGGCGTTGTACCTGTAGGCCGCGTCCTCGAGCAGCACGTAGAGCTCACATGCATGCCGTTCGCCGAACGCGGGAAACGTCCGGCCGTCGTCGCGATGGCCACCGGCATGCCAGAGCACCGTTGACAGCTGCTGCATGTCAACCGGCTCGTCGGTGAACTCCCGGATGGACATCCGCCGGCAGATGGCCTCCTCGAGCGACATGTCGACATCCTGCGGCGGGGGCAGCCCATCCGTTGCCGTCTGCATCACTGGAAACGTGTCCGTTTCAGCGTGATACACAGCGACTGGCCCGATGGATGGAACAAGCGTCATGCCGAAAAAAAGCATCACTACCCCCGCCGCCACAGCCCGATATCCTGATTGCGTCATGTAATACCTCCCATGTATACATCGCCAGCCGATTTTTAAAATTACCCCTTAGCAACGCCGAGACGGGCGATGGTCTGGCCGGCTCTCACCCTGTCCCCTGGCGCAACGGCCGGGGTGGCACCGTCGGGCAGCTCCACCGTCACCTTGGAGCCAAAGCGGATGATGCCGATGCGCTGCCCCTTTTCGACGACCTCGCCCCCGGATATGTATGGCACGATGCGCCGCGCAATCATGCCGGCTATCTGGACGACGTGGAGGTCGCCGTGCTCCGTCCGCAGCACGATGTGCAGGCGCTCGTTGTCGCCTCGTTCCCGAAACGCGGGGGCATGCCGGCCCGGGGTGTGCTCCATCGACATGACCACGCCCCGCAGCGGCGCCCGGTTGACATGGACGTTCCAGAGGTTCATGAAAATGGAAACACGGCGGCCTGCTTCGAGGACGACGCCGTCCGCCGGGGACACGACGCCGTCGCCGACCGCCCGATGCGGGTCACGGAAAAACAGCAGGAAAACGAGCTGGAGGAGCAGGAGGACAAGCGCAGGAAAAACAAAGACGGGGTCGAGAAACGAAAGAGCGACGGAGAGCATGGCGAACGGCAGCGGCGCCATGGCGACATGCCGGCAGCCACGCGCTATCATCGTTTCCCCGGGCGCTGCAGCGCTCGCTCAACCGGCCCCTCCCGTTTCGGCAGGTCGAACAGGTCCATGATGTTGTCGTAGAGCTCGGGCAGTATCTCAAAGGCGATGTAGGCCAGGACGATCAGGGCGACCAGCGAGCCAGCCTTGCCAACAATGTTGTGCATCATGTAAAAGGAGGCACCGAGCACCTCGACGCCAAATATGACGCCGACATTCCGGACGATGTTCAGCCCGTAGATGACGGGAACCGTCGCCAGAAACGCCTTCAGGCGGCGTTCCCGGTCAACATCGCGGAGCGCAACAACAACCCCGACGAATATCATGATGGACTGGAGGCCGGTGCAGGCCAGGATGATGTCGACCGACGGCCAGCCGTTGAAAAAAACCGGGACGGACACCGAGTCGCCATACTGTATGGAGCCGGCGACGACGTCGTAGCCAAACCGCTGCATCACCCAGACCGTCTGGTCGGCGACGACCTTGATCAGCACGCCGGAGAGCTCCTCCAGCCGGTCGATGAGAAAATAAAAAAAGCCGGAGATAAAGGTGGCGCCGGTGATGAACGACAGCGCATGCACCTCTTCATCGCGGCGGTAGGACAGCCAGGCATGGTAGCCGAGATAGAACAGCAAGAACACCCCGGCGACGCACAGCGACGCGTTGACGATGTCGCCGGCCTCCTTCACATAGAGGTAGCCGGGCTGCGTCGCCCAGAAACCACCGAAAACGAGCCAGCCGGCCGCGGTGACGAGATATCGTGCCCGCCGCCGCATGAAAAAGCCGGCGCCGAGGAGGAGCAATCCCGCAAACAGGGGTATCGACACCAGGGCGTCGAATGTCTCCTCAGCAGTATTCAGAAACAGCAGATGACCGAGGAGGAGAACGGCGACGGCGCCGCCGAACAGGGCTACCACATGCCAGATGTCCTTGTGCACAGGCCGATAATACCCCCTGGTTTATGTGTTTTTCTCTCCTATTTCAGGTAGATGTGGCCCATGTTCCGCTTCCACAGCCAGAGATCCTCGGTTTCCGCGTTTTCCTTTATCATCCGGGCGTAGTCGACCTTTGCATCGAGCTCGTCGGCATGGTAGACCGCGTATGCCTCGGGGAACTGCGGCTCCTTGGGAGAGCCATATTCCTTGTGGCCGTGATGGCTCAAAACGATATGCATGACCTTCAGAGCCTCGCGCTCCGGCATCGCTATCTCCCTGATACGGTCGTGGACCATCTGCGCGCCGATGGGGATGTGGCCGAGCAGCATGCCCTCCTCCGAGATGTCTATCGAGGTTTCGACGGCGAACTCCCTGGTCTTGCCAACGTCATGCAGGATGGCGCCGGTCATCAGCAGGCCGTAGTCCAGGGAGGGAAACAGCTCATGGACCCGCTGGCATATCCGCGCGACGTGCAGCGTGTGCACGAGCAGGCCGCCGATGTAGTTCTGATGCCGGTGCATCGCCGCCGGCGCCGCCGTGAACGCCTCGACGAACGCCTTGTCCCGAAAAAACGCTTTCAGCAGCGCGTCATAGGGCGCCTCGACCTGTTCCATCAGCGAATGGAGCTCGGCCATGAGCTGCTCGGTGTCATGCTCGCCGACCTCGACGAAATCCACGGGGTCGTATTCCCCGGCCTGGCAGGTTCGGATGCCATCCGGCTCGATGGTGATCTCCCGCTTGTCCCGGTAGGTGACAACCCGGCCCCGGATGAACACCACGTCGCCTTTTTCGACGCTCCTGAACAACTGGCGGGTGTAGCCGGCGTTGTCGCCCCAATACTTCGCGGATATCTCGCCCGTTTTGTCGGACAGCCGGAGCTCGAACCATGCGCCGTCCTTGCCCACGTTTTTGTACTCCCTCGGCGGCTTCGTGAACTTGACCGCGAAGGTGCTGTTCACCCGGTCGCCCTCCACGAGGTCTGAAACAAACTGGGTTTTCATGTCGCTAACAGTCTCCCTTTTCGACGAACGGCGGCTTCACCGACCTGGCCGGGATGCATCGGTCGTTGACCACCACGTCATACATGTCGGCGTCCTGGAATCCCGGAGTGACGTAGGCCATCGCGATACCTGTTTTAAGGCAGGGTGAAAACGTGCCCGACGTAACGACGCCGGCCGGCTCGCCGTCCAGCTCGACGCGGTGGCCGTGCCGGGGGATGCCGCGCCCGGTGCAGCGGAGAAACAGGAGGTGGTCATGCTCGCCGGCTTTTTGCTTTTCCAGCACGTCCCGCCCGATGAAGTCATGGTCCCAGTGTATCGCCCAGCCCATGCCCGCCTCGACCGGGGTGCGCCCGCCGGCGAACTCGTTGCCCGCCAGCGCGAAGCCCTTTTCGAGGCGCAGGGTGTCGCGGGCGCCCAGCCCCACCGGCCTGATGTCATACGGTTCGCCGGCTTCGAGCAGCTCGGTGAACAGCTCCCGGCCAGCGGCGCCGGGCGTTACATACAGCTCGTAGCCACGCTCGCCGGTGTAGCCCGTACGGGAGAGGATGCATCGGTCGCCCCGGTCCACATCGGTGCAGGCGAACAGCTTGAGGTCGTCAAGCGGCGCATCGACAACCTGATTGAGCACGTCCGGCGACGACGGGCCCTGCACCGCCAGGATGACGTCCTGGCTGCTCCGGTTTTCAAGCTCGATGTCCATGTCCTCTCCATGCCGGGCGAACCATGCCGCGACCGTGTCATGCCGGCCAGCGTTGGGCACAAACAGGTATTCGTCGCTGCCGGTGTGCAGGAACACCTCGTCGTCGATGATGGTGCCGTCCTCGCGCAGGATGGCGGTGTAAAACCCCATGCCCACCTTGATTTTGTCGGGGTTGCAGGTCGTCAGCCGGCTGACCAGCGATGCGGCGTCGGCACCCCGCAGGTAGAGGTTGCCCATGTGCGACACGTCGAACACGCCGACATGGTGCCGCACGGCGAGATGTTCATCCCGTATCGAGCTGTACTGCAGCGGCATCGTGTGGCCCTCAAACTCGGTGAACGTCGCATCCAGTTCCTCATGTAGTTCATGCAGCGGCGATCTCATGCATCTGTATCATCACCTGGCCATAAAATGTTATTGGTATCCCCGGCTACTTTATGATATCAACGCCGTAGTCCTTCTCGCCGTCTTTCAGCTTCCGCGCCTCCGGAGACGCGCAGTCCCGGCACACGCCATACAGCACCAGAAAACAGGAGGGGCAGATCGCTCTGCCACACCTGACGCAGCGATATTTCGCCGGGCGCGCCTTACAGATCGCGCAGCGACCCGACACGTCGGCGGCATAGCGCTCCTCGGCCTCCTCCACGTCGGATATCTCGTTGCCGTGCTCCTCCAGCCACTGGCGAAGCTCCTCGTTTATTTCCTCTTTTTCCTCAGCCATCATATCACCATGGAACCTTTTTCAATCCGGCCAGGTAGCCGGTCACGTTCGCGAGATAATGCACAAGCGGGGTGAACACCAGGAGAAACCCGACATGCCAGGGGCCGAAATGCCGGAGAAACCAGTTGTCGGATGCGCTGCCGTCGAACAGCGCGCTGGCCAGATAGGACAGCAGCAGGGCGCCGAGCAAAAAATCCATCTGGTCGGCAACGGGCCAGCTTTCACCGCTCTCCACGCCGCGTCGGCGTTTCAGAAAGCTCTCGGTCATGTCGCCGGCGAGCGCGCCCAGCGGCAGCGCCACGATGACCGGGATGGCGGCCACGCCGTCGCCATACGTCTCTGGAACGGCGATGCTCATGATGACGCCGGCGAGCGCGCCGACGGCGACACCTGCGAGCAATCCGCGCCAGGTTTTCCCATCGCCGAGCAGGCGGGCGCCGTGCCACATCCGGCCGCCGTCCACGGAGCGACCGCCGCCCAGCACAACCGCCGAGGCGTTGGCCAGATAGGCGGGCAGAATCAGCCAGATTGCTTCGCCCATGACCATCCAGTCCATATCAATGTATAGCGCCGAGATACATAGTTTTTCCCATAGGCACACTTTGAAACGTTACAGAGTTGTGTTTTGACTCTGTCGGGGAAACCATTTAAATTCCATTGCAACATTTAAAATCGAGGTTAAGAGGGAGATAGATGCCACAGGATGTCAGGATATGGGAAATACGAAATGGGAATCATCTTGACGAGTTGAAACAGCATACATTAGAGCTAGAGGAACATATAGAGAATTGGATAGAAGAAGATATTTCAATTGTTCGGGATGACCTCATGATTATCGGACGACAGGTTGAAACCGCCTTCGGCGGAATAATTGACCTGCTGTGTCTTGATAGCAGGGGCGACATTGTGGTCGTTGAACTGAAACGTGATAAAACACCGAGGGAGATAACTGCCCAGATGCTGGATTATGCTTCATGGGCAAAGGATTTATCGCACGAAAAAATATCGGAAATCGCAAATGACTATCTCGGAGCCAATGGACCCTTGGAAGATGTCTTCAAACGACATTTTGATGATGAAATACCCGAAACATTGAACGAACAGCACGAAATGCTGGCAGTTGCATCCAACATCGACAGTGATTCCGAACGGATTATCAACTACCTCTCCGATGAACATGGCTTACCTGTTAACGCTGTCACTTTCCATTACTATAAGGATAAACAGGATAACGAGTTTGTAGCACGGGTGTTTCTTATTGAGCCCAGCGAAGTTGAATATCGAACGCAAACAAAATCTTCATCAAAAAGAAAACCAAATCTTTCGTATACCGAACTACAAGAAATTGCTGAGCAGAAGGGAGTAGGGAAACTTTATAGTCATCTTTTTGATGGGCTTTCATCTCTGTTTGATGGTAAACGGTCAACTCGAAGTTCCATCGGTTTTACAGGAAAACTTGACGAGAGCAACAATGTGATGGTAAATCTTCTCCCGCCTGAAAGCGATGACAGCTACGGCCTGAAATTCCAGATATACATTCCTCGCATAACAAAGTTTTTAGGAGTAAACCAGAGAGAAGTAATATCATGGCTTCCCGAAACCAAAGAGGAATGGAGATTCCACAGCACCGCCCCGCCCGATATGTCAGGATATGAAGGATATTTCAGAGATTTACAGGAAGTAAGAAAATTCCTCAATGGAATCAAGGAAGCTAAAAAACAGATGAACGAGTGAGCGGCAAAATGTTGCTGGGCGCTTGCCTGCCTCCTGAAATGCGGATATCCGCAAACTATATATAGGGGTGTGAGGTATGCGGGCAGGAGACAACCTACTATGGAAGGAACCGTAAAGAAATGGATGATGTCCTATGGATTCATAGAGACAGACGAAATGCAGGAAGACGTGTTCGTACACGAGTCCGACGTCCAGTCGGGCGCGCAGCTAACCGAAGGCACAAAGGTCAAGTTCGACATGAAAGAGGAAGCACGTGGGCCGAAAGCAGTCCACGTCGAAATAATCGAGTAATCGACATCCGTTTTCGACCAGCAGGGGCGCATGCCCCACATGCAGGCACGACCTGCCCTTTTCCCCCGTTCTATCTGTTTTTCATCACCACTGTACCGGCAACGATGTCGCCGAGCCGCTGCTTTTTCCCCGAAAACCCGATCATGACGAGGCTGACCAGGTAGCCGAGCAGCAGCATGTCGAAAAACCGGATGATGTTCCGGGTAAACGAGGACATGAAATCCAGGCTGCCGCCGCGCTCATCGGTCACCATCAGCCCGAGCAGACCCTTGCCGACCGTGATACCCGTCAGCCATTCCAGGCCCGTAAAATAGAGCAGCTGCAGCGAAAAAAAGAACACGAAAAACATCCGCAGCATGCCAAAGCTCGACAGCAGCGCCGGCAGCAGCGACAAAACGCCCAGGATGGCGGCGTCGACACAAAACGCGGCAGCGCGGGCCAGCGCCGAGGCATAGCGGCGCCGTTCAACCATGTCCAGCGAGTCGAGCAGCAACCTACCGGTCGTCCAGGCCGCCCGGATGTCCCCGACATCACGCAGCGCATGGGTTTGCAGCACCATGAAATCATGGGCGGCGGCACTGCCGAGCAGCCGCCGGATCACCCGGGTGTCACCTGTAAAGCCAAGGCGGGCGAGCTTTTCCCGCACCGCCCGGACGATAAGGGTGCGCGAACGCTTCCAGTCCGACGTGCGGCGCGCCCGTCTCAGCAGCAGATGCGGGTCACGGCTGCGAAAGGAGCGCCGTTTGACAGCCCGGTGCATAAACGGCAGTACCAGGCAGAGCGCCAGCAACCCGGCGATGTACACCATGTCATACAGCCCGGCACCGCCGACCGAGCCCATGAACGGCTCGCTGAAAATCTCGGGAAAATGGAAAAAATCAGCGCCGATGACCACGCCCAGGGTGGCGATGGCATAGGCATAGCCCGGCGCCGCGACCGAGCGGCGGGACACCAGGAGCAACGCGAGCAGCGCAGCCAGAATCGATGGCAGCAGATAAAAGGGAAACGACGCCACGACGCCCATGTCGGTCACCCGGGTTATCATGAACGAGGCAACGGCGACGAGACCGATGCCGACGATGAACCGGGGCATACCGACGTCATGTTTCCGTATCAGATGGACAGAGAGCGCGATGGGGACCAGGGCGCCGCCGACGTTGAACGCCAAAAAATAGTCCTGGTAGATGAACACGGGGATGTCGAACAGCATCGCCGCGAACGGGCCGATGGCGATGAGGCCTATTTCCTGGCGTGACAGTCCGATGGCACGGAACATGCCCCGATGGGTGACATATGCGGCGAGCAGCGCAGCCAGCAAAACCAGTGGCAGCAGCAAAAGGAAGAGTGCCTGCAGCAGTTGTGACCACACATCTCTGGATTGGCTGTCGCTACAAAAAGGTTTGGAAACCTACCAGAGGCTTCGCACCCGTTTAGCCGACCGGATACCATCTACCTGGCGATGCTGCCCTGCTTCGCCCTACAGGATGAGAACGGCGCAGATATGGCGGCGCCCGTTCAGCCCTGCCCGTTCCATGTGCCCGGCGCGGTGACATAAACAAAGACGCCCATGCCCTGGGTGATGGCAAACCCGGGCGGCGGCGTCACACCGACCGTGTACGATTCAAAGGTGCTGCTGGAGGCGTTCCA
>Ga0207797_1003563_pt1 | contig 10246 bp, 14 predicted proteins | sample PRCRCaboRojoPR_6_FD_187275 | JGI IMG/M metagenome (GOLD analysis project Ga0207797, IMG submission 187275) | Marine sediment microbial community from Cabo Rojo, Puerto Rico - PR CR 10% Liquid 1 (SPAdes) | ecosystem: Environmental > Aquatic > Marine > Coastal > Sediment | place: Cabo Rojo, Puerto... | reverse complement strand
CTAGAGTCTGCCTGCGAGTGAACGGTCCCAGACCCCCCGCGTTTCATCGCTCTCGATACCTGTCTGAAATGAAGTACCATGGTATGTTATTCCCTTCCTATAATCAAAATTCCTACACGAGGGTTAATTTTATGACCCGTCCCCCTAAAGCGGCTAATCCCAAAGTATTGCGTGAGTGAGGGAGGGACTTCAATGAAATGCATCAAATGCGGAGACGAAGCGGGATTCGAGAGGGCAATCGTAGATATCCTCACTGAGGCTGAACTCGGCTGTCTCTGCGAGCCATGTCTGGACTCCATATTCAACCCGGTGTTCCAGGACGACATCTGGCAGGAAGACTCCGGGTGTGCAGTCTGTGCAAATGAACCCCATTACCACCTCCCCCCCGTCGAACTCGTCATCGAGTACGACGACTCGCGTCCCACCGAGATCGAGTACGGAATCACGGCCTCCACCGTCCGGCTCTGTGCCTCTCACCTCAAACAACTCCTTGACGCCGACACGGTGGAAGCAGTCCAGGCGGCAGACCCGATTCCGCAATAACGCCGTCCTCAGGACCGGTAGAGTTCTTTTACCCTCTCGATATTGCCTTCGTATCCCTTCCCTCCAGTCGGCGTTTCGAGCACCATCGGGAGCTCCCTGAACGCCTCATGGTTGATGAAGTTCTCGAACCCCGTCTCACCAATCTCTCCGTCCCCGATGTGCTCGTGTTCGTCCTTCTCCGACCCCAGCGGGTGCTTTGAGTCGTTCAAATGCAGATATTTTACGTGTTCGACACCGATCTCGGCGGCTAACTCCTCGACCATCTCCGACATGCCATCGGAATCCCTGAAGTCGTACCCAGCAGCATACAGATGACACGAATCGAGACAGACACCTAGCTGTCCGTAATCGTGCGCGGACGCCTCGACCATCTTCGCTAAGTGCTCGAACGACTTCCCGAGCGAGGTCCCTTTCCCAGCCGTGTTCTCGAGGAGCACAGTCGTCCCCTCTGGGATATCCAGCGAGGACAAGCGTTCCCCTATATTGGCGATTCCGTCCGTAACCCCTGCCCCAGTGTGTGAGCCCGGGTGGAAACAGTAGTACGGAATCGAGAGGCGGTCACAGGCGTCGATTTCCGCTTGCATCGTGGCGAGTGACTTCTCGGCCAAGTCGTCTTTGGGCGTTGCGAGGTTGATCAAGTACGTGCCGTGGACAATCCAGGGCCCGACGTCCAACGCTTCGCTCTCGTCGGCGAACGCTTCGGCGTCGTCTTCGTCGACATCACTCACTGCCCACCCTCGGGGCGACCCAACGAATATCTGGCCCGTGTTCCCACCGAGCTCGTGTTCCGTCACGACAGCGTTCCCGTACCCGTCAGCGATGGAGACGTGCGCACCAATCCGGAGCATACGAGATACTCCTCAGTGGCGCGAACGAAAATTCTTCGCCCAAGCATCCCTGATACATCTACTGGGTTGCTCTACTCCCCGTTCCGTAGTTCTTCGATCACGTCGCTCGCATACGCTCGTCCTCCCTGGCCCCAGTACACCCCGAGCACGCGGAGTGCCGCGTCGACACTAATCGGTTGAATACCGTGTTTCCGCGCGATTATGCGCCAGTAATACCGGACCGTCCGTCTGTCGTCACGGTCTATTGAATCGAACTGTGTTCCGCCGAGTTTATTGAACACGTCGATGAGCGTCGGGTCAAGCGGCAGTGCCAGCCCTGCAGTCCGGTCGAGTGCTTCGAACTTCTCGTGGATGATTCGTAACCAGAGCGGTGTCGTCGTCTCGTCCGCAAGCCCAGGGAAGTCGTGAGCTCGCACCAACCCAGCAGCCTCGACCGCGTCTCCGTCACTCTGCGTGATAATCTCGAGTGGATCACTATCGAACTCACGGTACAGCGTATTCGCCGTTACCCACCACCACTCTGCATCGTAGTCGTCCATGATCTCGAGCCGACTGAACAGTTTCCGGAGCCGATTCTCGCGTTCTCCATCGATCAGGCCGGGAATGTCGAAGGCCCAGTGATGCTGACGCCAGAGATTAAGAGCTACTTGCCAGAGCCCCGTCCGCCCCGTGGTCTTCTTCATCTCCCCAACTTCCCACCGCATATGATATGGGACGAGTGCTAGCGTGACGAACGTCGCTTTGGCCGACTCTCCGTCGTCGATCTGTTCCAGAGCCGTATACTCGGGGAGGGAGTGTCGCTGATAGATCCGATTCCCCGCCTGATAGTCACCGCGAATCCGTTTGAGAAACGCGATGAATTCGGACTCAGTTGCTAACATCCTCGCCCCCTTCCCCACGAGTTGAATGGGTGTAGTGAAACGTTTTACCCACACCCGTGGAACGTCGGTGGTGATGTGGAGATAGAGGAGCTAAAGCGTCTACATCATCAAGAGCGGAATTCGACGGTTCCGCAGGAGCTCCCATCAGCGTTCTATCCGCATCTCGGCGAGTGGGTCCGGACGTTGAAAGATGAACGTGAACGCGCGATCGCTGAATCCGAATACCCACTCGAATCGGAGCGCGTCCACCAGCTCTCCGAGCAACTCGCGGAAGTACAGCGACTCGGCAAAGGAATTCACGAACGCCGAATCGCGAAGCTCATTCGGTTACTCGGTGAACAGTCCGGTATCCCGGCCGAGAACCTGACCCCTGCAGAGCACGCCCTGTATGAAGCCATTGTCGACGAACTCGCAGTTGCGCGTCGTGCCGTGCTCGAGGACACCGGGGTTATCGAGGACTAGAAGTCATCGAGCGTTTGTTGATTCGGCTTCAGGCTCACGCTCCGAATCCCCGTTCGAGCCGTGATTTCTCGCGCGAACTCGTCCGCGAATCCGTGTTGTGTGTACACGACCTCCGGATCGACGTCTTCGACGATCGACATGAGCTCGGGGAAGTCACAGTGGTCAGAGAGGACGAATGTTTCGTCGAGGTCGGCGCGATACTTATACGAGTCATCGATCGCCCAGCCTGACGCACCGACTCGTATCGCCCCAGTCTGTTCCGTGAGCCGGTCGACGAATGCAAGTCGGTTCGTTTGGCTGGGGAGAATCAACACGTCTCCTGGCTCGAGAACCGTCTCTGGCTCATAACGCTCTCCTGGGAGCGATCGTTCCAAGAAACGGGATATGACCTCGCCCATTCGATGGATTGCCTCAGAGACGTATAGCGTCCCGTTGACGACACCGTCAGCAATCATCTGGAGCTCTTGCGCCCGACCTAGCGTATACCCGAACAGGAGAATCGGTGAATCACTCGTCTCTTCAATAAAGTCCTCGAGTGCTGCCTCGAGTTCGCCCTGCGGCGCGAACTCGTACTCTGGTGTGCCGTACGTCGACTCGATCACCAAGACATCGGCCTCCACCGGGTCGAACCCGTTCAGAAAGAACCGATCACGCGTCGAGACGTCACCAGTGTAGAGCACGCGAACGTCATCGTGCTCGATACATACCGCCCGAGACCCAACGACGTGCCCCGAATCGATCAGTTCGACTCCGTCTGGTTCGACACGGGTTGGGCGTGCTTCATCCGGTCGACGATGTGCGGCGAGCGCACTGGTCGCTCGTGAGCAGATAACGTTCTCGGGTGCATTCTGGTAAAGATGGTCTCCGTGCGCGTGAGAGACGAAAGTGACGTCCCCGTCGGGTGTACTCGCGTCAGCTGCCACAGAAAATCCTGAGGGGAACTCGACTCTGATACCGTCCGTCAATCGAACATTCGGCTCCACTCACTTACACCAACCCCCCGAGAGATATTAAAGCCGACCCGAGCCTCGAGTGCCACCCACCCGGACTACTGGGCGTCGAACAGGTCACGAACCCGAGAGAGACTATCGATACCTGCAACCCCGAGGTCGTCCCGGAACCCGTCGAACCGCGGGAACCTGAGCGCATACCCGGAATCGTACTCTGTCGATGCCTGGATCTCTTCGTACTCGACAGTGACCACGACCTCGGGTTCGACCTCGACCTCTCGACCCGTTGTCTCCACGACTAGGGGTTCGAGGCGGGCCGTGACTTCCGCTAACTCCTCGTCGCTGAACCCCGTGGCCATCCGCCCGACTTCACGCAACTCGCCACTCTCTGAATCACGACATGCCAGATACACTCGACCGAGGTACTCACTCCGCCGCCCCTCGCTCCACTTCGCTCGAGTGATTATGAGATCCAACGGCTCCATCGTCGGCTTTAGTTTCATCATGTACCCCACTCGGCTCCCGGGTTGGTAGGTCGCCTCAAGATTCTTCAACATCAGCCCCTCGTGCCCTGCGTCGATTGCTTCGCGATAAAACTCGTTGACGCTCGACACCGTGCAGTCGGTGGTGTACGCGGCACGCTCGAGGTCACCGTCGATCGGAGCGAGAATCTCGGTCAAGGCGTCGAGCCGAGTCCGTAGCGATGCGTCCAGGAGCGATTGCCCCTCAAGGTACAGGATGTCGAACAGATAGACGACGACTGGAATCTCGTCGGCGGTTTCCTCGATACTGTGTTTCCGTTTCACGCGTTTCGAGAGTTCTTGGAAAGGCAGTGGGGCACGAGACGTCGGGTCGTACGCGACGATCTCACCTTCGACGATGTACTCCGTCCTCTCGAGGCCATCTCGTGCAGCTGCCTCGACCTCTGGAAATTGCGCCGTCACGTTCTCGAGTCGTCGAGTATAGATCTGGAGGTCGTCGCCCTGTCGGTGGATTTGCGTGCGGATTCCATCGTACTTGTACTCCGCAATGATGGCTCCGGGGTCGGGCGCGATTTCGCCGAGTCCAGCTTCGATGCCGTCGGCTTTCTGCGCTAACATCACTTTGATCGGCCTGAACAGCTCGATGTCGAGGTTTCGAAGCCCAGTGATGCCACTGGTCTTTGCGGTCACGGCAACGACGCCGAAGTCATTCGTCACCTGATGCGCTCGCTCCACGCTGTCGATGGGAGTGTCGGCACCCTCGAGGAATGCCGTGGCTATCGCATCTCTCACGAGACCCTCTCCGACCCCGAGTCGCATCGCGCCGACCACGGTCCGGACGATGTATTTCGCTTCATCTGGAGACGCGTTACTGAACAACTTCGCGAGCGCATCGATTCGTTTTGCTTGGCTGCCTTCCCCTTCCACTTCATGTAACCCGTCGAGGGTGCCGTGAACATCCTCGACGCGCAACCGATCGGAGAAGAGTGTTTCTTGCGTCCGATTTTCGATTGCCTTCGCTGCTGCGTTCCCCAGGTCACCCGTCTCGCGCCACCAGTCTTCGAGAGTGGACTCGCTGATGCCGGTCGATTTCACGAGGGCTTCTTTCGTGAGACTACCCGAAACCCCGAGGTCGCGCCCACTCCACGGCGGGAACACCTCCCCTCGCGATAACCGCACGACGACGGGCAGTAATTCCGTCGTCGTTTCCTCGAAGAGTCGTGCGAGAATCCCCGTTTTCTCTGTTGTTGCCGAGGTTGACTCTAACTCCGCGTACACCGAGACGAGTTCCTCGTACTGCATCTAGCCGTACGTTAGGACTCTCACGAGATAACGAACTAGGTGCACGAACACTGATTATGCAGTGGCCGTGCTCATTGGGTTTGTGCACCGTTGAGTGCCTGACTCGACACACGCGAACTGCTCCCGTGCAGTTCCTGTTTCCTCTCGGTAACTACCCGAAATCTGTATTCATCCCCGGGGAAACCAGTGGGTATGGAGTACCACTCACTGACTTCGAAACAGAAAGGCGGTGTGGGTGAAGCACTCCTGACCGCGCATATGACTCACTCGACAGACATCATCGTCGAGTGGGTCCGAGAGGACTTGGTGGCCAACTTGGATGCTGATCTTGGTGAGATCTCCGTCGAGCACGACCACCGAGTCGAGACCTACTACATCAATCAGCGTGGGACACATATGTCGTGGACTCCGGATTGTTTGCTCACAGCGTACACGAGCCGTGCCTATGGTCCGCTGCGGAGTTCGGGAGACATCCGTGTCGATTACCCTATCGAAGTGAAGACAGGCGAGTACGCGGAACTCGAACGGAACCAGCGTGAAGTCATGCAGTTACTCGCCACGGAGTCGAACATCGTTCCGGTGTTAGCAACGGTCGACCTCGACCCGCTACCCAGCACGTACGGAGTCGAGTTCGACCGAATCGCGCCACCCACTGGTGGAACATCGTAACTGATGTCGCTTCTCGCGAGCTTCGACGTTCTTCAAGCGGGCGTCCTTGCGGCGATGTGGGTCGGGTACCTCGTCGTTGCGTACTCACTCGTCGTGGTGTTATCTGGGTTGTACATGCGCCATCTGGTGCTGCGTAGACACCCAGAAGACCCCGAGGGATGGCGCCAGAATGCCACCGACATCTACGGTTGGTTCTCGTGGGAGATCGAATGGTACTCTACGACACATCGCGTTGCCGTCACGCCCGTTCCGGTGCTCCCCCTGACCTGCCGGATTACGACGTACGAGCTGGTTGAGGACGGTCCACTCGGACGCAATGAAGTTGAGGAGACCCGCCCGTTACTCCCGAGACACGCGTTCCGGCAGGTGACGGAGAAGCTGCGGACTCACCGTTCTTCGATGGCGTCGTAAGCCGCGGGTGGGAGAAACCCGACCGTGTACTCGTCGGCTTCATGCACCACGTAGTCCTCCGCAATGAACCTTGGCAACACCTCCGTTCGAAGCCGAATCGCGATTCATACACGCTCGTGGTCGGTCGAGTCCCGCGCCCCCCACTGTACCACCTCCCCGAGTAGGTTATCTCGGGTCAGGGAGTCGACGTCAGTCAAACAAGCAAGGACATCGCGTGCGAGTGGCGTCGTTGCGAGATACTGGTCGATGGAGACCGAGTCCGTCTCCTCAGACGTCTCAGCTGGTCTCCGCATATATTGTAGATTACCAACCAATGATATTAAAGTTTCTCCGCGATTATTCCGAGGGCAGAACCTCGAGCCCCTGAGTCGTTCAAATGGTGAATCCAGCCAGTTTAGTTGCATTGCTATCCTATTAGGGGCTCGCGGTTTCGGGTCGATTTCGAAACCAACACTGTCCGCAGTGTGCTAATTGAACCTGTCCATGCGGTCAGCAACTCGAGGCCTGATCTCCTCGAGTTGCTGTACCGTCTCCGTGATGGCGTTCAGACCGGGGTGGGCGACAGCGAACCCACCGTATAACTGGTCGACTAGTCGCCGGTGATCGATGCTGTAGTGTTTCGACCCGGTTTTCGAGTGAAGGAGTCGCTGTCTCGAGGTAGCTGCGTCGTTCAGCACCTCCTCGTGTTGTTCGAGCTTGGTGTACATCTCGGCGACCCAGTAAATGTCAACATGCTCGTCGAGGGAGTCCCGGCATAACTCGATGTCCGCTTCAGTTTCTTGGATGCACTGCTCGATGTCTCGGAGGGATTCGAGTTCGACATCGAGGGCTTGCTGGGCCGACTCGTATCTGGAGGCGCGGTCCTTTGCTTGACTGACAATCGCCGCTTTCAGTGCTGGTGGAAAACTATTCTGCTCGAACGCCGTCACGAGCATATCAGCTAAGTCGGGCGAGAGTTCGACAGCTAGTTCGTTCAGAATAGCTTGTTTCGTCTCGAGGGGGCTGGTGGCCAGTTGGCCTGCTGTCTCCTTGTACGCCTCCAGTACGGCCACGCACTCTTTGCTCTTTGCTGACGAGCGGTGAAGGAGGTCTTCTGGGGTGGAACCAGTGGGAGTTGTCCCACCGAACCTCGCCTCGATTCCACGGACACGCTTACAGAATCGCCGGATCGCCGTTTCGAGGTCGTTGATTACGGTCTGCTCTGCAGCGACTCGGGCTTTCGCGTCGGTGATTGTTCCCGCGCTATCCTCGACGTCGTCGGATAGGGACCCGATATCACTGCACATGATGCTCTCGACTGTAACCCACTTTACCTCATTAGATATAAATCTCGAGGACGAAATATAATATGAACTACATTAGGTCGTTCATAGGCTCTCACCAGTAGCTATGAATAATCCGTCCCATCGCTCGTCCTAGCCACTGGCGACAAACAGAATTTGGTATTCGGGAAGAATTATTGGTTATGTCTACGTCTATCTTTCCCGGTGCGAAACTTTCGCTGCCCACCAGCGAGTGTGATCGTGTCCACAGTCGGGACAGGTCAGCCCAGGATGCGAGTCCGTTGGTTCTACTGGGTAGGAATACTCGCACTCGGGGTTCTGGCACTTCGCTCCCTGGTGGTACCGACAAAACGAGAGGTCCAGCTCGTCAGCGTGGTAATCCAACAAGTGATAGATGCTTTGGACTGTGAGACTCGCGTTGGACTCGAACTGGAGTTCCCGCAGACAATACCCGCACACCCAGTGCCGCATGGTTCGGGCCATTGACGAGGAGCCCCAAAGCATTAGCGACGAATACGAATTCAATACCTCCGCGCATTTATAATAGAGGTACGACATATGTCTCACAAAGATATAATACGATGCACGTTAGCAGTCAGCATGGAGGGGGTAAGATACGATCAACACACGTAATCACTCAAGCGGTGTGGCATCGCAGTAGGCTGTGACGCTCATGTACGGCTGGACGGTACCTGATCAGGTCGTCCGTCCCACTCCTGCCAATTAGTTCTCACTCGACCTACAATCGAAATCCTGTCAGATAGCCCTGCAGTTGATACAGGGCAACACCGCATCTTCCGCCTCCTTCTCTTCAGCTACGACGCCCTGCCACTGTTAACGGACCACCGAACACTCCTCCTCAAGGAGAAATTAAGTACGTTCGACCACCTCGGCATTCGAAGAACACCTCCCGCCCGCCGGCGAACTCGGTCACCTCACTGGTCTTGACATCGGACACGTCGACGACCCCCGGGTGTTGTCGCTGATCGGTCTGGGTCGCTCCCGTCTGAATTGTCTCGATCCCCATACCAACTTCGTCCGAAGGGGAGAGTAAGAACGATAGCCACGCGGACTGAAAGTGTAACCGGCAGACGACGTCAGGGCGGAACCGAGATGCAACTCGGTCCTTGCCGGATGGCGCTCATCGAGCCGCGAGCGACGACCGACAGACCGTGAACAACGCGAACAACGAGCCGAATTACTCGAAGAGTCCCCCAACCTCGGCATACCACTGGTCGTACGTCTCAAAGACCTGTATTGCTCCGGCGATGAGCACGGCGATGACATGCCAGCAGAGCTGGTCGGGGTCGTCGCGATCGAGATTGTACCTCGAATCCGGGCAGAGACAACTTCGCCCTTCCACGATGTACTCGTCGCCCCGCCCCACCACGACAGTGAAATCGTTGTACTGTTTGACGCGTTGTTCTCCGACCCCTTCGATGGCTCGCCGTCCTCGAGCCCCGTGGGTTTCCAGCACCTGCTGGACGGCCGTTGGCGTGAGGTCCCCCTTTTCAGAGAGCTCCGCAACCCACTCGTCTACGGCGCTCACCGCGCGGCTTTCTGTCTCCAGCGTATTAATAAGGTACCTTCATACGGACCGAACCAACTCTGGACGATCACACCGGTATATTGTGCTCACTCGAGGTAATGTACGCTGAATTCAACGATACGAGCCCTTCTTGATTCGTTGGCGGATACTGAGCTACCGAACTCGATATCGAAACTTTTGAGCATATTATTGAGAATATTCTCGAACGTTACTCATAGCCCAGGGTACACGTATTCGAATCCAACTGTGAACCTACTAAACACCTTCGGTTGCTGTACACCTGTCGCTTAGTCGTTCCGGCAGAGGTTGTGCGCTTGCCACCACACGTGACATCGGGCTTCGTCAGGGCGATAATTGGTGGTCCTCCAAGCCGTCTCCGGTGGCGGCTGTACTGGATTTCCTACGTAGGTCCTTGTTCGAAGACGTCCCTCTCATGAATGGTTCGTCATGTGTTTCTGGCGCGACGCAGGTACGGATGAGAGGAATTAGATTCCTCACTAGAAATAGGGGAATTTGTTAAGTGGTAGCACATGGACGATAGAGCTGGTGCTTCGACTGGGGTACGGAGTACCGTTCGGCCTCGAAGTTGAGGCTCGCCATGGGCACCTCCATGTGCCCTTACCCGTGGTGTCAACCACGACTACACGTTGGCGAATCGTTGGCTCTCCTTGTACTCCTCAATGGTCGGGAGCGCTAACAACGGGTCGTCAGGGGTGTCTTCCGCAGCAGTCCGGACGTAGTTTCGCTGGTCTTTCGCGACTTGCAGTTCCACACGCCCCCCGGGCGTTTCGAGATGGTACGGCGTGTACCCTGAATTGATTTTCGAAGCGATTACATCGATTTTCGCGGTCGTCAGTGACGGTGCG
>Ga0207797_1003562_pt1 | contig 10247 bp, 7 predicted proteins | sample PRCRCaboRojoPR_6_FD_187275 | JGI IMG/M metagenome (GOLD analysis project Ga0207797, IMG submission 187275) | Marine sediment microbial community from Cabo Rojo, Puerto Rico - PR CR 10% Liquid 1 (SPAdes) | ecosystem: Environmental > Aquatic > Marine > Coastal > Sediment | place: Cabo Rojo, Puerto... | reverse complement strand
AAGTGAAAAGGATTTAACTACCCTGAATGAAATGGGACAAAACCTGGATCCGAGATTCAGGCAAACCATATGGACTCCTGATCGGGGACCGCTCAGTGCAATACCGGGTCGTGGTGCACAGGGTGATGAGGCTTTGAGATATCCTCCCATCAGTGATGCCATGGATTATTATACCTCCACCGGTTTCAGAACATGGAAAGGAGCGGTATTGGATGCTTCCCAGTTCCGTGCCGGCGAACAGGATGACATTTTCATCCGTTATGCAGAGGGACTGCTGGCACTGGCTGAAGCAAAAGCCATATTGGGTAGCATCACCCAGGATGATCTTGATAAAACAGTTAATGTTCTGCGTGGAAGGGTAGGTATGGTGCCTATGAGTCTGGCCGAGGTCAATAGCTGGAGTATTAGCTATGATGCTTCTGCAGGATTTGATCCATCTGCATCCAATATTGTCAATGAAATCAGAAGAGAACGAACCGTTGAGCTGGCCCTGGAAGGATTCAGACTTGAAGATCTCAAACGCTGGGCTGCATTTGAAGATGCCATCAATGGCTATAAACCTAAAGGAGCCTGGCTGCAAGAGTTTCTGGATTATTTCAATGATCCGGATACACTGGCCAGTGATGGCTGGGCTGGTACGATTGATTTATCCCTGGTAGAAGGTGAGGACTGTGCAGCCTTTGATGATGGACTTATCAATCCTTATTTCCAGTCTACCCAGTTTCAGGAAGGCGGGGAAGGTTTCTGGATTGATGAAAACCGGGATTACCTGAACCCGATCCCAAAATCGGAGATTCAGCTTTATGAGGAGAATGGAGTTACCTTAACCCAGAATCCCGGATGGCAATAGAATTGATATGGTTAAATAACAAAATATGACTGACATGAAATATTTTAAGCATATAATTTTTGTAATGAGCCTGTTGGCATTTGTATTTTCATCCTGTGAACCCAGGATAGAACTTGATGAGGGACAATGGGGTGATCATGCGATCATTACAAATGTGCTCCTTTTTATAATTGAAGAGGAAGAGCATGAGTTGCAGGAACAATATGTAAATGGAGAAACAACCACGGGCATTCGAAGGTATTTTATAAGTAGCAATTCGGTTATAGACCTTGAAGCTGCTACTGTCGTTGTTGAGGTTCCCGGAGATACCGATCTGACAAATGTGGGTCTGGTCATAAGACATGAAGCTGTAAAGATCGAACCCCTGGATGATGCACCCAAAGCGGGTTACCTGGATGATTTTTCCCAGGGACCCTATACTTACCGGGTTATTTCTGCCGATGGTACGAAAAGGGAATGGACCATCTCATTTTCTCTTATTTAAATCATTGAGAATTTCCGGGGTATTGAATCAGAATGCTTGTTTAAAAGTTTTGGAGTCCTGTTTATGGGATTCCAAAACTTTTGATTTCTAATAATGAGCCTTGTTTAAAAAGCTAGATATTAGTTGGTAAGGCGCTAAGCGGGTTTTTAGTCTGGACTCAATAATTATTTATGAATAATTCGGGTTTTAGACAATTTTTTGGATATATTGTCTGCTAAAATGGGGCATTGTGTTTATCCCATGCCAAAAATCCAATCTAATAGTTAATGCTTTATCCATCCATAACTCATTTTTTATGAAGAAGACAATCGCATTTTTTATTTTGGTTATGATCCTTACTACTAATTGCAAAAAGAAGACAGAAAATCCTCCCAACGTGATTATCGTTATGACCGACGACCAGGGCTATGGAGATCTTGCCTGTCACGGCAATCCTTACATTGAAACACCGAACCTTGATAAGCTTCATAATGAGGCCATCCGTTTCGAGAACTTTCATGTTTGTCCCAGTTGCTCACCAACGAGGGCTTCACTTATGACAGGTAAATACCCCCACAGGGTGGGTGTTTGGCATACGGTTAGAGGCCGCGAGCGTCTGGGCACAAGTGAAAAAACCATAGCTGATATGTTCTTGGCCAATGGATATGCCACGGGCATATTCGGTAAATGGCATTTAGGCGATAATTATCCTTTTCGGCCTGTCGACCGGGGATTCTCAGAATCGTTGATCCATAAAGGGGGAGCCGTATCACAGGCGGCCGATTACTGGAACAACGACCGCATGAATGATACCTATTATCACAATGAAAAGCCGGAAAAGTATGAAGGCTTTTCCTCCGATGTGTTTTTCGATAATGCCATGAAATTTATTGATAAACATAAAAATGAAAGGTTCTTTGTTTATATACCGACCAGCGTACCCCATGGGCCCATCAATATCCTGCCCAAATGGGCCGAAAAATATTATAAAGAAGGCTGCCCGGAGAACCCGGCTGATTTTTATGCCTCCATCGAACAGGTTGACCATAAAATGGGAGAATTGAGAAATTTTTTAAAAGAAAACGATCTTGAAAAAAATACAATCCTTATTTTTCTAACCGACAACGGAACCTCTGGAGGTGAAAGGGTTTACAATGCAAATATGCGCGGCAACAAAGGTTCAGCCTACGAAGGGGGACACCGGGTACCTTTCTTCTTTTACTGGCCGGACGAAAATCTCACTATGGATAGGGAAATCAACGAAGTAACCTCTGTGATGGATCTTTTCCCTTCATTGATAGACATCTGCAATTTGAAAACTGAAGAACACCTGGATTTTAACGGCCGGTCGCTAAAGCCATTAATATTTGGCGAAAAAGAGAAACTAAAACACAGGAGCATCCTGGTGGAGACACAACGTGTTAAGCAACCCATCAAATGGCGAAATTGTGTGGTGATCAATGATAAATGGAGGCTGATCAACGGCCAGAGGCTGTACGACATGGAGGAGGATTTTAGTCAACAAAACGACATAGCCGATCAGCATCCTCAGGTGGTTGAAAGACTGAGGGCGGATTATGACAGCATCTGGGCACAAATCACCATGAACGACGATGAGTTCCACAGACCCATCATAGGGACCAATCAACAGACCGTCACCACCCTTACAGCCATGTCCTGGCACAATTTTGTTACCAGTCAAAGACATGTTCGGACTGCCAAAATGGCCAACGGGAGCTGGTCGATAGAACTCTCCGAAGCCGGTGAATACATTTTTGAACTACGTCGCTGGCCCAAAGAGAGCAACCTGCAGCTTGGAGACTCCACTCCGGAAGTGACCAGTGCCGAAAACGACATCGCCTTCAAAAGATGGGGTGGAAAGCCCGGGGGAAAAGCTCTGGATATCTATAAAGCCAAAATAAGGGTCAATGACCGGGAAAAAGAGACCAAAGTAGATGCATCAAACACAAAGGTGACATTCAATATGAAGCTGGATGCGGGAGACACCGGGCTTAAGACCTGGTTTTACACTACTGCAGGTGATACGCTTGGAGCATATTATGTAGATGTAAGGTTGAAACAATAAGTTCATTTTTAGTTAGAAAGACCATTAATATCGTAAATCAATGTTGTTTTGTATGTTTAAATTTCCTTTTATGAAAAAGATTGGATGGATTGCTATTTTATTTATAGTGTTGTGTTTTCCACTTCATGCACAGGATAATATTCCCCTGCCTACTGAACCGCAGTTGAGGTGGCAGAATGCCGAGCTGGCTGCACTGGTCTGCTGGGACCTGCATGCATTCGACGGAAAAGTCTATAAACAAAGCAGGGCCAGGATCACCCCGATTGAGGACCACAACATCTTTAACCCTCAACAGTATGATACCGATCAGTGGATTAAAACCTTAAAAGACTCAGGCTTCAAAGTAGCCATATTGACAGTAAGCCATGAAACGGGTTTTTTCATGCATCAGAGTGATGTAACCCCTTATTGCATGAAGGCCTTAAAGTGGCGTGATGGCAAAGGGGATGTGCTTCGTGATTTTAAAGCCTCCTGTGAAAAATACGACATACTTCCTGGTGTATATATTGGGACACGATGGAATGCCTTCTATGGAGTGCATGATTTTGATGTGATGGGAGAAGGAACCTTTGCCAAAAACCGCCAGGAACATTACAACCACATGATTGAAGGCATTGTGAAGGAGATATTTACCCGCTATGGCGACTGGTCCATTGTATGGTTCGATGGTGGTGCCCATGGCCCGGAGCAGGGTGGACCCGATGTCCTTCCCATTTTCGAAAAATATCAGCCTAACTGCTTGTTTTACCACAACCTGCAACGTGCCGATATGCGATGGGGTGGCAGCGAAACAGGTACAGTACCCTATCCATGTTGGGGAACATTCCCTTACCATGCCACTGCAGCAGGGGAGACTGCCCGTGAAGAGATCAGGGCCAATAATTTTGCCCTGCTGAAAACCGGCGATCCCAAAGGAGACTATTATATGCCTGCCATGAGTGATGCTCCTCTTCGGGGCCATGGCGGTCATGACTGGTTCTGGGAACCCGGAGGGCATAAATACATCTATCCGCTTGAAGATTTGGTCCATAAATATTACAACAGCGTTGGACACAATACCAGCCTGATCCTCGGTGTAACTCCCAATCCCCAGGGTTTGATTCCCGAACCCGACGCCAAAAGGCTCAGGGAATTTGGAGTTGAAATAAGACGAAGATTTTCTAATCCCATAGCCAAAACCTCAGGCGAGGGAGAAAGAATCTCTCTTTCATTTCCAAAGACACAGGAAATCAACCAGGTGGTGCTGGAAGAAGACATAGCCCACGGGGAAAGGGTTAGAAAATTTGTGTTGGAAGGCAAAACCACCAACGGCTGGAAAACCGTTTTTGAAGGCTCCTGCATTGGACATAAGTTCATCCATCGGTTTGACGATATAGAGGTTTCAGGAGTTCGTCTAAATATAATCCAATCGGTTGATCAACCTATAATCCGAAGCATGAGTGTTTATCATGTTGGTGAAGTTGATTGAAGCCAAACAAGATCCGTTCAATCTGGTTTCTTGAATCAATCCCATAAAGGTTTAATTAAAATTATTTTTTTACTATGAGTTCCTCAGCCAAATTCTTACATAACATGAAATCTCAAAAAGCTATTTTGCCAGGTCTTTTAAAAGAGAACCTTTACGTGTTGGAATGGTTACCGGCATCAAACCCGAGAAAATAGACTACTACAAAAAGCTTCATGCCAATCCCTGGGAAGGAGTTTTGGAAACCATCAAAGAATCTAACATAGAGAATTATTCGATCTATCTTCAGAATATAGATAATAAATTTTATCTTTTCAGTTATTTTGAATATACCGGCCATGACTATGCAAAAGACATGAAAAAGAAGAATGATTTAACAGCAAAATAATAGAATTATGTGGAACAGAACTTTTTTACAATCCGCCCTGGGATTTTCAGTGTTACTTTTTGGCAGTTTTTCGAATTCAGAAAAAGAGGATTCTAAAAAGCCCAACATCGTTTATATCCTTGCCGATGATCTGGGCTATGCTGATGTCAGTCCGATAGCCCCCGATTATTGTAAGATTCCTACTCCCAACATTGAACGTTTGGCAGAAGAAGGCATGCGATTTACCAATGCGCACGCCGGCGCTTCCGTATCCACTCCCACACGTTATGGATTGCTCACAGGCAGGTACAGTTGGCGCACCCGACTGCAAAGCGGAGTTGTGGTTGGAGATCATCCTCCGCTGATTGCCGCAGACCGAATGACCGTTGCCGGGTTATTGAAGAAACAGGGGTATCATACTGCCATCGTGGGTAAGTGGCACCTGGATTATACCTATGCCGATCCTGAAACCCGGGAAAGGATCAGCCCTGAAAATACATCCGGGCGCTCGGCCGGGGTCCCACCAGGTACGCTTATACCAGACGGACCGGTTACACGGGGCTTTGATTACTTCTTTGGATTCCATCATCACCGGGCTATGAGGACCATCGTTAAAAATAACCGCGTTATTCGTGAAATTGAACCTGTAGAGATGATGCCACTTCTAACTAAAAAAGCAGTAGAATATATTGAGAAAGGACAGGATAACCAGCCATTCTTTTTGTATGTACCTTTTAGCGCTCCCCATGGGCCAATTGTTCCTTCCAGGGAATGGGAAGGGAAAAGCGGTATGGGAAAACACGCCGATTTTGTTATGCAGTTGGACGGATCTGTGGGGCAAATTCTCAAAGCCTTGGATGATGAGGAACTTACTGAGAATACACTCGTCATTTTCAGCAGTGATAACGGTACCTCACCCAATGCTGATATTGATCATCTTGAAGATCAGGGACACTTTCCGGTGGCCTGGCTCAGGGGACACAAGGCTGACATCTGGGACGGCGGGCATAAGGTACCTTTCATTGCCCGGTGGCCCGGAGAAATAGCTGCCGGTTCTTTTTCGGATGAAACCATCTGTCATGTTGATTTTATGGCGACCTGCGCCGATCTGATGGATATACAATTGTCTGAGACTGTTTCTGAGGATGGGGTCAGCTTCCTGCCTGCACTTTTCAACAAGTCGTTGAATCGCAGCCGTGAAGCCATCGTGCACCATTCCATTCAGGGTAATTTTGCCATCCGAAAAGGTAAATGGAAGCTAATCTTTTGCGCCGGTTCAGGAGGCTGGTCATCTCCCGGAGATAAGCAGGCTCTTGAACAGGGATTGCCTAAAATACAACTCTACAACATCAGAAAGGATGCTTCGGAAACAACCAACCTCTGTAAGAGACATCCTGAGGTTGTGGAAGAACTCACTTCACTGATGGAAGAATACATTGATGAAGGTAGAAGTACAGACGGTAAGAAAATGAATAACGATGTTGAAGTTGAGCTTTGGAAATAAATAAAGTGAAGTTTCAAAGAATTATGATTAATTAAAACCTTACACTTTTAACAACAATTATATGAATTCATACTGTGAAATATCCTAACATCAACATGAAAAAATATAAGATCATGATGAAAAGGAAAAGATTTTTAGTCATTGCGTTGGCAATCACTCTGCTTCCATCAGCGGCAGTTGGACCAAAAAGTACGGATGATGGATCCGGAAAAGAGGTGGCAGAAAGAGGTAACGAGAAATGGGTTATTGACACCCAGGACGCCTGGGAAGCCCATGTTGTTGACACAGCAGGTATACTGATTAAAGAGGGTTTGGTTCATCCCACTTCAAGTAAAGCGATATTTAAAAGCAAGATGAAGCGCTTCAATAGGAAGCGTTCAGCACAATCAATTGTTTTTGAGCAATCCCCTGACTGGCAAAACTGGAGACCGGTACCCAACGCACAACCCTCCAACCTTCGGGATGCACCGGTTTTCCTGAGCCTGGGGCCAAATAACTACTGGATCTTTGGTCGCTATGGCCCTCTTGATGGAGGTGAATCTTTTCATCCACAAGAAGCAAAACTGGAAGGTTTTAATGTTGGGCTTACGACCACCCCGGATCCGCATCAGTTTAATGCGCCCGGATCCAATGCACCTCATAAGAAGGGTTATCACGTCTGGCAGAGTCGCGACATGGTCAACTGGGTGCATCATGGTTCGGTGACACCGGAATTTGCCCGGTGGGTGACCACGGCCGAATATCATGACGGAAAGGCTTATATCTATTACGACTATCCCAACGACCAGGACCCGCATTTATTTATAGATGATGATTTAACCGACGGCAAACCAGGGAAAAATATGGGCCTGGCCTTCAGAGATCCAACTCATGGCTCCGACTGTGGTTTTATTCGTGATCTGGAAGGCAGATTCCACGTCATCTATGAAGACTGGAGTCCCATCAATGCAAGTACCCATGCCTGGGACTCACCACTTGCCGGACATGCAGTGAGTGATGATGGCATAAACAATTTTGAGATTCTTGATCCACCTGTAGATGAACGTACCGAACCTACAGGTGACACCGGAACATACAAACATCCCCATTGGTTGCAGCACCCCGACTGGGATACCAACATTGCGAAGTATATGATCCACAAGCCTGAGCAGAATGCCTTTGGCGACTGGGCGGCCATTGGTATAGGCGGGCAGTATTATCTGTTTTGCGACTTCGATCCCGCTGAAGGCCATATGGGCGTTGCTTGGTTTACTTCAGAAAGCTTATACAAGCCTTTCCAAAGATGCGGACGCATAGGCAGTGGGCATCCCGATCCGGATATCGGCTTCGCCGAAGGCCGCTTCTACCTGATCACGCAAATGAAGAACGATTTTGTCAGCCCGGGTCCATGGGTGGAAAAAGTAACTGCCCGTGTAGGAATTGACACAACAAATGATGGGGAACCAGATACCTGGACCGCTTGGACCGAGGTGAAAGAAACCTACGATTATATTGACGGCTTTGCAAAACAGATAAGTAAGACTCCGGCAGAAATCGATTTGAGCAGTTTGCCTGCAGGCTATGGGTTTTGCTTTGAGTTTAAAACGACTCAGACCACAGACAACGGTGTATTGCCTGTAATGGATAAAATAACCCTCAATTTCTGATCAATGATTTAATGGATATTCAAATAGATAAAGGACTTTAATAATGAAACACAACAAATTCAGAAACCTGTTTTTTGTTTTCATCCTCCTTGCCTGGGTCTTAAACATACAATGCCAGGAGGATGCAAAAAAACGGAAACCCAACATGGTATTCATTCTGGCCGACGACCTGGGCTATGGCGATTTAAGCTGCCTGAACCCGGAATCAAAGATTTCCACACCCAACATCGATAAGCTGGCAGAGCAGGGAATGACAATTACCGATGCCCATTCTGGTGCTGCGGTATGTACACCCACACGCTATGGGATTCTGACCGGAAGGTATAACTGGCGTAGCAAGCTTAGGAGCAGCGTGCTATGGCCCTGGGACAATCCCCTGATCAAACCTGACCGGCTTACCGTTGCTGATTTTCTGAAGCAACATGATTATACAACAGCTTGTATAGGTAAATGGCATTTGGGATGGGACTGGCAACTAACCGATAGTACAGGTGTACAGACGAATCTCACCATGGGCGACTGGAATCAGCGGGAAATGCGCCTGGCCTTTGGCAGGAATGTGGATTTTAATAACACTATAAAAAACGGACCGGTAACCCGTGGATTTGACTATTACTTCGGGGATGATGTCCCCAACTTCCCACCTTACTGTTTCATTGAGAACGATCATACTGTGGGAATACCGGATCAGGAAAAACCAGAGGATATGTTTGGATTTCCCGGACCGATGATTGAAGGATGGAAACTGGAGGATGTGCTGCCTGCCATCACCCGGAAAGCAGTTGCCTACATTCGGAATGAACAGGACATTTTCAAAAGGAATAAGGAGGACCCCTTCTTTCTCTATTTTCCCCTTACGGCACCTCACACACCCATAGCTCCGATTGAAAGGTTTGAAGGAACAAGCAAGGCCGGTGCCTATGGCGATTATGTTCAGGAGGTAGACTGGGTTGTGGGGCAGATCATGAATGCTCTTGAAGAAAAAGGACTTGTCAATAATACCCTGGTAATCTTTACCAGTGACAACGGCTCCCCAGGCAGGGATGGCACCAATATGGCCGGACCCACCCAGTCTGTGCTTGAATACGGACATGATCCCAGTTATCATTTCCGTGGTATGAAGGCTGACATTTGGGAAGGAGGGCACCGTGTACCTTTTATTGCCCGATGGCCCGGAGAGATCAAGCCGAATACTACAAACGGTGAAACGATCTGCCTGACCGATTTCATGGCCACAGCCGCAGCAATTATTGGTGAAGCCCTTCCCAATGATGCAGCCGAGGACAGTTATAACCTTTTACCCTTGCTTAAGGGTGAAACCTATGAAAAGCCTCTGAGGGAGGCTACGGTTCATCATTCAGGGGCAGGCCAGTTTGCAATCCGCAAGGGTAAATGGAAGCTGATTCTCGGCGGAGGCTCGGGAGGCTGGACCCCTCCACGACATGATCAGGCAGCCAAAGAAAAGGGATTGCCCCTGTTACAACTGTATGACATGAGCCAGGATGTCGATGAGAGCGACAATCTGTATGACCAGCATCCTGAAGTAGTGGACTCTCTTAAGGGTTTGCTGGAGGGATATAGAAGTGAAGGCAGGAGTGTTCCTGTCCGCAATTGAATATTGGTTTTATGTATAAATATAAATACTTCTAATTATGATTAAATTAAGAATAGTAATTTTCATCCTGTTTTTAGCGGCAATAAATACCAATTGCTATGCTCAGGATAAAGGGCTTACTTGGAAAGAACTTGGTGAGCAGTATGAGTTCCCCAAGTGGTACACAGAAGCCCGTCTTGGTATATGGGCCCACTGGGGTGCTCAAACAGAACCCAGGCTTGGTGGTGGCTGGTACGCCAGGCATATGTATA
>Ga0207797_1003561_pt1 | contig 10249 bp, 10 predicted proteins | sample PRCRCaboRojoPR_6_FD_187275 | JGI IMG/M metagenome (GOLD analysis project Ga0207797, IMG submission 187275) | Marine sediment microbial community from Cabo Rojo, Puerto Rico - PR CR 10% Liquid 1 (SPAdes) | ecosystem: Environmental > Aquatic > Marine > Coastal > Sediment | place: Cabo Rojo, Puerto... | reverse complement strand
CGGGCTCGCGTGTGACGCGCGACTCCGGTTCCTCGATGAGTGTCCGGCGGACCTCGACGCCACCTACCGGGCCGTCGCGGGACGCGGCCACGGTCACGCCGTCCGGCCCGGACTCGGGCGTCACGGCCCCGTCACCGTCACCCCGGTTCGGGGTCGGTCCGCGGTCGGGTCCCCGGGGCCGTCGACGGTTACTCGTACTCGCCCTTCCCCATGTCCGGCTCGGGCTGTGGGGTCATCCCGACCCGGTAGCTCGGCAGGTGGAGCGCGAGGTCGGTCGTGGTGACGATGCCGACCGCCCGCCCGTCCTCGGCGACGGGGAGCTTCTTGACGCCGTTGTGGCCCATCCGCTCGCCGGCGACCCGGACCGTCTCGTCCGGGCGGACGGTGACCACGGGGTCGCTCATCAGGTCCGCGACGGTGGTCGAGGCGGGATCGTGCTCCGCCGCGACGCTGCCGACGACGTCCGATTCGGTGAGGATGCCGTCGATGCGTTCGTTCCCCACCACCAGCGACCCGATGCCCGCCTCGGCGAGCGTCGTCGCCGCCTCCGCGACGGTGGCGTCCGGTTCGACCGTCCGCACGGGGGTCGTCATGATCTCGCTGACCGGGGTGTCGATCTCCTCCTCGGACATACGCGTACGTCGGCCGACACGCTTATAATCCGCAGCCAGTCGGCGGTTCTCGCCCCCATCGGTCGCGCCGCCCGGACCGGCGTCGGCCTCGCAGTGGTGGCGCTGTTCGCCGGTCCCCACTGGCTCCCCGAGCCGGGCGTCCTCCCGGCGCCGATGCTCCTGTGGGTGGCCGTGTGGGGGCACTCCCGGTCGTTCGTCGACGTCGGGCGAGTCGTCTACGGTCACGGAGGGGAGTCGACGCCGCTCGAGACGGGCTCTCTCGGCTCGTAATCGCACCCGCGTTTATCCGACGGACGGCGGAACGCTACTCCCGTATGCGGTCGAGTTCCCCACGGCTGCTGGTCCTCGGCGTCGCCCTCGGGCTCCTCGTCGTCACGAGCGGGTGCCTGGGCACCTTCGGTGGCGGCGGTTCTCCCGGAACCCCGGACGCCCCCGACACGGCCCCGTCCACAGCCACGGCCACGCCGACTCCGACGAACAGTCCCGCGAACGGAACCGCCTCCCCGACGGCGTCACCGACGGACGGCGGGTCACCGTCACCGTCACCGTCACCGTCTCGGTCACCGACGCGGACGCCCCGTCCCGACTACGACCTCAACACGACGGAGGTCGAGAACGCGGTCCGGGAGCGGATCAACGCCCGGCGCGCCGAGTCCGGGTACGATCGGCTGAGCCGTACACGAACGGGGAACCTCTCGGCGATGGCCGGGGAGTACAGTTCGGCGCTCGCCGCGGTCGGCTTCCCGACCCACGAGGCCGGTGGTGAGACGCCCCGCGACCGGTACGAGCGGCACGGACTGCTCGACCGGTGCCGGGTCACGAACAACGCGAACCGGGGCGTCCTCACGCCGTCCGAACTCGAGATCCTCGGCATCGTCCGGCTGGGCGAGAACCAGACCATCGACGGGACGACCTACGTCGCGACCAACGAGACGGCGGCCGCCGAGGTGCTGGTCGAGCAGTGGTACGCCGGATCGGCGTCCGGACGAGCGCTGTCGCTGGCCGACGCCCGGTACCTCGGGATCGGCCTCACGGTCGAGGACGGGACCGTGTACGCCACCGGCAACCTCTGCTAGGCCACGGGGGTCGACGAGAACTCGATCCACCCCGTCCTGAGCCGACTCGAGGCCCGGGGTCTCGTGTGCCACAGGGCGCCCGACTGGGCGATCGGCGACCTCGACGCGGTCCGTGATGCGTTCGTGTTCCACTCGGCGACGATCTCGCTCGACGGGGCCCTCGGCCCGGAGAGCCGGGAGGGGTGGCTGAGTGCGGCCCGCGATAGCGGGACCGACGAGGCCGAGGAGTGACCGGGTTCTCGTCCGCGTTCGAGGTCGTCGAACGCGGTCGCGTCGTCCTCGCACCCGATCCGTTCGAATCCGCCGACGACGCGACGCGGCCGTGGGAACCGAGGTGTCCGTACACGACCCGGGAGACGGGAGCGCCACTGTCCCCTCGGTGGGGGGTACCGACGTACGCCCCCCGTGGCGGTCGTCGTCGTGGCTCTTCCCCCCGCGAGGACGTTCCGGGCGGCCGCGAGTTCGAACTGTTCTGGACACCCGTGGGGCCCCCGGCCCCGCGTGGCTTCGAGCGGTACTCGCTGTCGGACGAAATAAGCCGACCCCGTCCGATGAGATCGTATGGACATCACCGACGCCCTCGCCGCCCGACGGGGTCTCACCTGTGTCGTGGGTGCCGGGGGCAAGAAGACGACGATGGCGACGCTCGCGGACCGCCTCGACCGTGCGGTGGTCACCGCGACGGTCCGGATCCCCGTCTTCGACGACTGGGTCGCGGACGTCGTCGTCACCGACGATCCCGTCGCCGCGGTGGAGGCGGCCGGCTCGTGGCCCCTGGGCGTCGTCCCGGAACGGGAACGCGAGGACCGCTACCGCGGGTACGACCCGGGGACGGTCGACGCGCTGGCGGATCTGTCGACGCCGGTCCTGGTGAAGGCCGACGGCGCACGGATGCGACGGTTCAAGGCACCCGACCACCTCGAGCCGCGCCTCCCCTCGCGTGCGGATACGGTGGTACCGATCGCGAGCGCGCACGTGGTGGGACAGCCGCTCGACGAGGACCGGGTCCACCGGGTCGACCGGGTGAGCGACCTCACGGGTCTGGCCCCCGGCGACGAGATCCGTCCCCGGGACGTCGCAACCGTCCTGACGAGCGAGCAGGGGGGACGGAAGGGCGTGCCCGACGGGGCGACGGTCGTCCCGCTGGTGAACATGGTCGACGACGCGACCCTGGAGGAGCGGGGCCGCGAGATCGCCGCGGCGATCCACGAGCTGGCCGACGTTCCGCGGGTCGTCCTCGCCGAGATGCGCGCCGACGAGCCGCTCGTCGCGGTCGTCTAGAACCGCTCGGCCGCGGCCTCGAACTCCCCGGGCGTGTTGAGGTTCTCGAAGGTGTCGAGCGTCGTCCGGGCCTCGATCTCGTCCCGGTCGACGATCACGTAGTCGAGCTCGAACAGCGGTTCGACGATCCGCCCCTCGCCGCGTTCGAGCGCCGCCTCGCAGGCCGCGACCATCGGCTCGGCGCGGTAGACCGCCTGCGTGGTCTGGAACCACTCGTCGGGGCGCGGCACCGCGGCGTCGTGGCCCGACGCCCGCTCGAAGAGGTACTCGACGAACGAGGGGTCGACGAATGGCATGTCACACGCGACGACGAGCGCGTACTCGGCCTCGACGACCGCCAGTCCGGTCGCGATCCCGGCCATCGGCCCCTCGTCCGGCCGTTCGTCGGGCGCGAACGTCGGCGCGAGGGCGCCACCCGACAGCGCCGCCTCGATGGCCGCCATCTGATCCGCCCGGCAGTTGACGACGAGTTCGTCGACGACGACCCCGATCCGGTCGGCGACCCGACGGATCATCGGCGTCCCCGCGAGGTCGGCGACCGCCTTGTCGCGGTCGTCGAAGCGGGTCGAGCGCCCCCCGGCGACGATGACGCCTGCACCCATACCACGCCTTCCGAGCGGACGCCCAAGAGTCTTCGCAGGTCGGGAACGGTGCGACGGCCACCGGCCCCCGGCGCGAGGCGACAATCCTTTTGCGGGGTCGCGGCGTAGCCCCGTCGAATGGCCGTTCCGACAGCCGATCGCCTCCTCCGCGTGGACCTCTCCGCCGGTTCGACCGAGAGCGTACCGATCCCGGACCGCTGGCTGGCCCGGTACGTCGGCGGGAAGGGGCTGGGTGCCCGCTATCTCTACGAGGAACTGGACCCCGGAGCCGATCCGCTCGGGCCGGAGAACGTCCTGTGTTTCATGCTCGGCCCGGTGTCGGGGCTGACCCCCGGCGAATCGCGCTACGCCGCCGTGACGAAGTCGCCGCTGACGGGCGGCTTCCTCGACTCCTACGCGGGCGGGACGTTCCCGGACGCGCTCGCCGGCGCGCTCGCCTCCCACATGGGCCTGCTCGTGACCGGGGCCGCGCCCGAACCGGTACGGATCGTCCTCGAGGACGGTGAGGCGACCGTCGAACCCGCCCAGCGGTGGGGGGACGACGTCAGGGCCACGGCGGCGGCGTTCCCCGACGCGTCGGTGGCGTGTATCGGTCCGGCCGGGGAGAACTGCGTCGCCTACGCGACCATCGCGTCGGACGCCGGCGATCACCACGCCGGCAGGGGCGGCGCGGGTGCCGTGATGGGAGCGAAGCGGCTGAAGGCCGTCGTCGCCCGCGGCGAACCCGCCTCGGGGCTCGAAGAACTGCGCGAGGAGTACGCCGGGCGGTACCGCGAGGCCGGTACGGGCAGGTGGTTGCGCGCCAGCGGGACCGTCGAGACGGTCGATTTCGCCAACGAAGCGGGTGTCCTCTCGACGCGCGGCTGGGAGGACGGCCAGTTCGAGGGGGCCGACGCGGTGGGTATCGAGGCCGTCGAGGAGCGCGCGGCGGGCCGGGAGTACGACGACGAGGACGACCCTCGGGGGTTTCGCGTCGAGACCGAGGACGGCGAGAGCGTGCCCCGCGGGGCGACCGCGATGACGCTCGGCGCCGGCCTCGGGATCGACGACTTCGACGCCGTCGCGACGCTGGGCGAGGTCTGCAACCGCCTCGGGGTGGATCTCATCAGCGCGGGCAGCGCGGTCGCGTGGGCGATCAAGGCCAGCGAGCGCGGGTTGATCGACGACTCGTTCTCGTTCGGCGACCCCGACGACGCCCGCGAGCTACTGGCCGACATCGGGGCCCGGGAGACGCCCCTCGGGGACGCCCTCGCGGGCGGCGTCGATGCGGCCGCCGAACGGTTCGGCGGTGGGGAACTGGTCCCGACGATCAAGCGGATGGAACTGCCGGCCTACGACCCCCGGGGCGCCCACAGCATGGCGCTGGCCTACGCGACCAGTGACCGGGGGGCCTGTCACCGCCGGGGCCGCCCGGTCGAGCGGGAGGTCTTCGAGGGGGAGTGGAGCCCCGAGCGTGCGGCCGAGGCCGTCGTCGGGGAACAGGACCGGCGCTCGGTCCTCTGGTCGCTGATCGTCGACGATTTCGTGGGCGACGTCTTCGACGACCTCGGCGCCGAGTGGCTCGACGCCGTCGGGCTGGACGTCGAGGGCGACCTCGCGACCGTCGGCGAGCGCATCTGGACACTGACGCGCCTGTTCAACGTCCGCGAGGGGGTGTCCCGTGCCGACGACGCGCTGCCGACGACGCTCCAGGAGCCGCTCCCCTCCGGCCCGAACGAGGGCGAGGCCGTCGACCGGGCGACGTTCGAGGCCATGCTCGAGGCCTACTACCGCGAGCGGGGCTGGGGGGCGGACGGCCGGCCGGCGCGCGAGACGGTCGAACGGCTCGGCCTGGCCGACGCCGTCGACGCCGATACCCCTCTGGCGGAGAGGTCCCGGTCTCCCGACGGCGAGTGACCGGACACAGCGGTAGCGAGGTGGACGTCCACCGCTGTAGTTGCGAGTCGCGGTCCGCGAGGAGGACGGGAGAGCCGTCGTCGAACCCGAAGACGACCCGGAGGAGGTGATTCGGCGCATGGAGCAACTGATCGCGGAGTACTCCGAGACGGATCGGGAGACCACACCACTCACAGGGGATGTCGACCCCATCGGTGCGGACTTCCGGGAGACCGTCCGAAAGGGCCCATCGGAGACGACCGATGAGTGACGCGGACGGACCGTATCCCTTCGACGCAGGGGTCGTCGCACTCGCGCACGCCGAGACGCCAGTCCAGGAGAGCGCGCTCGAGTACGTCCGTGAGGCGATCGCCGGGGACATCGACGCGATCGTCCCGCGTCCCGCGGTCCTCGGAGCGCATCACGTACTCCGGAACCACCTCGGCTACTCGAATCGAGAAGCGTCGACACTTCTGCAGAGCTTTCTGCGGGCGAGCCGAATCCACTGGTACGAGGGCCTCTCGGAATCCCTCGTCCGCGACGGCCTCTCCCGAGCGGGAGCGGTGAACGTCGAGGGCTGGGACGGGTACTACGCGCAGGTCGCGATCGAGGAGGGGGTGACCACGGTCCTGACCATCGACGAGGATCTCACGCGATTCGAGCAGTTCGAGACCGAGGTGATCCTCTCTGCCGAGGAATTCGGCCAGCTAAACCGGTTCCTGGACGACGATTCGAATCCGACCGCTCCCTGACGGACGGGGTAGACATCGTCTCCACCACCCGGTCCCTGGTCGCTCTAAGTGACGGGACGTAGGGTTTCCGGCGTCCCGTCCCTGATATACGGAGAGAGTCGAGGAGCGGGTGTTAGTCCGCCCCGAGACGCCACAGCGCCCGGTAGAGCGTCCAGGCGTCGACGTCGAACCGTTCGATCAGGTCCCGGCAGACCCCTTCGTAGGTGAGGTACTCCTCGATCGACGGGGGATCGGGGTACGGCCCCTCCAGTTCGCCCGCCTCGCGTACCACGCCCCACTCGCGCTGGCCAACCACAACGTATCGGTCGGGAAACATGAATAGGAGGAACGCGGACCCGACGGGGACGTCGACGCCATCGAGGGCCGTCAGGTGGCGGAGTTTCCCCGCGGTGTCGTCGGACTCGACGGCCGCCGCCAGTCGATCGAGGACGTCCTCGAAGCCGTTGTCCCGGAACGCCGCCTCGCCGTCCCGCCGCTTCTCGTCGGGGTAGGCCCCGAGATGGCGCCTGTAGTACCACTGGACGACCCACTCGACGTCCCGCCAGCCGTACTCGCCGTTCCGGATCGTCTCGGGGAGGATCTCGACGTGTTCCTGCTCGACGGCGTACAGCGGTTCCCGTCCCGCGTACGCCTCGGCCGTCGACTCGACGAGCGACCGTGTGAGGTTCATGCGCCCTCGAAGAGGCCCACAGGAGGTGAACGTTTCCGTCGACGGGGCCGGAGCCGTCGCTCCACCGGTTCTACCCTCCGCGATCTCCTCCCCGTGAGTAAGATTCATGACCGAGGAGAGACCAGTTTGACGGGAACAACCCGGGACGCGACCACCCGGGGCGTACACCAACTTATGTCAACCGAAGATCAAGATCCGGTCAAAACGATCTGTCCGTACTGTGGCGTCGGGTGCGGGATCATGGTCCAGCCCGGTGAGGAGCCAGGAGACATGCAGTTCCGGCCGTGGGGCGACGCCCCGGTCAACGAGGGGCGGATCTGCATCAAGGGTGGCGCGGCGACGGAAGTCGTCGACCACGAGGACCGTCTGACCGACCCGCTGATCAAGGAGGACGGGGAGTTCCGCGAGGCCACCTGGGAGGAGGCCTTCGAGTACATCGTCGAGGAACTCGGGCGGATCCGCGAGGAGCACGGTCCCGACGGGATGGGCTTTTTCGGCTCCTCGAAGACGTTCAACGAGGAGAACTACCTGATCCAGAAGCTCGCCCGCCGGTACGGGACCAACCAGGTCGACAACTGCACGCGGATGTGTCACGCCTCCACCGTGTGGGCGCTCCGGACCAGCCTCGGCATGGGCGCGATGACCAACAGCATGGCCGATCTCGAGGAGGCGGCGGACGTCCTCTGGATCCAGGGCGCCAACCCCGGCGAGCAACACCCCATCGCCAACAGCCAGTACTTCCGGCAGGCCGTCCTGGAGGGTGCGACGGTCATCCAGGTCGACCCCCACGCGAACAAGACCACTCGATCCTTCAAGATCGACGAGACCGAGCGGCACATGCACCTGCAGCTGGAGCCGGGGACCGACATCCCGCTCCTGAACGTCGTCATCAAGACCATCCTCGAGAGACACGAGGAGAACCCCGACGAGGGCTGGATCGACGAGGCGTTCATCGAGGAGCGCACCGAGGGCTTCGAACACCTCAGGGAGACCCTGGAGGACTTCGACAAGGCGGAGGCCGCAGAGCAGTGTGGCGTCCCGCTGGAGGACATCGAACTCGCCGCGGAGAAGTACGCGATGGCGAACAACGCCGCCATCTTCACCGGGATGGGGATGTCCCAGCACACCTGCGGCGTCGACAACGTCCAGAACGAGATCAACCTCTCGCTCGTCACGGGCAACGTCGGGCGTGCGGGGACCGGCGTCAACCCCCTCCGGGGCCAGAACAACGTCCAGGGCACCTGTGACGTCGGCGCGATGCCCAACGTCCTCCCGGGCTACCAGCTCGTCGACGACGACGAGGCCCGCGAGTCCGTCGAGGAGGTCTGGGGCTTCGAGATCCCCGACGAGCCCGGACTGACCAACGTCGAGATCTCCCACGCCATCGGCGACTCCGTCCACGGGCTGTACGTCATGGGGGAGAACCCCATCATGAGCGAACCCGACGGCAACGCGGCCGAGCGCCGGTTCGAGGAGGACCTGGAGTTCCTCTGCGTGCAGGACATCTTCATGACCGAGACGGCGGAACTGGCCGACGTCGTCCTGCCAGCGACCACCTGGGCCGAGCGCGGCGGAACCGTGACGAACACCGACCGCCGGGTGCAGCTGATGCGGCCCGTCGGGAAGGTCCACGAGAACACCAGACACGACCTGGACATCCTCTGTGAGGTCGGTACCCGTCTGTTCGGCGAGGGGTTCGACTTCGACGGCCCCGAGGAGGTCTTCGAGGAGCTGCGGGAGGTCTGCCCGATCATGCACGGCATGACCTACGACCTGCTCGGCGAGGAGGGGATCCACTGGCCGTGTTACGAGCCCGGCGACGAGGGCGACGAGTACCTCTACGCGGAGGAGTTCGAGACCGAGAACGGCCTCGGCCGGATCGAGGGCGTGCGCCACCAGGAGCCCAAGGAGACCCCCGACGAGGAGTACCCGCTCATCCTGACGACGGCACGCCTCGAAGAGCACTACAACACGGGGACGATGAGCCGGCGCTCGCCGACGCTGAACCGCCAGCACCCGGAGAACTTCGTCGACGTCCATCCCAACGACGCCGAGGAGTACGGCATCGAGGACGGCGACGAGGTGACGATCAGATCGCGGCGCGGCGAGATCACCGTCACGGCCAACGTCACCGAGGACATCAAGGAGGGGTCGATCTGGACGACGCCGCACTTCGCGGCCGCCTCCGCGAACCGTCTCACCAACGACGTCCTCGACGAACGCGCGAAGATCCCGGAGTACAAGGCCGCAGCCGCGGAGATCGAGGTGGGGATCGAGCCCAGCGGGGGCGAAGCCGCAGCCTCCGACGACTGACGACGGTCGGTCGACCCCCTCCTCCGAGACGACCGTCCGACCCCCTCCTCCGAGACGACCGACCTGATCGGGACGCCGTCCGCGATCTCGACTGACGGTGACCGGCGTCGCCGACGGTGACGTCGCTGAGGACGCCCGACGGCCGATATCGGAAGCTCGTGTGACTGTGTGGTGGTGAGCGAGGCCTTCACCAGTACGACGGCGTCCGCTCGAACGGCGATCTCCACGCCCTTCGCTGGTGTCGGAACGCGAGCGGCTACGTCCCCGGCAGCGGTTCGAACGGTCGCCGGTTCCCCGGATTGCGCTCGAACGATCTCCGTAACGACGGGCTCGGGAACGGTCCTCACCGCCGTCAGAACGCTATCCCAGTCCCCGAGTCGACCGCCCCCGGCGTCTTCTACGGACACGCTAGGGAAGCTCGGTGGGTGATCGACCGAGTACGCACACCGCTCACCTCGCGCAGGGACGCGTAGGTTTACGTACCAGCGAGCAGCCATCCCCGGTAGTGTCAGTCGATGGGGTGGGGGCCCCGGGGACCGGGAGCGACGGCTACACGGTACCGCCGCCGCGGCCCCCGGACGACGGCGAGGCGTGGTACGCACCGGGAATACTCGCCCAGCGCACGGTCCACCAGGGCGTCGTGGCGACGGTCCGCGAGCACGACGGGGAACTGCGCTACGAGACGCGCGAACCGGAGCTCTCGGCAGCGGGCGAGCGTGCCCTGGTACGGATCGACGACCACTTCGAGGGGGCCGAACTGCGACGGCCGCTCACTCGCGAGGGCGCACGCGAGCTGATGGCGACCGGGTTCGATCCGAAGTACCGCGAGGCCATCGACCGGCTCGTGGGGTCGACGCTCTCGCCGGCCGCCCGGCGGGCGGTCGACTACCACGCGCTCGCCGGGATCGGCTGTCTGGGCGAGCTGACGCCACACGCGCTCGACGAGCGCATCGAGGTGGCCGACGCCGACGCCGAGACGCTGGTGGTCCACACCGAGGACTACGCCCCCTGCTCGACCGATCTCGCCGCCCCCCGGTTCATCGAGCGG
>Ga0207797_1003560_pt1 | contig 10253 bp, 6 predicted proteins | sample PRCRCaboRojoPR_6_FD_187275 | JGI IMG/M metagenome (GOLD analysis project Ga0207797, IMG submission 187275) | Marine sediment microbial community from Cabo Rojo, Puerto Rico - PR CR 10% Liquid 1 (SPAdes) | ecosystem: Environmental > Aquatic > Marine > Coastal > Sediment | place: Cabo Rojo, Puerto... | reverse complement strand
GCCGCGGGCATCCTCGAATCCTACTCGACTATCTCGCCCGAGAAGTTCGTCCTCGACTGCGAGGCGATCCGTCACCTCGACCGGTTCTGGGAGGGCGTTGCCGCCGACGGAGATGGGGTTCCGATCGACCTGATGGCGGCGACGCCACCGGGGAGTCACTTCCTCGACGAGGCCCGGTCGGACGGACAGCCGCCCGAGCAGTTCTTCCGGCCGCGGATCTTCGACAAGCGGTCCCACGCCGACTGGGCGGCGGACGGCGGCAAATCGGCCTTCGAGTCGGCCCACGACCGTGTCCAGCGCCAACTCGACGCCTACGAACGGCCGCGGCTCGACGAGGACGTCGAGACGGCACTTCGCGCGTACGTCGAGAACCACCGCCCGTAAGCCGCTCCGAGAGCCGACGGCGACGCCGACACTTCCCGCCGGGACGACCGGGCCCCGGACGAACACTCGCGGCTCCGCACCGACATCCGTCGCGTCCGAACCACAATATACAAAGATATTGACTGATCTCCCACCGGGCGTAAAACGAGAACGCGCGCCGGGCGATCGGATCGGAGTCGAGCGGCAGTGTCGGACTACCGCTCTTGATGGCGGTCCGTGACAGCGGAGTGACTCGCGCGCAAACACGTCGTATCCGGGCATCTATAGTTTTGCTAACATTGATACAATCGCGGCGGTTCGCTAGAAGCGGTATGTCCTCAGACGACGACGGTTCGATGCCGTCCGATTACGAGATCGCCCAGTCCGCAGAGAAATCCCACATCACCGAGGTCGTCGAACCGTTCGGTCTCGACAGGACCGACCTGGAGACCTACGGCGACTACAAGGCGAAAGTAACACTCGACGCCATCGAGCGCGTCAAAGACCAGAGCGACGGCGAGGGGAAACTGGTCCTCGTAACCGGAATGACCCCGACGCCGATGGGCGAGGGGAAGACGGTGACGACGGTCGGACTCGGTCAGGCGTTCAACCAGATCGGGAAAGACGCCTTGATCGCCATCCGCGAGCCGTCGCTCGGCCCGGTCTTCGGCGTCAAGGGGGGTGCCGCGGGCGGCGGCTACTCGCAGGTCCTCCCGATGGAGGACATCAACCTCCACTTCACCGGCGACCTGCACGCCCTCACCTCGGCGCACAACCTCGTCGCCGCGATGCTCGACAATCACATCAAGCAGGGCAACGACCTCGACGTCGACGTCAACGCGGTCAACTGGCCGCGGGCGATCGACATGAACGACCGCGCGCTCCGCGAGACGGTCGTCGGACTCGGCGGCAGCGTCACCGGCGTTCCCCGCGAGGACGAGTTCAGGCTGACGGCGGCCTCGGAGATGATGGCGGTCCTCTGTCTGGCCGACAGCATCGAGGACCTCAAAGAGCGGGTCGGCCGCATCATCGTCGCGTACGACGAGGACGGCGACCCGGTGACCGTCGACGACATCGACGCGACCGGCGCGGCGTCGCTCCTGCTGAAAGACGCGCTCAAGCCGAACGTGGTACAGACCATCGAGGGGACGCCCGCGTTCGTCCACGGCGGTCCCTTCGCGAACATCGCGCACGGCACGAACTCGCTGATCGCCGACGACCTGGCCGCGAACCTCTCGGAGTATCTCGTCACGGAGGCCGGGTTCGGCTCCGACCTCGGCGCGGAGAAGTTCATGAACATCGTCTCGCGGTTCGGTGACCTCGAACCGGACGCGGTCACTCTCGTCGCCTCGGTCCGCGCGCTCAAGTACCACGGCCAGGACATGTGGCCGCCGGACGTCGACGCGCTCGAGGCCGAGGACGTCGAGGCGGTCCGGGCGGGACTCGACAATCTCGACAAGCACGTCCGCAACCTCCAGAAGTTCGGCGTGCCGGTCGTCGTCGCGATCAACCGGTTCCCCCACGACACCGACGCGGAGGTCGAGGCGGTCGTCGACCACTGTGAGTCGGACCTCGGCGTCCCGGCCGCCGAGTCGAACGTCTTCTCGGAGGGCGGCGAGGGCGGCATCGACCTCGCGGAGAAACTGGTTGACGCCGCCGAGTCCGACTCCGCGTTCGAGCCTCTCTACGACCTCGACGATTCGATCCCGGAGAAGATAGAGACAATCGCGACCGAGATCTACGGCGCGGACGGCGTCGAGTTCAGCAGCGGCGCGAGAGACGACATCGAGCAACTCACCGACCTCGGCTTCGACGACGTCCCGATCTGCATGTCGAAGACCTTCCACTCGCTCAGCGACGACGCGAGTCGCAAGGGCGTGCCCGAGGACTGGACGCTCGAAGTGAACGAGATCTACCCGTCCGCGGGAGCCGGCTTCCTGGTCGCGCTCACCGGCGACGTCCTCACGCTTCCGGGGCTCCCGTCCGAACCGGCCGCGGCCAACATGGACGTCGACGACGACGGCACCATCTCGGGACTGTTCTAGTCGGCTCCCCGCCGACCGCATCGACCGCCGGTCGCCTCGGGGACGTTCTTTCGCCGCGGTCAGTCGGAGTCGCTCGCGGACGCTCCCTCGTCGAGTCGCCACAGCGCTCGGTAGACCGTCCAGAGATCGACGTCGAATCGGTCCGCGAGACCGCGGCAGACCGCAAGATAGCCGCGGTAGTCGTCGGCGGTGACCGGGTCCGGGTAGGAGCGGTCGAGTTCGCCCGCGGCGCGCAGGACGCGCCACTCCCGCTCGCCGACCACGACGTATCGGTCCGGAAACATGAACGTGAGAAACGCCGACGCCACCGGCACGTCGACGCCGACGAGCGACGTCAGCTCCTCCAGACGCTCGTCGGTGGTGGCGCTCCCCGCGACTGCCCCCAGCACCTCGACGACGGTCCCGAAGTCGTTCTCCCTGATGGCCGCCTCGTTCGTCCGTCGCTCCCGGTTCGAGTACGCCCCGAGGTGGCGCCTGAAGTACCACTGGACCAGCCACTCGACGTCGCGCCAGCCGTAGTCGTCGCCGGCGAACGTGCCGGGCACGATCTCGAGGTGCTGCTGTTCGACCGCGTGGAGGGGTTCTTCGGCCCGGTACTCCGCCGCTTTCGCCTCGACGAGCGAGCGGGTCAGTTCCATCGCGCTCCAGTTTGCGCGTCGCGGTGGTGAATGTTTCCCGGCCGTCCGCCGCGCCGTCACCGTTTCCGGCCGCCCGCCGCCCCCTCGAGGGGCCGCTGTCTCGTGAGCGCGGCGATCGGCGTCGCCCGTCTCCCGGGCGAAGCTACATTACCGTCGCAGATCCAACGTCTCTAGAGATCCGGAGTCAACCGACTGATGATATCATGAGTGACCAAAACAACGACCCGGTCAAGACGATCTGCCCGTACTGTGGCGTCGGCTGTGGGATCCAGGTGAAACCCGCAGACGACCCCGGAGACATGCGGTTCATGCCCTGGGGTGACGCGCCGGTCAACGAGGGGCGCATCTGCATCAAGGGCGGCGCGGCGACGGAGGTCGTCGACCACGAGGACCGACTGACAGAGCCGCTCGTCCGCGAGGACGGCGAGTTCCGCGAAGCCACGTGGGAGGAGGCCTACGAGCACGTCGTCGACGAGATGGAACGGATCCGAAGCGAGCACGGTCCGGACGCCATGGGCTTTTTCGGCTCCTCGAAGACGATGAACGAGGAGAACTACCTCCTCCAGAAGCTCGCGCGCCGGTACGGCACCAACAACGTGGACAACTGCACCCGGATGTGTCACGCCTCGACGGTCTGGGCGCTGCGGACCTCACTCGGTGCCGGAGCGATGACAAACAGCATGGCGGACCTGCGCGACGAGGCCGACGTCCTCTGGATCCAGGGGGCGAACCCCGGCGAGCAACACCCGATCGCCAACAGCCAGTACTTCCGGCAGGCCGTGCTGGACGGGGCGACCGTCGTCCAGGTCGACCCGCACGCGAACAAGACGACGCGGTCGTTCAAGATAGACGAGACCGACCGCCACATGCACCTCCAGTTGAAGCCCGGCACCGACATCCCGCTGCTGAACGTCGTGCTCAAGACGGTGCTGGAGAACGGCTGGGTCGACGAGGAGTTCATCGCAGAGCGCACCGAGGGCTTCGAGCACCTGCAGGAGACGCTCGCAGACTTCGACAAGGAGGCGGCCGCGGAGGAGTGTGGAGTCCCGCTGGAGGCGATCGAACGGGCCGCCGAGAAGTACGCGACCGCGGACAACGCCGCCATCTTCACCGGGATGGGGATGAGCCAGCACACCTGCGGCGTCGACAACGTGCAAAACGAGATCAACCTCGCGCTGATAACGGGCAACCTCGGCCGGCCCGGCACCGGCGTGAATCCGCTCCGCGGCCAGAACAACGTCCAGGGGACCAGCGACGTCGGGGCGATGCCCAACGTCCTGCCGGGCTACCAGCTCGTCGACGACGACGAGGCCCGCGAGTCGGTCGAGGAGGTCTGGGGCTTCGAGGTGCCGCCCGAACCCGGGCTGACCAACGTCGAGATCTCCCACCGGGCCGGCGACTCCGTCCACGGTCTCTACGTCATGGGCGAGAACCCCGTGATGTCCGAACCCGACGGCAACCGGGTCGAGGAGCGCCTCGAGGAACTCGAGTTCATGGTCGTCCAGGACATCTTCATGACCGAGACGGCCAAGTTCGCCGACGTGGTCCTCCCGGCGACGACCTGGGCGGAGCGGGGCGGGACGGTCACCAACACGGACCGCCGCGTCCAGCGGATGCGCCCGGTCCAGAAGGTCCACGAGAACACGAAACACGACTTCGAGATCCTCTGTGAGGTCGGCACGCGCCTGTTCGGGCCGGACGGCGGCTTCTCCTTCGACGGTCCCGAGGACGTCTTCGAGGAGCTGCGCGAGGTCTGTCCCATCTACCACGGGATGACCTACGACGCGCTGGGCGAGGAGGGTCTCCACTGGCCCTGCTACGAGCCCGGCGACGAGGGCGATCAGTTCCTCTACGAGGAGAGCTTCGACACGGAGAGCGGTCTCGGACAGATCGAAGGGGTCACACACCAGCCGCCAAAGGAGGTCCCCGACGAGGAGTACCCGCTCGTGCTCACGACCGCCCGCCTGGAGGAACACTACAACACCGGCACGATGAGCAGGCGGTCGCCGACGCTCAATCGCCAGCACCCCGAGAACTTCGTCGACGTGCACCCGGCGGACGCAGAGCGGTACGGCATCGAGGACGGAGACACCGTCCGGCTCCGGTCGCGCCGGGGCGAGATCGAGGTGCGGGCGCAGGTCACCGACGACATCAAGGAGGGCGTCGTCTGGACCACGCCGCACTTCGCCGCCGCCGCGGCGAACAGACTCACCAACGACGTGCTCGACGAGCGCGCGAAGATCCCCGAGTACAAGGCCGCGGCCGCGGAGATCGAAGTCGACATCGACGCCGCGGAGTCCGACACGCCCGCAGACGACTGACCGGGCGCGTCGGCCGCTGCCGGTGTGTCGCCGGTGCGGGGCCGTTTCGTGTGGCTCCCGGTCGACGCCGCCACGCACTGACTGCTCGACCGGCGAACGCCACTGCGAACCACGTCGTATCGGGATAGCGAGGGGACGTGGAAGCGACGCCGCCAGTATCCGCCGGCCACTCGCGAACGCGGCGCCCGCTCGCGGTCCGGACCTCACGAGTCGGAAATCCGGGTACGGCACCGCGACGGAGCGTCCGCGACAGTCTCGGACCGGCCCGAACCGTGCCACTCCGGCACACACTTATTGGGAATCGTATCCTCCCCCGACACGATGCCAGATTCGGAGCACTACGTCATCGCCGGCGGCGGCCGAGTCGGTCGTCGCGTCGCTCGACACTTCGCCGACCGCGGCGTCGCCGTCACGGTGATCGAACGCGATTCCGAGACGGTCACGACGGCAGACGAGGACGCCGAGGTCGAGTACCTCGTCGGGGACGCCACCAGACCGTCGCTGCTTCGGGAGGCGATCGAAGACCGGACGACCGTCCTCGGGGCGCTCACCGCCAGCACCGACACGAATCTCGCCGTCTGTATGGCGGCGACCGAGTTAGACGGCGACCTCAAGACCGTCGCTCGCATCGACGACGCCGACGGCGACGCGTACACCGAGTACGTGGACGAGGTCTACTTCCCCGAACGGGCCAGCGTCGACGCGGCGGTCAACGCGCTCAGCGCCGGCGACGTCCGACTGCTCGAGGGCGCCACGGGCGAACTCAACCTCCTCGACGTTCGGGTGGACTTCGACGCGCCCGCCGCCGGGCAGGTCGTGGCGAACGCGCTGCCGGAGGGGTCGGTCGTCGTCGCCCGAACCGACGGCCACGTGGCGGTCCAGCACTCGACGAAACTGGTCGGCGGCCGTCGGTACGTCGTCGCAGCCGACGAGGAGGTCGTCGACGAGGTGATCGAGCAGTTCCGGGGCACCGCCGACGGCTGACCGCTCTCCGTCGTCGCCGGCGTGACCGAGCAAGAGTCCGTTCCGGTCGCCGGAGGGACCGAGCGACAGGCCGGTCCGGTCGCCCGCAGTGGCTTTATATTCAGTGTGAGTAACTATCACACTGTGGTGGAGGAGACGAGCGGGACCCAGCGGGATACCGCCCTGGAGACGGTGTTCTATCACACCGACAGCGTCCGGTTCGTGCACTGGCGTCAGTTCTCCGGCGCGAAACCGACCGTCGTCCTGAGCGGATTCATCACCGTCCTCACGTTCGTCACCGGCCTGTCGAATCTCAGCAAGGGGACGCCGCCGCTCGATGGACCGCTCGCGACGGTTCTCCCCGGAGCGACGGCGTACGCTCAGTTCGCCGGCGTCATCTTCGCCTTCTTGCTGGGCGTCCTCACGCTCGGATTACAGCGCCGGAAGCGCGTGGCCTGGTACGGAACGGTCGGCGTCCTGCCAGGGCTCGCGCTGTTGCCGCTGATCACGTTCCGCACGACCGACATTCCGATGCTGGTGCTGGTGCTTTTGACCCTCCCGCTTCTGGTCTGGAACAGGCGGCAGTTCGACCAGTCGCTCGACCTCTCGCCGCTCCAGATCGCGGCGCTCTCCTCGATCGGCGGCGTCGGGATGTACGGCACCGTGGGGTCGTTTGCGCTACGTGGCCAGTTCACGGGTCTCGAAACGTGGCCCGACGCCGTCTACTACGTCATCGTCACCATCGCGACCGTCGGGTACGGCGACATCACCCCGGTGACCGCCGAGGCGCGGTGGTTCTCGCTGTCGGTCATCGTCCTGGGTACCGGCGCGTTCACGGCGGGGGTCGGGTCGCTGGTCGTTCCGGCGATCGAATCGCGAATGGCGGCTGCGGTCGGAAACATGACAGCTTCGGAACTCACACTCCTCGAGGACCACGTGCTCGTCCTCGGATACGGCGACCTCACGGAATCGCTCCTCGACGAACTCGCGGCCGACGTCGACGTCGTCGTGGTGACTCCCGACACCGACGTCGCCACGAGGCTAGAAGACGAGGCCGTCAACGTCCTCACCGACGACCCGACCGACGAGGCGGCGTTGCGCGCCGCTCAGATCGGTGCCGCCCGCGGCGTCGTCGTCGGCACGCGGGACGACGCCAGGGACGTGCTGGCTATCCTCGCCGCCCGGAAGGCGAATCCCGACGTCCGGATCGTGGCCGCCGCGAACGAGCGAAAGCACTTCGACAAACTCCAGGAGGTCGGGGCGGACGAGGTCATCAGCCCGACGGCGATCGGCGGCCGGATCCTGGGCCGGTCGGTGCTCGGGAAATCGACGGGATCGCTGTTCGAGACGGACACCGACGCGGACGGCGGGACCGGCCCGGAGTCGTAGCCTCGCTCCGGAAGCGCCCTCCGACCCGGGCACCGACCGTCGCGTCCGGAGCGTGGTGCGTGCTAGCGCCAGACATTTGGTCGCAGACCGAGAGGAGTCCGTATGCGCCCCGAGGAGACCCGGTCGGTCGAGCGGGTCCTCCAGCGGCTGCTCGCCCCGGTCTGTCTCCTCTCCGGAGCGGTCGTCCTCTCCGGATTTTTCTTCCCCGAGTTCGTCGGCGACGTCGTCTCCGGCCAGAGCTGGCTCGTCGTCGCGCTGCTGTTTTTCGGCTCCGGACTGGGGTATCTCGCGGTGTTTCGGACCGGCGACGACCGGACCAGCGAGAGGTCGGGAGCCGAGTATCTCTTGCGACTCAGACGGCTCTCGTGGAGATCGGTCGCGTCGCAGTTTCTGGCGCGTCAGGACCCGATCACGTTCGGCGTCCCGGTCGCCGTGTTCGCGCTGTTTTTCGGCGCACGGGTCGCGTTTCCCGCGCCCTCGAGGACCGCAGTCGAGACGGTTCGCGAGGCGCTGTTGCGGGACGCGGGCTGGGTCTTTCTCGGGGCGATGTTGCTCGCCGTGCTCTACTGTCTGTTGCTCCTTCTGGGGCCGTGGGGCGAGATCAAACTGGGCGGGCCGGACACCGAGCCGACGTACACGTATCCGACGTACTTCTCGCTCGTGTTCACCGCCGGCATCGCCGCCGGTATCGTCTTCTGGGGACCGGCCGAAGCGCTGTATCACTACCAGACGCCGCCGCCGTACTTCGGGGCCGAGCCCCGGTCCGAACAGGCCATCCTCGGCGCACTCACCTACGCCCTGTTCCACTGGGGGGTGTCCGCCTGGAGCGCCTACACCGTCGTCGCCGTCCCGATCGCCTACTTCGTCTATCAGCGCGACGCCCCGCTCCGCGTGTCGACGATCCTGACGCCGTTTCTCGGCGTCGAGGGGCTGGAGTCGACGTGGGCGAAACTCGTCGACACGCTCGCCGTCTTCGCCACGATCGGGGGTATCGCCACCTCCGTCGCACTCGTCAGCGAGCAGTTCCTCGCCGGGATCAACTTCCAGTGGGCTGTCTCGACGGGGCAATTCGGTCCGGTGTTGTTCGTCGGTGGCCTGACGCTGATATACGTCCTCTCGGCGACGACGGGGATCCACCGGGGCATCCGGCGGATCGCGGGGCTCAACGTCGTCCTCTTTGGCCTGTTCGCGCTCCTGCTCGCGGCGCTCGGTCCCCGGTCGTTCGTCGTCGACCGGGGGACCGCCGCCCTCGGGAACTACGCGGTCCACCTCCTTCCGATGAGTCTGTACGGCGGCGGCGAGTGGGTCGCCAACTGGACCGTGTGGAACTGGTCGTGGTGGTTCTCCTGGGCCCCGTTCGCGGGGCTGTTTCTCGCCGCCCTCTCGCGCGGGCGGCGGGTGCGGACGGTCGTGGTCACCGGGGTCGTCGCCACCTCGGCCGCGACGATGGTGTGGTTTCTCCTGTTCGGGGGGACGTCGCTCAGCGTCCAACACTCGGGCACCGCGGACGTGCTCGGTGTGATCGCCGCCCGCGGAGGCTCCGAGGCGGTCGCCGGCTTCCCCATCTTCGCGGCGCTCCCGCTCGGCAAACTCCTGATGTTCTTCTTTCTTGCCCTGATCGTCGTGTTCATCACTTCGTCCGCCGACACCTCGACGCTCGTGGTGTCGATCCTCGCAACGAAGCGGGGCCTCGCCCCCACGTGGGGAAGTGTCGTCTTCTGGGGCGTCGTCCAGGGGGCCGTCGCCGTCGCCGTGCTCCTCATCGGCGACGAGGGGACCCTCCAGGTGGCCGCCGTCCTGACCGGCGGGCCGTTCGCCGTCCTCTCGGTCGTGGCCGCCGCGGGTCTGACGCTGACGTTCCGTCGCGACGAGGGCGGGCACACCTCCGTGATCGTCGCGCTGGCGAGGAAACTGCCGACAGTTCACACCCACCGCGACGTGGACTCCTCCCGCGACGAGTGAGCCCCCGTCGCGTCTTCCGGGGCGAGCACTGGTGGCGTCGGCGACCCGCCACGGGTGTCGGTTGCGGGGGTACACGCCGACTCGCGTCGGTGGGTCCGAGTTCCCGACCAGCGCCGATCCGTCGGCGCTCGTCGAATCGCCGATCGCGGTCACCGAAACACATAATATAACTTTCCTGATACGTAGTGTGCCGGCCGGACCGGTGGACTCACCTGGAGCGGCGGACCCCGGCGTCACCCCGCCGAGTTCTCGCTGTGTACGGCCGTTTCGTGGACTATCTCGACCGTCCCGGCTCGTCGCGCGGAACCGCATGTCCGCCTGTCCCAAAGTTATTTGATTTCGACACGTGATTAGGTAGCAAGGGACAAACAGATGTACGACACGATTCTGATCCCGACGGACGGGAGCAAAGAGGCGAAGAAAGGCGAGCGACACGGCGTCGATCTGGCGGAGGCGGTGGACGCGACGGTGCACGTGCTCTACGTGGTCGAGAAGGGGTCCAATCCGTGGCTCTCGGAGTCCATGGAGAGTCAGAAAGAGCGTGCCCGAGAGTACGGCGAGCAGGTGACCGG
>Ga0207797_1003559_pt1 | contig 10255 bp, 7 predicted proteins | sample PRCRCaboRojoPR_6_FD_187275 | JGI IMG/M metagenome (GOLD analysis project Ga0207797, IMG submission 187275) | Marine sediment microbial community from Cabo Rojo, Puerto Rico - PR CR 10% Liquid 1 (SPAdes) | ecosystem: Environmental > Aquatic > Marine > Coastal > Sediment | place: Cabo Rojo, Puerto... | reverse complement strand
CTCGACCGCCTCTTCCGTTGGGGGGGCCTCCTCCGCCGCTATCGCTGCTTCCGCGGGTGCGGCTTCTTCCACCTCTGGCGCGACCTCTTCCTGCTCCGCGAACGCGGTCCAGCCAAACGCCTCCTCCTCCGGGGTTGGTGGTTCGGCCTCGGGTTCAACCTTGGGCTCAGTTACTCTCTCCTCGGCTGACGGCTCCTCTTCTGTCGGCGCCTGGGACCGGCCCATGATCTCGGCTGCACGTGCCTCCCCCTCCCTCTGGGCCTGGGCACGGAGCTCCTCTTCTTTCCCCTCGGCAAGCTGAGCGAGCCAGGCCAGGGCGTCGTCGCCGGAGGGCATCTCGTCGCTCTCCAGCCAGGCTGGCAGCTCCGCGGCTTCCCCTGGCGCTTCCTCCATCTCCTCTTCCATCTCCGGCGCCGCCGCCTCTACCTCAACTTCCTCCACCGCTTCCTCTACCTCAGCTTCCTCCGCTGCGATCTCCTCTACCTCCTCTTCCTCCACCGCTGGCAGCTCGGAAGGCACCTCCTCTTCGACGGCCGCTGACGGTTCTGCGACCGGCGCTGCCTGCGGAGGCTCCGCGGCGGGCGGCGCGAGATCCCGCAGCCAATCGGGGATCTCGGCCGGTTCCGGCCCTTCGCCCGCCAGGGCTTCCTCTTCCTCGGGCGCCAGGCCTTCTTTGGCCTGTCCCTGGATCTCAGCCAGCCAGGAGGGCACGTCCTCCTCTTCAACCTCCTCGCCGGGGCCGGGCGTCACCTCCTCCTTATCCAGCTCGTCGAGCCAATCCAGGACATCCTCCTCTGGCATCGACTCGGGAGCGATTTCCTCTGCGACCGGGCGCTCCTCGACTGCGGCCGGCTCGGGCGGCGCGGCGGTTTCGGGTTCTGGCGCCTGTTCCTCGGGCCCGGCAGCGACCTCGCCGGTGGGTTCGCTGGCCAGATCTTGCAGCCAGGCGGGGATTTCGATCTCGGCGCCCATGGCCTCCTCTTCCTCCACCGGCATGGCCTCTTCTAGCTCGACCATCCAGTCGATCTCCTCTTCTTCAGCCGCGCGCTCGTACGGCAGTGGCTCGATCTGGGGATCTTTCGGGGGCAGGGGGGAGGATGATCCAAACAGCTCCTGGGCCATCTCATTCTCTGGATCCAAGGCCTCGGCCCGTTCCAGATAGGGCTCGCTCTCGGCCATTCTCCCACTGTTGGCCCATATCTCTCCCAAGATCAGGTTGGCCTTCAGGATGTAGGGTTGCTCCTCCAGGATCTCCTGGCATACTTGAGAGGCCTGCAGCCGCTGTCCGTCTCGCCAGAGCGCCTCTGCCAGGGCCACCTTCAGGTCCAAGCGGTCTGGATACTCCTCGGTCAGCTTGCGAAGCTCGGTGACCGCTCGTGTCAGAAGATCGCCGCGTAGATAGAGTTTCGCCAGCGCGCTCTCCGTGAGCTGGAGCCGCTGGGGTTCACTCCCCTCAAGCTCGCCGTAGAGGTGGCGTAGCTCCTCGGCCACCATCTCGTTGTCGGTTGCCAGCTCGAAGGCACGCTGCAGGTACCAGACGGCGTCCTCCAACGCATCGTGTCGCCTGCTTATCTCGCTCATGCCGACCCAGGCGAGCATATGCTCCGGATGGGCACTCAACACGCGCTGGAACATGTCAGAAGCCTGATCATCCTGGCCGGCCTCGAGCATCACCTTGCCCAACAGCCAGTAGGCTCCTATGTACTTGGGATAGACCTCCAGGATGTGACGACCATGCGCGATGGCCTCTTCGTAGCGTCCATCCTCGATGGCGCCTTCAATCTGCTGACGATAGTCGGCTAGCGAAATCTGGTTCACGAGTCCACCTCCTACCAGGCGATACAGAAGATCCGATTATCCAATACCTGCGGCAAATGTCAGTCGATCTGGTGCAGTTCCTTCAGGTCGTCAATGAGTGCCTCTATCGAAGGCTCGGAGCGCGGCGAGGGGCCCAACGGGTCGATCACCGTCTCCTCACCAAGCAGGGCATAGAACGTGTTCAAGACGCCATGAGCGAGGACGCTCAGCTGGTAACCACCCTCCAGAGTGAGGACGATCCGACCTTCGCAGAGCTGATCAGCCATCTCGACCAGGGTCCGGGTGATGGCGGCGTAGCCAGCCAGGGAGAGGCCCATACGCGCCAGCGGATCGTCCCAATGAGCATCGTACCCGGCGGAGACGAGGATCAGATCTGGATGGAAGCGCTCGGCCAAGGGCCAGACCAGCGTCTCGAAGATACGGGCGTATCCCTCATCGCCGACGTTGGTCGGCAACGGCACGTTGAGCGCACTTCCGGCCCCAGCTCCCCGACCGGTGTCCTCCCTGGCCCCGGTGCCCGGGTAATAGGGATACTGGTGCGTCGAGACGTAGAAGACGTCTGGGTTGTCGGCCAAGATGTCCGCCGTCCCGTTGCCGTGGTGCACGTCGAAGTCGACGACGAATACACGTTCGACCCCCGCCAGCGCCATAGCCGCATGGGCTGCGACGGCGACATTGTTGAACAGGCAGAAGCCCATGGCTCGCTCGGTCGTGGCGTGATGGCCCGGCGGACGCACGAGAGCGAACGCGTTCGCAATCTCGCCATCCAGCACGCTCTCCACCGCATGCACGAGGCCTCCGGCAGCCATCAGCGCCGCTTCGAAGGACTGGCTCGACACGTACGTGTCTGGGTCCAGGTAGCCTCCCCCTCTCTGAGCCACGTTCTTCACGTGCTGAATGTGATCTTTGGTATGGACGCGAAGCAGCTCCTCCTCCGTCGCCGACCGGGGCTCTAGCAGCCGTAGCCGGTCCAGCACACCCCGATCGTCCAGCGTCTCCATGGTCCGTTTCAGACGGCGAGCGTTCTCCGGATGGCCCGGTCGGTTGTGCTCAAGGTAGATTGGATGGTAGACGTATGCGGTTTCCATATCGCTGCCTCAGCTCTATCGCCGCCGAACGGGGCCCCAGCTGGCGCCCTAAATGAAAGGCGCGACCAGGCACCGCTCCACCATCTGATTATACTTGCCTGCCGTAGCGTGTCAACAGGGGACGGACCCCGGATACCGGTAGGGCTCTATCAGTTTCGGAGTACCTCTCCTTGGGGCAACAGCCGAGGCCCGTGATGTGCGTCTGGTAGTTCGAGGATGGTATCACAAGGGCTGGTCACCTCGGCGCCGGATTTGCACGCCGTTTCCCTGTGAGTATAATAGTGACTGACGGTCAGTTATCCCCAATGAACCGGCATAGGAGTGGCTTTGCTGTTTGGACGTGACGCTGCGCGGGAGGGGACCTGGGAGAGAGGACGCTGCTCCCGGTCACCTGCTGGGCAGCTTTTGTCATTCGTAGCTGTTCACCTTCTGCTCCGAGTGGGTTGCTGGTCTGCGGTGTCGAGCGTGGAATCGGCGGATCGTGGATTCACGTGGAGCAGAGGGACCATACGGTGAGTGGTTGCACCATTGTTCTAACGGATCAAGGAGGTAGTCATGGACTTTAGCTGGACCGAGGAGCAGCGTCTTTGGCGCCGGGGCGTGCGAGACTTCGCTCAGAACGAGATCGCCCCTCGCGTGCGGGAGATCGACGAGACGGAACATATCCCGCGCGACATCATCGAGGGTATGGCCGAAATGGGCCTTCTCGCCCCGACGGTGGGAGAGGAGTACGGTGGGGTGGGCGCGGACTGGATAATGGCAGCCATCGCCGCCGAGGAGCTGGGACGGGCAGACATCAGCCTGGCGGTGCCGGTGCTCTACCTGGTCGAGGCGGCCTGGGGCTTCATCTTCTACCAGTATGGCTCGGAGCGTCTTAAGGAGGCGTATCTGCCCCAGGTGACGCGGGGAGAGGCGTTCCTGGGTATCGCCACCACGGAGCCGGAAGGTGGATCCGACATCCTGGGTGCCTGTCAGACGCGCGCGGAGAAGGACGGTGACGCGTGGGTCTTCAACGGTGAGAAGACGTACATCAGCGGGGTGCGGGAATCGCTGGAGTGGGGTGGCATTCACCTGATGTTGACCCGCACTGCGGACGTTGACGAGGCGGGCCACAAGGCGTTCACGTTCTTCGCTATGCCGCTCAAGGGGACGGAGGGCATCACGCCGACCTTCTTCGATGACATGGGGCGGATGGGCATCTCCACCGGCGGCTTCGCGCTCGACGACGTCCGTATGCCGGCTGACCATCAGGTGGGCGAGTTCAACCGCGGCTTCTACCATGCCATGGAGGGCTTCTCGGCGGCACGGACGCTCATCGGCGCGACCTGCGTCGGGGCGTCGAAGGCGGCTTTGGAGATGGGTATGGACCACATCAAGATGCGCCACGCTTTCGGGCGACCGGTAGCGAGTTACGAGGGCGTCCAGTTCCCTCTGGCCGATCTCTATACCGACCTCGCGGGGACCGAGCTGTCCACGTACAAGGCGGCCTGGACGATGGATCAGAAGTATCAGCACGACGCGGCCACCCACCACGATATCGCCCTGGCGGCGGCCATGGCCAAGCTGAAGGCCCCCATCCTGGGCTTCGAGCTGATGAACGAGGTGGCCGACTGGTTCGGTGCTATGGCGTACACCAAGGAGTGCCCTGTCGAGATGGGTATTCGTGGCATCCGCTCCTACTCCATCGGTGCGGAGGGCACGCCCAATATCATGCGCATCATCATCGCTCGCGAGCTCCTGGGGCAGGGTTTCCTGCCCACGCTCTATACGGAGAAGGCCTGACCGGCGCCGGGCACGCTCTGGTGAGCAGGTCACAGACGTCATACAGAACGCATTAGACAAGGAGGTATCCCTTGCACATCGTGGTATGCACCAAATACACACCCGACTCCGAGGCCAAGATGTCGGTGGACGAGGCGGGAAACGTATCCTGGGGGGATTCACCGCTGATCATCAACCCCTGGGACGAGTACGCGGTGGAGGAGGCCTTACTCCTCCGTGATGAGTATGGGGGCAAGGTCACGGTCATCTCGATGGGGCCCGAGGAGGCTCTGGAGGCGCTGAAACACGCCGTGGCGATGGGTGCCGATGAGGCGATACGTGTCTGGGACGATGCTTGCGCCGGCTCCGATACGTTGGCCACCAGCTACGTCCTGGCCAGGACGATCGACGCCATCGGCGAGGTCGATCTGGTTCTCTGTGGCAAGTCGGCCATCGACGCTGAGACGTGGCAGACGGGCGTCGCGCTGGCGACGCGCCTCAACGTCCCCTCGCTGATGTATACCATCAACATCGCCGAGCTCGACCCCGACGAGGGCACGATCACTGTGGAGCGGCTTTTGGAGCAGGGCCGTCAAGTCGTCGAGGCTTCGCTTCCAGCCGTGGTCGGCACCATCAAGGGGATCAATGAGCCTCGCTACACGTCCTTCATCGGTATCCGTAAGGCGGCCGGGATGGACTACCCACTCTGGACGCTCGAGGATATCGGCGCGGACCCAGATCGGGTGGGCGAGAGCGGATCAGGTGTGCGCTGGCCCACGGTCTTCGAACCGCCGGTACGTGAGGGAGAGGCGGAGATCATCGAGGCCGAGACGGTCGAGGAAGAGGCCCAGATCCTGGCGGAGAAGCTGCTGGCCGAGAAAGTGATCTAGGAGACGAGAGACTATGACAAACGACATCTTTGTCTGGGTGGAGCAATTTGAGTATGAGGCCGTGGGAGCCTCCTGGGAGGCTATCGGCGCGGCCCGAGGCCTGGCTGATGAGCAAGGTGGCGACGTCATCGCTTGCCTCTTTGGGGGTGACGGCGTCGAGGCTCTGGCACAGGAGGCTCTCTCTTACGGTGCCGACAGGGTGCTTCTGGCCACGGACGCCACGCTGGACAGCTTCCGCGTTGAGCCCTACGCTGCCCTGATGGCGCAGGCGGTCGAGGCCTACGAACCGGAGACGGTCCTCGTCGCGGCGACCTTCCGGGGTCGGGAGCTGGGGCCGGCTCTGGCGGTGAGGCTGGAGACCGGTTGTATCGCGGACTGCACGGAGCTGGCCTTTGAGGATGGGGAGTTGGTGGCGACCCGGCCCATCTATGCCGGTAAGCTGATGTCCAAGTGCGTCATCCCGGAGCGGCGGCCGCGAATCTTCACCACCCGCGTGCGCGCCTTTGGCAAGCCGGAACCGGAGGCGGAGCGAGAGGGCGAGGTGGTCCAGCTGGATCCTGCGATGGCGGAGGACCAGATCAAGACCAAGGTCACGGGCTTCAAGGAGAGCGAGGGGGGCGTGAGCCTGGCCGATGCCAGCATCATCGTATCCGGCGGCCGCGGGGTGGCCGGTCCGGAGGGGTATCAGCCGCTTGAGGAGCTGGTCGACGTGCTGAAGGGGGCCCTGGGGGCCTCACGTGCTGCCGTCGATGCTGGCTGGATTCCCTACGAGCATCAGGTGGGACAGACCGGTAAGACCGTCAGCCCCGATCTTTACATCGCCTGTGGCATCTCCGGTGCCATTCAGCACCTGGCCGGGATGCGCACCAGCAAGGTCATCGTCGCCATCAACAAGGACCCAGAGGCCCCCATCTTCAAGGTGGCCGACTACGGCGTCGTCGAGGATCTGTTCAAGATCGTGCCGGCCCTGAAGGAGGCGTTGGCCGAGAGAATCGACTGAAGCTGACGTAGCAACCGTACAGACCTCCGAGGCTGAATCTGTTGAAGCCTCGGAGGTCTGCTGTTTCCTTTCAGCTCGCGTCGATCGCCTCTCGGAGGCCGTGCATGCTTGTGTCACATCTTCGGCTGTGATATAATGATCGGCGTGAGTTACTGACGGGAGGTATTGTGCGCAGCGTAGCAAAAGACAAGAGGAATCGCATTATCGCTTGGATCATCAGTCTATTGGTCGTTCTTAGCATGGCATTGAGCATGGCTGGATCTCTCGTGACGACACGCCGGGTCACGCCCACGCCTGTGCCCTCTGCAACCCCGTTTCCGACGCAGACAGCGACGCCAAGCACGAACTAAGAGGTACCGCATCGTGGCAAAGCTGGGGTCAGAGGCTAGACGACTGATGACGATCCGGCATAGTCTTCCATACAATCCCGGATAAGGCTGCTTCCGGTTCATAGTCCTTCTTGAGCATGGGTTGAGCCCAGATCACAGACCCTTTGCACGGGTGGGGAGAACGAACGATGACTGAGAGTCCATTGAGAATCCTGTTCCTTTCCGCCGAAGCTGTGCCCTTTGCCAAGGTTGGGGGGTTGGCAGACGTAGCTGGGTCGCTGCCCAAAGCTCTTCGAGCGTTGGGCCACGACGTGCGGCTGATGATGCCCCGCTACGGCACCATCAGCAGCGACGAGTTTGGGCTGGAGAAGATCGGAGAGCCCTTCCGCGTGCCCGCTGGAGCAGGGAAGGAGTACGTCCATCTCATCAGCACCACGATGGGAGAGGCGGTGCCGGTCTATCTCCTGTGGAACGAGCACTACTTCACCTCACGGGAGAAGGTCTACGGCTTTGAGGACGATGCGCAGCGCTTCGCTGTCTTCGGCCGGGGGGTTCTAGGGGCTCTCAAGCTGCTTGACTGGGAGCCGGACGTGATCCACGCCAACGATTGGCACACCGCCGTCGTCCCCACCTGGTTGGACATATCGGGCTGGCGCGATCCCTTCTTCCGCAAGATTGCCACGCTGTTTACCATTCACAACCTGGCCTATCAGGGGATCACGGGGCGCCTCATCTTGCGCTTCGCTCAGATGGAGGACGTGGAGCATCTCCCCGTCGAGGACCCGGGGGCCGTCAACTGGATGGCTCAGGCTGTCGCTCATTCTGATCTGATCAACACGGTCAGCGAGCGCTATGCCCAGGAGATTCTGAAACCCGAGATGGGCATGGGGTTGGACAGTCTGTTGCAGAAGCGCCGAGATCGTCTCCACGGGGTCCTCAACGGCCTCGACTACGACGCGTGGAATCCGGTCACCGATCCCCACGTCCCGCACAACTTCGACGTCAATGGGCTGAATCGTCGTGCGGCCAACAAGACCGCGCTGCAGCAGCAGGCACGCCTGCCGGTCCGTTCTGACGTGCCGCTGGTGGGGATGGTATCGCGCCTCGATGAGGTCAAGGGGATGGATCTTATGGAGCCGGTCCTGAACTGGCTGCTGGGAGAGAGGGACGCTCAGTTCATCCTGTTGGGCACCGGCGATCCCCGCTACCACCGCATGTTCGAGAATCTTCAGGGACGCTATCCAGATCGGATGCGCGCTTTCCTCAAGTTCGACGCCGTCCTGGCGCGGCGCATCTACGCCAGCGCGGATCTGTTCCTCATGCCGAGCTTCGTCGAACCGTGCGGGCTGGGTCAGATGATCGCTATGCGCTATGGCAGCGTGCCCCTCGTGCGGGAGACGGGTGGCCTGGCTGATACGGTGATCGACCACACCTCTGAGCGAGGACATGGTACCGGATTCGTGTTCAAAGAGAAGACGCCTGATGCCTGCCGGGGTGCCTTGCAGCGGGCCCTTGAGGTCTACCAGGATCAGGAGACCTGGCGAGCGCTGCAGATGCGCGGTATGGCATCTGATTTCTCCTGGACAGCTTCGGCAGAGGAGTACGTCGATCTCTACCACCGGGCCATCACGGTACACGAGTAGCCGGAACGCTGCAGAACGGTTCAAGCTCGTCTCTGCCGTCCATCTCTTTCTCATTCGCGGTCATTCCCTGCTGTTGCTACGTCGCTACAACACGGGCTACCAGGACGGGAACTACAGCGTCGTGGCTGGTCACCTCAACGGAAACGAGCGAATCGCCGCTGCCGCCATCCGCGAGGCGAGGGAGGAGGTGGGGGTCGAGATCCAGCCCAAGGATCTTGAGGTGGTCGGGGTCATGCATCGCCTGTCCGACGACGAGCGGATCGACTTCTTCCTTGCGGCTTCATCGTGGTCAGGCCAGGTGAGGAACCAGGAGCCCCACAAATGCGACCGGTTGATCTGGTCTGATCTGGACGATCTCCCGGAGAACGTCATCCCCTACGTCCGAAGGGCGCTGGACAACTATCGGAGCGGTCGCTGGTTTGATAGCTTCGGGTGGTCGTGAGCGAGATACTTGTCGCCGGTCTGATCAACCTGGAGGTTACACTGCGGGTCGAGGGCTTCCCGGTCGACTACACGCCGGTGCGGTACCCGTTTTTCGGCGTGGACAGCTCCGTCTCTGGCGTGGGGTACAACGTGGTCAAGGCCCTGGTGACCCTGGGCGACACGGTCGATCTCCTGTCGATTGTGGGACGAGACGCCGCAGCCAGGATGGTCTGGGAATCCCTGAGGGCCGACGGAATCCCCCGGGATTTCGTGGTCGACGGGATAGACCATACGCCCCACTCGGTCATTCTCTATGATCAGGGTGGTCGGCGGCAGATCAACGTTGATCTCAAGGATGTACAGGAGCAGGGCTACCCGGAGGCCCTTGCCGATAAGGCACTGGATCGATGTTCCGCGGCTGTCCTCTGCAACATCAACTTCTCCAGGCCGCTGCTGAGCAAAGCGAGGGAGCGAGGCAAGTTGATCGCGACAGACGTACATGCCATCTCTGACCTTGATGACCCATACAACCGAGACTTCATGCGGCACGCGGATGTGCTGTTTATGAGCGATGAGCTGTTGCCGTGCCCGGCGGAGGCGTGGGCCGGCGCAGTGCTGGACCGCTACAGCCCTGAGGTGCTGGTCATCGGCCTGGGAGCCCGGGGCGCGCTGCTGGCGGTGGACGATGACCGGTCCGTGGAGCACGTGCCGGCGGTCCAGACGCGCGAGATTGTGAGCACCATCGGGGCCGGGGATGCGTTATTCTCGGCTTTCGTCCATCGCTACGTGGAATCTCAGAATGCCTACGAAGCGATTAGATTGGCTGTCGTGTTTGCCTCGTATAAGATTGGAGAGGCCGGCGCGGCCGAGGGGTTCTTGGATTCGGAGGCGCTGGACGCCCTCTATGATAAGGAGTTGGAGGCGGTATGAACGATAGACGAGAAGGCGAGGCCTGGATTGTAGATCCGGACGCTACGTTGCAGTCCTTGTTGGAAGACCCGGCGTGCCCGGTGCTTTTGTCTCGGGTTCTGAGCGGCGTCCACTCGTGGCAGGTGCGCAACGAGACCACCGTCGGCAGGACGCTGAAAGCGTCGCAGCTGATGCCGCAGTGGGTGGCGGCGCTTCTCGCACTGGGCGCCACGGTGGTCGTCGAGAATGACGATGGCGTCGCTGATGTGGCACTGGAGGCTCTCGTTACAGGTCGGGCAGAGGGGGACGTCAAGGCGGTTCACGTGCCACGCCGGACCGATATGCGATGGGGCGAGGCCCACGTTGCCCGTACGCCCTCCGATGATCCCATTGT
>Ga0207797_1003558_pt1 | contig 10258 bp, 12 predicted proteins | sample PRCRCaboRojoPR_6_FD_187275 | JGI IMG/M metagenome (GOLD analysis project Ga0207797, IMG submission 187275) | Marine sediment microbial community from Cabo Rojo, Puerto Rico - PR CR 10% Liquid 1 (SPAdes) | ecosystem: Environmental > Aquatic > Marine > Coastal > Sediment | place: Cabo Rojo, Puerto... | reverse complement strand
CCGGGCGATCCGGCGCGGGTTGGCCCGCCAGTACGGGGTGGAGTACGCCGCCCCGGCGGACGCGGACCTCGCGGCGGTCGAGGCCGTCCACGACCCGGAGTACCTGGCCGACGTCCGGGAGTTCTGTGCGGAGGGTGGCGGGAGCTGGGACGCGGACACGGTCGCCTGCGAGGCGACCTGGGACGCCGCGCTCGCCAGCGCCGGCTGTGCGGTGTGGACCGCCGACCGGGCGCTGGCGGGCGCGAGCGGCCGCGACACCCCCTTCTCGCTGGGCCGCCCGCCCGGTCACCACGCGGAGTACGACACCGCGATGGGGTTCTGTTTCATCAACAACGTCGCCGTCGCCGCCCAGGCCGCCCTCGACCGGGTCGACCGGGTGGCGGTGTTCGACTGGGACGTCCACCACGGCAACGGCACCCAGAAGATCTTCGAGCATCGCGGGGACGTGCTGTACGGCTCCATCCACCAGGAGGGGCTGTTCCCCGGCACCGGCGCCCTCGAGGAGACAGGCAGCGGCGACGGCGAGGGGGCGACGGTGAACCTGCCGCTACCGGCCGGGGGCGGGGACGCCGCCTACCGGTCGGCGTTCGACGACCTGTTCGCGCCCGCCATCGAGCGGTTCGACCCCGGGCTGGTGCTGGTGAGCGCGGGGTTCGACCCCCACGAGCGCGACCCCATCGCCCGGATGCGCCTCTCGACGGAGGGGTTCGGGCTGCTGACCGCGCGCCTGGAGTCGCTGGCCGAGACGGTCGACGCCGGCCTGGGGTTCGTGCTCGAAGGCGGCTACGGGCTGGAGTCGCTGGCCGACGGCGTCACGATGGTCAACGAGACGTTCGAGGGCCGCACGCCGGTCGAGCCCGAGGACGAGCCCGACGACGCCGTCCGCGAGCGCGTCGACCGCGCCCGGTCGCTCCACGGCCTCTAGAGCCGCGGGTCGAAGTAGCGCGCCAGCGCGACCCCCAGCGGCTCGCTTCCGGCCAGGGCGGCCACCGCCTCGCCGTCGAGCACGTCGTACCCCTCTCGCAGGGCCCCCTCCACGCGGGCGCCGTGGCCGGCCTCCAAGAGGTCGCTCTCGACGAACGCCCGGGCGGTGGTGAACTCCCGGGGCCGCTCGACGACGTACCGCCCGCCGTCGACGAACGGGCCGTACGCCTCCGGGTCGTCGGCGTAGGCCTCGTAGAACGCCGTCGCGTGCTCCGCCACGTGGACAGGGGGGCCCTCGTGGCGCTCTATCGCGGGGCGTTCGGCCACCTCGCACTCGACGAGCAGGACCGCCGTCTCCCACTCGTCGCGGCGCTCGCCCGGCTCGGCGGCGACGGTCGCCCGGAGCACGTCGAACCCGCGGCGGTCGAGCGCGCCCCGCAGCCCCGACAGCGACCGCCGGAGCTGTGGGAACAGCTGGTCGGCCACGACGTCCGGCGCGTCGAAGACCACCGCGAGCGGCGTCGTCCCGCGGCGCCGGACGTGCTCGCGCACGGCCTCGGGGGACAGCGGCGCGGGCTCGTCGGGCTCGAACGCCGCGAGCGAGGGCGCATCGAGGAACGCCCGGGCGTGGTGGGTGAGCCGGGCGACGTTGCGCTCGCTGGCGACTGCGGCGACGTTACGCTCCGGGTCCGTCGGGTCGACCACCACCAGCGGGTCGTCGAAGCTCGCGGCGGCGTGGTCGGCCGGGTCCAGCGTCACCGGCGGCGCCCAGCCGCTCGAGGCCTCCAGCAGCCCCCGGAGGCCGCCGTACTCCAGCACCAGCAGCTCCGTCAGGTAGCCGGAGAACCCGCGGGTGCGCAGGTCGCTGCCGTACACGCCAACGCCCTTCAGGAACCCCTTGGCGAGGCGCACCTCGCCCGCGAGGCGCTCGTCCAGGTGCTCGCGGAGGTACTCCGTGTGGAAGGGGGTGCGGTCGACCGACGAGCGGGCCTCGGTCGCTGCCGGGACCGCGTAGCAGGGGACACAGTCCACGTCGAAGCCGTCGTGCTCGCCGGTGACGTACGGGTGCTCGGCGAACTCCTCGCGGCCGGCCGGGAGAACGCTGTGGCCGACCCGGAGGCCGTACTCCTCGAGGCGCTCGCGGGAGAGGTCCGGCGGGAACCGCAGGAAGATGTCCACGTCCCGATCGCCGGCGACCCAGGTGTCCCGGGCCGTCGAGCCGACCCGGAGGGCGTCAGCCTCGACCGGGAGCTCCGCCAGCGCCGCGCTGGCCCGCTCGAGCAGTTCTCCCGCGACCCGCTCGAGGCGCTCGCGCTCGGCGGGCTCGGGGTCGACCCGCTCGCGGGCGCGGGCCAGCACCGCCTCGGTGTCCATACGTCGGCGTCCCGGCGGGCGGCTGAAAGGCTGTCGGTGGGCGACAAAGCGAAACCGATTTACGCGGATTACGGCTACCCTGAAACGGGCCGCCGTAGCTCAGCTGGTAGAGCACCTCGCTGTTAACGAGGTTGTCCCAGGTTCGAGCCCTGGCGGCGGCGCCTCTCTCAGACCCCGACCTCGGCAGCCAGCAGGCCGGCCGTGACGAGCAGGAGTACGGCCCCCGCTGAGGCTGCCAGGAGGAACGGCCGGCCAGCGGCCGCGGGGGTGCGCACCTTCCTCTGGTCGAGCCCGTCGCGCATCCGGGCGCCCGCGACCTCCACCAGCCCGGTCGTCACCACCCACAGCGCCACCATCGTCAGCACGAGGTGGCCCCGCGGGCCGGCGACCAGCGCCTCCGGCGGCCAGTAGAGCCGCCAGATCTGGTAGCCGCCGGTGATCGGCAGCACCAGCGCCGCCGTCCGGGTGAGCACGGAGAGCTTCCCGACGGCCCGTTCGAGGACGTCGGGGTCGATGTCGCCGCTGAGCCCGACCGGGAGCACGGCGTAGGCGACGAACACGATACCCCCGGTCCACAGCGCGGCGAACACGGCGTGGACGACGTAGGCGGCGGTCAGGGCGACGGCCATGTCCACCGGGCGGCCGGGGGCCACTTGAATCCGGGCGGCTCCTGGCGGGCGAAAGCTACAGTACCGCCCCGGTCCTCGCTCCGGTAACGGGGGTGGGCATGAAGCAGTACCCGGCTGTCCCGGCGCTCGCGGACGCGCCGTCGGTGTGCGGCGAGGGACACCTCTGGCTGCAGGAACTAATTGACGGCGCACAGCTCCGCTTCCGGCTCAGCGAGGGCGTCCTGGAGTTCGGGAGCGCCCGGGCGACGTTCGAGCCGGGCAACGAGCCGCTGGCGTTCGGCCACGCCGTCCGGCACGTCCGCGAGCAGTTCGACCGCAGGGCGCTGGGCGCGGCCGCCGCCGACCCCGGCGACTACGTGTTCTTCGTGGAGGCGACCCGCCGGGAGTCGATCGACTACGACTGGGCGAGGATACCGGCGGTGCTCGGGTTCGACGTCTGGGACGACGGCGAAGGCGCGTTCCTCCCGGTCGACGGGGCCGAGCGGGCGTTCGACCGGCTCGGCCTGGCGCCGGTGAACACGTTCCGCAAGGAGCTCCCGGCGCGGGACTTCCACCCCGACCGCTACGCTGTCCCCGACTCGGCGTGGTACGACGGCCCCGCGGCAGGGGTGGTGGTCCGCAACCGGGACGGCGGCCGCGCGGTGCTCCACAACCCCGCGGCCGGCGACGGCGTGACACCACCCGGGGGAACGCCCGCGGACCTCGCCGAGCGGTTCGTCACGGAGGGGCAGGTCCAGCAGGTTCTCGAACGCCTGGAGGCCGCCGGCGCGGGCGTAACGACCGGCCGGGTCATCGAGGTGGTGCTCGAGCGGGTCGTCCGCGAGCAGTACAGCCTGCTGTTCGGCGAGAACCTGGTCGACGCGCGGGCGTTCCGGTCGGCGGTGGCGACGCGGGTGAGTCGGCTGCTGGGGTGACTACCACTCCGGGGAGCGCTCGTCCGCGCCGCCGGCGGTGTCGCCGACGCCCTGGCCGCCCGGCGGGACGACCACGACGACCGCCGTCGCGGCTGTACACGGTGTCGCGGGCGCCCTGGCGCGAGCGTCGGGTCCGAGCGCGAGAACGCCCGCCCGCTCGTCCGCCGGTAGCGGGAGGCCAGCGCCTCCACCCCACGCTCGGTCACCCGCACGTTCGTCCGCATCGTCTCCCCCTCGACGCGCACCCGGAGGGGTTGCTCGCCGGCGGGCGCGGTGAGGAAGGCGTCCGAGCAGCCCGGGTCGGCGAACACGTCCGCGAGCACGCCGTGCCCGCGGGTGTGCTTGGCCAGCACCTCGGTCAGCGTCTCGACGGGGTCCCCGGCCCCGGCCACCTGCCGGACCGCCCGACCGGGGGCGCGCTCGCCGCCCTCGACGGCCCCGTTCGCGAGCGCCCCGTGGGCGTCGGCCAGCGTCGCCAGCGCGTCGTCGTCGAGGCGCCGCTCGACGGGGACGAGGTGGTGGGTCCGCAGTTCCTCGCCCGGGCGCTCGTACACCCTCGCGCCGCCGTCGGCGCGGCGCTCGACGAGTCTCGCGTCGGGCGGCGGGTCACCCGCGAGTCGGCCACCGTCGGGCCGACGTACGGCCGCAGGGCTGCACCGTACTCCTCGAACCGGGCGGCGATCGCGGCCAGCCCCGTCTCGCGGGCGATGTCGGCGACCGGGCCGGCCCGGCCGGCGGCGTCGCGGCCGGCCGCGAGCGGGTCGCGCCGCGCCCGGTCGGCGAGTGTGTCGTCGTGGAACGCGGCGCGTTCAACGAACCGGCCGGCGGCGGCCAGCAGTGCGGCGCCCGCCTCCTCGTAGGCGCGCTCGCGGCCGCCCGCGCGGACGAGCACCGTGTCCACCGCGGTGTCTGCGAGCGCGCCGACGACGGCCGCCCGGCAGCCCGGCGACCGGGCCAGGTCGCCCTGCTCACAGGCGTCGGCGTCGACCACCAGGCGGTCGCCGTCCGCCGAGGACCGGTAGCCACAGCCAGCCTCGTCCTCACGGAGCCGCTCGAACAGCATACGGCGTGGTGGCCGGCTCCTCCGGTTTAAACTCCTGCACGACGAGGCCCCGGCGGCCGCCGCGCCGGACGTGCCGGAGCGCCAGCCGGTGGCGGCCCGGCTCGCGGAGGGTGACGCCCCTGACCACGTTGGCGTCGAGCCGGAGCCGCCGGTCCCGGCCGCCGACGGTCCACCGGACGGTGTCGGTGACGGGGTCGACCCACAGGTAGCGGGCGTCGGCGCGTGCGGCGGACCGTTCCGGGAGGTCGACGGTCACCAGCCGCCGCGCACCGGGGTCGGTCGTCGCCGCGAGCCGGTCGGCCGCCGCCGCCACCTGCCAGGCCTCGCGGGCGAGGGCGTCCTCGCTGGCCTGCACGCTCGCGCGGTGGATCGCCGGGAGGGCGATTCCGACCAGCACGACGGCGACCACCGCGGCCAGCACGTAGCGGAGCACTACAGCGCGTCGCGCACCCGCGACAGCACGTCGTCCGGGTCCTCCTCGTCCTCGTCGGGCGGCCACGCGCCGACGCCGTCGCCGTCGGCGGCCTCGGGGTCGGCCCAGGCAGTGTCGCTGGCCCCGTTCCAGGTACTCTCCTCGTCGGCGACGGCGGATCCGGGCGCCAGGCCGGCGGTCCCGCCCGCGCCCGGTTCCTGCTCCTCGATGCGCTCGACGGCCGCCAGCGCGGCGTCGGCGCGGCGCTCGACCTCGCGGTTGACGTGGCACACCTCGCCGACGCAGCCCCGGACCGCTTGGAGCGCGGCGTCGAGCTCCTCGATCCGTCGCTGTAGCTCCTCGACGCGCTGTTGCAGGTCATCGACGCTCCGCTCGACGTCGCCCCCCGACGGGAGGTCGTCGACGCTCCCCTCGCGGCCGTCCGTCAGCGCGCGCTCAAGCGCCGCGACGCGGGCCTCCAGTCCGTCCTCGGACATGGGGAGGGTGGTCCCGCTCTCGGATATAAACCCTCGGTCGGGGTGGGAACGCTTTTGAGTCGTCTCCGCCCAGCAACGGTATGTCACAGCGCGAGTGGCCCCACGACCCGGACTCGGACGAAGGGTCCGAGGGCAAGCGCAAGTACGGGCAGGCGGTGCTCGCCAAGAAGGTGAGCGACGACGACTTCCCGATGAGCAAGGCCGAGTACGTCGAGGCGTTCGGCGACCACCCGGTGCGCATCGACTACGAGCGGGTGGTGAGCGTGGCGGACATCTTCGAGCACGTCGAGGAGGAGGACTTCGAGGACTTCGAGTCGTTCCACGGGGCCGTCGGCAGGGCGATGCGCCGCGGCGGGTTCTGGACGTTCGAGGACGAGTAGGCTTTCGAACGCTGATACGACGGGGTAGCTATTTGTTACATCCGACCGTCAGGTAGGGTATGCTCTCCAGCCCTGTAGAGCGTCGCGGGCGGCCCCGCCGCGCGCCGAGCAACCGAGCGCTCGCCGGGGCCGGATGAGACGGTCCGTGCGGTTCACCGCCGAGCGCACCGTCGAGGTGCGCGAGACCGAGACGCCGACGCCCGCGGCCGGCGAGGCGCTGGTCGAGACGGAGCTGTCGGCGATCAGCCCCGGCACGGAGCTGCTGCTGTACCGTGGCGAGACCGACGCCGGGCTGGCCGCCGACGAGACCCTAGAGGCCATCGACGGCGACCTCGAGTTCCCGCTGTCGTACGGCTACGCCGCGGTCGGCCGCGTCGCGGAGGTCGGCGAGGACGTCGAGCGGTCGCTGGTCGGCCGCCGAGTGTTCGCGTTCCACCCCCACCGGAGCGCGTTCGTCGCCGACCCGGAGACGCTGGTGCCGGTGCCGGAGGACTGCCCGCCCGAGCGGGCGGCGATGCTCGCGAACGTGGAGACGGCGGTCAACCTCGCGATGGACGGGCGCCCCCGCATCGGCGAGCAGGTGGTCGTGTTCGGCCAGGGCGTGGTCGGCCTGCTTGCCGTCGGCGTGCTGTCGGGGTTCCCCCTCTCGGAGCTGGTCGCCGTCGAGCCACAGCCGGCCCGCCGCGAGCGGGCGCTCGCGATGGGCGCCACCGACGCCGTCCCGCCGGGCGAGGTGGCGGCGGCCATCGACGGAACGGCGACCCCCGATGGCGCCGACCTGGTGTACGAGCTGTCGGGCAACCCCGACGGGCTGGACGCCGCCGTCGACACGGCGGGGTACGCCGGCCGGGTAGTTATCGGCTCCTGGTACGGCACGAAGCCGGTCGAACTGGGGCTGGGTGGTGAGTTCCACCGCAGCCATGTCCGCCTGCGGGCCAGCCAGGTGAGCCGCATCGACCACGAGCACGCCGGCCGGTGGGACACCGACCGCCGGCTGGCGGTCACGCTGGACCGGCTCGGCGAACTGGAGCCCGAGCGGCTCATCACCCACCGGTTCGCCGTCGGCGACGCCGCGGACGCCTACCGACTGCTGGACGAACACCCCGAGGACGCCTGCGGGGTGTTGCTCACCTACTGACCATGTACGAAGTCACCGTCACCCGCGAGCTGATCGCACAGCACTTCCTCACCGTCCCCGACCCCGGCCCGGAGGGGGAACTCCACTCCCACCGCTTCGAGGTGGTGCTCACCCTGGAGGGGCCAGAGCTGAACGAGTACGACTACCTGACGGACATCGACGCCGTGAAGGCCGTACTGGACGGCGTTGAGCAGCGGTACGCCGACGCCACGCTGAACGACCTCCCCGAGTTCGAGGGGTACAACCCCAGCGTCGAGCGGTTCTCCCGGGTGGTCTTCGAGCGCGCCGTCGAGGGGATCGACACCGATCCCCTCGAGCGCGTGGGGGTCACCATCTGGGAGGACGACGAGGCCTGCGCCGGCTTCGAGCGGGCGGTCTGATGCGCGTCGGCCTAGTCGTGTACGGCGACATCTCCACCCGCAGCGGCGGGTTCCGCTACGACCGCCGGCTGGTCACCAGCCTCCGCGAGCGCGGCGACGAGGTGGCCGTAATCGAACTCCCGTGGCGGTCGTACCCACGGGGCCTGCTCGACAACGCCGACCCGCGGGTGGCGGACCGCATCGCCCGGGCCGGCCCGTTCGACGTGCTCCTGCAGGACGAACTCGCCCACCCGTCGCTGGTGGCGACGAACCGCCGGCTCCGGTCGCGGCTGGACTGCCCGCTGGTCGGGGTCGTCCACCACCTCCGAGCCGACGAGACCGCGGGCCCCGAGCGCCGCGCGTTCGCCGCGACCGAGCGGCGCTACATCGAGACCCTGGACGCGGTCGTCGCCAACAGCGAGCCGACGCTGGAGTCGGTCCGCGAACTCGCGCCCGTCGAGGGCATCGTCGCCCCGCCCGCGGGCGACCGGTTCGACCCGGATATCGACTCGGCGTTCGTCCGGGAGCGCGCTCGTGACGACCCCCCGCGGGTGCTCGCGCTCGGCACCGTCGTCCCGCGGAAGGCGACGGCCGCACTCGTGGACGGCCTCGCTGCCGCCCGCGATTCCTGGCAGCTGACCGTCGTCGGCGACACGACCGTCGCGCCGGAGTACGTCCGGCGCTGTCGCCGGCTGGCCGACCGCCGGGGGGTCGCCGACCGGGTGACCTTCGCCGGCGGTGTCGACGACGACGCGCTGGCCGTTCGCCTGCGGGCGAGCAACGTCCTCGCGCTCCCCTCCCGTCACGAGGGGTTCGGCATCGCCTACCTCGAGGGGATGGCGTTCGGCCTGCCCGCCGTGGCCTCGCTGGCCGGCGGCGGCCGGTCGGTGGTGACCCACGACGAGACGGGTTTCCTGGTGCCGCCCGCGGGCGCCGGCGCCGTCGCGGCCGCGCTGGACCGGCTGGCCGGCGACCGCGACGCGCTCGCGGCGATGGGCGTCGCCGCCCGCCGCCGGTTCGAGGCCCACCCCGGCTGGGCGGAGACGACCGGCCGGGTTCGCTCGTTCCTCGTTGAGGTGGCCGGCGCCGAGCAGGAGAGCGCCGCCCCGGAGGTGGGCGCATGAGCGACCCGCCGGGGGAGCCGTTCGACCGGGAGTTCGCGCGGTACCTGGCCGCAAAGCGGACCGTCGACGACCGGGCGCTCGACGGGCACGTGTTCGGCGCGCTCCAGGATGCGGTGGCCGACCGGGACCGACTGCGCGTACTGGAGGCCGGCGCCGGCATCGGGACGATGCTGGAGCGGCTGGCCGAGCGGGACGCGCTCCCCCCGGAGACGACGTACGAACTGGTGGACGTGAACGGCGCCAGCCTGGCGACCGCCCGCGAGCGGCTCCCGGCGTGGGCCCGCGAGCGGGGCGGCGAGGCCCGCGAGGAGGCCGACACGCTGGAACTGGAACTCCCCGACCGGTGGGTCCGCGTGGAGTTCACCGAGGGCGACGCGCTGGCGGTCGCGCCCGAGCGGTCGTGTGACCTGCTGGTGGGGAGTGCGCTGCTGGACCTGCTGGCGTACGACCGGTTCCCGACGCTGTTGTCGGCGCTCCGGGAGGGCGGGTGGTGGTACTTCCCGGTGACGTTCGACGGCGTGACGGCGTTCCGGCCGCCCCACGCCCACGACGACGCCGTGGTCGAGCGGTTCCACGCCCACATGGACGCTGGCGAGGGGGCCGGCTCGACGGCCGGCCGGCAGCTGTTCGACGGACTTCCGGACGGGGCGACCGTAGAGGCCGCCGGCGGGTCCGACTGGGTGGTGCGGCCACCGTACCCTGCCGACGAGGCGTACTTCCTCGAGTATGTGCTGGACCTGGTGCGCGTGTCTGTCGCCGAGACGCTGGACGAGCCGGGACCGGAACTGACCCGCGAGCAGCTGGGCGAGTGGGTGCGCGACCGGCGCGAGGCAGTCCGCTCGGGGCGGCTGGTGTATCTCGCCCACAACCTGGACCTGTTCGGGCGCTGGCGGCCGTGAGGTTCGCTGGCACGACACATACTTACGGCTCGGCGACCGAGCGCGTCGTATGGCAGCCGACAGATTCGAGCCCGGTCTCCCGCCGCGAGTGATCGAGGACCTTCTCGCGGAGCCGCGCCGGCGGGAGCTGCTCCGGACGCTGGTCGGGGCCGAGAGGCCCCTGTCGCTGGACCACCTGGCCCGGACAGTCGCCGCCGAGGGCGACACCACCCCGGAGGCGGTCGAGCGGGAGACGTGTCTGTCTGTGCGCGAGACCATCCGCGCCGACGACCTCCCGAAGTTGCTGGCGACGGACGTGGTCCGCTACCACTCCGACCTGGACGCCCTGGAGCTGTCGCCCACCGGCGAACAGCTCCGCGAGCGGCTGCGGGGCTGAGCGGCCGGAAGTCGGCAGACGCGCCCCCGAACCAAAGAGCCATTCCGCGGGGGCGGTTAGTCAGGGTCAACGTGACGAACACGCAGGTCACCCTGATCCAGATCGACAACTACGGCCCCTGGACCGTCACCCCCGAGCCCCGCCGGGAGGTCGACCTCCAGACCCTCCA
>Ga0207797_1003557_pt1 | contig 10258 bp, 12 predicted proteins | sample PRCRCaboRojoPR_6_FD_187275 | JGI IMG/M metagenome (GOLD analysis project Ga0207797, IMG submission 187275) | Marine sediment microbial community from Cabo Rojo, Puerto Rico - PR CR 10% Liquid 1 (SPAdes) | ecosystem: Environmental > Aquatic > Marine > Coastal > Sediment | place: Cabo Rojo, Puerto... | reverse complement strand
AGCTACAATGGTAAATCAAGTTGCTCTCCCATAACTTTCAACCAGCACCCTCCAGCACCCAGTTTAATATATACTTCGAAAATTGAACTCCTTTACGGACAAAGATTTTCCTGAAGATGTACTTCCCAGTTTGACCATCGATATTAAACTGGGTGCTGGACCAACTCTTGCTGGCAAGATAAAGATTATAAGTACCGCTATTCTTTCAACGGACCTATCAATACGCTTAAATTAGGTAAACTACCCCGCCTTCCGGCGAGGTAGCCGTTCTCCGAATTACCAATAAAATATAAAGGAAATATTAGGCCAAAACCATATAGGTTTCGGTGAAATTAGGTATTCATCCAGCCCCAGACCTCACCTTCGCTTTCGGCCATCCAGCGATCGTGATCCGTCAGATAATAGAAGACGTTCTGAAGTGTTTCGTAGTGTTTGTCCTCTTCTTTCCTCAGAGCCGTAAAGAACTCCTCCTCGTCTTCGTCCTCCGTTTCTTCGGCCATATCCCGGTATAGTTCTGCCAGTTTCGTTTCGAGTTCAATTGCGTGATCGTAGACCGTCGCCTGTTCGTCTTTCCAGCCCTCTCTCTCGCTTTCGGAAAAGTCCTCGAAAACATCGCGGGTCTCCCCCTCGATATCGAGAGATTTGAAAGAGACGTCGGCCACCGGTTTACCTTCGGCGATTTCCTTTATGGCCTGAATGTGTTCCATTTCTCTATCGGCCAGTTTCTCCAGGACGGACTTCACAAAAGGGTTATCCGCGTCCGTCGCGTGCTCGGTATAGTAATCGTGTCCCTCCTGCTCGAACTCAATTGCCATCTCGAATGAATCGGAACTAATGGGCATTTTTTTACCTCCCGGTTTCTTTGTATGCTAGCTAATTTATACTGAAAACAAATCCAAAATTGATTCTACCTAAAAAATTATATTACAGTTCACGCTTATCGCAAGGCTTTCACGGCCACCTTCGTCAAGCCAGTTATAAAGCAGACCGGGAAAGCGTGGCGGCAACCCGGGGGTTAATCAGCGGGGGGAGAAGGCGGTTTTCCACCCGCAATACAGTTGACATTTTCTCGACTATAGGTTACTTTCTAGTAAGATGAATAGATCAGGCAAGTACCTTACGTCTTATTTCGTTGCCTCTCATGCACATCGCCATCGGGGATGTTCCAATCATTCCCCGTATCTTACCTGAGCACAACTACTTTTCGACTTTTCTTTGTTTTTGAACAAATCTTGTGAACATTGAGCAATTAGTTTTATCGAACTGGAGGTAGCCATGAACGGAAACTGGGTCAACAGGTCGGAAAAACTATCCGATCTCGGCCGCGTTCTGAGGAGGAATTTCGAGCTCTGGAACTATAGAGAGGTACTCCTTCCGTCAATTGAAGGATACGACGAAGCCCTGGACAAGGGAACCAAGTTTACCGACGGGGGGGATTTTTACCTGGTAAAGCCGGACATTACTTCCCAGATTTTAACAAAATTAAATCCCGGGAAAAGCTACAAATTATTCTATATTTCGGAAGTACTTGACGGCAAAACGGATGGAAACTGGCAATTCGGAGCCGAATACATCGGCGGGGACGAACGCTGGATGATAATAGAAATTATCACTGCGATAATAACCGGTCTGGAGTCCCTCGGCATCCGTGACTTCTTTATAGATATCGGTAGCAGAGCAGTATGGGAATCAGTCACGTCGGACTTATCCGTCGAAGAAGACGTATTCAACGCACTCTACCACAGGAGTTTCGACATGATCGACGATCTCCCGATAGACGACAAGAAGAAGAACGAAATCTGGGAACTATTCAACTATCGAGATAAGACCTGCGAATACGAAAGATTAAACGGGATACTTGAAATTCTCGACGACGACCGCTTATACGCGGATTTCGGAACAGTCCGCGGGATGTCTTATTACGAGGACTTGACCTTTGAAATTTATTCCCCCGAAGTAGGTTCTCCCCTGGGCGGTGGAGGAGAATACAGCTTCCACGATGAAGGTGCCTGCGGCTTCGCCTTCAACCTTGACAACCTGGTGGAAAACTTTCCGGGACCGGAAGAGCGGCCGAGGGAGGAAATCAGCCTTAATTCCTCGGGGAAATTGAAACGAGCCAAGGAGCAAGTCGAGGCGGGGAACGCCATAGAGGTGATATGATGCAGATAGCACTGCCCAGAGGAAGGATGCTGGAAGACGCCCTGGAACTCCTGCGCGGGGCAATCCCGACCTTAAGCGTGAAAGAAAACAGGGAACTTATCCACTCCAGCGGCGAGCACGAAATCCTGCTGGCAAAACCGGCCGACGTTCCCGTTTACGTCGAAGAAGGGGCCGACGTGGGAATAACGGGAAAAGACGTCGTGCGGGAAAAATCTCCCGACGTTTTTATCCCGCTGTCCCTGCCGTTCGGCGGGTGCCGGGTTAGCGTGGCCTGCCTCAAAGGCGAAATTAAACCGCCGGAAGAGATGAAAGGTTTTAGAGTTGCGACGGAATATCCTGCCATCACCGAAGAATATTTTCGGTCGCTGGACGTTCGGGTCGACGTGATCGTGGTCGACGGTTCGACGGAACTCGCGCCCCGGGCGGGAATAGCGGACGCAATAGTGGACGTAGTTCAGACCGGCAACACGTTGAAGGCCAACGGGCTCGAGGAAGCGGCAACTATCATGAATAGTTCGGCTCTGCTGCTTGTTAACAGAATTGCCCAAAAGACCAAGTTCGACCAGGTCAATAAACTGATTTATTCCATAAGGGAAGTGATCGGGAATGGAGCTTAATCAATACGTTCGGGAAATACTGGATGAGATCAAATCCGACGGACTCGAGGCGGTGCAAAGTTATTCCAAAAAGTTCGACGATTATTCGGGGCCACTCGCCGTCGACATCGATTCGCTCAACCCGGAGGAAGAGGTCCCGGCCCGGGATCAAAAAGTGATAGAAAGGGTCATTAAAAGAATACGGGGCTATCACGAGAAGGAGAAGCCGGGAGACGAGTTGTTCTTTCAGGAGGGTTCTACTTACGGCAGGGTGTTTAGACCAATTTCTCGGGTCGGACTTTACGTCCCCGGCGGACAGCCGCTGCCGTCAAGCGTGATAATGACCGCGGTGCCCGCCAGAATTGCCGGAGTGGAAGAGATAGTCATGACCAGCCCTCCGGCTGATGGGGAAATCGATCCCTACGTTCTCTATACTGCCAGAACGCTTGGAATAGACGAAATTTATCGGCTCGGAGGCGTTCAGGCCATAGGTGCCATGGCCCACGGGATAGGAATGAAGTCCGTGGACAAAATTTTTGGCCCCGGAAACAAATACGTCAATGAGGCCAAAAGGCAGGTGTACGGAGAGGTGGGGATAGACGGACTCGCCGGGCCATCCGAGGTCTGTGTCATAGCGGACGAAAGTGCCGAGGAAGAATACGTACTGGCCGATCTGAAGTCCCAGCTCGAGCACGGTGAGGACTCGAGAGCCTGGCTGCTGACGACCTCGGAAGAGCTGGGAAATTACTGTCATAATTCCGGGGCGGAAGTAGAAATAAAAGACGATCTGGAGGGCTGCACTGACCGAGCAAATGAGCTAGCCCCCGAACACCTGGAAATAAGCACGGAAAACCCTGTTAGGCTCCTGGACGATGTTAAAAACGCCGGAGCAGTTTATCTCGGAAAATTTACCCCTTCAGCCGCGGCGGATTACTTTCTCGGTCCGAATCACGTCCTGCCGACCGGCGGCGCCGCTCGCTTTGATTCCGTACTAACGGTAAGGGATTTCCTGAAACCGCTAAGCGTCGCCCGGACGGACGAAGAAGAGTTTGCCGCAAACAGCTCGCTCGGAGAAAGACTTGCCGAAATAGAAGGAATGCCAGAACACAAAAAATCGCTCGAGGTGAGAAAAAATGAAACGCCGAACTGAAGAAGTGGAAATTTCAGTCGAGCTCGGTGGAGAAACCGAGATTAGGACGGGCGACGAAGTCTTTGACCACCTGCTGGAGACGCTCTTCTTTTACATGGGCGAGTCCGGGGTGGTTAAAGCGAGCTGGGACCTTCGGCACCATCTCTGGGAGGATACAGGTATACTGCTCGGAAAAGCAATCGGGCAAACAATAAAAGAAAGAAAAATCAGCAGATTTGGCGACGCGGTTATCCCGATGGACGAATCCCTCGTTATGGCCGTGGTAGATGTATCCCGGCCCTGCTTCGCCGCTGACCTCGAACCCGAAGAAGAGGAGGAAGGCTTTTCCCTGACGCTAACCCGGCAGTTCCTCGCTGCCCTTTCCCGGTCCCTGGAGGCGACGATTCACCTGAAACAGTTCAGGGGGGGTAACGCGCACCATCTGATCGAAGCGGCCTTCAAATCGCTGGGGGCCGCGCTCGGAGAAGCCCTCGAGACTTCGGAAAGAATAGAAAGCACGAAGGGAGGGTTAAAATGATCGCGATCGTGGACCTGGACATAGGTAATTTCGCAAACGTAGAAAAGGCCCTTTCCGGCAGGGTAACAAAAGACAGGAACGTAATTGCGCGGGCCGACAAGTTAGTCCTCCCCGGGGTGGGCAATTTTGGCGAAGCCGCCCGGAGCCTGAAGGGTCTAAGGGACGTCATTTTAGAAAGAATAGAATCCGGCGTACCGTTCCTGGGCATCTGTCTTGGCATGCAACTACTATTTCCCGCAAGTTCCGAAGCCGAAGGGAATGGGCTCGGCCTGTTCAGGGGCGAAGTCAAAAGATTGCCCAGGGTGGCCGCGCCCCACATCGGCTGGAACCAGGTTTTCCCCCGGGGCAAAAATGAAATCCTGGCGGACGTCCCATCCGGCTCCTACTTCTATTTTGTGCACTCTTTCTACGTAAAACCGGTTAATCGAGAGTATGTAATCGGGACGACGGAGTACGAGGTGAACGGAGAAATACGAGAGTTCCCCTCCGCGGTGCGCAGGGACAACGTTTACGGGGTCCAGTTCCACCCGGAAAAATCCAGCAAAAAGGGCTTAAGAGTCCTGCAGAACTTCAAAGAACTATAGTGGACACAAGGAGAAGAATATGAAAATCTATCCGGCAATTGACCTCATGAACGGAAAAGCAGTCCGGCTGAAGGAAGGGAAAAGGGAGACGAAAAAAATATACGGGGACCCGTTAGACATCGCAAAAGAGTTTGCCGGACACGTCGACAAAGTTCATATTGTCGATCTGGACGGGGCCTTCACCGGCGAATTAAAAAACGTCGAAGTCGTTCGGAGAATAATTTCTGAGACGGGCCTCGCCGTCCAGTTTGGGGGCGGAATCAGGTCGTTCGAAAACCTGAAACGGGTCAAAGATATAGGAGTGGAAAACCCGATCATCGGAACCAAAGCAATGAACAGCGATTTTCTTGCAAAAGCAACGGAGAAGTTCAACGGGATAACCGTGAGTCTCGACATGAAGCCGGAAGGTCTTGCAATCGAAGGCTGGAAACGGAGCGTCGACGTCGGTTACCGGGAGGTTTTTGCGGAAATGAAAGAGTATACCGACAGGTTTATCTTTACCTCAGTACCTTCGGACGGGGCTCTGGAAGGAGTCGGGAACGTAAAGAAATTCTGGAGCGATCAGGAAGTGATCTACGCCGGGGGAATAACGACCCTGGAAGACTTGAGAGATCTGGAAGCCCGGGGTTTCAGCGGCGGAATAATTGGAAAAGCGCTCTACGAGAATGAAATTGATTTAGCCGAAGCAATAGGGGCTTTTGGTGATGAAAATGCTCGCTAAAAGAATCGTCGCCGCGCTGGATATAAAGGAGGGTCGGGTCGTAAAAGGAATCCAGTTCAAGCAAATCCGCGACGCTGGAGATCCGACCGAACTCGCCGTCGAATACGAGCGCGAGGGAATAGACGAGCTGGTATTCCTCGACATTACCGCATCGCACGAAAAACGTGATATTTTGCTGGATCTGGTCAAGGAAGTATCTCGGCAGCTTTATATACCGTTCACCGTGGGCGGGGGTATCCATTCGGTGGAAGGGGTCAGGGAGCTTGCCCGAAACGGTGCGGACAAGGTATTCATGAATACCGCGGCAGTGGACGACCCTTCACTAATAGACGAATCATCCGAGGTGCTGGGGAGCTCGAATCTGGTGGTCGCGATTGACGGAAAGAGGAAAAATTCGGAATGGGAGGTCTATACTCACGGCGGGAGAGAGCCCCGCGGGATTTCAGTCGTCGATTGGGCGAGAAGAGTCGAAGATCTGGGAGCGGGCGAGATACTGCTCACGTCGATGGACACCGACGGAATGAAGGAGGGCTTCGACCTGAGCCTGACTAAAAAAGTAGTTAACGCGGTGGACATACCGGTGATAGCTTCCGGTGGCGCAGGGGAGCCAGAGCACTTCCTGGAAGCGTTTGAGGTTGGCGCCAGCGCCGCCCTGGCCGCCTCGATATTTCACTATGGCGAGTACTCCGTCAGCGAGGTAAAAACCTATCTGTCTCAAAGGGGGACCAATGTCAGACCAAAGGACTGAATTGCTCGAAGAAGTAGCGTGGAACGAAGACGGGCTCGTGCCAGTAATCGCGCAGAGCACGGAGAAGGAAGTGCTTACGCTGGCCTATATGGACAGGGAAGCCCTCCGCCTGACACTATCAACCGGTTTCGGACACTACTTTTCCCGGAGCAAGGGCCGGATAAGGAAAAAGGGCGAGACCAGCGGGAACATCCAGCGGGTAAAGGAGTTAAGAATTGACTGTGACGGGGACGCGTTACTCATGATAGTCGATCAGCAGGGGCCCGCCTGTCATACCGGCGAGTATACGTGTTTCTACCGTGAGCTCGGCGAACCGGAGGTGAACGAGGGTGCGATCGATTATTCTCTAAACGTCTTGAAGGAGCTCGAGGAAGTAATCAGGTCACGGAAGGAATCGCCAAAAGAAAATTCTTACACCTCTGAATTGTTTCGCCGGGGTCTCGACGAGATGGGGAAGAAGCTGGGTGAGGAGGCCATCGAGCTCATAGTTTCACCGGACCGGAGAAACCTCATCGACGAGGCGGCGGATCTACTCTACCACCTGCTCGTCCTGCTAAGGGCCAGGGAGGTAGACCTGGGAGAAGTCATGGGGGAACTGCGGCGGAGGAGAGAATGAAAATAAGAGACGAAGTAAAGAGGCTCAAGCCCTATGATCCCGGAGAAATAGAGGCTCCGGTCAAACTGAACAAGAACGAATCGCCCTTCCCCCTGCCGGAGGGATTAAAAAAGGAAATCCTTTCTGACCTGGCAAAGCTTTCTTTCAACAGATATCCCGAAGCGACAGGTGCGAGCCTGAGAGAAAAGCTGGCCGACTTTCACGGCCTGGAGCAGGAGAACGTGATAGTCGGCAGCGGCTCGGACCAGCTAATTTCCTATTCCGTCCAGCTCTTCTCCGGGGAGCAAGTGATTACGACCCCGCCGACTTTTTCGATGTACCGGTTTTACTCGGAAGTAAACGGCTTGAAAATTAATCCCGTCCCCCTGGGTTCGGATTTCGGGCTCCGGCCGGAAGAAATAAAGGATAACATGGAGGACACGGCCGCCGTATTTCTCTGCTCTCCCAACAACCCCACGGGAAACCTAATAGATCGGGCCGAGATAGTTGAAATTCTGAACACGGGAGTCGCCCTCGTCCTCGACGAGGCCTATGGTGAATTTGCCGGCGAATCCAACATGGACCTTATTCAGGAGTACGACAACCTGCTGGTTCTTCGGACTTTCTCAAAGGCCTTCGGCCTGGCCGGGACCAGGGTCGGTTACGCACTCGGTCAAAAAAGTCTCATAGATTACATGCTCAGGGTGAAACCGCCGTACAATCTCAACTCCATCTCGCTCCGGATGGCAGAAATCATTCTGGAAAACTACGAGACCGTGCGGGAAAGGGTGGAGTTTATCGTGGACGAGAGGGAGAGAATATACAGAAATTTTGAGGAAATTTGCTACCCTAGCCGGGCGAACTTCTTGCTTCTGGATATAGCCGCGGGAGACTTCTTCCGCGAGCGGGGTGTGGCCGTACGAACTTTTACCGGGAGACTAGCGGACAAGATCAGAATTACGGTCGGAACCAGGGAGGAGAATAACCGGGTAATAGAGTTACTGGAAGAGTACAGAGAGGAACGTGCTTGAGTCAACTTAAAACTTTAGAGGTGCTATACATGATTGGCGATCCGGAATGGATAGTTCTTGATATCGACGGCGTTCTGCTTGACGTCAGCAGAAGCTACGATCGGGCTGTCGAATTGACCACCAACTATTTTCTCGACCGCAAGGGGCTCGAGGCAGATTTATCGTCCAGGATGATCAGAAGTTTCCGCAAGGCGGGTCAGTTTGGCGACGATTACAAAGTAACCGAAGGGCTCGTCCTGATCCACCTCTCCGGAAATCCGGACAAATTGCTGGAGGAATTCCCTCAGGGGGAGGACATCGCCTGGTTGCGTGACCGCGTCGGAGACGAGTTAAACGGGGAAGAGTTGCAGGAAGTTTTCGATCGGTTTTACTTTGGCGGGAAAACGAAGCCAGCCCCGGGCTCTAATAATGGCCTCTGGAGAAAAGAAAAGCCACTGGTAGAGGTCAGCCTGCTCGAGGAAATTGATAGACTCTACAGTCTTGGTTTTATTACCGGAAGAAGCAGAGCTGAAGTAGAGCTCGCCGAAAAAATTCTAAACTACGAATTTAACTCCTTAATAACCAGGGACCAATACCGGAAGCCCGACCCCCGGGCACTTGAGGTACTGGTGGACGGAGAAACCGGATACTACCTGGGAGACACGTACAACGACAAATTGCTCGTTGAAAACTTCAGGGATGAAGGAAATAATTTTTCCTTCATCATGATCGACAGAGAAAATCCGGTAAACGAGGTATTGAAAGAATTTATCCGGCAAGCGGAGAAATGACTGCCTCCGGGGTACGTCTTCTCCAATTCAATCGGGATTTTGGAGGTCCGTTATCACGTAACAGTCCCCCTCCGACCCGGCAAGTGCTAGTTTACAGGGACAGTCACGGTAAGTTCGGTCATTATCTCGAAAGCATTCATAAGCTCCCAGTTTTTCTTCACCGAGAAAGAAGAGGGTCGGATTAATTGACCGTCTTATCGCCGACGGGGCGAGAGAAATACGTCTATCTGGCGGCTTCGGCGCATCCCGGACCAAAACGAACTCGCTTTCCCGGTCGTCCAGCTGAGGCCGACCGGGGAACAAAGACCCGATGTGACCGTCCCCGCCGACACCGAGGATCGGCAGATGAACTACCCCATCGCTAACCCGGGTCAATTCGGCGCTGTAATTTTTCAGAGCTACTTCCGGGGAAGACGTATCACCAGGGAAACTATGTACGTTGGCTCTGTCCAGATCACCCTGCTGAATAAGTTCCAAAAGGAATAGATCCCGCGCTAGTTTATAGTTGCTTTCGGAGGAGTCGGGCGGTACCAGGCGCTCGTCCGTCCAGAAAAAGTGGACACTTTTCCAGACTTCGCGGGAAAGCCTATCAGCATATTCCGGGATCAAACGGTAAAAACGCTGGACGGATCTACCGCCGGAGAGAGAAACTACTACGGTTTCGAACTCGTCCGATAACCCCGCAAGTCTATCGTAAAACATCCTGACGGTTTTTCTGGCGAGTTCTTCCCCTGCGGAATCGTATATTGTCCGCGTCGCTCTCTTTTCTTCGTTCATTTTATTTCAGAGGGCTTCTCTTTCGGATCGCGAGGAACAGTCTCTTTCTCTACCATCCAGGCCGTGCCAGACTCCGTTCTGGATGAAAGCCTTCACCTCCGCGGGCACTCTTCCCGGCCGGTAGCTGAACGGCTCCGGTTTCTGCATTCCTTCGACGATCCGCCACTGCTCTTCTATCTCGTCGTAACGGACGAAGGAGCGCTGATCACCGGCAATTGCCTGTGACAATAGATTTTCGTAAGCACTTGGAGTATTTGGCCCGTGGTGGCAGGCGTGACAGAACTCCATCTTTGCCGGTTCGGTCTTTATTCTGCCGGGCACCTTCGTGTTGATCTTGAAATAAATTCCCCGATCCGGTTGAATGCTGACCACCAGGGAGTTCGGGACAGTTCCGTCCCGCCCCAGGAGCGTATCGTGATCGGATTGATCGAACTGAATATATATCTGAGCGTACTTTTTCATGAGATTCTTGCCCGACAGAAGGTAGAAAGGTACGCCATCCCAGCGAGAACTATCGATGCCGGCCCTGACTGCGACGAGCGTTTCGGTGTTTGAGTCCTCGGCAACACCGTCTTCTTCCCGATAACCCCTGTACTGACCCAGCAGGGT
>Ga0207797_1003556_pt1 | contig 10258 bp, 9 predicted proteins | sample PRCRCaboRojoPR_6_FD_187275 | JGI IMG/M metagenome (GOLD analysis project Ga0207797, IMG submission 187275) | Marine sediment microbial community from Cabo Rojo, Puerto Rico - PR CR 10% Liquid 1 (SPAdes) | ecosystem: Environmental > Aquatic > Marine > Coastal > Sediment | place: Cabo Rojo, Puerto... | reverse complement strand
ATCCGTCCACACCTCCATCCCTCCATCCTTATTCCGACGACCACGCCTCCCGGAAATCCGGATACAGCGTGAGGCCGCCGTCGATGTAGATCGTCTGCCCGGTGATGTAGCCCGCCTCCTTGGAGCTGAGGAACGCCGCCACGGCCGCCATCTCGTCGGCGTCGCCGGCCCGGCCCATCGGGATGTGCTCCTCCACCTGCTTCTTCTTTTCGGGGTCCTCCGTCCACGCGCGGTTGATAGGCGTGATGGTGGCGCCGGGGGCGATGGCGTTGACGCGGATGCCCTGATCGGCGTACTCCAGGGCCAGGGTGCGCGTCAGGTTTTGCATGCCGCCCTTGCTGCACGAGTAGCCGACGTACTTGGGCTTCGGGATCTCCTGGTGCACGCTCGACACGTTGACGATGCTGCCGGGCTTATCCTCGGCCCGCCAGTGCCGGATCGCCTCGCGGGCACACAGGAACGCCCCGCGCAGGTTGACCTCCATCACCTTGTCGAATTCGTCGACCTCCGTCTCGTGGGTAGGGCTGGAAATCTGGATGCCGGCGTTGTTGACGAGCACGTCGATCCCGCCCAGCTCGTCGATGGTGGACTGCACCATGCGCTCCACGTCGTTGCCGTTCGAGACATCGGCCTGCACGAGGTGCGTCTCGACGCCGCAGTCCTCCACCTGCGTCTGGCAGCGCTGCACCGCCTCCACCATGTCTTCGGTCTCGCGGGCGTCTTCCAGCACCTTCAGGTAGTTGATGCCCACGTTCGCGCCTTCCTCGCCGAAGCGCACGGCGATGGCCTGCCCGATGCCGGAGGAGCCGCCGGTGACGAGTACGTTCTTGCCCTCCAGGCCGAGAAAGTTGGCCTCCGAGACGGGGGAGATGGGGTCTTGGTCGGTGAGGGATTCCATGCCTTGCTGTTGGGTTTTGGGTTGGGGATTGAGAGTTGTGCGTTGGAATGTTGGTACATTAAACGTTGGGACGTTCACCGTGCAACGTTCCGACACCGAACGCGATGTCCCGGGACGGCCTGAGACTCGTTGCTCGGCCGGCGGATGCTTCGTCCCGGGTCCGAAGGGGGCGTTACGTCGGTCGCCGTGGCAGCGTGAGCCTCGAACACGGAGGGGGCGCCAGCGCAATCTGGGCGGCTCTCACGATCGATGACGGCCCTCGCTCCTGTAACGAACGTCCGCCCGGAAGAACCTAGAGCGGCAGCGTTCTCAATCAGGTGCCGGATCGCCCGTGACAGACCCACTCGCAAGTCTTCTTCTCGCCGGGCTCTGGACCGCGCTCAAAGACTGGTTCTTCAGTCTGGGGGCGCAGTACGGGGTCGACCCGATCATCTTCGGTAGCATCTCGGTCGGGGCCATTCCGTTCTTCTGGCTCTCCGTGGCGTGGCTCGTGCGAAATCTTCGCCAGGGCCGCTCGCCGTTTCTGCCGGTGGTGGCCACCGCGCTGTGTGTCCTGTCGGCGTACATCTACCTCTTCATCGCGGGCGAGAACCTGCCGGTCTGGGTGTACGCGCTCGTGGTCGCCCTCATCGGGTACAGTGCCTACTCGACCGTCCAGACCGTTCGATCAAAGGCCGTCGCAACCGCTTCTCCCGATGTATCTAAGGACTCGTAACTTCCGCTCGGAGAGGCCGCGTCACGTCTCATCAACAATGCTCCCACCTGCACGATGAGCCTCGAGTTCTGGTACATGCTTCCCATCGGCATCGTCATCGCCACCGTTGCGATGGCCTCGGGCGTCGGCGGCGCTACCTTTTTCTCCCCGCTGTTTATTCTGGGGCTCGGCCTGTCGCCGGAGCTGGCCGTGGGGTCGGGGCTCGTGGTGGAGGTGTTTGGGTTTAGCAGCGGCGTGTACGCGTACGTGCGGCGGCAGCTCATCGACTATCGGGTGGGCGGCATGCTGCTCTCCGCCACCGTCCCCGCCGCCATTGCGGGCGTCGTCATCGCCCACTTCGCCGACGCCGACATCCTGAAGCTCATCCTGGGGATGGGGCTCTTCGCGGTCGCCATCAGCTTCCTGCGCGCGCCGGACGAGGAGACGGAGGCGACGCTCGACGAGATGGCTCACGAAGATGCGGACGAGGCGGGAACGTGCCTCGTGACGGCGGACGACGAGGAGATCTGCTACACGGTGTGCAACAAAACCGAAGGGCGGCTCATCTCCGGCGTCGGCGGCCTGTTCGTGGGCATGGTGTCGTCGGGCCTCGGGGAGCTGAACGGGTATTTTCTGCTGCAGCGGTGCCGCGTGCCCAGCAGCGTGTCGGTGGCCACGAGCGTCTTTGTCGTCGCCATTACGGCGCTCGTCGCCTCGGCCGGGCACGTCTTTCAAGTGGCGCAGGGCGGGCTCACTGGTCTCACGACGATGGGCAGTCTCCTGCTCTTCACGGTTCCCGGCGTCGTCATCGGGGCGCAGCTCGGACCGGAGCTCGCAGAGCGTGTGCCGGACCGGGTGATGGAAATTGGACTCGGCGTGCTGTTCACCATCACGGCAGGGCTTCTTCTGGTTGAGGCTGGGCTGCATTGACTTCACGCCGGGTCCCGTAATCTCGAATGGACTCCCCACGACGACACCCCCGGGACGCCCCAGAACTGAACGGTTGAGCGCCCCCCGGCCCGTACAGGTCGGCGGGTCGAGCTGGGCTTCCGCACCAGAACACGCGATGGTTCTTCTAACACCTGCCGCCCAATCCGATGAGCGCTGAGTTCTGGTACATGTTTCCTCTCGGGATCGCAATGACGACGGTCGGGATTGCGTCGGGCGTCGGGGGCGCTACCTTTTACTCACCGCTGTTTATTCTGGGTCTAGGACTCCCGCCGCAGCTCGCCATTGGATCAGGGCTCGTTGTGGAAGCCTGTGGGTTTGGCAGCGGCGTCTACGCGTACGTCCGCCGACAACTCATCGACTACCGGATCGGGCGCGCAATGCTCATCGCGACCGTGCCCGCCGCGCTTGCCGGATCCATTGCCGCCTACTACGTCCAGGCGGACATTCTGAAGGCCGTGCTGGGGATGGGCCTCTTCGCCGTGGCCGTGAGCTTTCTTCGGGCCCCCGACGCCATGGCAATGACGCGGTTGGATGAACTGGCCCAGGAGTCGCCGGATGCGGCGGAAACGTGCCTCACCACGGCCTGGGGCGAGAAGATCTGCTACACCGTCTGTAACAAGACCGAAGGGCGCCTCATCTCGGGGATCGGGGGCTTCTTCATGGGCGTGGCGTCCTCGGGTCTTGGGGAACTGAACGGGTACTTTCTGCTGCAGCGGTGCCGCGTGCCCAGCAGCGTGTCGGTCGCAACGACAGTGTTCGTCGTGGCAATCACTGCGCTCGCGGCGTCGGTCGGGCACATTTTTCAGATTGGACAGGGAGGTCTGCCGAAGCTTGCCACAATGGGCAATCTCTTGCTCTTCACGGTGCCGGGGGTCGTCATCGGAGCGCAGCTCGGACCGGAGCTCGCGGAGCGTGTGCCGGACCGGGTGATGGAAATTGGACTCGGCGTGCTGTTCATAATCACGGCGGGGCTTCTCCTCTTTGAGGCCGGATTGCCCTAACGGGAACAGTCCACGCCCGTCCCCTCCGAACAGATGGACAAGGACATCCCCAGCGGCCTCGCATCGAATCGGCGCGCGGAATTCGGGGCCGAATCCCCCAATCTACGGGGGAATGTGTCCACGTCTCCATTCCCCCGCCCCTCCACCCTGCGGCATATGTGGGGTGGGGACTACAGCCACCGCCGGACCTCCGCCCGATACTGGTTGTACTCCGGTCCGAACAGCGCCTCTAGGCGGTTCTCCTCCCGCTGCACGACGCGGCGCAGGTACCCGAGCAGCGGCACGAGCGTCACGAGCGGCCACACGCTGTTGAGGAGCACGCTTGCGCCCACGTGCACGAGGCTGTGGCCCACGTAGATCGGATTCCGGCTGTACTGGAACGGCCCGTCCGTAATGAGCGTGGGCGGCTCGTCGGAGTGGGCGGGATGCTTGTCGTGGGCCCGCATCGTCCAGAGGGCGCCGCCAAAGAAGAAACACCCCGCTACGATCAGGGGCACGCCGAGGAGAAACAGCCAGGATCCCGTCAACAGGAGCCCTACGGGGACCACCTGATCGATGCCGACCCCGACCACGAAGGCCCCCAGCGTGAGCAACGGAGAAGGCGCGAGGATGTCGCCCGGCGGGACCTCCTCGGGACCATCATCGTCACCGACTCGCTCCTGCGTCGTCATGGGCCGTCCCGGATCCGTGCTGGAGAGACGTGCCGGGGCCTACTCGCTCTGTGCCTGCTCCTTCGCCCGCTCCCGATACTCTTCGTTGGCGTAGATGGCGATCTCCACACGCCGATTCTGCTGGCGGCCCTCCGCCGTCTCGTTGGTCGCCACGGGCTCCGTCTCGCCCCGCCCAACGGACGTGATGCGACCGCTCTGAATCCCCCGCGCCATGAGAAAGTCCGCGGCCGATCCGGCGCGGCGCTCCGAGAGGTCCTGGTTGTAGTCCGCCGGTCCCTTCGAGTCGGTGTGGCCCACGATGAGGATGTTGGTGTCCTCAAAATCCGTCATGCTCTCGGCAAACTCGCTCAGGTTCGCCTCGGCATCCTGGCGCAGCGCTGCGGAGTCGAAGTCGAAGAGAATGCCACCGTCGAACGTGACCTTGATGCCTTCTCCGACGCGCTCCACGTCGGCGTTTTCGAGTTCCTCGTCGAGCTCCTCCGCCTTCTTGTCCATACGTCGGCCGATGATGGCGCCCGCGGTGCCCCCCACCACGGCCCCGATGATGGCGCCTTCAGCGGTGCCTCCGGCCGCCTTCCCGACGGCGGCCCCTCCAGCGGCGCCCGCACCCGCACCGATGATGGCGCCCTTTTCCGTGTTGCTCAGGGAGGAGCAGCCGCCCAGGAACAGGACCGCGGCGAGAAGAACGAGCGAGGTGGAGTGGCGAAACGAAGTCATAGAGATCCGAGGAGAAATGAGCAGATCGCGATGGAGAGGGTCTGCAACGGGCCCTCCGTCCCAACGAGTGACGTGCCAGGATTACTGCGCACCCGCATTGGAACGACCTCCAAACGGCCCGTGGGGACTGGAGTTGTCCCGATGACGTGAACGGCCCGGCCGGCGCGATTATTCTAGAACGCCTCGCCTAGGGCAATGTAGAGCTCAATCCCGGTGCGGCTATAGGCCGCGTCGAGCCGTCCGTGCACCCCGTCGTCCGTAAATCGGAAGCGGCCTCCGACTCCAACAGCGGCCTCCGGGCCTTCGAGCAAATCGGCCCCAATCCGGGGTCCCACCTCGCCTACGGACGCGAAGACGGTGCCCTTCAGGCGCCAGAAGAGCGGCACGCGGTACTCGGCCTGGATCGTCCAGTACACGTCGTCCCGGAAGCGGCCCTCGCGGTAGCCGCGCATGCGGTCGGCCCCGCCCAGCAGGGGCAAGAGCTGAAACGGGGCCTGGCCGAAGGTCGCCTCGGCGTAGGCCTGCACGGCCACGGCGCCGAGGCCCACGGGCCGGTAACCCCGAAGATCGGTATTCAGGTGCCCAAACGTGTAGTCGCTCCCCCACGCCGCCGAATACCAGGTCGCCTCCGCCTCCGCGTAGGTGCCCGTCCTCGGGTAATAGATGCTGCCCCGGCCGTCCCAGAGCGCCGACAGCCCAAGCCCGGCGTTCAGCCCGCCCTCCGCCCCCGGCACGAGCCCGCGATCGATGCGTCCCCCTTCGTCGGGGTCCGTGATGGAGCCGGACCGCACGAACACCCGAGGTCCGACGCGCAACTTTGGTCGCAGGCGACGCTGGGCGGCGAGATCGACGATCGCGTAGCGTGCAGTGTATCCTTCCTCGGCGGAGGCGGGTGTCTCGCCCCCGATGCCGTAGAAGACGTCCGGGTACTTGCTGCCCAGCAGGTGTCCCTCCACGCGCCACCTCTCCCCGCTCAGGTAGAGCTCCGGCTCGACGCGGGCGGTCAGTTGCCGCCGCTGCGTCACGGTGAGGGTCAGTTGCAGATTCGAGGACGGCTGGCCCGGACGGTAGTACCCGGCGACGATGCCCCCGGCAATCTTGGTCGACGGGGCGTACGAGGCAAACGGAAGCAGGAGCCAGTCGGCGGTCTGCTCCTCCGCGTCGGACGTGTCCGGCACCGGATCCGCGGCCCGACCCAGAAGCGGACCATTCAATGCTCCGCCGACCGCGCTGAGAAAAAGTAGGCTCAGGAGAACGCGTTGCATGGCAACGAGGCGGGAGCAATGAGCGAAGACGCTGTCATCTCCTCGATCCGAGGTCGGCTACATAGACTCCTCGGTCGGAAGCGTCCGGCGGAGGACGCGGACCACGTTCTCGCCCGTAATCAGCTCGACCTCGCGCGGCGTGAATCCCTCCTCCAGGAGCGCCTCCGTGAGGAGCGGCAGGCCCGTGGCGTCGAAGGGGACCGACACCGTCCCGTCGTAGTCGGTGCCCAGGGCCACGTGCTCCACGCCCACGAGGTCGGCCACGTGGCGCATGGCCGCGGCGGTGGGGGTCACGCCGGTGCCGCAGACCGCCGTCTCCCACAGCCCCACACCAATGACGCCCCCCCGCTCGGCGACAGCCTGGATGTGGCGGTCGCTCAGGTTGCGCGGGCTGTCGCAGGTGGCGCGGACGCCGGTGTGACTCACCACGACCGGCTCGGTGGTCCGTGCCAGTACGTCGTCGATGAGCGCCTCGGAGGCGTGGGCGAGATCAATCGTGACGTTCTGGGCCTGCAGCCGCTCAAGCACCTTCGCTCCGAAGTCGGTGAGGCCGCCCTTCTCAATGCCGGTCGACGAGCCGCCGAGGGCGTTGTCGAACATGTGAGTGAGACTCATCATGCGGTAACCGTCGGCCACAAGGGTATCGACGTTCGCCCCCTCCCCCTCCAGCGCATGCAGTCCCTCCACGGCCAGCAGCGTGCCCATCACCGCTGGATCGTCGGCGCGGCGTGTGAGTAGCTGTTCCAGGTCGGCCCGCGTGCGGAGCAGCATCAGCTGGTCGTCGTGGGCGGTGGCGCGGCGGAGCTTCTGGGCCTGGTAGCGGGCTCGGGCCAGGCGACTCGTCCATGTGCGGAGGGGCCAGCGCTGCGCGGCGGCGAGGAAGGGGATCTGGTCGAGCGCGTCTGCCTCGGTGCCCTGGTAGCTGCGCCCCATCGGCGACTGTGTGACGGCGGCGAACACCTGGAGGCCCACCCCGCCCTCGCGGAGGCGCGGCACGTCGGTGTGGCCGCGATCGTACCGCTCCAGGGGATTGCGCGGCCAGAGGAGGAGGTCGTTGTGCAGGTCCGCCACCATCAGGGTGTCGTGGACCGCCCTGGCCCGGTCCGACGCCTCGTAGGGCGGCTCGGCCTGAACGGTGTTGTACCAGGCGTCGGCGATGGGGGCGGCAACGGTAAAGTAGCCGACGACGGCGAGGCCCAGGAGGCCGGCGAGGCCGTAGAGGAGAAGACGCAGCATCAAGGATCGGGACGACGAGACCGTGTCGTAGGAACTCCGCGTGCTCCGTTCGGGGATGGACGTCTGGAAGGCATGTCCTGGACTCGATCCAGGAATGGAGGGGTGGATGTATTTGGCGTCCATACGTCCACACTTCCTCACATCCATACCCACACGAGGCCGAAGGCCGACTGACGCAGTAAATCCCGCAAGCGGATTCGGCATCAAACGCACTGTTGACAATAGGCCTCGGCGCCCTGAAAAACCAGACACGCGCCCGGAGAGATCGGCCACGTCCTGTCGTTCGGGGCGCGCGTCCTGTCGATCACCCCTCTTTTTCCGAGTCGAGATGTGATGTGGACGGCAATTCAGCGTGGGCAGCGGCGGGATGCGATTCGTCGGGACGCGGCCCTCCCCGCCTTCGCGGGCGCCGTCCTCCTCCCCTCCGGCCTTTCAACAACCATCGATCGCGATGCTCCTCAACATCTCGACCTCCGTCTCTCGGCCCTGAGCGGGGGCCCGGACGGGGGGTCACTGGATTTTCACGCCCAGCGCTTGGCAAACCCGTTCCGGATCGCGACCCTTGTTAACGGTGATTTGCGACCGCATGGGGAATCACTCGTCCGAAAATGAGGGGCACTTACTCGAAACGGGGGGCACCCGTCGCCCCCCCTCCCCACCGCTGTTCTGTTTCCAAGGCTTTCCTACGGAATGACGACGCGCGACAAGCTCGAATCGATCGCCATCAACCTCTGGTGGACGTGGGACCCGGAGGCCCAGTCCCTCTTTCGGCGCCTCAACCCCGAGGTGTACCGGGCCTCCGACGACAATCCCCAGGCCGCCCTCGCAACGGCCGACGAGGAGGTGCTCGACGACCCGGCCTTCCAGGACGACGTCGACGCCGTGTACACCCGCTATCGGGACTACATGGAGCGGGACCCGCAGGTGGACGACGCCCCGGAGATCGCGTACTTCTGCATGGAATACGGCCTCCACGAAAGTATGTCGCTCTACTCGGGCGGCCTCGGCGTGCTCGCGGGCGATCACTCGAAGGCTGCGTCCGATCTCGGGCTTCCCTTTACGGGTATCGGACTCTTTCTGCGCGAGGGCTACTTTAAGCAGTCGTTTGACGCCGACGGCTGGCAAGAGGCCACCTATCCGGTCCTCGACCCGGCCAAGCACCCCGTCTCGCTCGTCTCGGAAGGGGGCGGCGATCCGCTGACCGTGCCGGTGCACGTGGGCACCCACAAGGTGCAGGTGCGCGCCTGGAAGGTGGCGCTGGGCCACACCGACCTGTACCTGCTCGACACCGACTTCGACGCTAATCCGGAGAAGCACCGCCCGCTCACGCGCCGTCTCTACCAAGGGGGCGACTATGAGCGCATCCGGCAGGAACTCGTGCTGGGCATCGGCGGCCTCCGCATGCTGCGTGCCCTTGGGGGGGAGCCGGACGTGTACCACGCCAACGAGGGCCACTGCGCCTTCCTCATGCTGGAGCTGCTGCGCGAGCGATTAGAGGCTGGGGACGAGCTCGAGGCGGCCGAGGAGTGGGTGCGCGACCACAGCGTCTTTACCACGCACACGCCGGTGATGGCCGGGCACGACCACTTCAAGCCCGATCTCTTTACGGAGGCGATGGCGGGCTTTCGGGACCAGATCCACCTCAGCAACCACGATCTGCTGGGCTACGGCCGCGTCCATCCGGAAGACCACGAGGAGACGTTCACCATGACGGTGCTGGGCCTCAAGCTGTCCCGAGCGGCCAACGGCGTCTCGAAGCTCAACGGCCACGTCGCCCGCCAGCAGTGGGAGGACCTTTACCCAGACCGCTCGCTCGACGAGGTCCCCATCGACGCCATCACCAACGGCGTGCACCTGCCCACCTGGACCGCCGGCCCGGCCCGCGACTTCCTGGCCGACCACATCGACGTCGACCTCACAAACATCCAGGACCCGGACGACTGGGACGGCCTGGCCGACCTGAGTGACGAGACGCTGTGGAGCTACCGCTGCTCGCTCCGCGAGCGCCTGCTCGACTACGTGACGGCGAAGGTGCAGGAGCAGAGCCTCCCGATGAATCCCGACCTCGATCCCGAGGCCCTCACCATCGGTTTCGCGCGCCGCTTTGCCACCTACAAGCGTGCCCCGCTCATCTTTCGGGATCAGGAGCGGGCCCGTGCCCTCTTCGCCGACACCGACCGCCCCATTCAACTCCTCTACGCGGGCAAGGCCCACCCGGCCGACGATGCCGGCAAGCGCTTCATCCAGCGCATCTACGAGATTAGCCAGATGAAGGGCTTCGAGGGCAAGGTGGTCTTTCTGGAGGGCTACGACATGGAGATGGGCCGCATGCTCACCTCCGGCTGCGACATCTGGCTCAACAACCCGCGCCGCCCGCTGGAGGCCTCTGGCACGAGCGGGCAGAAGGTGGCCGCCCACGGCGGGCTCAACCTGAGCGTGCTCGACGGCTGGTGGCCCGAGGGCTATAACGGCCGCAATGGCTGGGCCATTGGCCCGGAGCCCACCGGCGACTACGGCGAGGCCGACCCCGAGGTGCAGGACGAACAGGACGCCGCCTCGCTCTACGAGCAGCTGGAAGAGGAGGTCATCCCCACCTTCTACGACCGCAACGACGACGGCCTTCCCGCCGACTGGATCGACAGGATGCGCGAGGCCATGACGGGCCTCCCCGCCCCCTTCAGCGCCAAGCGCATGGTGCTCGACTACGTGGAGGAGATGTACCGCACCGACACGTAATACCGAATCCGCTTGCGGGATTTACTGCGTCAGTCGGCCTTCGGCCTCGTGTGGGTATGAATGTGGGGAAGGGTGGACGTATGGAGGCA
>Ga0207797_1003555_pt1 | contig 10259 bp, 5 predicted proteins | sample PRCRCaboRojoPR_6_FD_187275 | JGI IMG/M metagenome (GOLD analysis project Ga0207797, IMG submission 187275) | Marine sediment microbial community from Cabo Rojo, Puerto Rico - PR CR 10% Liquid 1 (SPAdes) | ecosystem: Environmental > Aquatic > Marine > Coastal > Sediment | place: Cabo Rojo, Puerto... | reverse complement strand
CGCCACCCGGTCGGCCCGCTCGGCGAACGGATCGGTCGACTCGCCCAGCGCGTCAGCGAAGGATTCCAGGCTCCGCAGCGCGTTGTACCACAGCGCGTTGACCTCCACAGGCTTCCCGATACGCGGCGTGACGACCCAGTCGTCGACCTTCGCGTCCATCCAGGTGAGCTGCACGCCCGGCTCCCCCGCGCGCAGGAGGCCGTCGTCGGGATCCGTCCGGATGCCGTATCGCGTGCCCCGGTCGTGCCACGCGATGATGTCTTCCAGCACCGGAAAGAGGTCGCGGAGCAGCCCGGTGTCGCCCGTGGCGTCGACGGTGGCGCGGAGGGCCTCCACGTACCAGAGCGTGGCGTCGACGGTGTTGTATTCCGGCGTGTCGTCGTGGTCGGGGAAGCGGTTCGGAATCATGCCGCGGTCCACGTACTGTCCGTACGTTCGCAGGATGGTGGCGGCGACCTCCGGCCGGCCCGTGGCCAGCGTCAGGCCCGGCAGGGCGATCATGGTGTCGCGCCCCCAGTCGCCGAACCACGGGTAGCCCGCGATGATCGAGCGCCCGTCGGGTACGTCCTCCGTCGAACGCGTCACCACGAACTGATCGGCACTGCGGACGAGATGCTGAACGTCGCGGGGCGCACCGCGGAGATCGGCCTGATCCAGCAGGTCATCATCGCGGTCCTGCCGTCGCTGAAGGGCCGCGGCGCCATCGAGATCGGCCCCGGCCTCGGTGCTGAAGACGAGCGTGACGGACGCGCCGGGCGCCAGCGTAGCATCGAACGTGGCCGCGTGGAGGAGATCCTCCCGCGCGTCGAGCCCGCGGTAGGCTTCCGTCGCGAGGTGAACGCCGTGGTACCAGTCGTGCTCGGGATGGGCCTCGGCATCCGCACTGCGCAGCACGAACGGCGCGGCGCCGTCGAAGGCCTGCACGCGCAGCCCGTCCGAGACCGGCGACACGTCCATCGCCCAGCCGTTGGCCTGCGTGGTGGCGTGGTGGTCGCGGTGGTTGACGAGCGTTTTCACGCGGAGATCGACCGGCGAACGGGCACGGGCCAGCGTGTAGCGGACGTACGTTGTGTTGGCCCCATGCTCCATCCACACCCGCTTCTCCAGCAGCGCATCGCCGAGAGCGTACGTCCAGACGGGCACCGTGCCCGCCAGGTGGAACCGGTCGAGGTGCATGAACCCGCGCGGGGCGATCGTGCCGTCGGTCCAGCGGTGGGCTGCCAGGGCATAGTCTGCGCCATCGACCGTGACGGTCTCGTCGGCCTGGGCCACGAGCAGCGTGCGGCCGAGCGGCGGGTCGAGCGCGGCCACGAGGAGGCCGTGGTAGCAGCGCGTGCGGATGCCGCTCACGGTCCCCATCGCGTAGCCGCCGAGGCTGTTCGTGACCAGCCACTCGCGGCCCGTCGAAACATGGGGGTCACTGCAGAGGGCGCGCCCGAAATCGGTCATCGGTCGTGGGAATGAGACGAAGGAGGTCGGCGGAGGTGAAGATCGGAGGCACGTCCAGCCCGAGGGGCGCCGCCGCGTAGAGCGCGGGCGGGACGCTGATATCGGCCAGGTACAGATCGCCGGTCACGGCTTCGTTGCCGTGGAGGCCCGTTTTGGGAAGCGCCAGTGTCATCGTCGCCTCGGCGCGGACGGCGGGCGTGTGCACCCTGCCGCTCGTCGCATCGAGTCCGGAGGGGACGTCGAGGCTCAGCACCGGGGTGGAACTGTCATTGGCGGCGCGGATGAGCGCGGCCGCCGCCCCCCGCGGATCGCCGGTGAGGCTGTAGCCGATGAGCGCGTCGAGGAGCACGTCGGCGTCGGACAGACGCGGAGGCTCCTGCGCGGAACGGACTGGCACGTCCATCGCCCGCAGGATCGCCAGTTGATGGGCGGGTACGCCGTCGTAGGCGCCGGGCGCCCGGGTCGTGAGCACCTGCACGGCCGCACCCCACGCGTGCAGGCGCCGCGCCGCCACAAGCCCGCCTCCGCCATTGCCACCGGTGCCGGCGAGCACGACGACGCGGCCCTCGGGAGCGTCGCCGCTCAGAAACCGGCGGCGCGCCACATGGGCGAGGTGGCGGCCCGCATGCTCCATCATCTGCAGCAGCGCGATGCCGTAGTCCTCCACCATGAGGCGGTCGACTTCGCGCATCTGGTCGGTCGTGAGCGCCGGGATTGCGATACTATCAGGCATGGAAAAACCTCTGTCCGTGATCTACGATGAATCCGACATGCCGCCGCTCTGCTGGATGAGTTTGGCGACGAGGGCCGTCCATCCCGTCTGATGGCTCGCGCCGATGCCTGCGCCGTTGTCGCCGTGGAAGTATTCGTAGAAGAGCAGCTCGTCGCGCCAGTGCGGGTCGTCCTGGAAGAGGTCCTCGCCGCCGAAGACGGGCCGCTCGCCGTCGCCGTTGCGCGTGAAGAGGCGGATGAGGCGGCGCGAGAGGTCGCCGGCCACGTCCCACAGCGGCTCGGGGCCGTCGGACTCCGGCATCTCCACGGTGAGGTCGTCGCCGTAGTAGTAGTCGAACTTCTGCAGCGACTCGATCATCAGGTAGTTGACCGGAAACCAGACCGGCCCCCGCCAATTCGAGTTGCCGCCGAAGAGGCCCGTGCGCGACTCGGCCGGCTGGTACTGCACCGAAAACGTGGAGCCGTCGGCCTCGAAGGTAAAGGGCTGGTCCTCGTGCTCTTTCGAGAGCGAGCGCAGGCCGTAGTCGGAGAGGAACTGATCGGGGTCGAGCATGCGACCGAGGACGCGCTCCAGCCGGTCGCGGTTGACGAGCGAGAGGAGGCAGCGCGGCTTGTCGGCATCGCCCACGTCGAGCGTGAGGTGCTGCATGAGATCGGGCCGCTCCTCCATGAACCAGTTCATGCGCCGGGTGAAGTCGGGCAGCGCGTCCAGGAGCTCCTTGTCCAGCGTCTCGACGGCGAACAGGGGAATGAGGCCGACGAACGAGCGGATCTTGAGGGGGATCAGGTCGCCGCTCGGGCAGTGGATCGTGTCGTAGTAAAAGCCATCGTCGTCGTCCCAGAGCCCCTCGCCGCCGCACTCGTGGTTGATCGAGTGGGCGATGTAGACGAAGTGCTCGAAGAATTTGGTGGCGACGTCTTCGTAGGCGGGTTTCGTCTTGGCAAGCTCCAGCGCCATCGCCAGCATGTTGAGGCAAAACATGCCCATCCAGGCGGTCCCGTCGGCCTGCTCCAGGTGGCCGCCGGTGGGCAGTTCGTCGCTCCGGTCGAACACGCCAATGTTGTCCAGCCCGAGGAAGCCGCCCTGGAAGATGTTGTTGCCGTCGCGGTCCTTCCGGTTCACCCACCAGGTGAAGTTGAGCAGCATCTTGTGGAAGACCTTCTCCAGAAACTCGGTGTCGGCCGTGCCGCTGTGCTTGCGATCGATCTGGTAGACGCGCCACGCGGCCCACGCGTGGACGGGCGGGTTCACGTCGTCGAACGCCCACTCGTAGGCGGGCAGCTGGCCGCTCGGGTGCATGTACCACTCGCGGGTGAGCAGGATCATCTGCCGCTTGGCCCACTCCGGGTCGATGAGTGCCACCGGGATCATGTGGAAGGCGAGGTCCCATGCGGCGTACCACGGATACTCCCAGGCATCCGGCATCGAGATCACGTCGCTGTTGTGGAGGTGCTCCCAGTCGCGGTTGCGCCAGCGGCCGTCCGGCGGATCGGGCTGGGCCGGGTCGCCCTCCAGCCAGCGGTCCACGTCGTAGTGGTAGAACTGCTTCGTCCACATCAGCCCGGCGAAGGCCTGCCGCTGGATGCGCCGCTCGTCGTCGGAGACGTCGTCGCGCTGCAGATCGTCGTAGAACGCGTCGGCCTCCGCGACGCGCCGCTGGAAAAGCCTGTCGGCGTGGACGAAGGGGCGCTGCATGCGCTCGGGCGTAAAGCGGATCTGGACCGTGCGCGAGTCGCCCGTCGGGACCGTGGTGCGGACGTGGGCGGCCACTTTGGTTCCCCGCCGATCCGGGTTGACGGCCTCGGGATCGCCCTGCACCACGTAGTCGTTGATGCCGTCCTTGACGTACGGGCTCGGGTTGGGCGTGCCGAAGAGGCGCTCGTGGTTCGTCTCGTTCTCGGTAAAGAGGAGCTCGATCTCGGTCCCGTCCGGCGCGTCGGCGTACCACCAGCGCGTGCCGAGCGCATCGTGCGTCAGGCGCACCGCGCGGTCGCCGGTCGCTTCCAGGAGCGGCTTCTCGATGCCGGTTTCCCACGACCACGTGTTTCGGAACCAGAGGTGGGGCAGCAGATGCAGCGGCGCGGCCTCGGGCCCGCGGTTGTGCGCGGTGATGCGGCACAGGAGATCCTCTTCGCCGGCTTTCGCGTATTCGACGACCACGTCGAAGTAGCGCCCGGCCTCCAGCGCCTCGCCGATGGCGTCGACCAGCTCATACTCGGGGTCGTGCTTGCCGCGCCGCTCGGCTTCGTGCACGAGGTCGGCGTACGGATAGGCGACCTGCGGGTACTTGTACAGCATCTTGGCGTAGCTGTGCGACGGCGTGGCGTCGAGGTAGTAGTAATACTCCTTGACGTCCTCGCCGTGGTTGCCCTGCGTGCCGGTCACGCCGAAGAGGCGCTCCTTGAGGATCGGGTCCTGCTCGTTCCAGAGGCCGACGCCGAGGCACACGGTCTGGTCGCGGTCGCAGAAGCCGCCGAGGCCGTCCTCGTTCCAGCGGTAGGCGCGGCTGCGGGCGTGGTCGTGCGGGAAAAACTCCCAGGCTTCGCCCGTGGCGCTGTAGTCTTCGCGGACGGTGCCCCAGGCGCGTTCGGCGAGGTACGGCCCCCACTTCTTCCAGTCGGCCCGGCGGGCTTCGGAGGCGGCGAGGCGATCGTGTTCGGCAGTCATGGTGCGTTGCGCGTTGTGGTTATGGGGGAGCGTTTCGGGTTTCCAGTTCGGGGTGTGCAGGAGCATGCAGCGCGCCACGATCACCGGGCGACCGTTCACCGCGCCAACGCACAACGCACCACCCTAATCGTCCAGTGCCCGATCCAGATTTCAGGCGGGGCGGGTCAGTTCTCGATGGGCGGTGGCTCGACGATGCGAGCGCCGTCGGGCGGGGTCAGTTTGGAGGCGTCGAACGGGCGGCGGAACGAGATGCTGTCGGCCCAGGCCTCGTTGCGGAAGTCGCCGCGCCCGCCGTCGGTGTAGCGGTAGCCGCGGAAGTGCGTGGCCACGGTAAGGCTGTCGACCGTCACGTAGTCCTCGTAGTAAAAGAGCGTCTCCGAGAGGTCGGCGTCTTCGGGCACGTCGCGTCCGTACGTCACGGTGTAGCGGATGGCGTCGACCCGTCCCGTTTCGGGGTGCACGTACAGCGTGTAGGTGTCGTCGTCGGAATAGCCGACGTTTTCTTCATAGCCCACCTTCACCATCTCGTAGGTCGTGCCGTCGAGCGTCTCGTCGGGCAGGCGTTCGTAGGTGAGGCCCGGATCCGCCAAGATGAAGGGGATCTGCTCGAAGTAGTAGCCCGTCGTCGCCCAGAAGTGCGGATTGGGCTGCTGCAGCGTGTCCGGATGCATCCAGGCGACCTCGCCGTTCCAGGCAAAGCGCGCGTCGACGGACTGTGGATTTTCGTACGGGCCGACGCTCATCAGATCGTGATAGACCTCGCGCGTTTGGTTGTCGGCCACGAGGAACGACTTGAACTGCAGGTCGGCACCGACATTGGCGTACTCCCAGGTGTACGAGCTGGTCGGGGCGCGGTACCAGTTGGCGAGGCCGCCGTGCGCCTCGATGGCGCGCAGGACGAGGCGTCCGCCGTCACTCTGCGTCAGGCGCTCGCGGGCGGCCTCAACCTGGCGGGTCACCTGTGCCTCCGCAACGACGTTGGGCGTCTCCGATGGAGATGCCTCCTCGTTCGACCGGACGCATCCGACCATCCCGGCGAGCATGACAGCGGCGAGAAGGAAAGCGGCTGGGCAGAGTCTGGCAGTCGACATGGGGACGGGAGCAGCAAAGAGGGAGGAAGGCGCGACCGTACGTCAGCGAACGCGGGGCACCGTTTCACGGGGGCACAGCGTGAACGGATTCCGCACGGGATTCCGGAGAGTGGCCTCCCGCTCAGTCGAGCGCCCGATCCAGGTTGGTGGCGGCGCTGATCAGGGCGAGATGGGTGAAGGCCTGCGGGAAGTTGCCGAGGGCCTCGCCGCGGCGCCCCGTTTCCTCGGCGTAGAGCCCGAGATGGTTGGCGTAGCCGAGCATCTGCTCGAAGATAAGCCGGGCGTCTTCCAGGCGATCCGGGTCGACCGCGCTGGCCCGCGTGAGCGCCTCGACGAGCCAGAAGGTGCAGATGTTGAACGTGCCCTCCTCCCCGGCCAGCCCGTCGCGACTCTCGGCGACGTTGTAGCGGTAGACGAGGCCGTTGGCCACGAGCCCGCCGCGATCGGGCGACTGGAGCGTGGCGTCGAGGGTGCGGTGCAGCCGATCGTCGCCCGGCGAGAGAAACAAGACGAGCGGCATCATCAAGGTGGACGCGTCGAGCGCGGTGCCGCCGAACTGCTGCGTGAAGGCGCCCCGCTCGGCGTTCCACCCGTCGGAGTGGATGGCGTCGTAGAGGGCGTTGCGGCAGCGTTTCCAGCGGGCCTCGTCGGCCGGGAGGGACCGCTTCGCGGCGAGGCGCAGGGCGCGGTCGACGGCGACCCAGCACATGAGCTTCGAGTAGACGAACTGCTGCTGGCCGCCGCGCACCTCCCAGACGCCCTCATCGGTGTCCTGCCAGTGATCGCACACCCAGTCGACGAAGGTGCGCACGGACTGCCACAGGTCGTGCGAGATGGGTACGCCGTACTTGTCGTACAGATAGACGGCGTCGATGAGCTCGCCGTAGATGTCGAGCTGCTTCTGGTCGTAGGCCCCGTTGCCGACGCGCACCGGTGCCGACTGCCGGTAGCCCTCCAGGTGGTCCAGCGTCTCCTCGGTGAGCGTCGTCCGCCCGTCGATGCCGTACATGATCTGCAGCGGGCCCTCCCCCTCGCTCGAGGCGGTGCACACCCCTGACAGGAAGTCCATGAAGGCGCGGGCTTCCTCCGTGAAGCCGATGCGCAGGAAGGCGTAGAGCGTGAAGGCCGCGTCGCGGATCCAGGTGTAGCGGTAGTCCCAGTTCCGGATGCCGCCCACCTCCTCGGGCAGGCTGCAGGTGGGCGCGGCCACGATGGCGCCGGTGGGCTGGTAGGTGAGCAGCTTCAGGGCGAGGGCCGAGCGGTGCACCATCTCGCGCCAGCGGCCCGTGTACGTGCACTGCGCGAGCCAGTCGCGCCAGTAGCCGACCGTGTCGCGAAACGCCTGTTCGGCCTGTGATTCGGACAGCGCGAGCCCGCAGGTGCCATCGGCCGGGATGGTGCGGAGCGCGAACGTCGTGGTCTCCCCCTCGTCGAGCGTGAACGTGGCGCGGACGCCGTCGCCATCGCGCTCCAGCGGGATCTCGGCGGCGAGGCTGAGGCCCTGCTCCGGCCCACGGAAGCAGGCGCCGCGCTCGGAGAGGTCCACGTGGTGCTCGGCCCGGGCGTAGTCGAAGGCGGGCACGCAGTCCAGCCGAAACGGCACCGTGCCGCGCACCGCCCGCACCGTGCGGATGATCTGCCGCCGGCCGGCGTCGTTGGCGTCGCCGCGCACGGGCATGAAGTCGCGCACCTCCCCAACCCCTTCGTCCGACAGGAAGCGCGTCACCAGCACGTTCGTCTCCGGCCAGTAGAACTGCTTCGTCGTCGCGTCCTCGGCGTCGAGTCGGATCTGGAAGAACCCGCCGTCGTTCGCGTCCAGCATGCGGGCAAACACACTCGGCGCATCGAATCGGGGCAGACAGCACCAGTCGATGGACGCGGCCTTGCTGACGAGCGCCACCGTGTGCATGTCCCCGATGAGGCCGTAGTCCTCGATGGGGCGGTAGTCCGCTTGGGACGCGTGCGGTTCAGTCGCTGTGGGTTGCGGCTCCATAAGCGTCGTGATGCGTCGTGTCTGTTGGATGGAAGGGCGTATGGGCGTGTGAGCGTGAGGACGTTCAACGTTGGATTCCAACCGTCCCCCCTATTCGGACGACCAGGCCTCCCGAAAGTCGGGGTAGAGCGTCAGGCCGCCGTCGATGAAGAGCGTCTGCCCGGTGATGTAGCCGGCCTCCCTCGAGCACAGAAACGCCGTCACGGCCGCCATCTCATCGGCGTCGCCGGCGCGGCCCATCGGGATGTGCTGCTCCACCTGCTTCTTCTTCTCGGGATCCTCCACCCAGGCGCGGTTGATGGGCGTGACGGTGGCCCCCGGCCCAATAGCGTTGACGCGGATTCCGCGGTCGGCGTACTCCAGAGCGAGCGTGCGGGTCAGGTTCTGCATGCCACCCTTGCTACAGGAATACCCGATGTACTTCGGCTTCGGGATCTCCTGGTGGACGCTGGAGACGTTCACGATGCAGCCGGATTGGTCCTCCTCCAGCCAGTGGCGAATGGCCTCGCGGGCGCACAGAAAGGCCCCGCGCAGGTTCACCTCCAGCACCTTGTCGAACGCATCGACGTCCGTCTCGTGGGTCGGGCTGGAGATCTGGATGCCGGCATTGTTGATCAGAACGTCGAGGCCGCCGAGGGCGTCGATGGTCGACTGCACCATGCGTTCGACATCGTTGCCGTTCGAGACGTCGGCCTGCACGAGGTGCGTCTCCACGCCGCAGTCCTCGACCTGCGTCTTGCAGCGCTGCACGGCCTCCACCATGTCCTCCGTTTCGCGCGCGTCCGCCAGCACGCTCAGATAGTTGATGCCGACGTTCGCGCCCTCCTCGCCGAACCGCACGGCGATGGCCTGCCCGATGCCCGACGAGCCGCCGGTCACGAGCACGTTCTTGCCCTCCAGGCCGAGAAAGCGAGCCTCCGAGACGGGCGAGATGGGATCTTCCTTCGTGAGCGATTCCATAGGGTGTGTTGAGCGTTTGGGGTTGTGGGTTGAGCGTTGGAGCGTTTGAACGTTGCTCAGATGTCAAGGAATTCTGCCATTCGGCCTTGAAGAAAATGCCGCTCGGATGACGGTGGAGGCCCGAGCGCCCGGAAATTCTTCGCTGTCTGAGCGGCCTTGGGAGCGAGTTCGAAGAATTTCAGCGCAGCCGGAGCCGACATCAGGCATTTTCTTCACAGCCGTGATCTTTTTGGTTCGTTTTGGATCCATCCAAAAATGAACACTCTCATCAGATCAACCATCTTTTTGCATGTAGAAAACACCTCGATAGCAGACCTCAACGACATTACATTCGCTCCGTGAGGTGATCGCCGACGCGCATCGCGTTCGCCATAATAGTGAGGGCGGGATTCACGCCCGTGTTGGACGCGAAGAAGCTGCCGTCGACCACGTACAGGTTGTCCACGTCGTGCGTCCGGCAGTTCTCATTGAGCACGGAGGTCTCCGGATCCGTTCCGAAGCGGCAGGTGCCCACCTGATGCGCCACACCGGCCAGGGGGATCTGCTTGCCGAGATAGAAGCTGCACGGAATCATGCGGTCCTGGCAGCCGATGTCCCCCAGCATGCCCTTCAGACGCGCCTTGAGCTCGTCGTGGGGCGTCGTGTTGTTCTTCGTGTAGTGCAGGTGGATCTGTCCGTCGTCGTCCACGAGCACGCGGTTCTCCGGATCGGGCAGGTCCTCGGTGGTAAGCCAGACGTCGAGCGCGTGATCGGCCATCGTGTCCAGCGCCATGTTCGGCGTGAACCGCGGCGCCTCGGTGCCGAGCTGCACGGCGTTCGACTTGCCGAGCATCTGGATGTGGCCGAGCGGATAGTCGGCCTCGTCGTCGCCGAAATAGAAGTCGTTCAGCCCCAGCGTCTTCTGGAAGCGGGTCGGGTTCGGCTCCTTCGAAAGGACCAGCATGGCCGAGTTGTTGTGCGCCATGTAGTTCCGCCCGACCTGATCGGAGCGGTTCGCGAGGCCGTTCGGATGCGCGTCGTTGGCCGAGCGCAGGAGCAGCGCGGCCGAGTTGATGGCCCCGCACGACGAGACGATGATATCGCCCTCGATCCGCTCGGTGCCTGCGTCGGTCTGGACGACAACCGCGGTGGCCTCGCGGCCGGAGGCATTGGTTTCGATCCGCTCGGCGTAGGCGCCGGTGCGGAGCGTCACGTTGTCGTGCTCGAGGGCCGGGTCGAGGCAGATCGTTTCGGCGTCGGCCTTCAGCGCCGTGAGGTCGGGGTAGCCGTCGAACGCTTCGTGGCCCATCGCCTTGTAGAGCTCGCGCAGCAGAAACGGCCCGTCGGGATCATCGTCTTCGTTGAGGCGGACGCCCATCGGCAGGGG
>Ga0207797_1003554_pt1 | contig 10259 bp, 8 predicted proteins | sample PRCRCaboRojoPR_6_FD_187275 | JGI IMG/M metagenome (GOLD analysis project Ga0207797, IMG submission 187275) | Marine sediment microbial community from Cabo Rojo, Puerto Rico - PR CR 10% Liquid 1 (SPAdes) | ecosystem: Environmental > Aquatic > Marine > Coastal > Sediment | place: Cabo Rojo, Puerto... | reverse complement strand
AGCGCCTGGCGGGCCTGGCTGCCGAGGAGTCGGGGGCGGCCGCGGTGGGCGCCGGGATCTACAGCGAGGAACGGTCGGCGCGCACCTACGACCGCCTGCTGGCCCTGGCGCGGCCCCTTCTGGCGGCGGGGTTCCCCGTGCTGCTGGACGCCACCTACCTCAAGGTCGACCGCCGGCGGGCGGCGCGCGCCCTGGCCGCAGAACTCGCTATCCCCTTCGCCATCCTGGCCCTGGAGGCCCCGGAGGCCGATATCCGCCGCTGGATCCGCGAGCGCGCCGAGGCCGGGGGCAACCCCTCCGATGCCGACGAGACGGTCCTCGCCAGCCAGCTCGCCCACCAGGACCCCCTGGCGGACGACGAGGCGCCCCTGGCGGTGCGCGTGAACACCGCCGAGGAGCAGGATTTCGCCAACATCGCCAACGACCTGGTGCGCACCGCGCGCGTGCCGCTGGTCTAATGCCCCCGCCTAGAACAGATCCTGCAGCATCTGCGACGAGGACCCGGACTCCTCGCTCTTGCCGGACCCCGACGGCTCCCGGTCCCGCCCGCCACCGTCCTCGGCCTCCGGTTGGGAGCGCTGGGCCGAGGGTGGCCGGGGGGTAACCTCGGTGGGGGCCTTGCCCTTGCGGAAGACCTCGAACAGCGTGTCTCCGCTCCAGGAGGCCGCGAGCTTGCCGGTCTCGGCGTCGATGCGCACGGTCACCAGCCCTTCCGGCTGATTGAACTCGCGCTTGGGCACCCCCTTCAGGGCCTCGCCCATGAAGTCCACCCAGATGGGCGCCGCGGCGCGCGAGCCGGTTTCGCTGCTGCCCAGGGTCTGGGGCTGATCGAAGCCGACGAACACCCCCGCCACCAGATCCTCCGAGAAGCCCAGGAACCAGGCGTCGCGCTGGTCGTTGGAGGTGCCGGTCTTGCCGGCCAGCTTGCGCCCCAGCTTCTTGGCGCGCCAGCCGGTGCCGCGCTCCACCACGCCCTGGAGCAGGCTCACCATCTGGTAGTTGGTCTGCGGCGATAGCACCCGTTCGGGGCGGATCGCCTGGTGGAAACGCAGCTCGGGGTGCGGGACCAGGGTTTCGGGGTCCGGCTTTTCCGCGTTGGCGGCCCGGTGGCACTGGATGCAGCGGGAGCGGGCGATGCGCCGATCCACCGGCCGGCCCTGGCGGTCCTCCACGCGCTCGATGAGGATGGGGTCGACGCGCAAACCGCCGTTGGCGAACACGGCGTAGCCGCGCACCACCTGCATGGGCGGCAGCGAGGCCGAACCCAGCGACAGCGACAGGTCCTGGGGCAGGGCCTTGCGGTCGAAGCCGAAGTCCGAGGCGACGTCCACGGCGTAGTCGATGCCGATGCGCCGCACCAGGCGGATGGTCACCAGGTTGCGCGAGTGCTCCAGGCCCTTGCGCAGGCGGGTGGGGCCGTAGAACTTCTCGGAGTAGTTCTCCGGCCGCCAGCGGGTCTCCAGCGCCTTGTCCTCGAACACGATGGGCGCGTCGTTGATCAGGGTGGCCGGGGTCAGGCCCTTCTCCAGCGCCGCGGCGTACAGGAACGGCTTGAACGCCGAGCCGGGCTGGCGGCGGGCCTGAGTGGTCCGGTTGTACTGCGACAGCGACGGGTCGAAGCCGCCGATCATGGCCCGGATGCGGCCGCTTCCGGGATCCATGGCCACCAGCGAGCCCTGCACCTCGGGCACCTGCGACAGGAACCAGGGCCCGGTGGGCCGCTTCTCCAGCCGGATGACGTCACCGGCGGCGAGCACGTCCGCCGCCTTTTGCGGCTTGGGGCCCATGGCGGTGGGCGACTTGTACGGGCGGGCCCAGCGGATGCCGCGCCAGGCCAGGGTGATCTCGCGACCATCGGCCAACAGCACCCGTGCGCTCTTGGCCGGACCCTGCCAGTCCGGCCCGGGCTCCGCCGGACCCAGGCCGAGCACCACCCCGGTGTGGAGGGGGCCGGCGGCGTCGAATTGGCCCAGCCGCTTCAGCAGGATCTGCCGGAAGCCCGGCCCGTCGGGATTGGCCTGGGTCTGGCTGCGCAGATCGGCCAGCGCCACCTGGGCCTCGGGGCCCTTGTAGCCGTGGCGGTAGGTGTAGTCCAGCAGGCCCTGCTGTACCGCCCGGCGGGCCTGAGCCTGGGCCTCGGGGTGAATGGTGGTGAACACCCGGAAGCCTTCGGTGTAGGCGCGCTCCTTGCCGTAGCGCTCCACCATGCGCCGGCGCACCTCCTCGGCGACCATGGGCATGGGCTCGGTGACCGGGTCGTGGCGGCCGGCGTGCACGGGGGTGGCCAGGGCCGTGTCCACCGCCTCCTGGTTGGCCACCCCGGTGTCGGCCATGCGCCGCAGGACGTAATCGCGGCGCGGCTTGGCGCGCTCCGGGTGGGCGGCGGGGTTGTAGAAGGAGGGCGCCTTGGGCAGGCCGGCGATCATGGCCATCTCGGCCAGCTCCAGCTGGTGCACCGATTTGCCGTAGTAGCGCTGGGCGGCGGCCTCCACGCCGTAGGCGCCGTTGCCCAGATAGATCTGGTTCAGGTAGAGGTGCAGGATCTCGGGCTTGGTGAGCCGGCGCTCGATGCGGAAGGCCAGAAGCATCTCGCGCAGCTTGCGCATGATGGTGCGCTCGCGCGTCAGCAGGAAGGTCCGGGCCACCTGCTGGGTGATGGTGGAGGCCCCCTGCACCGGCGCGCCCGCTTTGATGTCGGCGATCAGCGCGCGGATGATCCCCGGGATGTCGATGCCGGGGTGGTGGAAGAAGCTGGAGTCCTCGGCCGCCAGGAAGGCGTCCTTGAGCTGGCCCGGGATGGCCTCGGGCGGCAGGGAATAGCGGGTCTGCCGCCCGAACTCGCCGATGAGCTCGCCATCGCGGGCGTAGATGCGCATGGGGGTTTCGGGCTGATAGTTGGTCAGCGCGGTGATCGGCGGCAGCTGAGAGTTCAGCCAAAGGTAGCCACCCAGAGCGCCTACGGCCCCGATAAGCCCCAAAATGCCCGTGGCGATCAAAAAACGCTTGAAAAATTTGGCCATGATGCGATCGTTCAGTGGTCGTGTATGCGAAAAGCCAGTGGCTCGTGGCGAGAAGGAACCCGATTCCGGGGAGAGGGGTTGTTTGCTTGGCAGGCTTTCCCTGATATAAAGGGCCAAACCGAATAATACCAAAACCTTTGCGACGGCGAAGCGGCGGCCCATGGCGAAGCTTTACAACAAACCCCTGTTCGGGCTCGATCTGTCGACCACCGCGGTCAAGGCGGTGGACGTGGAGCGCCGAGGGCGGGGCTATCGATTGCAAGGGTACGCCGTCGAGCCGCTGCCGCCCGAGGCTATCAGCGATCACGCGGTGGTGGATACGGACACGGTGGCTGCGGCCATCGGGCGCGCTCGCAAGGGGGCCAAGACCCGCCACAAATACGTGGCCGCCAGCGTCGCCGGCGCCGCCGTGATCACCAAGAAGATCGCCATCCCCGCCGGGCTCGACGAGTACGATCAGCAGACCCAGGTGGAGATGGAGGCGGATCACCACCTGCCCGCCGGCATCGATTCCATGTATCTGGACTATCAGGTCATGGGCCCCGATCCCAACGACGAGGCCAACCAGGTCGAGGTGCTGCTGGTGGCCTGCAAACGGGACGTGGTGGACGGCCACCTGCAGGCCATCGAGGCCGCCGGGCTCAAGGCCGCGGTCATCGATGTGGATCCCTTCGCGGTGGAAACGGCCTTCGAGCTCGGGGCGCCGGCCGATTACCTGGACAAGACGGTGGCGCTGCTCAACATCGGCGCCCAGGTCACCAACATCAACGTCCTCCATCGCGGCCAGTCCATCTTCACCCGCGACCACTATTTCGGCGGCCAGCAGCTGACCGAGTCGCTCGGCGAGGCCTACGGCTGGGAGTACGCCCAGGCCGAGCAAAAGCTGGTGCGCGGCGAGCTGCCCGACGACTACACCCAGCGCGCCCTGGACCCCTTCTTGCAGAACCTGGCCCTGGAAATGGGCCGCAGTCTGGATTTCTACGCCTCCAATCACCCCGACCAGCCGGTGAACTGGGTGGTGATCTCCGGCGGTTGCGCCCTGCTGCCGGGCATTGTCGAGGCCCTGCAGGGGCCGCTGGGCGTGGAGGTCAGCATCGCCAACCCCTTCGCCGGGCTGAAGGTGGGGCGGGGGCTGAACCGGCGCAACCTGGAGACGGTGTCGCCCCGGTTGATGGTGGCCACCGGCCTGGCGCTGAGGAGCTTTGACCCGTGATCCGGATCAACCTCCTACCCTACCGCGAATCCCGCCGCCGCGCCCAGATCAAGCGCGACGGCATCGGCGCGGTGGCGTTTCTGGTGATCGTGGGCGGCCTGCTGACGGCGGCCTATTTCCACCTCCAGGGGGTGGAGGAACGCCACCAGGCCCGGGTGGATTACATGAAGACCGCCAGGGCCCAGATCAAGGACAAGCTGGCCGAGGTCAATCAGCTCGAGGACAAGCGCAAGGAGCTGACCCGCAAGCTGGAGAAGATCAAGGACCTGCAAAAAGGCCGCGGGCTGTCGGTCGCGATCCTGCAGACCCTGGGCCAGGCCGTGCCCGAGGATGTCTCGTTGATTTCCATGAAGCAGGCCAGCGACGGCCTCCAGCTGGAGGGCGACGCCCGGTCGAACAGCGCCATCTCCAGCTTCATGCGCCGCCTGGAGGCCTCCGAGCTGTTCCGCGACCCGGACCTGCAGGTGATCGAGAACAAGGGGCGCGACGGTGAGTCCCTCAAGACCTTCTCGATGGGGGTGGCCCTGGTCAAGTCGGACGGGGCGGCGGCCGACAAGGGCGGCAAGGGCAAGGGGGGCGACTGAATGGATGTCAACGACATCACTCTCGATTCCGTCCTGCGCGCTCCCGATTGGGCCAAGGCGGTGGCCCTGCTGGTGATCACGGCCCTGTTGGGCGGTGCCTTCTGGTACTTCGTGTATCAGCCCCACACCGAGCGGGTGGCGCGCATGGAAGATCAGGTCCAGAAGATCAAGGCCGACTACCAGCGCAAGAAACGCCAGGTGGCCAACCTGCCGCTATTGCGGCAGCAGTACCAGCAGCTGCAGGAACGCATGCAAGGGGCGCTGGAGCAGTTGCCGGATCGCACGGAGGTCGCCAGCCTCCTGGTGGAGGTGACCCGCGCCGGGCGATCCGAGGGCCTGACCTTCGAGCTGTTCCGGCCGCAGCAGGAAAAGCCCAGGGACGTCTACGCCGAGTTGCCGGTGGAACTCGAGGTGCGGGGCTCCTACAACGCCATGGGCCGCTTCCTGGCGGCGACCGCCTCGCTGCCCCGGATCGTGAACGTCGGCGGCATCAGCCTGGACGGTTCCGGGGATAGCCTGACCCTCAAGGCCACTGCCCGCACCTTCCGTTACCTGGACAGCGACCAGGCCCAGGGAGGCGGCAAATGAGGGCGGTCTGGCTGGTGGCGGGGGCGGCCCTGGCGTTGAGCGCCTGCGGTGGGGGCCAGGAGGACCCGGTGGCCGATCTGCGCAAGCTGGTGGAGCAGCCCACGCCGCCGCCGGACGAAGAAGCCATGCCGGAGCTGCCGGAGCCGGTGGAGCCCACCAAGGTCGGTTTCGAGCCCCTCAATCGCTCGCCCTTCGGGGGTATCCCGTCCTTGCGCGATACCGAGCCTGAGCCGGAATACACCGGCCCCAAGCCGGCCGAGGACCGGGAGCGGGGGCCGCTGGAGCAGTTCGCGCTGGGCTCCTTGCAGATCGTGGGAACCATGAACCTCCCCGGCCAGGGATGGCGGGCCTATGTGGGCGCGCCGGACGGCGTGGTGTATACCGTGGCCCCGGGGGACTACATGGGTCAGCAGTATGGCCGCATCGAAGAAATCGGGCCCAACGGGGTCGTCCTGCGCGAGCTGGTGCCTCGCGGCGAGGGCCGCTGGGAACGGCGTGAGCGCACCGTGGAGATCAAGTCGACAGGGGGATGAAATGGTGCCGGGGCGGATTGGTCGAGTAACCGCCGTAATCCTGTTGGCCGTGCTGCAGGTCCTGGTCCTCCACGGGGCGGCCGCTGCGGCGGTCCAGGTGGACAAGGTGGAGCTGTACGAGGAGCAGGGTTCCACCGGGGTCTTGCTGGCGGGCGACGGCGAGCTCAAATACCGCCTTGTCTCCCAGCAGGATCCGCCGCGGGTGATGATCCAGCTGCCCGGGGCGGCGATCGCCCCCGAGGCGCTGCCGGCGGTCACCTCGAAGGGGCTGGTGCGCAACATCAAGCTCCACAGCGGCGACGGCGCCCCGCGCCTGGAGTTGGTGCTGGCGCAGGCGGCCGAGGCGTCGGCCAGCCGGGAAGGGACCGCGTTGAACGTGACCCTGCGGCCCAACGGCCAGGCCACGGCTAGCCAAGGCGCGGCCAGCCGCGGGGGCGGCGGCGAGAGTGCCAGCAAGCTGGCGGACTACGTGGTATCCCGCGACGACGGTGAGACCTCGGTCCTGTTGAAGACCACCGGCCGCGTCCAGCGGTTCCAGTCGTTCCAGCTGGACGAGCCGGCGCGCCTGGTGGTGGACCTCTACGGCGCCAACCTCGCCCTGCCCCGCACCGAATACCCCCTGGATCATCCGTTCCTGGATCGCATCCGTTTCGGCGAGCGCTCGGATCGCATCCGCGTGGTGATGGAGCTCAAGGAGCGGGTGACCCATTCCGTGGCGCCCGCCGACCAGGGCCTGCGGGTGGCCATGACCCGGCCCAGCGCGCGGGACGCGGTGCGGAAGATCCAGAAGGTGGACTTCACCACCGGCCCGGAAGCGCAAATGGCCCGGCTGACCCTGCGGCTCGATCGCACCGGCGCCGAGGCGCGGGTGCACCGGGAGAAGGACAAGGTGGTGATGGACCTCCCCAAGACCCGGCTGCCGAAACGGCTGGAGAAGCGGCTGGTGGTCACCGACTTCGGTACCGCGGTGGACACCGTGGACCTGTACCAGAAGGGTGAGAGCGTGCGGGTGGTGGCCACGGGGGATGGGCCCCTGCAGCCGCGCACCTATCAGGTGGAGAACCGCCTGGTCCTGGACGTCAGCAAGCCCAAGCAGCGCGAGGCGGCCCAGCGCGGCCCGCAAGCCACGGGCAAGCCCTACGAGGGCGAGCAGCTCAGCCTGAACTTCCAGGACATCCAGGTCCGCCAGGCCCTGCAGATCCTCGCCGAGTTCGCCGACATCAACATCATCGCCAGCGAGAGCGTCAGCGGCACCCTGACCCTGCGGCTGCAGGAGGTGCCCTGGGATCAGGCGCTGGACCTCATCCTGGACAGCCAGGGCCTGGGCATGGAGCGCGAGGGCAATGTCATCCGCGTGGCGCCGCAGGCCGAGCTGCAGCAGCAACGCGAGCAGCAGCTCAAGGCCGAGCTGCAGCAGCAGCAGCTGGTGCCGCTGCAGACCGAGCTGATCCAGGTGAACTACGCCAAGGCCTCCGAGATCAAAAGCCTGCTGGAATCCCAGCAGGGCGGGGGCGGCACCGAGGGCGCCGGCCCCAGCGGCATGCTGTCGGCGCGCGGCTCGATCAGCGTGGATGAGCGCACCAATGCCCTAATCGTGCGCGATACGCCGGAGCAGATCCGCAAGATCAAGGACCTGGTGGAGAAGATCGACCGGCCCACCAAGCAGGTGATGATCGAGGCCCGCATCGTCAAGATCGACACCTCCTACGAGCGCAACCTGGGCGTGCGCTGGGGCGGTCTGTATACCTCCGATTCCGGGCAAAACCGCTTCTCGGGGAGCCTCACCGGGGCCCAAACCAACACCCCCGATCTGGCGGTGGATCTCCCCGTGGGCGGCGCGGCAGGCGGCGGCCCGGCCTCGGTGGGCATGCGCCTGGGCAGCATCAGCAACAACGCCACCCTCGACCTGGAGCTCCAGGCCATCGAGGCCGAGGGCAACGGCAAGGTGATCTCCAGCCCGCGCGTGGTGACCGCCAATCAGCAGGAGGCCACCATCGAGCAGGGCACCGAGATCCCTTACCAGCAGGCGACCTCGTCGGGCGCCACCTCGGTATCCTTCAAGAAGGCGGTGTTGAGCCTGGCGGTGACGCCCCAGATCACCCCGGATGGGCGGCTGATCATGGACGTCAATGCCAGCAACGACACCGTTGGCCAGAACACCGTGGCGGGTCCCGCCATCGACACCGAAGAGGTGGAGACCCAGGTGCTGGTGGACGACGGCCAAACCATTGTGATTGGCGGCATCTACGCCAAGTCGGAGCGGCAGGATGAAACCGGGGTGCCCCTGCTTCGGCACATCCCGCTGCTGGGCTGGCTGTTCCAGAACAAGACCACCTCCACCACCAAGAATGAGCTGCTGATCTTCCTCACACCCCGCATCATCGAGGAGGAGGCCGGCAATTTCGGCGACACCGCCGGCCGCTTCGGCGGCTGAGTCGTCGCCGGTTGGATTCCCTTTGAGGGGCGTGCCTGCCAAACTTGACTAAGGACCCGCCAGTCGGCCCCGGGTGCGCCACCCGGGGCCGCTGCCGTTGCCGCCCGGCCCGTAGAGTGCTGCCGTGAACGCGCCCAAGATCTTTCTCGTGGGGCCCATGGGCTCCGGCAAGACCACCGTGGCCGCGGCCCTGGCCCAGCGCCTGGGCTGGCCCTGGGTGGACCTGGATCAGGAGATCGTGGCGGCGGCCGGCCGCCCCATCCCGGCGATCTTTGCCGAGGAGGGCGAGGCCGGCTTCCGCGATTGGGAGGCGCGGGTCCTGGCCGAGGTGGCCGCCCGTCCCCGATCCCTGGTGGTGGCCACCGGCGGGGGCGTGGTGCTGCGCGAGGCCAACCGCCAGTGCATGCGGGAAGCCGGCCGCCTGGTTTACCTGCGGGCGGATGTGGACACCCTCCTGGCGCGAACCAGCGGCGACACCAATCGCCCCTTGCTGCAGGTGGCGGACCCCCGAAGCCAGCTGGCGGCGCTGCAAGCCCAGCGTGAGCCCCTCTACCGCCAGGCCCATCGCACCGAGGAGACCGCCGGCGTGGCCCCGGCCACCGTGGCGGACCGGCTGCTCGCATGGGTCGGCCAGCAATGGCCCGGCGCGGCGTCGCCGGGCGTGGAAGACCGCGAATGAAAACCTTCACCGTCGAGCTCGGCGAGCGCAGTTACCCCATCCACATCGGCCCCGGCCTGCTGGCCGCAGGGGCCCTGATCGCCGAAACCCTGCCGGCGGCGCGCGCGGTGGTGGTGACCAACGAAACGGTCGGGCCCCTCTACGACGAGGCCCTGGTGACCGGCCTGGAGGCCGCCGGGGTGGCGGTTGCGGCGGTCATCCGCCTGCCCGACGGCGAGGCCCACAAGACCCTGGCCACCCTGGAGACGGTCTACGACCGCCTGCTGGAACTGAAGGCCGACCGCAGGACCGCCGTGGTCGCCCTGGGCGGCGGGGTGGTCGGCGACCTGGCCGGTTTCGCCGCGGCCACTTACCAGCGCGGCGTGCCCTTCGTGCAGGTGCCCACCACCCTGCTGGCGCAGGTGGATGCCGCGGTGGGCGGCAAGACGGCGGTGAACCACCCGCGCGGCAAGAACATGATCGGGGCCTTCCACCAGCCACGGGCGGTCATTGCCGATACCGACACCCTGGCCACCCTGCCGGATCGGGAGCTGGCGGCCGGCTTCGCCGAGGTCATCAAGTACGGCCTGATCCGGGATCCGGACTTTTTCGCCTACCTGGAGCGCCATGTGGATGCCGTTCTGGCCCGGGAGGCGGAGACCCTGGCCGACATCGTCTACGCCAGCTGCCGCAACAAGGCCGAGGTGGTCGCGGCGGACGAGCGCGAGACTGGCCAGCGGGCCCTGCTCAACCTGGGCCACACCTTCGCCCACGCCATCGAAACCGGTACCGGGTACACCCAATGGCTGCACGGCGAGGCGGTGGCGGTGGGCATGCTGATGGCCGCCGAGGCCTCCCACCGGCTGGGGCTGTTCCCCGGGGAGGCGCTCACCCGCCTGCGGGTGCTGCTCGACCGCGCCGGCCTGCCGGTGACCGCGCCCGCCGACCTGCCGGTCCAGCGGTACCTGGAGCTGATGGGGGTGGACAAGAAGGCCGAGGCCGGGCGCATCCGGTACGTGCTGCTGGAGGCCATCGGCGCCGCCTTCGTGACCGCCGAGGTTCCCGAGGACGTGATCGGGGCGGCGATCGAGGCCTGCCAGTAAACCGTCCCCCAACCCCGGGAGCGCGCGCAATGACGTCGGGCCATTCCGGCCAGCCATTGGAGACGGGTAGCGCCGGCCCCCTGGCCGAGCGCCTGGAAGCGGGGCTGGCCGCCTACGCCTGCACCG
>Ga0207797_1003553_pt1 | contig 10262 bp, 10 predicted proteins | sample PRCRCaboRojoPR_6_FD_187275 | JGI IMG/M metagenome (GOLD analysis project Ga0207797, IMG submission 187275) | Marine sediment microbial community from Cabo Rojo, Puerto Rico - PR CR 10% Liquid 1 (SPAdes) | ecosystem: Environmental > Aquatic > Marine > Coastal > Sediment | place: Cabo Rojo, Puerto... | reverse complement strand
TTGAGGATCCGTTCTGCGCCGTAGGTGCCCTCGTTCAGGTGGGCGAGCATGAACCGTCCCATGTCGGTCGCGGTCGTGCGAAGCGACCCACCCTCTGGCGGGAGCGTCCAGACGACCGGGTCGTGGGCCTGGTACTCGCCGTTCTGGGAGGTGTACCCGATTGCACGTCGGGGCTCCAACTCGGCGGGGAGTGGCTGGGCGTAGGTCGTGTCCTCCATCCCGAGCGGCGTGAAGATTCGCTCGTCGACGTACCCGGTGAACGTCGCGTCGGACTGTTCGGCGAGGACGTGGCCCGCCAGCGCCGTCCCGTAGTTCGAGTACGCGACGAACCGGCCCGGCGGCCTGACGCGTGCAGGCCGGTGCTCGGCGAGGATCTCCTCCATGGGTCGTATCTCGTCGGGATCGTCGGTGACCATCCCCGCGAAGACGTCCTCGAAGCCAGCCGAGTGTGTGCCGAGGTGTTCCAGTGTGACGGGGTCGGCGTAGGTGTCCGGGACCGTGACGGCCGAGTCGGTCAGGTAGTCGTTGACGTCGCGGTCGAGTTCGAATCGGCCGTCCTCGACGCCCTGCATCACGGCCGTCCACGTCACGAGCTTACCGGTCGAACCGATGCTGAAGACGGTCTCGTTCGCGACGACCGGTCGCTGGGACTCCAGGTCGGCGTAGCCATATCCCTTCGCGAGGAACACCTCGTCGTCTCTGAGGACGACGACGGCGGCTCCCGGGACCTGGTGGCGCTCTAGCTGGTCGGCCATCGTCTCGTCGAGCCAGCGCTCGAACTCGTCCCGGTCGGAGAGGTCGGTCGATTCGGTCTGCTCGGACGAATCGACCGAGCGAACGGTCGGTGTGGTCGCTGTCACGATGCCCGGCGCGCTCACGAGTACGACGACGAGCGCCAGCACGACGGCGGTGTGAATCGATCCGTGTTTCATGCGGGCCCCCTCGTGAGGGAGGTGGTCGGTCGAGGGGTCGCTCCGGGGACCGTGCGGGAATGCGGATCGGAGGGCTCGTGCGGGGTCGGAGTGTCTCCGACCGGGCGGACGGATGGAGGGGTCACTCCGGATGCTGGGTGGGGACGTCCGGCTCCTCGCCCTTCGCGAGCAGGTAGCCGCCGAAGGCGACCAGCCAGAGCATCACGGGGGAGACGATCATCCGTTCCGTGCCGCCGTGGCCGATGGGCCCGAACGCCGCGGCGTTGCCGGCGTCGCCGAGCGCCATCAGCACGACGAAGACCAGGCCCACGCCACCCGCGAGGACCGACAACACCCGCATCGCGCCATCGAGGCGAGTGGCCGTCCCGACCGCCTGGACGTTGAAGAACAGGAACGCCAGCAGCGCGAACAGGCCGTGGAGCCCGCCGGCGTCGAGCGGGAAGAGCCCGGCACCGACCGCGCCGACCCCGGCGAGCGCGAAGACGGCCAGGAGCCAGCGCTTCGCGTGGGTGCGGTAGAACAGGTACCCGCCCGCGAGGTTCAGCACACCGACGAGTACCAGCGACGTGTTGAACAGGAGCGCCGTCTCGGGGAAGGTCCCGAGGTCACTGATGGCCGCAGCTCGGAAGTCGTAGCCGGGGACCATCGCGGCCGCGAGCATGATGACCGTCATGAATCCGGCGGCGAGGACGAGGAAGAACGTCCCCGCCAGCTTCCGGCTGTCGAGCGCCGTTCCCCGAACCGAGAGAGTGGTTCGCTCGTAGGAGTCGAACTGTGTCATGGGAGGTTCACCGCAGTATAACACGCATCTCTGTATGATATATCGGCTCTCCAGTTCTCGTGGGACGGGAACGTCCTCACGGCCCCTGACGAACCCCACAGGTGATGGAAGGCCTCGTCGTCCTTGCTGTGGGCGCTCGTCGGCACTGGATCACGGAAACGACTGTCGACGAGACACGACACGGAACGAAGCGTTCCCGACCACCACGGGAACGCCGGGGTTAGATCGATCGCGGGTCGACGGGCTCGTTCTCCGGAGCGACAGGAGTGTGACTCCGGGCGGCCCGGTCGTCCTGCCGAAGGAGCCAGACGCCCATCACCCCCACGGTAACGACTATGGCGAGCAGAGAGAACACGTAGGCCCCGGGCTGACTCGCGGCGAGCAGGCCGGTGACGTCGACCGCGAAGTGCCAGACCACGAGGAGCCAGATGCTCCCCAGTCGGAACGCGACGGCCGCGAGGCCGATACCCGTCGGGATGATTACGAGCATCGCCGGCAGCCACTCCGCGGCTGAGCCACCGAGGATGATCTTCGAGACGTGCGTGAGACCGAAGGCCGTGGCCGTCACGACGCCGGCAAAGAGCCTGCCGCGGGGTTCGAGCGCGCGGAGCAACACGCCGCGGTAGAGGATCTCCTCGAAGACCGCGGCTCCCAGCGCGACGCCGAGGACGACGACGAGTAGGCTCGCCCACGCCGGGAGGAGTTCTCCCTCGACCAGCGATATCTCGGGGATCGCGAGGCCGAACGCGACCGGCAACGCCACCATGACGGCGAACGGGAGCAGGTACACCAGTCCGCGGCGGTCGACAGGCCCCGTGAGCCTGATCTCGTCCCACCAGCCCAGCCAGGCGACGAGACCGATCGTGAGCGCGACGAACACCCAGTTCAGCACCAGTCCGATGCCGTCGAGCGTGGCCTGTGGAACCAGCGGTGCGATGACGAGACGCCCCCCGACTGCCAGCGCGATGATCGCTACGGTGACCCCGAGAGTGAATGCAAGCGGCCGCTGTCGGACGATCGTTTTCATCAGATGACTAACCAGCCACGATTACTTATAGCTATACTGATATTAGTTGACAGCCATCTCGGTGTCGTCGATGCCCCGCTTCCGGCGAGAACCGTACGAACAAGCTCGGTCAACCCCTCCGTCAGTGAGGGGGGTCGAACTTCGTGTCCTACTACAGAACGCGTCTCCATCCAGTCGTCGATGCGAGTGATCTACATCGGACGGCGCCGCCGAAGTCCGCGACGGGACCGTCGCCGAGGGGCGCTCCGTCGTCGCGACGGCGGGTAACTGCAGGCCAGCGACCGTACCTGTCACGTCCGTTATCTTTCCTCGTTTCGATGCGAACCGGCCCCTCCCGTGCCCCCGGTCGGGCGACCCGCTCCTCACCGAACTCCTCGTGTCGCTGTCCAGCGGCGCAGGCCTCGCTCTCTCTGGGATGGGCCGAAGATCCCGGCGGTCTCGATGTCGAGGGGGCGCCCCGAGTTCCGTCTCCCGTCGGCATCACGCCGGAACCGGGACCGATCCACGGGTCATAGATGTCGCCGTCTCCGGATCGCTCTACCGGACACGAACGTCCCCTCTCGCGGGTCGTCGCTCGTGATACCACACGTTTCATCGGACGGTGAACGAGTGGTCGGTTGGCACCCCGACTGACGGGTGTGTATCCGAACCCTGTAGAGAAGTACTGTCCGTGTTCGTCGATTTCGACAGTGGGTCTTCGTCCAGTATCCGTGCCGGAGGCGCTCGTTCTCGTGGATGCCGGAGGTCGACCACGACTCTCGGTCGATACCGAAGGTCGGCCACGACTCCCGTTATCGAGCGCAGACACACGGTAGGTCGGGAGCGGCGAAGACGACGTTTCCACCGCCGTCTGCTCTGAACTGTCCTGAATGACTCTCGCCGTTCGGGAATCGGTGTGCGGCTATATCCACCTCGGTGTCCTCCAGTGGTGTAGAGGGATCCACCATGATCGGAGCAACCTTCCGCCGGAACGCTCGCTCCAGCGAGACGGACCGGGAACTGCTGATCGACCGCCACCTCCCGACGTACGACGTGACGCGACTTCGCCACGCCGTGGTGAACGCCACGCCAGAAGTGGCCTACGACGCTGTCCGCGAAGTCAACCTCACGCGGATCGGGGTCGGTCCGCGACTGCTCAGCGAACTCCGCTATCTTCCCGCCCGGATCCTGGCACGGGTCCGAGGAACGGAACCGCCGGAGACGCCGGAATCCGTCACGTTCGACGAACTCACCGCGGGGACTGGGTACGTGGTACTCGACGAGTCCCCCGGCGAGGAGTTCGTCCTCGGTGCGGTCGGGAAGTTCTGGAAGCCCGAGATCGAGTGGGCGGACGTCGACGCCGAGGACTTCTCGGCGTTCGACCGGCCCGGGTATGCAAAGCTGGCTATCGGCGTTTCCGTCCGACCCTACGGCTCGGATCGGACTCTCGTGACCTACGAGGCACGAACCGCGACGACGGACGAGCAGTCTCGACGCCGCTTCCGGCGGTACTGGACGATCATCGGCCCCTTCGCAGGGTATCTGATGGGACGGGTGCTCCGGACCGTCAGAGCCGACCTCGAACGACGGACGCTCGCGGTCGAGTAGCGGGTCACCTCTCCTGATCTCGGGAAGGATCGATCACTCCCGTCGGTACCACTGCAGCCAGAAGCATCACTGCCGGGCCGACGATGAACCCGGCCCACGTTACCAGGCTCGCCACTCCTGCGATCCCGAGTCCGACTCGTGTCCGAGGCTCCGACACGAAGTCGTCTCGAAGGCCGATCCGAAGCACCCACGCACCACTCGTGGCGGGGACGACGACGAGGACCGCCGTGACGAGCAGTCCCGATGTCGGACCGGTCGCTACCAGCGCGAGTCCCATCTGGACGATAGTGCTCACACCGGTTCCGAGGACCAGCAGGGCAGCACTGATGACGCCGTAGCGGATCAACGGACGCCTTCGGTTGCCACGTCGTTGGGTGTGGAGTAGTGCGACCCCGCCGAGGAACGTGACGAACCAAGGACCGGCGACGAGGAGCGGGTGCTGGCCTTCCCAGAGGTGGATTCGAACGAGATCGAACGGGACGGTCAGATACTCGGTCGGTGAGAACTCCTCCTCGTAGCCGACAGTGACCCCGACAGGACCGCTCGCGTTCCGGGGCTCGTAGATGGCCAGCAGGTACACCCCGCCTTCCTCGACGGTCCGATCCACGCCGACCGTGTGATAGTTCGCGGACGGGGTGAAGGGCTCGTAGGTCGCCGCGTCGGGCCGCTCGCCATCGAAGACTACCGTGCCCATCCCCTCCGGGACGGTGACGCCGGTGGGCACCCGATCCGAACTGTTCAATGACTCGCTCATCAGGACCACCGACGGCGTGAACGACCCGCCCGAGGGGGTGAAGGTACCGAACCGTAGCCGTTGCCCAGCCACGAACGTCAGCCGGTAGTACTTGACCTGCCCACCCTCTACGTGGTCGTAGAACGACCACGACTTGGCCGCGTCCGGGACGACGAGGGCCTGCTCCGGACTGGTGTTGTCGCCGGGAAATTCTGGAACATGGGCGAGTGCGGGCGTCGCTACGAGCAGGAGTGCGAGAACGATGAGTGCAGGTCGGACGGTGTCCATGTGAAACCCCTCTTGCTCCTCCGAGTTGATGCCTGTCGGTCCTCTGGACGCATAGGTTCGACGCGGTTAGTTCCACGGGTACGCTGTCGGCATCCCTATCGTTCTCGGATGAGTTCCACGGGTATCGAAACCCGGTTCTCCCTCGACTCCGGGCTACGAGTGTGGCTCGCCGCCACGGCTCTGTCCCGACTCGTCGGTCAGTTCCTCATCGACCCGGTACTCCCCCCGTTATCGCCCCCCTGTTCGCTGTCACTGTGCCAGCGATGGCGCTTCTCGGGCTCGGCGTGTAAAGGGGGCCGAGAACGTCCACAGAAACGCGACCGCGAGCAGCCAACCTGCTTGTCGTCCCGGGATACTACCGGGTTCGGTCGTCCTGCCGTTCTTCGGGATCGTGTTCCCCCACACCCCGTCTGGGACAGCACGATACTTTGTGGAGTCTCTCCTGCTCGCGTGGGTGTACAACGGCTCCCGTGGGAGCATCCTCCTCGCGATTCCCAGGCAGGGGACGGGGAACACCGCGGGAGGATCGGTCCCGGTAGCGCTGCGCGAACGACCGTCCAAGGCGTCATGGACTGGGTGGCACTCGCGTCGATGGACGTTTCCCGATTCATGCTCATGTGGGTGCTCCACTCGTCGGTATCAGCATCGTTGGAGCGGGACTGCTTGCACATCGCGAAGCGCGGTGGAGGACCAGTCCGCCGGTCGTTCGTGGAACGTAGCCCCGTCCAAGGTGAACTGTTCTGATGGTCGAATTCGATGAACCTGTCCGATCTGCAGGGGTTCTATCCACTCCGGGGTAGCCTGTCGCCGATCGGACGCCAACTGCCGCTTCGGTGTTGCCCCGGCTTCGTACGTGCAAATCGCCGTCGAGCACCATCGCTCACGAAGCGACGCCGAACAAACTGTACCACAGGAAGCGGTCGACTGGTGAGAGACCTTGGACGGGGAGTCCCTGGGGGCCTGTGAAGACGGTATGCATGAGCTGGGCGAGGAGCAGACTCTCCGTGTTCTCGTACGTCCATGCGATCAGGACACGATATTCGAGGAGGGTGACGGTCCACAGTACGATTCGAGGCAGCCAGAGGCGATTCGAGGCAGCCAGAGGCCGCCCACCTCCGCGTGGGTTCTCGCGCAATCAGCTAATCCGTGCCGGGTGCCCCAACGTATCCCGGGGAGGGCTCCTGCTACGAGGAGCGAAGACCGGTGTCGTGACCGTGGTAGGACGACCCCCGTCCCCCGAACTCTTCGAAGATCCCCGCGAACAACCGAAGACGAGACCGAACGTCAGACGCTGGGCCCGGCGTCGGCCGTGCTACGGCTCGTATGAACGACGGCGAGACCAGCGAGACCGAGCCGAGTATCCCCAGCAGGAGGCTCGGCATCGGCAGGAGTGCGACGGCGTACCAGCGCGGGTTCACTTCTGGTGATGCTGTCGTCTCCACAGGACCCAGAGACTCCTTCTCCCGTCTGTGATCGCTATCAGCACAGCCTGGCAATCGCTGGTTCGACCGATATCGCCCCGAAGACGGAGAGATGCTGCCAGGTATCCGGGGGGACGTCTCTCCAGTTATCCGCGCCGGGCCAAGGATCAGGACGACCCCTACCCAGGCGATGAGGAAGACCGAGACGAATTGACTCGGCAGGGGTCGCCGTGCGACCGGCTGCAGGGCCCGTTCTACGTCCCTCCCTGTCCGCCGCAGGCTATCTGTTCGAATCCCCCGAGCCGCTCTCATCTCGGGGCGGCTCATTCGAGATTCGTGTGAGTGGAATTAAACGGCGATGGGGGTTCCTCAGGAGGGAGACTTTCCGTTCGGAACTAAGTCCCCGGGTGATGTACTCCGGGTCGTGAGTAGCGATGCCGTCACTCGTGCAGTACGGGATCGGATTCTTGCTCTTCGCCCACGGATGGGTGCATTTCGTGTACGTGGCGTCGAGTCAGGGATGGTTCGGACCGGGTGAAGAGTGGGGGTGGAACGGACGGTCGTGGCTGCTCTCGGGCATTCTCGAGGAGCAGGCGATCCTCGCTCTCGCACGTGTCCCCTTCCTACTGGTCGCGCTCGGCTTCATCGGCGGTGCCATCGGGTATCTGCTCTTCTCTGACTGGTGGGTCCCCGTCCTCGCCGGATCGGCCGTCCTCTCGGCGATCATGTACATCGTCATGTGGGATGGACGGGGAACCGACCTGTCCGCGAAAGGCGCACTGGGCGTGCTCGTCGACGTCGGCGTCCTCGTCTGGCTGTTCGTGCCGAGTTGAGTCGGTACCGGTTCGGCATAGACACTCCTTTTCGCCCCGGGTAGCGTTTGAGTCGGTTGCGCACGGCCCGCTACTGTGTGCATGGGCCGTCAATGGTGAAGCATCGCACTTCGACCGACGCTGGCTAGACACAGAACGGTGTCGCCGACACGGTGCCCCCGTCAACCCCATCTGATACAACAGACGTAGCGGCCGTTCAAACACGGGGGAGACGAACGTCCCCTGTAGATGCGCGACCGATCGACAGTCGGCCCGGGTCGCCGGCGGTTCCTCACCGCGGTGGCCGCGGTCGCAGGCACCACGTCCATCGCCGGGTGTTCGGCCCTCTGGGACCAGACCGGTGCGACGGCTGTCGTCGTCTACAACCTGCGGACGGAACCCGTCGTCGTTTCGGTGACGATCACGCCGACCGACACGGAGGAGCCACACAGGGCGAGAGAACTGGAGATCGCACCCGGTGCGAAGGTCGATCCGGTGAATCGCTCGAAACTGCCGACGAACAGCAGTTATTCGATCGCGGTGGAGGTGGACGGGGGACCGAGCGAGACCTTCGAGTGGGACGATCCCGACGTCGAACTCGCGCCCCTCTACGTCCTCGTCGACGAGACACAGGACATCAAGTTCCTCCTGCAGGCCGGGTGAACACCAGTTTCAGCAACCTTAATCCATGGTCGTAAGACTACGAGCACATGAACTACGACTGGTCCAAGACGGAGATATCCGTGCAACACGCGGTTATCGTCGTTCTTCTCACGAGCATAGCGGGATACACGATCGGGTTTCTGTTCACCGTTCACCTCGTCTCTTCACTCGCCGAGGCAGTATGGCTGACGACCCTCCTGTTCGCACTGATAGGGCTGACTCTCTGGGGCGCTCATCGGTCGTGAATCGATTCGTTCAGTTCGGCTGGATTCAGGCCGCGAAGAAAGGAAAGACCAGCAACCCGATCCCGACGACGGTCAGGAGCCCGCCGAAGGCCACGAAGACGAGCCCACCACGCTTGCCTTCTTTCACCAGTTGGGCCTCGGACTTGTCCGAGAGGACGAAGTCACCATCGGCCGTCGGCTCATCGATCACGTAGCCACGGGTGTCCCAGCCGGCCCCGGTTTCACTGGCGGTTCCGAGCACGTAAACGTCCTCGTCCGGTTCGAGCACGCCCTCGCGGTAGCGCCGTCGTTCCCCCGTGCTCAGCGGGCCGATATCGTGACCCTCCGGGAGGTCGAGGTCGGGCTCGTCCTGGACGTAGGTCCGGATCGCTTCCGGCGGGTCGTCGCCGGCCTGGACCGTCCACTCCTCCTGTTCGAGGTTCAGTCCGCCGTCAGCCGGGAGTTCGACGAGGACCTCTCCAGTGCCGTCGTCGACGTAGATCGGCTCGGCCGTCTCCTCCTCGAAAATCGGCTTCCAGTTGCCACCGCCCTCACCGCCGGTGTGCCACTCCAGGACCTCCACGTGAACGGCCAGCGCGTCCGTATCCGAAAACGGGGCTGCCTGAAGCGTCGAATCCTCGGTCCCGTGGACGGTCCCTTTCACCTCGACAGGTCCGGGCGATACATCCCGGATCCGCGTGGTCTCGGTCTCCTCCATGCGTGTGCTCTCCGCCCGCTCCTTGCGTCCTTTGTTCATGGTTATGAGACCCACGATCAGGAAAACGATGCTACCGAGGGAGATCGCGAATTCCTGAACCATCGAACGGCCAGGAACTCCTGCGTGCGATCGGATAAAACCAGCCATAGACGCGCCGGGGGGACCGAAGGGTCACGGTTCGACGACCCGGTAGCCCCAGCGAGGGGCCCCGCCCGAGAAGATGACCGCGCCGGCACCCATCACGACGAACGGCTCGGCCGTTCCGGATGAAGCGGGCCGTGGCAGGTAACTGTAGGCGCCGTGGCCAATACTGACGAGGCCGACGACCGGGGCCAGAACGATCCGGATCTGCGGGAACGGGTCGTCCGTTCCTGTAGCGACGTACTGTCTCGAGAGGCTGAGATCACCTCCTCCCCATCGGTTCCGGCCACGATCCGATCACCCACTCCCCTCCCGACTGTCCTGATGACCTCTCGAAGGATGATCTCTTGTAGAGGACTTTCTTCGGAGTCGGGACCGATACCACCATTTAAAGCCATTAAAACCTAATATTCGAGCATTATGGAGCGCCAAGAAGCAAGATCCCGTCTGGAATCCAGGTTACGATCCGCCGTCAATGACAACTCCGACCTCCACTCCGCGTACTTGTTGGTCCATTCCGACAGCCGTGACCTTCACTGGAATCTAGCCACCGGTCGGACGGATGATATCGAAGCCGATCCAGAGCAACCATACTACGCAGCCAGCATTGGGAAGACCTTCACCTCGACAATCGTGGCTATGCTCGCCGACGACGGCCAACTGAGCTTCGAGGACCCGATCTCGGCGTACCTGTCGGAGTCACTTCTCGACGGTCTTCACACGATCAACGGTACAGACTACGCGGACGATATCCGCATCCGTCATCTCCTCGGTCACACGTCCGGACTCCCTCATTCCCTTCCCGAAGGCGGGAAGATGTTCTTGAACACGCGATTGGAAGAATCCCCCGAGGGGAAAACACTGTTCGACGAGATGTTGGAAGAACCGGACCGGATATGGGAGCCGGAAGAGACGATCGAGTGGGCAAAACAACA
>Ga0207797_1003552_pt1 | contig 10262 bp, 11 predicted proteins | sample PRCRCaboRojoPR_6_FD_187275 | JGI IMG/M metagenome (GOLD analysis project Ga0207797, IMG submission 187275) | Marine sediment microbial community from Cabo Rojo, Puerto Rico - PR CR 10% Liquid 1 (SPAdes) | ecosystem: Environmental > Aquatic > Marine > Coastal > Sediment | place: Cabo Rojo, Puerto... | reverse complement strand
CGGGGGACTGGCGACGGCGGTCCTCAGCGGGCGTCCCGAAGCGGTGCCGTTTGGGCTTCTACTCCTGTTCCTCTACGTGGTACCCCTCTTCGGCCTCCTCATCGGCGTGAGTGCCGCCCACGAGGAGCACGACGAGCGGGCGTTTTTGTGGAGCCAGCCGGTGCCGCGGGCCGCGTTCGTGCTGGGGAAGACCGCAACCCTCGTCGCGGCCCTCGCGCTCGTGCTGCTGTTGCCGCTCATCCCGGCAGCGTTCGCCGCGCCGTCATTTGGGGCGCTGGCGCTGCTGTGGGGACTCGGGAGTGCGCTGGTGGTGGTGAGCGTGAGCGCGGGCGTGGCGGTGGGGCAGTACACGACGACGCGGGCCCGCGGCCTCATGGCGGCGCTCGTGGTGTGGTTCGGCGCCTTCGCCCTCTACGATACGCTGGCGCTGGTAGGGGCGGGCGTCGAGGTGCTGCAGGGCTGGCCGATCCTGTGGGTCGGACTCCTGCTGCTCAATCCGGTCGACACGGTGCGATTGGCGGGCCTGTTCGGACTGGAGAATGTGCCCTTCGCCGCGCCGGGCAAAGCAGCCTGGGTGGCGGAGATGGCGACGTGGCTCCCGGCTTGGGTGGCGGTGATCACGGCGGTGTGGACCTCTCTCCTTCTGGTGCTTGCCTGCCGGCGGCTCCGCCGGATGGACTTGTAGGGGAAAGGGCGAATGGGAGAAGGGGCGAATGGGAGAAGGGGCGAATGGGAGAATCGGGGAGCGCGGGAGAATGGGAGTCGAGGGGGTGGGGGAGAGCGAGAATGAGGAAGGGCGTGCGGGGGATCGAGCTCTCGCTCAGCCTCACGCATCACGAGTCACGCATCACGCACCACGGCTCATTCCCGGGCGAGGCGGCGGAGGCCCTGGACGTTCGTCAGGGCGATGTTGGCGTGTCCTCGCTGGATGAGATCCTGTTCCTCCAGGGCTCGGAAGGCACGCGACAGCGTTTCGGGGACGGTACCCAATTCGGCGGCGAGGACGGACTTAGGCACGTCAAGGTTGACAGTGGGGGGCATCTCCGGCGTGTCGGCGGCCGGAGAGGCCTGCTCGACGAGGTGGCGGGCGAGCCGCTCCTGCACATCGTGCAGCGAGAGGGCATCGAGCTGCTGCACCGCGCCGCGGAGCCGTCCGGCCAGCTGGCCCAGCATGTGCAGCGCCGAGCGCGGGTGCTCGTCAATGAACGAGAGGAAGGCCTCGGACGGGAAAAAGAGTAGGGTGCTGTCCGAGAGCGTCTCGGCGGTGGCCGGATACGTGGGGGTCTCCTGATCTTCAAAGAGGGGCACCTCGGCGAACGATTCACCGGGCCGAATGACGTGGAGCACAAGCATCCGACCCTCCGAGCTCAGCCGATAGACGTGGACACCGCCCTCCAGAAGCAGGTAGAAGCCGCGGCACGGGTCGCCGTGTTGGAACAGCACGGTGTCGGCCGGAGCCGTTCGGGCCTCGGCCAGATCGATGAGGGCGTCCCGGTCATCCGAGGACAGGCCCCCGAAGAACGAGTGGTTGTCCATGGCGTCCTCGATGCAGGCCCGGGAAGCGTCCACGACGCCAAGAGGGATCCGATCGGAGCGAAAAGATAGGGTCTGTGCCCCATCCCTCGGAAGGGGTAGGGCTGATTTCACCGTTTAGGATATCAATCACCGCTCGATATGTCCACCGCCGCCCCCAATGCGCTGGACGTGCGCCCGCTCCCGGCAGACCGGAAGCTGCCCACCGTTCTCGCGATCTTCGAGGATCTGGATGCGGGCGACTCGTTCGTCCTCGTGGACAATCGTGACCCGACGGCGCTCCGCACGGGAATCCGGGCCGAGCGGCCGGGGGAGGTCCGGTGGGTGGCCCTAGAGGAGGGACCGCCGGTCTGGTACGTGCGGGTGCGGCGGCGTCCTCTCTCGGTGTGAACGCGAGTTCACGGCATGTAGGAAAATGCCCCACCCGGCCATGCGGTTCGGCTCCGCTTGAAGGACGTCTTCCTCTCCAATACATTACCGCAGAAACATAGCGTACGAACTCGTCTACCGGGCTTCATCTCGCCCGACCCTCGCCGTTCTGCCCAATCAGGTTTTGCTTTTCATGCCGACCGACAACCCCACCACTTCGGACGAAGCGTCTACCTCGAGGGCGGACTCGGAGAAGGTCCGGGAGATTTCCCTCGACGAGTTCGAGCCCTACGGGACGCTCGCCGTCACGGGGGCTTATTTCGTCCTGCTGCTCGTGTTGTACGCGCTGCTGTACTTTGTCGAGTTCGCCGCCAAAGCCCCTCACATCATCGAGTAAGCCCTAATCACCCATGCACGTTCATCGTTTCGAAAAGCTCTGGATTGGGCTCTCCCTGTTTCTCATCGCCGCGTTCATCGGCATCGTCCTGTTCGGGTTTACGGTCATGGACCTGAAGGTGCCGGGGGTGGAGACGGGTGAGACGGTCGACCCGATGACGGTGATGACCGAGGAGCCGTTCTCCCAGCCCGGAGTCCGGAAGGTGAGCGATGACCACTACGAGGTCTATATGCTCGCCCAGCAGTTCCTCTTCCGCCCCGGAACCGGCCAGCCCCTCACCTTGCCAGCCGGGGCCAAGATTACCTTCCACATGACGAGCCCGGACGTCATCCACGGGTTCGAGGTGCCGGGGACCAGTCTCAACTCGATGGTCATTCCCGGCCAGATCGCTACATTCGCGACCCGCTTTCCGGAGCCCGGCAGTTACGGCATCATCTGCCACGAGTACTGCGGCTCGGCCCACCACAACATGCAGGGCGAGATTGAGATCGTTCCCCCATCCGAGTTTGACGAGAGCAACCTGATTTCCCAATGACGTTTGTTAATCACTATCCGAAAGCGGCGCGCATCGTCAAGGCCAACTTCATCGTTGCCTTCGTGGCCCTCGGCATCGGGGGCTTCTTTGGCCTGATTCAGGCGCTGCACCGCACGGATGTCTTCCGCGGCTTCGTCTCGTCGGTAGAGTACTACGACGTGCTCACCGGCCATGGCGTCCTGCTGGCGCTCGTATTCACCACGTTCTTCATCGTCGGCCTGTACCAGTGGGGCATTACGCGCACCCTGGAGCGCGAGCCGGAGAATCTCACGTTTTCCTGGACTTGGTTCGGGATGATGGTTGTGGGTACCCTCATGGCGGTGATCGCCATTCTGGGTGGGCTCGTGCCCGGCAGTGGCATCAGCGCGGCCGTGCTCTACACGTTCTATCCGCCCCTGCAAGGCCATCCTCTTTTCTATATCGGCCTCGTGCTACTGGTCGTGGGGTCCTGGATGGCCGGCGGGGACTGGTTCTGGAGCTACCGCAAGTGGCGCGCCGACAACCCCGATGCCCGCATCCCGCTACAGACCTACATGGTCATCTTCACGTGGCTCATGTGGTACATCTGCTCCCTGGGTGTGGCCCTGGAGGCGCTCGTGCTTCTTATTCCCTGGTCGCTTGGGATCGTCGAGAAGATCGACCCGCTGCTGCCGCGCACGCTCTTCTGGTACTTCGGCCACGCGGTGGTCTACTTCTGGCTCCTGCCGGCCTACTTCGTGTGGTACTCCATCCTGCCGAAGCTCTCGGGGGGGCGGCTCTTTAGCGACTCGTTGACTCGCATCGTCTTCATCTTCTTCCTCCTCTTGTCTACCCCCATCGGCTACCATCACCAGTACGCCGACCCGGGCATCTCGCTGGTGTACAAAATGTGGGCGCTCATCATGACACTCGTCATTCTGCTGCCGAGCCTCATGACGGCGTTTACGGTGATCTCGTCGATGGAGCATGGCGCCCGGCAGCGCGGCGGCAGTGGCTACTTCGCCTGGATGGGGGCCCTGCCCTGGGGGCGGCCCGCGTTCGTGGGGTGTGCGCTGGCCGGCATCATGTTCGCGGCGGGCGGCTTTAGCGGCATGATTAACGCCTCGCTCAACATCGACATGCTGGTGCACAACACGGCGTGGATCCCGGGGCACTTCCACCTGACAGTGGGTACGGCCACGGCCCTCACGTTCATGGCCATCACGTACTGGCTGCTGCCGCAGCTGACAGGGAAGGAGCTCAAGTTCAAGAGCCTCGCCCTCGCGCAGCCCTACACGTGGTTCATCGGCATGACGCTGATGTCGAACGCGCTTCACCGGCAAGGGCTGGCGGGCGTGCCGCGCCGCGTGTCGGAGCCCCAGTACGCGGGCATCGACTATGAGGTGCCGTTCGGCACGATGGCGGAGATGGACTGGCAGGTGGCCATCGGCGGGGTCATCCTCTTCGTGGGCCTCATCCTCTTCCTCGTGGTGATCGCGGGGACGTGGTGGGCCGGCTCCGCTGCGGCGGAGGTCGACGATCACATTCCGCCTCCCCTTTCGGGGCCGGAGCACTCGCCGAGGATTCTCGACAATCTGAAGCTGTGGATCGGTGTGGCCGTGGTACTGGTCCTCATCGCCTACTCGGTGCCGCTGGCCGAGATGGTGATGGACGGGCTCTTCTCGCCGGGCGCCCTGCCCGCGCCTGTGTAAATTCGTTGAGTGTTAGGCGTTGCGCGTTGAGGGCGTCGGAGCGAGACCAGGGGCTCGTGTGTTGGATGCGCCCGGTGATTGTCTGGACGATTTCTGGCCCTCTGTTCGATGAACACCTCTTCTTCCGATGCGGACGATGCCTCCTCGTCCGCGGCCGACGAGCCACAAGAGATTAATCCCTGGCTCGTCCGCCTCTTCCTGATTCTCGCCTTCGGGCTAGCGTTTGGAATCGAGGGCATGACCCTGATTCGGTCCTATCTCCTCAATGGGGACGGGGAGACGGAGGAGCAGGTGGAGTATGAGGAGAGAGAAGAGGCTGAAGCGGTTGGCATCGGCGATGACCTCCTACCCGACACCCCCGTGTCGGAGCGTATCGCGCAGATGCGGATTCAGGCCCAGTCGGACGGCCCGTGGGTCTTCCGGCTGGGGATTATAGTGGTCAACGACGGGGAGAATGCCTATCGCCTCTCACTCCGCGACCTGGAGGCGGACGATGGAACCGTGTTCGACGAGATGCACGCGGTCGACTGTGCCCCGGGCGACTCCACGCAATTCGTGGCGACGTGGTCGATCGGATCCGACGCCCGCCCTCGTGCCCTCACCGCCCAGGCCGAACTTCAGCTCTCGGGTGATTCGACCCGCAGCGTACAGCGACGCGTCTCGTTCGGACACGTGCCCGTGCGCATGGAGCGATAGTGGACGGGGAGAACGGGAGAGCGTGAGAGACGGGCCCATCTCGGAAGTCAGCACCAGGACGAAAGAGCAATGAATCCGGGCGTCTGGGAAACTATATTTATCATTGTCTATATAGAAGCACGACGATACAATCGGCGCCTAAAAGCTCTTCTATGATGGCTAATTCAGCCCCGTCTTCCTGTCCCTGCGGGGTCTCCCCAGAGGAGACCCTCTCTGAGTCAACGATCGAGCACCGCGCCGATCAACTTAAGGCCCTCGCCAACCCGGTCCGGCTGCGGATGGTAGACCTCATCTACCACGGGGGCGGGGAAATCTGTGTCTGCGAGTTCATGGACCACTTCGACCTGAGCCAGCCGACCATCTCGCACCACCTCAAGGTGTTGCGGGAGGCCGGGCTCATCCAACGGCGGAAGGAGGGAACCATGGTGCGCCATCGTGTCGACGAGACGGCGTTTACGGCGCTTTCTACACTCATGGACCGGTTCTCGACGGTGCGGGACGATGAGAAGGTGCTCGCGGGGTAGGGGGCTGAGCCTCAGAAGCTTTTTTTGCCGATAAATATCGACGTTCTTCTATACAATTCGTCAGGCGCTATGACTGTCACGATTCTCAGTACCGGATGCTCGACGTGTCAAACGCTCGAAGCGAACACCGAGAAGGCCCTGGAGCAGATCTCGGAGGACGTGTCCTTCGAAAAGATTGAGGACATGGAGCAGATCATGCGCTACGGGGTCATGAGCATGCCCGCCCTCGTCGTGGATGGCGACGTGAAGGTAAGCGGGCGCGTCCCCGATCCGGATGAAATTGCGGCCCTCGTGGAAGAATAATCCCCGCGGCTCCTTCGCTGCTCCGGGCAACCACCGACGCGATCGCTATGCTCGATGTCCTCGTCGACAAACTCGTTTTCGACCTCTTCGGACTCGCGGAGGGCTCTCCGTGGGGCGAAGCGTTTCACTACTTCGTCTTTGACGTGATTGTCATTGGGGCGCTCTTGATCGTGGTGACGCACGTGATGGGACTGATCAATGCCTATCTCCCCGTCGAGCGTGTCCGCACATGGATCGCGTCTGGGCGACTCCGGGGGAGTGAGCACTTGGTCGCGTCGGGCTTCGGGGCGGTGACCCCGTTTTGCTCCTGCTCCTCCATCCCCCTGTTCCTCGGCTTCCTGCAGGGCGGCATTCCGCTGGGGGTGACGCTCTCGTTTCTGATCACGTCGCCGCTGGTAAACGAGGTGGCACTAGCCCTCTTCCTTGGCCTCTTCGGGTGGAAAGTGACGTTGCTCTACGCGGCGAGCGGAATTCTGCTCGGGACGGTTCTGGGTTGGGGGATGGGACGCCTCGGGCTCGGGGCCTGGGTGGAAGACTGGGTCTGGGAGATTGCGAATGACCAAGGCAGGAAGGAGACGGAGGAACGGCAATCGCTGTGGGGGCAGATGCCGTCCATCTCACGGGAGGCGATGGACATCGTGATGGGCGTGGCCCCCTACGTCCTGGCGGGCCTTGTCGTCGGCGCTGCGATTCATGGGTTCGTGCCTGTGGGCTTCTTCGAGCAATACCTATCGGGCGAGGGACTGCTGGCCGTGCCCGCCTCCGTGGCGGTGGCTGTGCCAATGTACGCCAATGCCGCGGGCGTCCTTCCGGTCGTGGAGTCGCTGGTGACGAAGGGCATTCCCCTCGGCACCGCTCTCGCCTTCATGATGGCCGTGGTGGGGCTGTCGCTGCCAGAGGCGATGATGCTCAAGAAGGTGATGAAGACGCGTCTGTTGGCTACGTTCTTTGGAAGCGTCGCCGTATCGATTGTCGGGCTTGGATACTTCTTCAATTGGGTGCTATGACGGATCCCGAAGGCATGCTCCGTCGGAACCCCATCTGTTCTCTTTTCTCCGCGCAGATCTTCCTCTCCTATGGTCGAAATGAGCGTTTGGGTGGTCGTTTTCGCTGCGTTCATCACCGCCGTCGCCACCGGGCTTGGAGCCCTGCCGTTCCTCTTCGTCCGGGACTTCAGCAACTGGTGGCTCGGCGTCTTTAACGCCGTAGCCGGCGGACTCATGCTCGCGGCGAGTCACAGCCTCATGGTGGAGGGCTCGGCACTGAGCGAGGCTCGGGTGCTCCTGGGCGTGCTCGTGGGGCTGGGCCTCATCGTGCTGGCCAACACAATGATCAGTCGGCAGGGCGCGCACGATGTGGCCGACCTCGCCGGAGGCGACGCGCGAAAGGCCCTGCTCATCCTGGGTGTAATGACGGCGCACTCCTTCGCCGAGGGCGTGGGCGTCGGAGTGTCTTTCGGGGGCGGCGAAGAACTCGGCATCTTTATCACTGCCGCGATTGCCGTCCACAACATTCCGGAGGGGTTGGCCATCAGCCTCGTGCTCGTGCCACGCGGCACACCGATCTGGAAGGCGGCGGGGTGGAGCATCTTCACGAGCCTCCCCCAGCCGATCATGGCGTTACCCGCCTTCTTGTTTGTGCTCGTGTTCGCGCCCTTTCTGCCCGTCGGGTTTGGGCTGGCCGCCGGGGCCATGATCTGGATGGTGTTCGCGGAGCTCATTCCGGAAGCGCTGGAGGAGGTGTCCGGGCCTACCGTGGGGGTGGCCGTCACGCTCGCCTTCGCCGCCCTCTTCGCGGTGCAGAACTTCGTGTTGCACGTATGAGGCAGCCCCGGTTCTATGAGGGGCGTCCCGAAGCCGTCACCATCCAGGGGAGTGATTATGCGAATTTCAAGCCTCTCGTCTGCCGAATAGAAACACATGTAAATACATGTAAGTACATAAAAATCCTTGAGGTCGAGACGGTTCTCAGAACACGCAAAAAGGCCGGTTCGGGACGATTCGTTGTCGAGCCGGTGCACGTTGCTCTTTGTAATGCACCTCCGCTCTTCTACTTATGTCTCCTTCTAGCTCTAGCACGAAAACGGCTCCTGAATCCGACACCGAAACCGCCCCCGGGGACATCGACGTGACGACCGGACTGAACACGCTTCTGGCCGACGCCACAGTGTTTTACCAGAAGGTGCGTCACTATCACTGGAACGTGACCGGGCCCCACTTCTTCGCGCTCCACGACGAGTTTGAGGAGCTGTACGAGTTTTGGGGCGACGCCATCGATGAACTCGCCGAGCAGGTGCGCAGCCGGGGCGACCAGCCCGTGCACACGCTGGCCGACGTTCTGGACCTCGCCTCGATTGAGGAGGACCCGAGCACCCCGCCAGCCGAGGAGATGGTTGAGTCCGTGATCGAGGATCTCGCCGTGCTCGACGACCGGGCGCAGCGTCTTCTCGACCGGGCCGAATCTGCTGGGGCCTCCGGCGCGGTCAATGTGCTGGACGAGCTCAGCGAGCAGATCGAGGAGGACCGCTGGATGCTGCGTGCCTGGCTCGACGATCTGTAGCTCCGGTCGCTCCCCGCGGACTCGGCCCCTGTTTCCGAATCGGAAGCGGGGGCTTTGCTGTGCGCGGGTCGTCCACCCCGCCTACCCCCATCCTGAGCACACGCCTCCATGAACCGCGCCATTGCCTGGTTTGCGCGCCATGGCGTCGCGGCCAATCTGCTGATGGGAGCGCTTCTCGTGGGCGGCGTGGCGGCGGGGACGACGGTAGTGCAGGAGAACTTTCCCGAGTTCAGTCTCGACGCCGTGGAGGTGCGCGTGCGCTACCCCGGCGCCTCGCCCGAGGACGTGGAGGACGCGATCCTGCGTCGCATTGAAGACCGCGTGGAGGGCGTGGAGGGCATCGACCGCATCCTGGCGACGGCGGCGGAGAACGTGGGGGTGGTGACGGTGGAGTTGAAGCGTGGCACCGACCTAAGCCGCGCCCGCACCGACATCAAGTCCGAGGTGGACCGCATTACGGCCTTTCCGGAGGCCGCGGAGGAGCCGGTGGTCACGGAAGTGACCAGCCGCGAGCAGGTGCTGCAGGTGGCGCTGCACGGCGACGCGTCGCTCCGCGTCCTGAAGAACCTCGCCCAGCAGGCCGAAAACGCCCTCGCCCGGACGCCGCAGATCTCGTTCGTCCGCGTCGATGGTGTACCCGACGAGGAGATCTCGATTGAGGTGTCCCGCAACGCGCTCCGCACGTACGGCCTGACGCTCGGAGAGGTCGCGCGGCGGGTCCGCTCGGGGAGCCTCGACCTGCCCGGCGGCAGCATCGAGACCGACGACGAGGAAATCACGATCCGCACCGAGGGGCAGAACTACACGGTGCCGGAGTTTGAGGACCTGATTCTGCTGAGCCGGCGCGACGGTGCCACTGTGCGGCTCGGGGAGGTGGCGACGGTGGTGGACGGATTCGACCAGAACTCGGACCTCATCACCCGCTTCGATGGCGCGACGGCGGTGCTGCTCACTGTCTTTCGCACGGGTGACGAGCAGGCGCTGGACGTGGAGGCGGCGGTCAAGCGCTACCTCAACACGGAGCTCCGCCCCTCGCTGCCCCGCGGCATCGAGGCCACCGTCTGGCGCAACAGTGCCGACAACCTGCGCACGCGCCTCGACATCATGATCGAGAACGGCCTGCTGGGGCTGGTGCTGGTGCTGGTGGTACTCACGCTCTTTCTGGCGCCGCGCAAGGCGTTCTGGACCGCCACCGGGATCTTCCTCGCGTTCGTCGGCGCGTTCATCCTCATGCAGCAGCTGGGCGTGTCGATCAACATGCTGTCGGTGTTCGGCTTCATCATCGCGATGGGGATTGCCGTGGACGATGCCATCGTGGTGGTGGACAACGTGTACACCGAGCAGGAACGCACCGGGGAGCCGCTGGAGGCCGCCGTGCGGGGCACACAGCGCGTGGCGACGCCGGTCATCTTTGCGGTGCTCACCACCATCGCCGCGTTCACGCCGCTGCTCTTCGTGCGCGGGACGATCGGAAAATTCCTGGGCGACGTGCCACTGGTGGTGATTTTTATCCTGATCGTGTCGCTGGTGGAGGTGCTGCTGATCCTGCCGTCGCACCTGTCGCACAGCGGCCCGGGCGGCGCCCCGACCACGACGGCCGGGCGTCTCCTGGCGCGGGTGCGCGACTGGGTGACCGGGCGGCTGGCGGCGTTCGTGGAGGGACCGCTCACGGCGGG
>Ga0207797_1003551_pt1 | contig 10262 bp, 12 predicted proteins | sample PRCRCaboRojoPR_6_FD_187275 | JGI IMG/M metagenome (GOLD analysis project Ga0207797, IMG submission 187275) | Marine sediment microbial community from Cabo Rojo, Puerto Rico - PR CR 10% Liquid 1 (SPAdes) | ecosystem: Environmental > Aquatic > Marine > Coastal > Sediment | place: Cabo Rojo, Puerto... | reverse complement strand
CTGCTCGCCGCCGCGGCGCTCGGCCGGCTGCCCAGCTACGTGGTGATGAGCCTGGTCGGCGCGGAGCTGGCAGCGCAGCGGCTGCTCAGCGCCGCCGCGCTGGCCGCGGTGCTGGTGGCAGCCGCGGTGGTCGGCTACCGCTACCGCGAGCGGCTGTCCCGGCTCGCGGGCGGGCGGCCCTGACCCCGCAGGTCACCCGCCCAGGGCACCCCCGAACCCCCGGCGGATCGTCATCGCACGGGAGTAGTCCGCCTCCGACAGCAGCCCCACCGGGACGCCGTTCTCCTCGACCAGCGCCTCGACGCTCCCGGCGCCCTGGAGCGCCGCCAGCGTGTCGAACGCGTCGTCGGCGACGTCCACGCGCGGCAGGTCGCGGGCGACCGACCGGACGGTCGTCGTCTCCCGGTCCCCGCCGCGGGCGCGCTTCAGGTCGGCCAGCGTGACCAGCCCCGGCGGGCCGCCGTCGCCCGAGACGAGAAACGCCGTCCGGCGCTCCCGGAGCATCCGGTCGCCCAGCTCCGCCAGGCTGGTGTCGCCGTGGACCGTCGGCGGGTCGCGGCTCATGATATCGCCGACGGTGATCCCCTCCAGCAGCTCGTCCAGCAGGACCGTCCGGGACTCGGTGGTGGCGGCGCCGTAGATGAACAGCGCCAGCAGGAGGAGCAGCAGCTGGAACGTGAGCACGCCGACGACGGCGAACAGCATCGCGAACACGACGCCGACCCGGGCGGCGATGCGGGTGGCGGTGCCGTACGGGCGCGAGCGGGCCAGCAGTGCCCGCAGCACCCGCCCCCCGTCCATCGGGAACGCGGGCAGGAGGTTGAAGCCGGCGAGCACGAGGTTCGTCACCGCGAGCCAGCCGGCGACGAAGCGCACCACCGGGAGCGACGCCGGCGTCGCGAGCGTGCCGGCGTAGCAGGCGGCCGCGACGGCGACACTGGTGATCGGGCCGGCGATAGCGATCCACAGCTCCCGGTTCCACTCCTTGGGGAGCGACTCCAGGGCGGCCAGCCCGCCGAGTATCCACAGCGTGATCGACTCGATGCCGATGTCGTAGCGCAGCGCCACCCAGGAGTGGCCGAGTTCGTGCAGCGTCACCGAGAGGAACAGTCCCACCGCGGCCGCGACGCCGATGACCCACGGCGTCGTCCCGCTCTGCAGCGCAGCCAGGTCCAGCGGGACGCCCGTGAGCCCGCCGATGAGGCCGGCGTACAGCTCGATCTGCCCGCCAGCGCCGATGAGCCACGCCAGGATCGGCAGGAACACCAGCAGCGACGTGTTCACCCGGATGGGGATTCCCCACACGGAGGTGACGGTGAAGCTTCGCATGTGGGCACGCCTGCAACCGGGTGACATATCCGTGTTCCGGGGAGCCGGCGCCGGCGTGACGGTGGAGTTTTGCCCGTCGCGGGCCGCCTACCGCTATGACAGCCAGCCAGCGCGAGGGGGTCGGCAGCGCCCGGGTGTCGGGCACCCGCGAGTCGGTGATACGCGAGATGACACGCGAGGCCCGCCGACACGGCGCGGTGAACCTCTCGCAGGGCATCCCGGACGAGAGCGAGACGCCGCCGCGGGTGAAGCAGGCCGCCGCCGAGGCCGTCACGGACCACAGCCAGTACTCCATCACCTGGGGGCTGGAGGCGCTCCGGGAGGCGGTCGCAGACCGCTACGAGCAGTGGAAGGGGGTGCGCTACGACCCCGAGCGGGAGGTGACCGTCACCGTCGGCACCAGCGAGGCGGTCGTCTCGACGATGCTGGCGCTGTGTGACCCCGGTGACGGCGTGATCTACTTCGAGCCGACCTACGAGTCGTACATCCCGGCGACCCAGTTCGCCGAGGGTCGGCCCATCCCCATCGACATCACCGACGGGCTGACCATCGAGGAGGAGTCGCTGCGGGCGGCCGCGGCCGAGGCGTCGATCCTCCTGCTCAACCACCCCCACAACCCCACGGGGACGGTGTTCACGCCCGAGGAGCTGGAGCTGGTCGCCGAGATCGCCCGCGAGGAGGACCTGATCGTCGTCACCGACGAGATATACGAGCACATCGTGTACGCCGACCACTACCGCAGCCCCGTCGAGGTGGGCGACCTCGCCGAGCGGACCGTCGTCTGCACCGGACTGTCGAAAACCTACTCCGTGACGGGCTGGCGGGTCGGCTTCGCGCTCGCGCCGGAGTACCTCTCCGCGCAACTGCGGAAGGTCCACGACTACACATCCATCTGCGCGCCGACGCCGTTCCAGCACGCGGGCGTCGAGGCCCTCTCGATGCCGGAGGAGTACTACACCGAGCTGTCGGCCTCCTACCGCGAGCGCCGTGACCTGCTGTGCTCGGGGCTGGAGTCGGCGGGGCTGGACCCGGTGGTGCCGGACGGCGCCTACTACGTCGTCGCGCGCTACCCGACCGACGAGAACGACACCGAGTTCGCCAAGCGGCTCGTCCGCGAGGCCGGCGTGGCGACGGTGCCGGGCAACAGTTTCTACACCGACCGCGCTGACAGCGACTGGGTGCGGTTCACGTTCTCGAAGAGCGAGGCCGACATCGAGGAGGCCGTCGACCGGCTCCAGGCCGGGCGCTGGTGGTGAGCTACCCCTCGCCCTCGGACTGGTAGGGCTCGCCGACCGCCCGGCGGGGGAGGAGGCTGAACACCTCGGCGGTCAGCTCCTCCGCGGAGCCGAACGACGTCTCGCTGGAGGAGTCGAGCACCGCCGGGAGCGGCTCCTCCCCGTCGGCCAGCACCAGCACGACGTCCTCGCACTGCTCCCGCGCGGCCTCTCGGCTCAGCGGGTAGTCGAGCTCGTCGAGGTTGTCCTGCAGCGCGTTCAGTTTCACGCGGTCCATGTACACCGTTCACGCGTCCCGGCGGAATAGCCGTTCGTACCCGGCGGCTACCGGGCTGTCACGTGGTGGTTATGTCCTCGTGACGGGTCCGCCGGTGGTGCGCCACTCCCAGAGGGCACTCGACGGCCCCTACCGGCCGTCCGGCTCGCGCAGCCAGCGGACCCCGAGCACGACGAACCACGCCATCCACACGGAGAACACGGCCAGGTACGCCCCGTAGCGGGCGACCGTCACCGTCCGGCCGGCGAGCGGCGGGCTCGCCAGCGGCAGCAGGGCGTGGGTGGCGACCAGCACCGTGACGGCGGCGGCCACCGCGAGCGCCGTCGGCCGGGAGGCGAGGAGTTCCACCGTCCGTGCGTCGGCCATCACCCCGGGTTGGGCGGGCACCGGTTATCGGCGTTTCGCCGCCGCGGGGGCACAGGCGCCGCCGTCGGCCCCTCCCGTGTCAGCTGTCGGGGTCGTGTCCGGTGTCCGGTCCGTCCGCAGGGACCGCCCGCTCGATCTCGTTGAACAGGTCGCGCACCCGCCGCTCGACCTCGTCGCGGATCTCCCGGACGCGCTCGATACCAGCCTCACCGGGGTCCGCGAGCGCCCAGTCCCGGGCGTCGACGCTCTCGTCCAGCTCCAGGGTCGAACAGCCCATCGTGGCGACGTAGTCACAGCCGTCCAGCTCCGCGGTGGTGATCTCGCGGGGCGTCCGCCCGGAGAGGTCGAACCCCTCCTCGCGCATCGCCTCGACGACCACCCTGTGGACGCGCTCGGCGGGGTGGGTGCCGCCGCTCAGCACCGCCACCCCGTCCAGCCCGCGGCGGTCGCGCTCGCGCTCGGCGAACGCCGCAGCCATCTGCGAGCGGCCGGCGTTGCGGACGCAGACGAACGCCACCGTCCGGTCGGTCATCGCCCCTCCCCCGTGGTGTCGAGCGCGTCGAGCAGCGCTCGCGCCCGCTCGGTCGCCGCGTAGTAGCGCCAGGTCCCCTCCTTGCGGCGGGTCACCAGCCCCGCCGACCGGAGCTCCGACAGCGCGTGGCTGGTGGCGCTGTCGCTCACGTCCAGTGCGGGCGTGATCTCACAGACACACAGCTCCCGGTCTGCAGCCGCCAGCAGCCGGACGATGCGGTAGCGGGTGTCGTTGCCCAGCGCCGTCAGCGCGTCCAGGTCGTCGCCGTGGCCCGCGGGGACGGTCGCGTACGCCTCCAGGCGCTCGACCCGGGCGTCGACGTTCTCGCCACAGGGGGCCTCGCGCTCGACGAGCCGCTGTAGCCGCTCCTGACGTGCCATAGCTGTGTGATTGAACAGACCTTCATATAACCGTTCCGGAGCTCCTAGCGGTCGCTTCCGGAGGGTTACGGAGACGGACGTACCGTTCCGTAGTAACGTCCATTAGCCGACGGCCCCGTGTCGGGACAATGCCACAGCGCCGGGCGCAGGGCGGAGGGGACCGCCGGTGAGTGAGGCAGAGGCCGGCGAGGCGACCGCACGGGAGTACCGGGGCACGTCCAGCCCGGCGGGGCTGCTGGAGATCGCCCGCTTCTTCCTGAAGCTCGGCGTCGTCGGCTTCGGCGGCCCGCTGGTCCACATCGCGATGATGGAGGACGAGCTCGTCGGCGAGGACGGCTGGACCGACCAGTCCACGTTCATCGAGGGGCTGGCCATCTGCAACATGCTCCCCGGGCCGGCCTCGACCCAGCTGGGTATCTTCATGGGGTGGGTCCGCGGGGGGAATCTCGGTGCCCTGGTGGCGGGCGCGACGTTCATGGCGCCCACCTTCGCCATCGTGGTGGCGCTGTCGTACGTCTACTTCGCGTTCGGTGAGCTCCCGTCCGTGCAGGCGTTCTTCTACGGCGTCAACCCGGTCGTCATCGGGCTGATAGCGGGAGCGGCCTACTCGATGGGGCACAGCGCCCTCGCCGAGGGGCGGGCGGACATGCAGTTCGCGTTCGGCGGCGAGAGCTGGAGCGTCGACCTCCGGCTGCTGGCGCTGCTCTCGGGCGCGCTTGTCGCGACGGTGGCGCTCGCCCCGAACCCCGTCGTCGAGTTCGCCGTCGCCGGGGCGGTCGCGGTGGCGCTGTTCCGCCCGGACTGGGTGCGGGCCAACGTCCGCGGGGTCACCGTCGGGGCGGCCGCTGCGCTGCTGGCCGGTGTCGCCTACGCGCTCCGGGACCGCATCGCGGGCGCGTTCGGGAGCCGACTCGCCGGCGGCGTGGTCGGCGGCGCCGTCGCCGCGCTCTGGGGGAACCTGTGGGTGAAGCTCCTGCTGTTCATGCTGTACACCGGCTCGTTCATCTTCGGGGGCGGGCTCGTGCTCATCCCGTTCATCGAGACGTACGTCGTCGGGGGGTTCGGCTGGCTCACCGCCACGGAGTTCGTCGACGGCATCGCCATCGGCCAGCTCACCCCCGGGCCGGTCGTGATGACGACCGCCTTCGTCGGCTACAAGTTGATGCTCGACACGTACGGCACGGTCGGCTGGGCCGTCGCCGGCGCGTTCGTCGCGACCTTCGGCGCGTTCGCCCCCTCGTTCGTCTTCATCACCGGCGCGTTCCCCTACGTCGCGCGGGTCCGGGACAGCGCGGTCGTCCGGGCGGCACTGAACGGGATCAACGCCGCCGTCGTCGGCGCCATCGTCGGCGCGACCGTCGCCCTCGCGGCCGACGCCTTCGCCGTCGTGGACGGCACCCCGGGCGCGCTCGCCGGCCTCCCGCTGGACCCGGTGCGGGTGGGCCTGGCGGCCGCCACCCTGGTGCTGTTCACCCGGGACGTGGACGCCGCCTACCTCATCGTCGGCGGCGGCGCGCTCGGCGCGGGCGTGTTCTTCCTGCTGTAGCGGGCAATTCACTTCCCGGGGCGCCGACACCCCCGAGCGTGGACGGGACCGTCCGGTCGGGGCTCGGACGGGCGTTACCGGACCGGGGGCCGACCTGTCGTGGCGAACTGGACGACCGGCTGGCGGCCGCCGGCGACGGACAGGGTTAGGCCGGCGGCGGGCCTCGCTACCGTATGGACGCCGACGTCGCTCTGTACGACTCCCTCTCCGGCCAGGTGGCGCTCGTGACCGGCGCGAACCGCGGCATCGGGGAGCGGATCGCCGCCGACCTGGCCGACCTCGGCGCGACCGTCTACGCCGGCGCGCGGGACCCCGGTTCGGTCACGGCCGCCGGCCAGCGGGCGGTCGAACTGGACGTTACCGACGAGGCGAGCGTGGCGGCCGCCCTCGGGCGGGTCGAGGAGGAGGCCGGGCGGCTGGACGTGCTCGTCAACAACGCTGGCGTCCACGGCCCCGCGGGAGCCCTGGGCGACCTCGACAGCGCGGCCGTCGAGCACACCCTCCGGGTGAACCTCCACGGACCGGTGCTCGTCACCCGTCAGGCGCTCGACCTGCTCGGCGACGGTGCCCGGGTGGTGAACGTCTCCAGCGGCGCCGGCCAGTTCGAGGGCGGCGTCGACAGCGGCCACCTCCCCTACGGCGTCTCGAAGGCCGGCCTGAACGCCTTCACCGACGCTCTCGCGGCCCAGTACGAGGGGCTGTTCGTCAACGCCGTCTGCCCGGGGTGGGTGCGCACGGACATGGGCGGGGAGGACGCGACCCGCAGCGTCGCGGAGAGCGCGGACACGCCGGTGTGGCTGGCGCGGTTCCGCGAGGGGCCGAGCGGTGGCTTCTGGCGGGACCGCGAGCGCCTGCCCTGGTGACTACTCCAGGCTGGGGTGGGTCTCCTGGGGGTCGGGGTGGGGTTCGGCGAAGTACTCCAGCATCGCCTCCCGGGAGCGGGCCTCGCGGCGCTGTCGCTCGGCGTCGTCGATCTCCTCACAGCCGGGCGGCAGCGGCCGGTCGCGGTCGGTGAAGTAGCCGTCCGGCGTCACCCAGTCGTGGTAGAACGGCCGCTCGTCGTCCTCCAGCAGGGTCACCGCCACCTCGGCGCCGTGGCCGGCGCTCACGACCGCCTGGTGGGGCTTGCCGGCGAGCCGACCGGCCGCGTACAGCCCCGGCACGCCGGTCCGGCCGCGCTCGTCCGTCTCGACGAACGTCTTCCCGCGCTCGACGATGTCGACCGTCGCGCCGTCCAAGTAGCCGACCTCGTTCTTCGTCGCCGCTATCACGTACTGCGCCCGGTAGCGGTCGCCGGCGGCGGTGTCGACGGCGAACCCGTCGGGCGTGGACTCGACGGCCGTGACCTTGGCCTCGCGGCGCTCGGCGCCGGCCCGCTCGGCGCCGTCGCCCATCATCTCCAGCAGCAGCCGGGCGTTCACCCCCGCGGGGAACCCGGGGTAGTTCTCCAAGTGGGCGTTGCGCCGGAGGATCGGCGCCCCGCTGTCGAGCACGAGCGTGTCCAGCCCGGCGCGGGCGGTGTACGTGGCCGCCGAGAGGCCGGCGACGCCGCCACCGACCACCACCACGTCCGGTCGTTCGGTGTCGTCGGTCACTGCGGGGGGAGTGGGGCCACGCGGCTATACGGTTACCGCTCGTGGCCGGGTGCCCGAACGTTTTGTCGGCGGCGCGTCTACCCCTGGTTATGGACGTCGTCAACCCCGCGACGGGCGAACAGGAGGCCAGCTACGAGGAGCACACCGCCGACGACGTCGACGCCGCGCTGGCGCGGGCGACCGACGCCTTCGACTCGTGGCGCGACCGGCCGCTACGCGAGCGCGAGGAGCTGCTCGCCTCGGCCGCGGACGTGCTCCGGGAGAACACCCGCGAGTACGCGGAGATCATGACCCGCGAGATGGGCAAGCCCATCAGCCAGGCGGTCGGCGAGGTCGAGAAGTGCGCCTGGGTGTGTGACCACTACGCCGAGTACGCCGACACGTACCTCGAACCGGAGCACCACCCCAGCCCGCCCGGAACGACGGTCAAGACCGTCCACGACCCGCTCGGGCCGGTGCTGGCGGTGATGCCGTGGAACTTCCCGTTCTGGCAGGTGTTCCGGTTCGCCGCGCCCTACCTGACCGCGGGCAACGTCGGCCTGCTGAAACACGCCTCCAACGTCCCCGGCTGTGCGGTCGCCATCGAGGAGGTGTTCCGCGAGGCCGGCTACCCGGAGGACGCCTTCCAGTCGCTGCTGATCCCCTCGGACCTCGTCGGCGACATGCTGGAGGACGACCGGCTACGGGCCGCCACGCTCACCGGGAGCGGCCCCGCAGGGCGGGCGGTCGCCTCGACGGCCGGCGAGAACCTGAAGAAGACCGTGCTCGAACTCGGTGGCAGCGACCCGTTCGTGGTGCTGGACGACGCCGACCTCGACGCTGCGGCGGAGACCGGCGCCTGGGCGCGCAACCAGAACGGCGGGCAGTCCTGTATCGCCGCCAAGCGGTTCGTCGTCCACGAGGCGGTGTACGACGAGTTCCTCGACCGGCTGCTCGACGAGTTCGAGTCGCTCACGGTCGGCGACCCGATGGACGAGGACACCGACGTCGGCCCGCAGGCCCGCCAGGGGCTGCTGGAGGACCTCCACGGGCAGGTCCAGGCCAGCGTCGACGCCGGCGCGACGGTGCTGACCGGCGGTGAGCCGCTGGACCGCGAGGGCGCGTACTACCCGCCGACGGTGCTGACGGACGTCCCCGAGGGCTGTCCGGCCGACAGCGAGGAGCTGTTCGGGCCCGTGGCGGCGGTGTACAGCGTCCCCGACGAGGAGGCGGCCGTCGAGACGGCCAACGACACCCAGTTCGGGCTGGGCGCCTCCGTCTGGACCGAGGACCGCGAGCGCGGCGACCGGCTGGCCCGCCGCATCGACGCGGGCTGTGTGTACGTCAACCAGCTCGTGAAGTCCGACCCGCGGGTGCCGTTCGGCGGCGTGAAGGAGTCGGGCTACGGCCGGGAGCTGTCCGGCGCCGGCATCCGGGAGTTCGTCAACCGCAAGACCGTCTGGACGGAGTAGGGGGGAGCGGGCTTTTGTCGCCGGCCCACCTACGGCGCGTATGGACCACGAGGAGGTCGAGCGGCTGATCGAGGCGGGGGTACCGGACGCGGAGGCGGAGGTGACCCGCCCGCGGGGCGTGGACGACGACGATCACCTGGCGGCGCTGGTCGTCTCGCCCGCCTTCGAGGGGGTGAGCCTGCTCGAACAGCACGAGATGGTGTACGACGCCCTCGGCGAGCACATGACCACCGACATCCACGCCCTGGAGCTGACGACCCGCACCCCGGAGGAGGGCTGAGCGGCGGCACAACCCCTATGCCCTCGCGGGAGCAAGGCAGGGCATGGCGTTCAGGAACGAGCCGGAGCTGTCACCGGAGGAGGCCCGCGAGCGCGTGGACGAGGCCATCGAGAGCAACGACGTCGTCCTGTTCATGAAGGGGACGGAGCTGATGCCCCAGTGTGGCTACTCCCGGCGGGCGCTCGGGCTGATCAAGCAGCACCGCGAGGACGTGGCGACGGTGGACGTGCTGGCGGCGCTGGACAACTACCGCGAGGCGCTGGAGGCCCACAGCGGCTGGGAGACCATCCCCCAGACGTACGTCGGCGGGGAGTTCGTCGGCGGGAGCGACATCCTCGCCGAACTGGACGAGCGCGGGGAGCTGGCGGCCACGCTGGAGGCCTGAGGCGCCAGCCCCGGCCGCCGGCGACCTCGTGCCGGACCGACCCCCAGGGTTTTGACCACTCCACGGCAGACTCCCGTATGGTAGTCGTCGTCGTGTCCACGGGCGGGACCATCGCGTCGGTCGAGGACGAGGACGGAGGCGCCAGCCCGGAGCTGACCGCCGAGAGGCTGGTCGGCGTGGTGCCCGGGCTGGAGGCGCTGACGGAGGTGCGCACCCGGGACTTCGCGACGATCCCGAGTCCCCACCTCACCGTCGAGGACCTGTACGAGCTGTCGGCGCTTTTGGGCGACCTCGACGACGACCCCGGGGTCGACGGCGTGGTCGTCACCCAGGGGACCGACACCCTGGAGGAGTCGGCGTACTTCCTGGACCGCTGTTACGGCGGGGAGACGCCGGTCGTCGTCACCGGCGCGATGCGCAACGCCTCGCTGGCGAGCCCGGACGGTCCGAACAACCTGCTCGCGAGCGTCCGGACGGCGCTGTCGCCCCGAGCGGCAGGGCTGGGGGTGCTGGTCTGTCTCAACGAGCGGGTCCACCCCGCGACGACGGTGACGAAGGTCCACACGACCAACGCCGACACGTTCCGCTCGCCGGAGTTCGGCCCGCTAGCCAGCGTCGAGGAGGACCGCGTCACCTGGGGCCGCGATCCCGCGGGCGAGGAGCCCACCTTCGACCCCGACCCGGACGCGCTCACCAACGACGTCCACGCGGTGACGGTCACCGTCGACACGCCGCGCGCACAGCTCCGGGCCGCCGAGGACGCCGCGGCGCTCTGTTTCGCGGCGACCGGCGCCGGCCATGTCCCGCTGTCGGTGGTCGACGAACTGGAGCGGCTGGCCGAGGCGGGCGTCCCGCTCGTGGCCACCAGCCGCTGTCCGGAGGGGCG
>Ga0207797_1003550_pt1 | contig 10263 bp, 10 predicted proteins | sample PRCRCaboRojoPR_6_FD_187275 | JGI IMG/M metagenome (GOLD analysis project Ga0207797, IMG submission 187275) | Marine sediment microbial community from Cabo Rojo, Puerto Rico - PR CR 10% Liquid 1 (SPAdes) | ecosystem: Environmental > Aquatic > Marine > Coastal > Sediment | place: Cabo Rojo, Puerto... | reverse complement strand
CGGGAGCCGGACATCCCTCAGGCACCCTGGTGAATGCGGTGCTGGCCCACGCCCCGGAAATTGAAGGGGTCGGCGGCGAGAAGCGGCCCGGGCTGGTTCACCGCCTGGACCGGGAAACCTCCGGTTTGATCCTGCTGGCCAAGAACGATTCCGCTCATCAATTTCTTCAGGACCAGTTCCGAAAACGACAGGTGGAAAAAATTTACCAGGCCCTGGTGGACGGTCATCCGCCCACTCGGAGGGGTCGGGTGGAGGTGGCGATCGGCCGGGACCCATCCCACCGCAAGCGGATGGCCGCCGTTAGGGATGATCATGGAAAGGAAGCGGTCAGTGAATATTACACGGTCAAGGTTTATCGGAAGCACACCCACCTGGAAGTTCATATCCTGACCGGGAGGACCCATCAAATCAGAGTCCATCTGGCCTTCTTGGGCTGCCCGGTGGTGGGGGATACCACCTACGGTCGGAACACTCCCAGCCTGGATTTGGATCGAAGCTTCCTGCATGCCGGTCGGTTGGGGATTGTGCTTCCTGGGGATGATCAAAAAAGCTGGTTTGAGGTTCCTCTGCCGGAGGAATTGCGTGAGATTTTGAAGCATCTGGATTAGACAGGAAGAAAGGAACCATGGAAAAAGTTGATTTGCGATCAGATACCGTGACTCTGCCCACCCTGGAAATGCGCACTGCGGCCGCAGAAGCCGATCTGGGAGATGATGTTTATGGGGAAGACCCCTCTGTCAATGAGCTCGAAGCCTACGCTGCTGAGCTGTTAAAAAAGGAAGCTGCCCTGTTTGTTCCTTCCGGGACGATGGGAAACTTGATTGCTCTCCTGACCCACTGCCAGCGGGGTGACGAGGTGATCGTCGGTGACAAAGCACACACCTTTCTCTATGAAGTCGGCGGGATGGCAGCCCTGGGAGGTATTCAACCCCATACCATTCCCAATCAGCCGGATGGTACCGTGCGGATCGAAGATCTCCAGCATGCTGTCCGGGGGGATAACGTGCATTTCCCGCGCACCAGATTGGTATCCCTGGAAAACACGCACAACCGGTGCGGAGGGGCAGCCCTTACTGCGGAATACACCCGCCGGGTGGGGACGGTCGCCAGGGAATATGACCTAAAACTTCACCTGGACGGGGCCCGGATTTTTAACGCGGCTGCCGTTCTGGAAGTTCCGGCATCCGAGCTGGTCGCTCCGGCAGATTCGGTGATGTTCTGCTTGAGCAAGGGGCTGGCTGCTCCGGTTGGTTCCATATTGGCCGGAACCGGGGCATTTATCCGCCGGGCTCGAAAAACCAGAAAACAGTTGGGCGGCGGGATGCGGCAGGCCGGAGTAATCGCCGCGCCGGCCCTGCTTGCGCTGAGGCACAACCGGGGCAGGTTGGTGGAGGATCACCTCCGGGCGAAAAGACTGGCGGAAGGACTACGCGGGGTAGCAGGTCTGGTGCTGGATGAAAATACCCCGCTAACCAATATGGTTTATGTCAATTTGGGGGAAGGGGTTTCTCTGGATGCTGAGGCTGCGGCGCGGGCCCTGGAAGAGCGGGGCGTACTGGTCGGGGTGACCGGCGAGCGGCGCTTCCGGCTGGTCACCCATTATTGGATTACTGACAGCGATCTTGAGCAAACCGTCCAGGCTTTTCGGGAAGTCACCGGCCTGTAAGATCAGGCGAGGACCTGTCCCACGACCTGCCCAACGACCGGCAGCGGCCGGGTGATATAATTTCAGGGGTGGCAAGACGAGTTCTCACAGCAATCAGGAAGGGAAGTGAAATGGATGTGAAAACCTATTCAATAAATGAAATTGATCAAATTGCGGATCAAATCAGGTCCCGGATCACCCTGGAGCCGGAGATCGGCTTGATTCTGGGCTCAGGATTAGGTCCGCTTTCGGAAGAAATTGAAAACCCGACCGTGATCCCTTATCAGGAGCTGACCGGCTGGCCGGTTTCTACGGTGGAAGGACATGCCGGAAGCCTGGTGATCGGAGAGCTGGAAGGGAAAGCTGTTTTGGTCATGAACGGACGGATCCATTATTATGAAGGCTATTCGATGAGCGAGATCACCCTGCCGATCCGGGTTATGCAGCGGCTGGGTATCGAAATCTTAATCGTCACCAACGCAGCCGGTGGGGTCAACCAGGAGTTCACGCCCGGAAATCCGATGCTGATCACCGACCATCTCAATCTGCTGGGAATGGCCGGCCCCAACCCGCTCCGAGGCCCTAATCTGGAGGAGTTTGGCCCGCGGTTTCCGGATATGAGTCAGGCTTATGATCCAGACCTGGGCAGCCTGGCCCGGCAGACGGCGGAAGAACTTGAGATCACCCTGCATGAAGGGGTGTATGTTTGCCTGGCCGGACCGACTTTTGAAACCCCCGCGGACCTGCGGTTTTTGCTTGCTGCAGGAGTGGATGGGGTAGGGATGTCCACCGTGCCGGAAGTGATCGTGGCCAACCACGGCGGGCAGCGGGTGCTTGGTCTTTCCGGCATTACTAATCAATCCCAGCTTTACGGCGAATCGGAAACCACTCATGAGGAAGTCATAGAAACAGGGAAGGTTTTAGCGCCGAAAATGATGGCTTTGATCCGCGGTGTGCTGAGCAAACTCTAGCGCGCTGCTCTTGAATCACCTGCGCCTGCTAACCCGGTGGCCTTTCCACCGGGGCGGCGGGCGGCAGACCTTTTCTTATGGATGGCATCCTTCGTTTCCTGAATGAATATGAATTAATTATCTATCTGGTGATCGGGCTGTTAGCGGCCTGGCAGCTGAGAAAATTTATCGCGGCCTGGGATGAACTGCGGTCAGCAGCTTTTGGGCTTGAAGAGGAGAGCGCCCAGATCCGCTTGAATTCTGCAGCGGTTGTCCTGGTCTTGCTGATCATCTCAGCGATCGTGGTGTACGGCGCGGTAACATTTTTAGGTCCTGCCGTACCGGTGGCGAACCAGCTCCCGACGCCCACCCTTGATTTACTGGCCACGCCGACCATTACTCTGCAGCCGGCGGCTGGGGGGGAGGTGCTGGAAGAAGCAGGCACCCCCGGACCAACATCAGAACTCAACTCGTCGGGCTGCCTGCCTGGGGAAATCATGATCAGCTCTCCGGAGGATGGTGAGGCGGTTCGGGATGTCGTCCAGGTAGAAGGGACAGCCAATATCCCGGACTTTGGATTTTATAAGTTTGAGGTTTCCCGGGATGATGCCGATAACTGGCTGACCATCCAGGCGGGAGATACGTATAAAGTAGAGGAGTCCCTGGGTTTCTGGGATACCACCCAGCTCGACCCGGGAATTTACAACCTCAGGTTGGTGGTTTTTGATAATACGGGTGAACAGCGGGATCCCTGCCAGGTCACGGTCACCGTCGATCCCCCTTCCAGTGAGTGATAAGGGTGTGTGAAAACCTATGCCAGAGATTGAAATTCGCCCGGCGTTTTCCAGCGATATCCCTAAGCTGATTGCCCTCGACCATCATTTCACCACCGGTTATGTCTGGCAGATGACCCGGGATATCACTGAAAGCCAGCTGCAGGTATCCTTCCGGCAGGTCAGGCTGCCCCGGGAAGTTCATGTGTCCTATCCGCGTATTAAGCAGGTTCTGGCGGATACCTGGACGGAGCGGGATGTTTTACTGATGGCTCGGGATGGTGAAGAACCCCGGGGCTATATCAGTGTGCAGCTGGGCAATGCCCCTGCCAGCGCCTGGGTGGAAGACCTGGTGGTGGAACGGGATTACAGACGCCAGGGGATCGGCACAGCCCTGATCCTGGCGGCCAAAGAGTGGTGTCAGCAAAAACGGATTTCCAGGCTGACCCTGGAAATGCAGCCGAAGAATTACCCTGCCATTCAGCTGGCTCGAAAGCTCGGTTTTGAGTATTCCGGTTTTAACGATCAATACTATCCCAAGCAGGAAATTGCGATCTTCTTTTCCACAGCGCTCTAATTATGGTCCTTACGATTTTACAAACCCTCAATCAGCTCCTGACAGCCGGAATTGCCATCACGGCGTTTTCTTTGCTGCTTTATGCTCTTTCCTTTAACTTACGGGATCGGGTGGCGCGCTCTTTTGCTTTTGTGATGGCCTGTGTGGTGGTGGTGTTCGTCGGCGAAGCTGTGGCCAGCGTGGTGGATTCCCCCCGGTGGCTGAAGCTGTGGTATCAGTTTCAGTGGGTGGGCATTGTTTTCCTGCCCAGCGCCTATCTGCAGATTTCCGATGCGGTTCTGGCAACCACGGGCAGGCCCTCTCGCGGCCGGCGTACCAGAGTGGTTCAGGCCACGTACCTGATATCAGGGCTCTTCCTGGCCGCTATCCCCACCGGGTACCTGGTGGGGCCGATTGTCACCGAAGGAGTGGTCACTCCACACCTGGAAAGGACGACCCTGACCTGGGTGTTTTCGGTTTATTATCTGGCCAGCATGGCCTTTGCCTGGATCAATTTCTGGCGGGCTTTTCAAAGGACCAACACCCGATCAAGCCGCCGCAGGATGGGTTATCTGATCGGCGGTGCCCTGGCCCCGGCCCTGGGTTCGTACCCTTATCTGCTGTTTGGTTCCGGGTTTGCATCCAATCACCCCCTGGTTTTCTGGCTGGCGGCGATTTTCAGCAACGTCATGGTCTCAGGTCTGGTCGTAATTATGGCCTACGCTGTGGCCTTCTTCGGGGTCCCCTGGCCGGATCGGGTGATCAAGCGCCGTTTGATTAAATGGGTGATGCGCGGTCCGGTCACGGCTTCCACCGTGCTGGCGGTAGTGACCATCGCCCGCCGGGCAGGAGGGATATTGGTTGATTTTGTGCCGGTGGTGATGGTCGGGACGCTGCTGCTGATGCAGTATATGATCACCATGTTAGCCCCGGTCTGGGAGCGGTGGTTTCTGAGCCCCTGGGAACAGGAAAACCTGGAGCTGGTCCAGAACCTGGAAGAACGCCTGCTGACCACGGAAGACCTCAGGCAGTTTCTGGAATCGGTGATCGCTGCAGTTTGCGACCGCCTCCAGGTGGAGGTAGGCTTTGTGGCAGCCATGGATCTGCAGGGTTTGGAAATTATTGTCAACGTCGGCGGAGGAACCACCTTCCAGAAAGAAGACCTTTCCAACAAAATTCTGGAAGAGGTCAATGCAGATCTGCAAACCACGGAATTCCATCTCTTTTCCTGGGGCGAGTACTGGTTGATCCCGCTTTTCCGGGAAGATGATCCGGAAGAACTGCTGGGCATCCTGGGTGTTGAGCGCCCGGGCGACGAGTTCCCTCCCGAGCAGCGGGAGGCCCTGTCGATTTTGGCGGATCGGGCCACCCAGGCTCTGGAAGATCGTTTTTTGCAGCAGCAGGTGTTCACCTCCCTGGCAGATCTTGCGCCTCAAATGAGCCGGCTGCAGCGCTTGCGGGCTGCCGCCCAGTATGACGGGGTAAATGTGCTGACCGCTGCTCCCGGCCCGGCCCGGGTCGACGAGGGGGAGCTGACCGAGTGGGTCAAGGATGCCCTTTCCGACTACTGGGGCGGGCCTGACCTTTCCGAAAGCCCTCTCCTGCAGCTGAAAATATTCCAGCGCGCCCTTGATGAGCATGAGGGGATTACCGTTAAGGCGGTTCGATCGATCCTAAGGGAAGCGATCGAAAAGATCAAACCGGAAGGAAAACGGCGCTTTACCCTGGAATGGGTGCTTTACAATATTTTGGAAATGAAATTTTTAAAAGGACAAAAAGTCCGCGATGTCGCCCAACGCCTGGCCATGTCGGAGGCCAATCTCTACCGCAAGCAGAAGGTGGCTATAGAAGTGGTGGCCAAGACCATTTTGGAGATGGAGCGCCAGGCCCACCAAGAAACAGACCATTCGCCCGAAGAGATGTGAATAATTTCCCCCTTTCTGGGGGAGATTTTTCCTATTAAGTTCTCCAAACTTCGTGAAAAAAATGTTACAATAAAAATGTTCTCGGCTCTCAATGAGGTGAAGTTAATGGTGCGCAGCGAAGATTCGGAGCAATTTGCGGGTGAACCCCCCCCTCTGGGGGAATCCTGGTGGCAAGCTGCTTTATCGGAAGAACAGCAGGGAACCGAGACTGCTGCGCAGCCCGCCTATGTGCCTGCCGACACGCTTAAGGCTCAAGGGGTCACCCCGGATGAGATCAACCCGCCGGAAAATGATTGGGGGTATATTGAGAAACTCTATCGGGATGATGCGATCATCGAACTCAATGTAGTCGGCCATAATCAGGGGGGCCTGCTGGTGGAAAGCGACCGCGTGAACGGTTTTGTGCCCAGCTCACATTTGCTGAACCCGGAAAAGAAGCTTGACTACCTGCAGGATTCGATCACCCTCAAAGTCATTGAGTATGATCAGGAGCGCTGCCGGGTCGTATTTTCTGAGCGCGCCGCTCAATCCAAACCCGGGGAAAGATTGAAGCTGCTGGACACGCTGGTAGAGGATACCTGTGTGGAGGGAGAAGTTACCACCCTGACGGATTTTGGGGCCTTTGTCGACCTGGGAGGAATGGAGGGATTGATCCATATTTCCGAACTTTCCTGGGGCCGGGTGGAGCATCCCTCGGATGTGGTCGGGGTAGGAGATCGCGTAGAGGTTTATGTGCTCAGTGTGGACAGGCAGAACCATAAAGTCGCCTTGAGCCTGAAAAAACTCTGTGAGAACCCCTGGGAAACGATCACCGAGCGCTATCAGCCCGGTCAGGTGGTGCCCGCGGTGGTGAAGAACATCGTTTCCTACGGGGCGTTTGTCCGTTTGGAAGAAGGGGTGGACGGGCTGATCCACGTGTCAGAACTAGGGGGTGATGGGGATCATTTATCCCCCTGGGATATTCTGCAGAAGGATCAGCAGGTCGAGGTGGAGATCATTCACCTTGATCCCCAGGCTCAACGCCTGGGTTTGAGCCTGCAAAATGCTGTGGCCTGACGGATAGCCGCTGCCATTCAGCCTGACCCCTGTCAGCTTTTTGACGATGAAGAAAACCTGGTGGTCGCTCCCTCTGGGCATGATGCTCGGTTTGTTAACCGCCGGCCTGGTGCTGCTGATGTCCCGGCCCAGCCGGGGTGCTTCCGTCCTGCTCCGTCCTCCTCCCACCCCACTGCCCCTGGTCATCGCTGTTGACGGCTGCGTCCGCAGCCCGGGAGTCTACGCGCTGCCGCGGAACAGCCGGGTCCGAGACGCCGTTCAGGCGGCGGGAGGTTATACAGCGGAAGCAGATACCCGGGCGGTCAACCTGGCGGCTGCCCTGGAAGATGGGGATCACCTGATCGTTCCCGAGAGAGGGCAGCCTGCTCCAGCGGGAGCGGGTCAGACTCAGGACCTGCTCCGCTCTCCCACGCCGGCTTCCGACCGCTTTCCGATCGATATCAATCACGCCAGCCAGGAGGAGCTGGAATCCCTGCCAGGGATCGGCCCGGTCACGGCGGAAAAGATCATCCGGTACCGGGAAGAACAGCCCTTTACGATGATTGAGGAAATCCAAAAAGTCCCTGGGATCGGTCCGGCGACCTATCAAGAGATTCGTTCGTTAATCCGGGTGGACAAATAGGAGAGCAGGCAGCGGATTAAAATCATCAGGAGTGATCCCGGATTAAACCGGCGGACCACTCCTGATCGTTTTTTAAGATTTAACTGACAGATCGACTACGCTTTCTTCAGCACCGGAAGTCCATTCTTGCTTTCAGAGACCATGTAGCCTGCCGGAACGGCATCCAGGGAACCCTCTTTTTCTTCTTTCGCGAAGAAGTACAGGGTGGTTTCTTTGCCGCTTTTCAGCGTTCTGGTGCGGCCGTGCAGGATATAGGTCTTCCCTTTGGAATTGGTGTAAGTGTAAGCCATGTTTACTCCTCTTGATAAGTTGATGAATAGGGACACCTGACTCCTTCTGGAAAGGGCAACGGGTGAAAGTGTTCCCCCTGGTCGGTCATGGGATTCCAGGTCAGGGATAGTCGGTGTCAGGGCATATTTTTCCTGACTTTATTGTAACCGTTTTGGCTGTTTTTTGCTTATTTTTGGGGGTGAGAGGGGGAAAAATGACCCAAAAATCACCCTTTTGGGGCGTAATTCGGGTGAGTTCCAGCGATTTTTACGGCTTTTCCGGGTTTTTTGTAATGGTGAACTCTCCGTAATCCGCTATTTTTTCAAATCCCAACCCCCGGTAGCAGGCCCTGGCAGGATCGTTTTCGGCGAGCAAATTCAACCCCACGTGGTCCACCTTGGGCAGGAGAGAACGGCAGCACCGGGCTGTGACCCGGGTGGCCAGACCCTGTCCCCGCAGGTCCGGGCGGGTGGCGATGTTCCCCAGGGCCGCTACCCGATAGGCCGGGGAATACACATGCACACCAGCTGCACAAACTAACTTCCCCCTGCGCTCGATCCCGAAATACTGTCCGGTTTCCAGCATCCGGGGGTTGAACCAGTTCCCCGGGTAGCTTTCCTGATAAAAGGCGATCAGTCTGTCGGCATCCCCGGGGGTAAGCCGGAAGGTGCCGCTGGTGTTGATGTGCTCAAGGGTTGAGGGATCCCGGAGGCTCATCTTGAGATGCTTTCCGTGGCTGGTCAGCCGGTGTGAGTTGGCAAAGACGGTTTCCAGTCCGGGGCTGAGGTGAGCGTAAAACACCTGGGGGAGCTCCGGAAGCAGCTGCTGGATAAGTCCGCGGAGAGCTTTCGGCTCGCGGTGGAGTCCGAGCAGCACCGGGGGTTGCTCGCCGTCATACAGCAAAGCCAGTGCCGTGAGCCGGTTTCCTGCCTGGGTGCCGTACCAGGTCGTGAAGGGCCGGTAAAAGGGGTCCAGATCTCCCAGGCTGTACAGGTGAAGCCCCACATCCTGGCGGAGATATTCAGCAATTCGGGCGTAATCGGTCAGCTGGTGCACGATCATGAAATGCAATTATACCAGCGCGGGAGATCGCTGAAGGGCCGGGAGTTTTTCTCGCTCAAGGGGTCTTCCAGAACAGCCGGCATCCTGGTGCAGGGCTGTTTGACCGGTGATTCCGCGTAAAACTGGATCGAAGCGTATTCTTCGGTATAATTTAGCCAGGTTTGAAGATCCGAGTGAACAGCCAGGAAAAAGGAAGGCTTATGTCCCAGGAAATTGTAGAATGTATACCTAATTTTTCAGAAGGTCGGCGCCCGGAAGTGGTTGAGGAGATCAAAGCATCCATTGCCTCGGTCAAGGGTGTCCAGGTCCTGGATTATCATTCCGACCATGATCACAACCGGAGCGTGATCACTTTTGTGGGCAATCCCGCTGCTGTTGAGGAAGCAGCCTTCCAGGGGATCAGCACGGCTGCTGAACTGATTGACCTCAACGTCCATGAGGGAGAGCATCCCCGGATCGGGGCCACGGATGTGGTCCCCTTTGTGCCGATCTCGGGCGTGACCATGGAAGAATGTGTGGAAATGGCCCGCAGGTTGGGTGAACGGGTGGGGGAAGAGCTAAAAATCCCGGTGTATCTGTATGAAGAAGCCGCTTCCCGGCCCGATCGGAAGCGCCTGGAAAACATCCGGCGGGGTGAATATGAAGGCTTGAAAAATAAAATTGAAACGGATCAGGATCGTCAGCCTGATTTTGGCCCGCTTCAGATGGGGAGTGCTGGAGCCACTGTGATTGGCGCGCGCGAATTCCTGATTGCTTACAATGTCTACCTGACCACCGAAGAGGAAGAGATTGCTAAAAAAATCGCCCGGGTAGTCCGGCGGTCCTCCGGCGGTCTGCGTTACGTCAAGGCGCTGGGAATGCTGGTGGATGGTAGGGCCCAGGTTTCCATGAACCTGACCAATTTCAGAAAGACCTCTCTGGCCAGGGTGGTTGAATTCATCCGGCGGGAAGCCCAGCGGTACGGGGTGGATATTCACCACAGCGAGCTGGTTGGCTTGATCCCTCAAGAGGCGCTGATCGACGCTGCTGTCTGGTACACCCAGATGGATCAATTTCATCCTGAGCAGGTCCTGGAAACGAAAATGTACGCCGCCCTCCAGGAGGAAGAGCAGGAGCAGGACTTCCTGGATTCTTTAGCTGCAGGCACTCCCACCCCAGGGGGTGGTTCAGCAGCGGCTCATGCCGGAGCGATGGGTGCAGCGCTGGTTTCCATGGTAGCCCGGCTGACGGTCGGTAAGGAAAAATATGCCCGGGTTCGGGAGGAGATGGAAGAAATTCTGGAAGAGTCCGAGGAGCTGCGGTCTGATCTTACATCCGCAGTGGAGCAGGACGCCCAAGCCTTCCAAGACCTGATGGAAGCCTACCGGCTTCCCAAGGATGATGAACACCGGGAGGAACAAATCA
>Ga0207797_1003549_pt1 | contig 10269 bp, 6 predicted proteins | sample PRCRCaboRojoPR_6_FD_187275 | JGI IMG/M metagenome (GOLD analysis project Ga0207797, IMG submission 187275) | Marine sediment microbial community from Cabo Rojo, Puerto Rico - PR CR 10% Liquid 1 (SPAdes) | ecosystem: Environmental > Aquatic > Marine > Coastal > Sediment | place: Cabo Rojo, Puerto... | reverse complement strand
CGCCTGTTCGTACACGGTTCCGAGCGACACGATGACCGCGGTGCCGATCGGAACCATCAACATTGCAGTCGCCGAATTCGAGATCCACATCGAGAGGAACGCAGTCGCCAGCATAAACCCGAGCAACAGCCGGTCCGACTGGACACCCACGACCCCGACGATGGCGAGCGCGATACGTCGGTGGAGACCCCAGCGTTCGATCCCGAGTGCGAGGAGGAATCCTCCGAGCAACAAAAACACGACGGGATCGGCGTACGGTGCCGTGGCGGCCGGGACGTCCACGACACCGGTCAACGAGAAGAGCACGATCGGGAGGAGACTCGTCACCGGGATCGGAATCGCCTCGGTCACCCACCACGTCGCGACCCAGAGCGTACTTGCGAGTGCGTCGTTTGCCGTCGAAGAGATCCCGAATGGTGTGAATACGAGAACGCTAACGAATACGAGCGGCCCCGCGACCAGCCCGACATCTTGTCGAGAGACGAAGCGGATAGTGCTCCCGAAGAGAATCATCTATCGTATCATCGTATTCAACAGACTTATTCGTTATACGAGTGACTCGCTCTCGGCGGTAGTCGTCATCCGGAACCAGCCTCGACTGGTGTGAGAGATTCTCGTGAGTTTTTCGCTGCGATTGCGGTCGGTGATAGAGTTACGAGCCAGGCTCCGTAATCGGCTGCACTCGCTTCTTGCGGTGACCTCGTGGAACCCCTCACGGCAACGGACATCCTCGAAGCGGTGATGGGCAATCTTGAGGATTCCCTCGACCAGCGGGCATCAACTCGACGCGGTCGGCCTCCAGCCAGGTGACGACTCGGTACCCCTCGTTCGACCTGCACAGCCTTCGTTCGAGGCGAACGCGGAACGAAACGAACCTATTGACAGCCGAAAGCGGTGCGTATCGAGGTCGAATTCGAACGGGCGGCAGACGGAGAGACCGGTAGCGAAGCCGAGATCGGATACCCACCCGTCGTCGTTCTCGTGGTCGGAGCTACGCTGCTGTCCGAGAGTCGAAGATCCGGCTATTCAGCGCGGATAAGACGACGTTGAGCAGGAGGAACACGACGAATCCGACTGCGATCCACCCCCAGTCGACGAGGGTGAGGGGAACGACCTGGAAGAAGTCGCGTAGTGGTGTGTACAGCACTGCGAGCTGGACGAGGAGTGACACGCCGAGCGCGCCGACGAGCCATAGATTCGAGCGAAGCGTCTGGTCGTACCGCGAGCGGATGACCTGGATGCGGATCAGCTCGACGACCACGATGAACGTAAACAAAAGCGACTGGGCGCGGAGAAGCGAGCCCGTGCGGTCGAGCGCGTAGAAAAAGATGCCCAACCCTGTCACTGCTAACAGAACCGCGATCGTCAGTATCGACACGAGCACGCGCGTGTTGATCACTCCTTCGTCAGTGGGTCTCGGGGGCCGATCCATCAGCCCATCGGCGTGTGGGTCTGCACCCAGCGCAAGCGCGGGAAGCGTGTCCGCGACGAGGTTGATCCAGAGAATCAGAACCGGCGTCAAGATCAGTGCTTGCGACGTCCCCGTGAACTCTGCCGGGAAGAGCAGGCTCCCGAGTAACACGCCCAGAAACACTACCAGTACCTCGCCGGTGTTGGTCGAGACGAGGTAGTTGACGAACTTGCGGACGTTCTCGAAGATGCCTCGTCCCTCCCGGATGGCGTCTCGAATCGTGGCGAAGTTGTCGTCCTGCAGAATCATATCAGACGCCTGCCGAGCGACGTCGGTGCCGCGCTGTCCCATCGCCACCCCGACGTCTGCCTGCGTGAGCGCCGGCGCGTCGTTGACGCCGTCGCCCGTCATCACGACGTTGTGGCCGTTGTCCTGCAGCGCGTTCAGAATGCGAACCTTGTGGTCAGGTTCGACCCGGGCGAACACGTCCACGTCTTCGATAGCTCGCCCCAATTCGTCGTCGGAGCGTTCGGTGACGTCACTACCCGTGAGGGCACCATCCGGGTCGAGCCCGATTTGCTCGCCGACGGCCTTTGCTGTCGTGAGATTGTCCCCAGTCGCTAACACTGTTCGAATGCCAGCCGACCGACAGTCTGCGATTGCGTCCTCGACTTCCTCTCGGGGTGGATCGAGCATCCCCTGTAAGCCGAGAAATACCATTTCGTCCTCAATCTGGTTCGCGTCGGCTGACGGGTCTTCAACGGGTTTCGACGCGAATCCCAGCACCCGGAGGGCGTCGGCCGCGAACGACTGTGTCTGGTCGAGGATTTCCTGTCGCTTTTCGTCGGTGAGCTCGGAGACGTCGCCGTCTTCGAGGACGGAGTCGCACCGTTCCAGGACGACCTCAGGTGCCCCCTTCATGTAGGCCGTCGGCTCCTCATTTTCGACGATGACAGTCATCCGTTTCCGCTCCGAGGAGAACTGAATTTCACGGATCCGTTCTCCGGTTGGCTCGATCCCTGCTTCGTCCGCTATCCGCTGGAGGGCGATCTCGGTTGGCTCACCACGATACTCGGTATCGTCTGTCAATTCTACGTTGTTGCAAAGTGTCCCACATCGCAACAGCGGCGCAACGTCTGGGTCACGCTCTCGGTCGCCGTTAGCAGCAACCCGCTGACCGTCACCGGTCGCCGAACTCGAACGCGACTCGGACAGATCGATGACAGATCCCGATGCGTAGAGCCGCGTCACTGTCATGCTGTTTTCCGTCACCGTGCCCGTCTTGTCGGTGACGATAACATCGACCGAGCCGAGGCTCTCCACGACTGGAAGCCGTCTGACCAGCGCATTCCGGTCGACCATCTCCCGTGCGCCCAGCGCCAGCGTGAACGTCACGACTGCCGGGAGCCCCTCCGGGACGCCCGCAACGGCGAGGGTGATGCCAACGAGGAGCACCGCGGTCGGCTCTGTCGCCGTGAACAGGAACTGGACACTGACGACCAGAAGGATCAGGGCAACGACGAGCCCTCCGATCTGCTTGCCGAGATGCTCGACTTCGGCCTGAAACGGCGTCTGCCGGTCGTCGGCCTCGTCCAACTGGGTGGCGATCCCCCCGACCTCCGTCTGCATACCGGTCTCGACGACGACCGCTCTGCCTCGACCTTTCACGACGGTCGTGTTCTTGTAGACCATGTTGCGCCGCTCGGCCAGCGGCGTGTCTTCGGCTACAGTCCCGGGAGACTTCTCGACGGGCGTACTCTCTCCGGTGAGCGGGGACTCGTTCGTCCGTAACTCTTCGGCGTCGAGTACTCTGGCGTCGGCCGGAACCGCGTCCCCCTGTTCGAGAGAGACGACGTCCCCCGGGACGATCTGTTCTGCGTCGATCGACTGTTCGTTTCCATCACGGAGGGCGGTCGCGTCCGGAGTCGCGAGTTCACGAAGTGCTTCGATAGACCGGGTGGCCTGGTAATCCTGAACGAATCCGAACACGCCGTTGGCAGCGATGATGAGTCCGATGAACACCGCCTCAGTGTAACTCGGCTCCCCACCGGGAATGAATCCGGTGCCGAGTGACAGAAGCGCCGCCACGACGAGAAGATAGATGAGCGGGTTACGGAACTGGGAGAGGAGGAGATCAAAGACTGACGTCTGTTCGGCCTCGTGGATCTCGTTTGTTCCGTACTCCGACAGTCTGCGCTCTGCCTCGTCGGACGAGAGCCCCGCTTGGTCGGTCGCCAACGCCGAGAAGATCTCGTCTGCGGGTGTCGCGTACCAGGGTTCAGAGGGGGTCGTGTCTGCAGTGGGGGGAGTCATACTGTGAAACGGCTACGATTGAGTGATACCACACGTGGTTCGGTTCTATCGGTACACTCGTACAGCGCAACTCTCTCAGATAGTACGTGTGAGGTGAACACACAGGCGGGATACTCAAAAACGTCCCGAAGACCGTTCATCTTCTCACTGGGTTTCTCCAGTGTCAGGGTCGGGTGCTGGAACCGTCAGTACTGGAATCGGTGACGTTCGAACGAGATACTCAGTGACGCTACCGAGGACGTATCGGTCAAAGCCCGTGCGTCCGTGGGTGCCGACGACGACGAGGTTGATGTCGTGTTCCTCGATGTACGTGAGAACCGCCTTGTGAATCGAGGAACCGTATTCGACCGTTTTTGACGTCGGTTCGACACCAGCATTGTCCGCAAACGCCGCGGCCTCGTCGAGAAGTTCGCGAGCATCCTCCTCTAATATATCCATCTGGATATCCGGACGGGCGTCAGCCCCTAACGCCGAGAGAGCAACGACAGAGAGGAGATGCAGCGCCGCATCCTCAGTGCCTGCCACGTCGACTCCGATGGCGAGCGCTTGATTCGCACAGTCGCTCCCGTCGGTCGGGACGAGGATATCCTGGTAAGGGTGCCCAATGGTGACATCGTCGTCCGGGTGTATCGTGAGCACGGGGACATCTGCTCGGCGGACGACTCGCTCGGTTGTGCTCCCGAGCAGAAACCGTTCGAGTCCCCGCCGTCCGTGCGTTGGCATCCCGACGAGGTCGAGCCCGTTCGTTTCGGCATACTCGACGATTTTGCGGTACGGCCTTCCCTGGAGTACCTCCGTGACGGTGTCGACCCCTCGCTTTTGTGCTTGCTCAGCTGCCTCCCGAACGAGCCGTTCCCCCTCCTGTACGAGCGCGTCAACGTCGTTCCCCTGTATCTGTAGGACGCCGTCCTGTGCCGTATCTGCGACGGTAAGAATGTGGACGGTCGCGTCGTGGTATGTCGCGAGATCCAAGAGATGACCCAACGCGATATCTGCCCCGTCACTCCCGTCGGTGGGAAAGAGAATCCGGTTGAACATAGCTTCGATGATGGCACGGACACACAAAAAACAGGGGTGGCGGTACCGCCGTGGTGGCTGCCAGTGAGCAACGTCTAGTCTGTCCTAACCGGTTGGTGGGTAAGAGTGTCATCGAACAGGTCACGAGGCGGTTCATCTCAGAACGACTGGTAGTGAATCGTCTGGTCAGTGCATGGTGCGATTACGGTGGTGAGGCTTCCATCAGGTTCGGTTACCGCTAACCCAGCCCTGCTGGATACACCGCGCGAGTCGCTCACCACTGACTAACTGAGAGACTGACAGAGTTGGCAGCACGAGACGCGAACCGGCACCGTGCACAGTCGAGAAATGGACGCTGACAGGGCGGTAGTCTCGCTGGTGGGATCGAAAACGTCCGAATCGTGGGATACGTCCTGTTTTCTCCAGGGGCCGTGCCAAATCAGGGAGCGAATCTGACCGGGCTACCGCCGGTCGGCGTACTACCGGAAGAGCAAAACGAGGGTATCGGCTCGTCGCTGATTCAGCGTGGTTTCGCGGAGTTCGTGACGCCGTGGTCGTTCTGGGTGACCCCGAGTACTATCCTCGCTTCGGACGAGCCCCGCTCACCGTTGGCACTCCGGGAACTGGCATCAAACTTAGAACCGTGGGGAACGGATCCCGAATCGATGTCAGACCCCCTCGAGTCTATCGAGACTACAGGAGTCGTCGGAGCGGGGACGATGGGGAGTAGCATCGCACAGGTGGCTGCAATGGCTGGCTACGACGTCGTGATGACCGATGTAGATCAAGAACGCGTCGAGCAGGGATCCGAATCGATCAAAGAAAGCCTGAGCCGGTTCGTCGAGACGAACCGTCTCTCAGAGGAAACAGCCCGGGCCGTTCGCGAACGTATCACCGGTACCACTGACTCCGGTGAACTGGCCGGCTCAGATATCGTCATCGAGGCCGTCGCGGAAGACTTAGACACCAAGCAGGAAGTCTTCGCGGAACTCGACGAGATACTGTCAGACGGGGCAGTGATGGCGACCAACACCAACACGCTTTCGATTACGGCGATAGCGGGTGCGACCACACGACCTGCGGACGTGGTGGGGATTCACTTCATGAAGCCCGTGCAGATCATCGATGGGGCGGAGATCGTCGTCGGGGAGAAGACAGCCGAGCGCACGACGACAACTGCACACGCCTTCGCCGAAGACCTCGGCAAGACGACGTGGGAAGCCGACGACAGATCCGGCTTCGTGAGCAACCGCATGCTGCTGGCCTGGATTACCGAGGGTATCCGTGCGTACCAGGAGGGTGTCGCCACGAAAGAAGACGTCGACAGGGGCACGACGCTCGCGATGGATGTGTCGATGGGGCCGCTCAAACTGGCAGACCAGATCGGTTTGGACGTCTGTCTCGAAATCTGTGAACGGCTCCAGACGGAACTGGGTGACCGCTACAGACCGCCGTACCTCCTCAGACGGAAAGTCGAAGCCGGTGACCTCGGACGGAAGACAGGCACGGGCTTTTACGAGTACGAGTAGGTGGACTGGAGCGCAGCGTCGGCCCGAGGAGGTCGTCGCGTGCATGCCAACGGAGCAGTTTCCTTCCCTCTTCGAAGCACCTGAGTGGCTGGGCGGTGTCGGACGAACGATGCCAGACAATCCACGGTTGCGACGGTACCTGGATTTCGGTGGGCTGGTGCTGCTTGATCGACCCGAGACCTCAGCGTCGTGCCAGCGCCACCAGTGCCTGTCCGTAGGCCAGTCCACCATCACCGGGCGGCACCCGATCGTGGGACAGGAACGTCAGGTTCGCTCCTTCGACTCGGCGTCGAACAGCCCGGACGAATGCGTCGTTGAGCGCGACGCCGCCGGTGATCCCGACCGGAAGAGTCCGTTCCGCAGCAGCCTCGCTCGCAATCGTCGCTAGACCCTCTGCGAGTGCTGCCTGTGCGGTGGCTGCAACGTCGGCCCGCGGTTCAGTGTCGGCTCGATCCCCGAGCCGGCGGACTAGCCGGGAGGTATCGACGAACTGAGCGCCGTCAGAACGGGTGTATTGCACCGGGAGGTGGAGCGGGTCGCCGGTAGCCGCCGTGGCCTCCAGTTCCATCGCGGGCTGGCCCTGATAGTTGCGCTCCGAACAGATGCCGAGTAGGGCCGCGACGGCGTCGAGGTAGCGTCCGGCGCTCGTGGTCGTGGGACAGTTGACCCCCTGTTTGGCCTGTCTGCACACGGTGGCAACGTCGCCGGCGGTCGTCTCGCCGTCCCGGACGCCGCGGTCAGTGAGTAGACGGGTGATCCGGTCGGTATCCGACAGCAGTGTTGCAAGGATACGGGCAGGGTATCGGACTGCCATGTCTCCACCGGGGAGTCCGAAGGGGGCGAGTCCACCGACACGCTCGAACCCGGTTCGGTCGGCGACCAGCACCTCGCCGCCCCAGACAGTGCTGTCGGAACCGTATCCGGTGCCGTCGACGGTGATCACTACCGCCCGCTCGCGGTCGTTTTCGCCGAGTAACGACACCGCGTGGGCGTGATGGTGCTGCACCCGAACTGGTTGTGCTTCCTCAGCACGTCGGCTGGCTTCATCTGTCGTGAGGAAGTCGGGATGTCGGTCACAGGCGAGTACGGTCGGGTCGGCCTCGAGCAGTCGCAGCAGATGGGCGGTCGCCTCGCGGTGGGCGTCGACCCCGGCTGGCCCGTCCACGTCGCCGACGTGCTGGCTAACCACGATATCGCGTTCGCGGCTGACGGCGACGGTCGCATCGAATTCGCCACCGAGAGCCAGGACAGTCGGGCCGGCGTCCGGGCCGGGAAGGGGTCTGGGTACCCAGCCACGCGACCGCCGGAGGAACGTCGGGCGGCCATCGACCACGCGGACGACCGAATCGTCACACCGGGTGACTATCTCGCGGTCGTGGACGAGCGCCAACTCGACAGCATCCAGCGACAGCAGGCTCTCGGCGGTCGTCGGCATCGGGACGCCTGGTCTGTTCGCACTCGTCATCACCAGCGGGGCCGCATCCTCGCGGTCGTCGAACAGCAGGTGGTGTACCCCGGCGTAGGGCAGCATGACACCGACGGTGTGGAGACCGGGCGCGACAGCGTCCAGCCACGATTCCGCGTGACGCTCGAGTACGACGATAGGCGTACGCGGGTCGGTCAATGCCGCTCTCTCGGCGTCGGTCACGTCTGCAAACTGCTCGACTGCGGTGGTGTCAGGGGCCATCAGTGCGAACGGTTTGGACGGACGGGTAAGGCGCTCGCGGATGTGCTGAACGACCGACGGTTCGGTCGCCTCGCATGCGAGGTGTGTCCCGCCGATTCCCTTGATCCCCAACAGGGTGTGGTCGTCAAGTCGGTCGGCTGCGGCGGTAATCGCGTCCCGCCCGGTGGCTATCTGGTCGCCATCCGACGTTACGAGCCGGAGATTCGGGCCACACGCCGCACAGGCCGTTGTCTGTGCGTGGTACCGTCGGTCGCGGTAGTCCTCGTAGCGCTCTCGGCAGTCCGAACAAAACGGGTACGCTGCCATCGACGTCCGCGAGCGGTCGTAGGGGAGGCGTCGCGTCACGGTGAACCGCGGGCCGCAATTTACGCAGGCGGTAGCCCAGTACTCGTGGTAGGGCGAGGCGGGGTCGCGGATGTCTTCCTTACAGGCCTCACAGAGGCCGGTATCCGGTGGAACCAGTGCCGTCCCCTCTCTCTCGTCTGCCGAGTCGCGGATGACGAACCCCTCGGCGTCGGTCGGCGCGGTCTGGTCGACCTCGACGCGGTCGATCCGCGCGAGCGGTGGCGGGTTCGTCCGGATGGTGTCGACGGCGTCAGCGATGTCTTCTGGCGACCCCTCTAGGAGGATAGCTACGTTGCCCCCAGTGTTGCGAACCCACCCGTGGAGCCCGCATCCGGTCGCCGTCCGTGCGACGAACGGCCGGAACCCGACACCCTGTACGATCCCTTCAATCCGGAGCCGTCGTGCAGTCCGGTCATCAGGCATGGTGGTGACCGTGCTCCCGGTGGGTCTGGAGCATCGCCGCGAGGTTCTCGATCCCGCGGCCCGTTTCGACGCTCGTGCGGAACACCGGCAGGTCTGGTGCCACTTCGGCCGCGTCGGCGACCATCCGGTCAGTGTCGGCCCCGACCGCGTCCGCGATGTCGACCTTGTTGACGACAGCGGCGTCGACTGATTGAAACAACAGTGGATGCTTGCGCACGACGTCGTCACCCTCGGTGGGGCTGACCACGAGCAGCCGGACAGTCGCACCGAGCGGGAAATCCGCCGGACACACCATGTTCCCGACGTTCTCGATCACCAGGGTGTCCAGATCCTCGAGGTCGAGCGTATCGAGCGCGTCGTCGATTCGCTGCGGGTCGAGGTGACACTCTCGCCCCGTCGTGACGTTGACGACCGGGACGCCGTGTTCCCGATACCGGCGGGCGTCATCCTCTCCCGCAACGTCGCCACAGATCACGCCGACGCGACAGTCCCAGCGGTCGATGAGTCGCTCGGCGAGCGCGGTCTTCCCGCCGCCCGTCGACCCGACGAACTCGACCGCGCACACGTCGTGCTGGTGACCGAGACGGGCATGAACCTCCCTGGCCCGTTCACGCACTGCCGCGAGCACGCCGTCAGTTCCCGACCCGTCGTCGCCGTGCTCCTGGTCGCCGTGTCCGAACCGATGGGCACGCCGGCGAGCCAGCCACCAGGGCGTCGTGGTGGCCGGCTGGTCGGTACGGGTGGGTTGCCATCGTGAACAGCAGGTCGACCACACTGACTGGTGTGCCCGGAACCACCGGATCCGGGTCGGTCGACCCGTGTGAGACCGGACTCCGGTGCCGATCGGTGTCGGGATCCGTGACGGGTTGGCCGACCGTAAGCAGTCTTCGGACGGTTCCACTGGCAGCAGATGCGTACGATTGGCGGTCATGATGTTTCGATCTGTGTGAGTCGACAGTCGTCGCCAGCAGTCAGTTCGATGCGTTCCCCGCACTCCGGACATCGACGGTTCGGTGCCGCGATCGTCGCATCGAGCCGTCGCGGTTCACCCGACCAGCCACAGCCACACCGTCCGGCCGGTGGAACCCGCTCGATGTCGACGGTCGCTCCGTCGGCGGGCGTGTCCACGACGGCCGCGTCGAGACAGAACCGGAGCTGGTCGGCAGCAACGTGGGTCGCTTCGCCGAGCGCGACGCTCAGCCGGTCGATCTGGTCGGCGTCAGCGTCTCGGGCGGTTTCGACCGCCCGGTCGACCAGCCGGTGGGCGATGCTTAGCTCGTGCATGTCAGCAGATCCGCGGCAGCGTGCGTCCGCTGGGCTCCTGCAGGTAGCGCTCGCCGAGACCGGTGTCGAGGACGACCCGGCCGGGGTGAGACGCGGTCACCTCGCCGACGATAGCAGCCTCGGTTCCCAGTGGGCAGTCCTGTATGGCGTCGCGGACGGCCTCGGCGCTTCGGGGGGCAACCGTCGCCACGATTCTCCCCTCGCAGGCGATCTGCATGGGGTCGATGCCGAGCAGTTCGCCGGCACCCGCGACCGCGTCG
>Ga0207797_1003548_pt1 | contig 10269 bp, 6 predicted proteins | sample PRCRCaboRojoPR_6_FD_187275 | JGI IMG/M metagenome (GOLD analysis project Ga0207797, IMG submission 187275) | Marine sediment microbial community from Cabo Rojo, Puerto Rico - PR CR 10% Liquid 1 (SPAdes) | ecosystem: Environmental > Aquatic > Marine > Coastal > Sediment | place: Cabo Rojo, Puerto... | reverse complement strand
GGCCAGACGGGCGTCCCGAACGCCCTCGCCCACGACCTCGCGGCGATGCCGGCCTACACGGCACGCATCGACCAGACCAGTTCCAGCGGCGGCGCGGGCGTCTACGCCGCGTGGCAGTCGGTCGCGAGCGGCGCGAGCGAGATGACGATGCTCGTCGGCGGCGAGAAGATGACCCACCGGTCGACCGCGGAGGCGACCGACGTCATCGCCTCGCTCACCCACCCCGCCGAGTACAAACACGGCGTGACCCTGCCGAGTTTCGCCGGGCTGACGGCCCGCCTCTACCTCGAAAAGTACGACGCGCCGCGCGAGAGCCTCGGCAAGGTCGCGGTGAAGAACCACCGCAACGGCGTCGACAACCCACACGCACAGTTCCGGAAGGAGGTCGACCTCGAGACGGTGCTCGACTCGCCCACCGTCGCCGACCCGCTTCGCCTCTACGACTTCTGTCCGATCACCGACGGGTCGGCCGCGCTGCTGTTCTGCCCCGAATCGGTGGCTCGCGAGTACACCGACGATTACGCCGTCGTCTCCGGCATCGGCGGCGCGACCGACACCCACGTCGTCCACGAGCGCGCCGACCCGACGACGATGCGCGGCGTCGTCGAGTCCTCGGAGATCGCCTACGAGATGGCCGACCGCGACCCCGACGACGTCGACGTCGCCGAACTCCACGACATGTTCACCATCCTCGAGTTCCTCCAGAGCGAGGATCTCGGCTTCTTCGAGAAGGGCGAGGGCTGGAAGGCCGTCGAGGAGGGCGTGACCGACCGGGACGGCGACCTCCCGATCAACACCTCCGGCGGACTCAAATCGAAGGGGCACCCGCTCGGGGCCAGCGGCGTCGCACAGGTGTACGAGATATACGAGCAGCTCACCGACGACGCCGGACCCCGGCAGGTCGAGGCCGACGTCGGGCTGGCCTGCAACGTCGGCGGCTTCGGCAACTGCGTGACGACCACCATCGTGGAGCGACCGTAAATGACCGACGACGACATCCCACCCATGGAAGCGTATCGCTACGCGGACGGCAGCATCACCTACCCGGGCCACCCGATCGGTCCGGACGGCGGCGAACCGGTCGAGACCGTCGACCTGAGTGAGTACACCGCCGAGATAGTCACCTGGACGTCGAACACGGCTCCGCCGCCGGGCGTCCGTCGGCCGAACCACCTCGCTATCGTCGAATTCGACGTCGACGGCCAGCCGGTCCGGGCGATCGGCCAACTGACGACCGACGACGTCGACATCGGTGACGAGGTGCGGCCGGTGTACGCCGACGAACTCAGAGAGCCCGGTGCCGGCATCCGCGAACCCGAGAGTCAGGACTGGGACGGCTACCGGTTCGACCCGGTCTGACCGCGCTCGCTCCCCGACGCTCCGTTCTCTCCATCACTCTCGTTCGTTCTCGTCATCTCCATCGTTCTCGCCTTCGTTCTCGTCTTCACCATCGCCGACCCGGTCCGCCTCCGGTCCGTCGTCGACGTCGGCGGTCGCGTCGGCTCCGCCCTGTACCTCCTCGCGAATCGTCTCTAGCTCCGCCTCGACGTCGACTGTCGGTTCGGACGCCTCGGCCGTCCGGTCCCCGTCATCCGACTCGGCCGTGCTCTCTTCGTCCGCCTCGGCCGCGCGCTCTTCGCCGACTTCGATTCTGACGCCGCCCCGCCCGTCGTCCCAGTTCTCCCGCCGGCGTCGGCGCTCGCCTTGCGGCTGGCTTTCTTCGCGAGAACGCTCGTCGCGGGAGCGCTCGCGGTCCGTGACGCGACGCTCTATCTCCTCCGAGAGCGTTCGGGCCTCCTCGACTATCGAACGGGCCTCCGGGTCGGAGGGGAGATCGGACTCCCGGAGGGCCGTCTGGAGTTCGTCGAGGGCGCGCTCGAACTGGTCGAGCGCCGCCTCGCCCGCCGCCGTCGCCGTGTCGCGCGTGTCCGCGGTCGCGAGCCGTTCCCGGACGCTCCGGGCGCTCTCCTCTGCGGTCCGTGCGGGGTCGGCGAGGCGGAGCAGTTGCTGGAGCAGTTTCAGCGCGCGGATGTTCGCCTCGAGGACCGCGATCACCGTCGGAATCGTGTACTCCTCGGTGAACCGGAGCAGCTCGCCGGGCGACGGCGGGCGCATCGGTCGTCTCTGCCCTCCTTGCTCGCGGAGTTCCTCCCGGAGGTCGCCGAGCGTCGTTTCCAGGTCTGCGAGAAGGTCGTCGAGGTCGTCGTCGCGACGGGACATGGCTCCCCGTACGGGTCGGAGCGGCTTAACCGTGGGCCGGCGCGGTCGGCCGCCGGCGTCGGCGACCTACTCGGGCTTCGCGCGCCGGTACTGGACCGGCCACTCCGCGTCGACGCCGAGTTCGTGTGCGGCGTGCAGCGGCCAGTAGGGGTCGCGCAGGAACTCCCGACCGATGGCGACGACGTCGGCGCGGTCGTTGCGCACGATGGCGTCGGCCTGTTCGGGTTCGGTGACGCCCCCGACGGCGGCGACCGCGATCTCGTCGGTCGCCTCGTGGACCACCTCGGCGAGCGGAAGCTGGTAGTTCGGTCCCGTGTGCGGAATCGCCTGTGCGGGGTGGATCCCGCCCGACGACACGTCCACGAGGTCCGCGCCGGCCTCGGCGAGCAGCGGGGCGAGCCGTGCCGACTGCTCGACGTCCCACGAGTCGCGGTCGTCGAGCCAGTCGGTCGCGGAGATCCGGACGAAGATGGGCCGGTCGTCGGGCCACACCTCGCGGACGGCCGCGGTCACCTCGCGCACGAGTCGGGTCCGGTTCTCGAAGCTCCCGCCGTACTCGTCGGTCCGGTCGTTCGAGACGGGCGAGAGAAACTCGTGGAGGAGATAGCCGTGCGCGGCGTGGATCTCCGCGATCTCGAAACCGGCGTCCCGCGCCCGCCGCGCGGCGGCGGCGAACTGGTCGACGACCGCGCCGACGTCGTCGCGGTCCATCACGTGCAGCGGCGGCCCCTCGACGCCGTCGCCGCGCGGATAGGGGCGGTCGCTCGGCGCGAGCACCTCCCAGCCGCCGTCCTCGGGGGCGACCGGGTCGCCGCCCTCCCACGGCCGCGACGTGCTCGCCTTCCGACCGGCGTGCGCGAGCTGGATCGCGGGCACGCTCCCCTGTTCCGCGATGAACGAGGCGACCCGCGACAGCGCCTCGGCCTGCGTCTCGTTCCAGATGCCGAGGTCCTGCGGCGTGATCCGTCCCTCGGGGGCGACGGCGGTCGCTTCGACCATCACGACGCCCGCACCGCCGGTCGCTCTGCTCCCGAGGTGGACGAGGTGCCAGTCGGTGGCGACGCCGTCCGGTGCGGAGTACTGACACATCGGCGACATCATCACTCGGTTCGGTAGCTCCGTTCCGCGAAGTGAGAGCGGCGTGAACAGGTGGTCGGTCATCGACTCCGGTTCGGTCCGACGGCGGAAACGTATGTTGCATGGGGACGGGTCTGCCGGGACCGCCGAATCTGGATGTCCGACGCCGCGCGGGCGCTCACAGGCCGGTCCGTCGGTCCGCGATACCCGACGTGACCGGGGGGAATCGTGGGTTTATGTGTCGGTTCTCCCAAGAGACACGACGCACCAGGAATGTCGCCCCCTCGAAACGTTCTCGTCGCTCGCGCCGACGGCGTCGAGACGCCACCTCTGTTCGACGAACGGCGGGACGTGACCGTGCGAACCGCGACGGTGGGACCCGACCTCTCGGACCCCCTCGCGGAGTCCTCCTTCGACTGTGTCGTCTGTGCGTGTTCGGGCCGAGCCGACGCGACGACGCTCGAAGTCGTGTCGACCGTCCGCGAACGCCACCCGCTGGTCCCGATCGTGGTCTACTCGCCCGCGACCGACGGGGAACTCGCCATCGAAGCGACGCGCCGCGGCGCGACCCGCTACGTCTCGGGCGAACATCTCGACGCGAGCGACGACACGCTGACCGACCGCGTCGAGGAGGCGTGTGCCCGCGGCGAACTGGCGACCGGGCGGTCGCGAGCGACGATGCCCCAGCTCCGGGCGCTCGTCGACGAGACCGCCTCGTTCGCGGGGGTCCTCGGCCCCGACGGGACGGTCCGGTTCGCGAACGCCCCGGCTCTCGAGTTCGTCGACGCGACCCTCGAAGCCGTCGAGGGCGTGCCGTTCTGGGAGACGCCCTGGTGGACACACTCCGAGTCGCTTCAGGAGCGACTGCGCGAGCACGTCGACCGGGCCGGGGACGGCGAGACCGTCGAGATGCAGGCCGAACATTACGGGGCCGACGGCGAGCGCCGGGTCGTCGAACTCCGACTCCACCCGGTGAGCGACGACGACGGATCGGTCGTCGCCATCGCCGCCGAAGGCCAGGACGTCACGGAACGCGAACGGGTCACTGCGGAACTTCGCGAGAGTCAGGACGCGCTCCAGCGCTTCTCGCGGACCGTCTCGGCGCAGGACACCTCCTTCGAGGAGAAGATAACGGCCGTGCTCGACATCGGGTGCGAACGGCTGGGACTCGACGTCGGCTTTCTCTCGGCGATCGATCCACACGAGGGCCGATTCGAGGTGCGGAGCGCCCGCGGGAGCCACGAACTGATCCAGGCCGGCGAGACGAGCCCGCTCTCGCAGACCTACTGCCGGCGGACGATCGACGCCGACGGGCTGGTCGCGGTCCGCGACGCGGTCGCCGAGGGCTGGGCGGACGACCCGGCGTATCGGCGCTTCGAACTCGGCTGCTATCTCGGCGGGCAGATAGCGGTCGGCGGCGAACTGTACGGCACGCTCTGTTTCGCCGACCGGACGCCCCGGGACGCCTCGTTCACCGAGGCCGAGCGGACCTTCGTCGAACTCGTCACGGAGTGGGCGGGCCACGAACTCGAGCGACTGGAGTCCCAGCGCGAACTGGCGGAGACTCGCGAGGAGCTGGTGACCACCCTCGAACGGGTCGACGACGCCTTCTTCTCGGTCGACGACGACTGGCGACTCACCTACCTCAACGACCGGTTCGAGGATCTCCTCGGTCGAGGGCCGGACGAGCTGCTCGGCGAGCACCTCTGGACCGAGTTCCCGGAGGCGATCACCGACCTGTTCTACGAGAAGTATCACGAGGCGATGGCGACCCAGGAGCCCGTGGCCTTCGAGGAGTACTACGAGCCGGTCGGGGCCTGGTTCGAGGTGAACGCCTACCCCTCCGAGGACGGCCTCTCGGTGTTCTTCCGCGACGTGACCGAGCACAAGGAGTACGAACGCGTGCTCGAGAACCTGCTCGACACGAGTCGGGAACTCATGCGCGCCGAGACGCCCGAAGCGATAGCCGAGACCGTCGTCGACGCCGCCGAGAACGCACTGGGCGAGGACATGACGCTCGTGCGACTCTACGACGAGGAGACCGATACTCTGAGGGCGGTCGCCGGTTCGGAGAAGGCCACGACGGAGATGCGCGAGCGGCCGGAGTACGGCCGGAGCGAGGGCCCCGTCGGTCGCGCGTTCGAGTCGGGCGAGCCGGTCGTCTACGCGGATCTCGACGAGATCGACGACGAACGTGACCGGTCGCCGGTGCGCTCGGCACTCTACCTACCGATCGGCGAGTACGGGACGGTGAGCGTCGGCGCCCTCGAGCGCGACGCGTTCGACACGAGAGACCGCCAGTACGCCCAGATACTGACGGCGACCGCGGCGGCAGCCCTGGAACGACTCGGCCGCCGCCGCGAACTCCGGAAGTACGAGACGGTGCTGGAGACGGTCCAGGAGAAGGTGTACGTCCTCGACGACGACGGCCGCTTCACGACGGTGTCGGAACCGCTCGCGGAGTGGCTCGGATACGACCCCGACGACCTGATCGGGCGCCACGTCTCTGCCGTCCTCGGCGAGGACGCGGTCTCGGAGGGCGACCGACTCCTCGACGAACTCGAACGGACGCCCTCCGAGCGGAGCCGGGTGTACGAACTCGAGGGGCGGACGGCCGGGGGGACGCGAGTCCCCGCCGAAGTCGAACTCTCGCCGTTGCCGCCCGACGGCGAGTTCGACGGGTCGGTCGGTGCGGTCCGCGATCTGAGCGACCTCCTCTCGGCACGTCGGGAGGTCCGCAGGGAGCGCGAGCGGTTCTCGTATCTGTTCGAGAACCTCCCCGACCCCGTCGAGGAGACCGAGTTCGTCGGCGACGACCGGGTGGTTCGGGACGTGAACCCGGCGTTCGAGCGCGTCTTCGACGTCGACGGCGCGATCGCCGGCGAGTCCCGGACCGACCTGGTAGCGACCGCGGGGCTCGACTCCCCGATCACCGACGACGGCACCGGGAGCGACGCCGACGAACCGATCGAGTTCACGACGAACACGCCCACCGGCCGCCGCCACTTCCTCTTTCGACAGATCCCCTACCGGACGGCGGACTCGAGACGGGAGTTCGGCATCTACACCGACGTCACGACCCTGAAGCGTCGCGAGCGACACCTCCAGGTGCTCCACCGCATCCTCCGGCACAACCTCCGGAACGACCTGAACGTGGTTCGCGGCTTCGCGGACCTGCTCGTCGCCGAACTCGAAGACGAGTCCCACCGCGACCGCGCTCGTCGCATCCGGGCGACGGCCGACCAACTGGTCGAGCTGAGCGCGACCGCACAGGAGATAGAGCGGGTCATCGACCGCGACGACGGCACCGAAACCGTCGATCCGGTTCCGGTCGTCGACGGCCTCGTCTCCGAGTACCGAACGAGCCACCCCGAGGCGGAGATCGAAATGCGCGAGCTCGAATCGGCTCCCGTCACTGCGGACCGGCGGCTGGGGGAGGCGCTGGAACGACTGATCGACAACGCGATCGAACACACCGACGCGTCGCCGCCGCGAGTTCGGCTCTCGGTCGCGACCGAGGGCGACGACGACGAGTGGGTCGCGGTCCGCGTCAGCGACAACGGCACCGGCATCCCCGAACAGGAGTGGGACGTGATCGTCGGCGACGGCGAGATCACGCCGCTGGAACACGGCTCCGGCCTCGGCCTGTGGCTGGTCAAGTGGGTCGTCGACGCCTACGGCGGCGAACTGGAGTACGCGCGAAGCGATCTCGGCGGCAGTACGGTCACGGTTCGCCTCCGACGAGCGACCGACGCGGCGGCGGCCGAGACGCCCACCGGCTGACTGGGGCCCGATGTGGCCCCGCGCGAGCGATCCCGGATGCGGGGCATTTTAGGAGCACCCATCCGAATCTCGTCAGCATGACCGACTCCCTGCGGTGCTATCGCTCGAATAGAAACGCTCTTTTGGGCGGTGCACGGAGGTTCCAGACATGAGCGACGGGGAAGACGCCGGCGAGGACACCGAGGCGTCCGGCGCGGACGAGACGAGCGACGTTACGGCCGAGGACCTCGAGGCGCGACTCGACGCAGTCGCGGAGGCACTCGAAGCAGCCGAGACGGAAGCCGATCTCGACGACGTCGAGGGCGACCTCGACGGGATCGAGGCCGACCTCGAGGCGGCCGACCTCCCCGAACCGGAAGACGAGGAGGAAGAGGACCCCCGCGAGGAACTGGAGTCTCGACTCTCGGATCTCCGGGGCGACCTCGAAGACCAGCGCGGCCCGTACGCCGAGGACGTCGTCGACGACGTCGAGGAGGCGATCGCGACCGTCGAGGACACGGAGTGGACCGACCGCGGCGAAGGCGAGATCGCGGACGCGGTTCGCGCGTTCGCCGAGTCGGCGGGCGAGACGCTCGACGCGGAGTTCACCCCCGCGAGCGACGACGCCGAGGACCTCGTCGCCGCACTCGAGTCCGCCCGCGACGCCGTCGCCGACGCCGGTCTCGACGCCGACGAAGACGCCGAGACCATCGCCGAACTGCTCGAGGCGACCGACGCTCTCGCATCGGGGCTCGACGACGCAGAGGAGTGGGACGACCTCGAGACCCGCGAGCAGCTGGAGGCGCAGGGCTTTTTCGACGTGCTCGGCCACTACAAGGACTTCCCGCCCGAGTGGAGCGCCCTCAAGGAGCACGAGAAGCAGGGCAACGTCGAGATGATCCTGCTGGCGATGGAGAAACTCCAGTCGGACTTCATGCAGGAGCACTGCATGGAGGCGCTGACCCGGATGAACGACCAGCGCGCCTTCGACGCCGTCCACGAACTCGCACAGCGCCGCGACAGGGCGGCGATCGAAGCGCTCGGGAAGATGGCGGCCGAGGACGCCGTCGAGACGCTGCTGGAGTACGTCGACACCGACTCCGACCCGAAGCTCCAGCAGGTGACGTTCAAGGCGCTCGGCGAGATCGGGAGCGAGGAGGCGACGCAGGCGCTCGCGGACAAACTCGAGATGGAGAACGACGACGTCCGGCCGTACGCGGCGCGCGCGCTCGGCCTCGTCGGGGACACGCGGGCCATCGAACCGCTCGGTGACGCGCTCGAAGGCGACGAGAGCGACAACGTCCGCTCCAGCGCGGCGTGGGCGCTCCGTCAGATCGGGACGGAGCGCGCACTCGAGATCGCCGCCGAGTACACCGACGACCGGTCGTTCCTCGTCCAGAACGAGGCCGAACTCGCCGCCGAGGCGCTCGGGGTCGAGCAGACGGCCTGAGCCGACCGCAGACTCGCTTCCCGCCGTCAGCGTTCGGATCAGCCCACGAGCGCGGCGACGAACAGCGCGGCGAACCCCAGCGAGACGAACAGTCCTCCGACGCGTCCGAGCCAGGTGTGTTCGCGGAGCTCTTGGGGGGAGATCTCCAGCGAGTATGTCTGGAACTCCTCGTCGTAATCCACGTAGCTGGGCAGCTGGAAGAACTCGACGAACAGGAGCGCGCCGCCGAGCGCCCCGAGGGCGTAGCCGGCGAGCCGGAGGTAGTCGACGACCTGCATATCTCGGCCACCGGGTGACGGCCGCAAAAAGGCTCCGGAGCGAACGCTTTTGAACGAGGACGCGACCACCTCGCGTCGTGTCCCGCCTGCCGCTCGTCGTCCTCGTGGTCGTGCTCGCGCTCGCGCCGCCGACGGTCGGCGCGAGCGACGCGGCCGAGAGCGACGCGCCGCAGCCGCACATCGTCGGCCTCCTGCCGAATCCGACCGCGCCGGAGGACCGCGGCGAGTACGTCGCACTCTCGGTCCCGTCGCCCGGTCCGGTGACCCTGACCGACGGCGAGGCGACGGTGAACCTCACGGTGCGACAGCCCGGACGAATCGTGCTCACGCCCACGCCCGGCGCGCTCCCGACCGACGCCGACGGGCGGGTGGTGCGTGCGCCGCCCTCGTTTCGCCTCTCGAACGCGGGCGAGCGACTCCGGGTGCGCCGGGGTGGCCGTGTCGTCGACGAGCTCCGCTACGAGAACGCGCCGGAGGGCGAGCGGTTGCGCGTGACCCCGACCGGCCGGCGCTGGTGGCCGGTCGGCCTCACGCCTCGCGACCCGGCCCGGTTCGGCCCCGCGAACGCGACGGCGTTCGTCCTGCCGGACGCCCCGACGCTCCCGGTCGCGACGCTTCGCGCGGCCGACGACCGCGTCCTGCTCGCCGGCTACACGTTCACGTCTGCCCGAGTCGCCGACGCGTTGCTCGCGGCCGCGGAGCGCGGCGTCCGGGTCGTCGTCCTCGTCGACGGCGGTCCAGTGGGCGGGTTCTCGCGCCGGTCGGCCCGGACGCTCGACCGCCTCGCCGCGGGCGGCGTGCGGGTCCGTGTCGTCGGCGGTCCGCGCGCGCCCGTCTCGTTTCACCACGCCAAGTACGCCGTCGTCGACGACCGTGCGCTGGTGTTGACCGAGAACTGGAAGCCGGCGGGCGTCGGCGGCAACGGGAGCCGCGGCTGGGGCGTTCGAGTGGCGTCTCCGGCGGTCGCGTCAGACCTCGCAAGCGTCTTCGAAGACGACGCGAACGGCCCGGGCGCGCTGTCGTGGCGCGCCTTCGAGGACGACGCGGAGGTCGTCGCCGCCCGGCGGGCCAACGGGAGCTACCCCGAGCGGTTCGAGCCGGCGACGGTCCGGGTCGACCGCGTGTCGGTGCTGACCGCGCCCGACAACGCGGAGTCGGCGCTGGTCGCGCGCATCGACGCCGCCGAGGAGCGGGTCGCGGTGCTGCAACCGACCCTCGGGAGCGTCGACCAGCCGCTCGTCCGGGCGGTCGTTCGCGCCGCTCGTCGCGGCGTCTCGGTGCGGATCCTGCTCTCCGAGGCGTGGTACGTGACAGAGGAGAACCGCCGGCTCGTCCGGGAGCTGAACCGACTCTCGCGGCGCGAGTCGCTCCCGCTGGAGGCTCGGACCGCCACGCCGGACGGCCGGTTCGAGAAGGTCCACGCGAAGGGGCTGCTCGTCGACGACGCCGTGGCCGTCGGGAGCCTCAACTGGAATGACCACT
>Ga0207797_1003547_pt1 | contig 10274 bp, 10 predicted proteins | sample PRCRCaboRojoPR_6_FD_187275 | JGI IMG/M metagenome (GOLD analysis project Ga0207797, IMG submission 187275) | Marine sediment microbial community from Cabo Rojo, Puerto Rico - PR CR 10% Liquid 1 (SPAdes) | ecosystem: Environmental > Aquatic > Marine > Coastal > Sediment | place: Cabo Rojo, Puerto... | reverse complement strand
CTGGCAGCGGATCCGACGATCAAGGAGGTCAGGTGCCTCTCTGCGTTCGAAGACGAGTACCTCTACCGGATGCAGTGGATCGACCACATCGAGTTGCTACTCAACATGTTGACAAACGGTGATGCGACGATCCTCGACGCCTACGGGCGAAACGACCACTGGCATCTGCGGGTACTCTACCCGGACCGAGATCACTTGACCCAGACCCACGACTTCGCTGCCGACCATCACCTCACGTTCGATATCCAGTCGATCCGGGACATGGAGGGCGAACCTGCCGGACGGTACGGGCTCACCGACAGCCAGTACGAGGCGCTCGTGACTGCGGCGCGGCGCGGCTACTACGACGTCCCGAGAGACGTAACGCTGGAAGAACTCGCCGACGAATTCGACGTTGCCCACCAATCGCTCTCCGAACAGCTCCGACGCGGGACGGGTGCACTCATCGAGGACGCGCTGATGGTCGGCGCCGTGCCGGACGAGGAGTGACTCGGGAGCCCGCTGTCGCTGTTGCGGTGGGTGAGTCGGCGAGAACGGCCAATAGCGCAAGCCGAAGTGACGACCCGCCGGTGCGGCTTCGTCGTCGATTCAGCAGCTACCTGGCGGACGTCCCCGCACGTGCAGGCAGAACCCTCCTACTCGCAGGCGCTCTTGTCCTCGTTGCAATGTTCGAACCGTCCCGTACCCCGAACGACGCCCCCCTGTATCGACCCACTCACCGCGAGGTCTGCCCATGCTGAGTGCTGTTGCCCCCGTCGCGACGACCCACCTCTTGCCGCTGGCGTTGAGCGGTGACTTCCTGTATTACGGCGTAGTGTTTTTCGTGCTCGCACTCGTCGCCGGCCTCGCAGGCTTCCGGGGCGTCGCCGGCATGTCGATGTCCATCGCGAAGTTTCTCGTGCTGATCTTCCTCGTCCTCGCCGTCGTCACGCTGGTACTCTGACCCCGGGGTACTGCATTCCTCCCGTATCTGTCCCGAGTGCCTCCGAATAGGCGGGCGTGGTCGCACTACCCTGATCCTGTCGTGTACGTGTAGAACACACGCGTATCGTCGGGCACTTTGATCTGCGCTCGGACAGGGATCGGGACACTCGGAATTTCTAGCTGTTTGAACGTTCTGCCGTCGAGCGTCTGTTTTTGTCTGTCCCACCCGAAGAACCCGACACCGTATCGAACCTTTATTTTCGCGTCTCTCGGGCCGCGAATGCGGATGACGAAATCCGCGTTCCAGCCCCACTCGAGCGTCGTCCATTCGCCACCCTCCGCTGTCTTACTCCTATCTACTGTTGGCATTTGTTGCTTCCTCTCGTTTCGGAGCCGCCTCGTTCGGACGCGGTGCCAGCGCGTCCCTGCTGTCGCCCCGGACACCCCCAAGAGCGGCGGAACCCAGTGCCACGCTGGATGGTGTCCCGTTTGCGGATCGACCGCTACTTCGCCAGCACTTCACCCACGACGACGATGACGACGATGATGGCGACGGTGGTACAATCGGCCGGTTCCCCGTTGATCGTACATATCGTCCCCCCAGCCCTTCGTCTCTGCGCCGCTGCTTGTCCGGAGCGTTCGCTCGGGTATTCGTCGTCGTCTTCGGACGCTTCCGCAGTTATCGACTGGACGAGGAAGTCGACCTGCTCCATTTCCGAGAGGAGGTCGTCGCGGGCGCCGTCAAGCCGCCGTTCGAACATCGCGTTGGTACCCGCTCGGCGTTCCGTTTCGATCAGGAGTTCGTCGATAAAGTCCTCCTCCAGGTTCGCAAGCGTCTGGTCGACTCGCAATAGTCTATTCCGAATGTTGTTCCGCGTGAATTCCTCGGGATGTCGTTCTATCGCCCGCAATGACCGCTGGTACAGCACGGGGACGATGTCCCGCGTCCAATCCGGGCCGTCGATCGGATTGCGTCCGATACCGGGCCGACGGAGGCGGTTGTGGAGCGCGATGGTCTCGTCGTCCACCTGTCGGTCGGCGATCCAGTCCGTTATTCGATTGACCGACGACCTGATTTCCGGGTCGGTCTCGACCTCGTCCGCCACGATCTCTGCGACTCGCTGAAACCCGACACTCGGGTCTGCGGTGTTGAGAACCACGTCGACGTGCTCCGGGACACCTCGCGGGTCTACGACGTCACGACGCTCCAGTTCCTTTGTCATACTGGTTCACCCGTCTAGGCGTCAGGCTCCCCAGCAGCATAGTTATGTGCTAGCATTTGACATGGTGGGTACCGTTAAACGACGGTAGGATTGCCGTACACTCGGTGTGTAGGACGGCAGGAGTGCGGGACGAAGCTAGTTCAGCACAGATTTCTGGTGCCGAAGGGTCGGTTACCGACCGGATCCACCAGAGTGACCGCTCTATGCCGACCGGCAGAACCTGCGAGCTCGCGGCATGGGAGTGGCCGTTGTCGCCCTAACGACGTCGGGAACAGACTCATAGGCGCGCTCCGGTAACACGGGATAGATGGATCCCGACCTCGACTCGCGCGTGCTGACGCTGGCGCTGGCGCGGATGGTCGACGCGCTGGCGAACTCCTTTCTCGTGGTCGTCCTCCCCCTGTACATCGGGCAGGTCGTCGCCCTCCCTGCCTTCGTGGGCACGGACGTTTCGGTCGCCTCGCTACAGTTCACGATCACGCCGGAGTTGCTGATCGGCGTCGTCCTCTCGCTGTTCGGGTTCCTGAACAGCTTCGGGCAGCCGTTCACGGGCGCGTTCTCCGACCGCAGCGGCAAGCGCAAGGCCTTCCTCCTCTTCGGCCTGGCACTGGTCGCCGTCGGGAGCGCCGGCTACATCCTCCTGCGCGATTACGTCTCGATTCTGGTGATGCGGGCGCTGCAGGGCGTCGGCGCGGCCTTTACCATCCCCGCGACGGTCGCGCTCGTCAACGAGTACTCCGCGTCGGACGAGCGCGGCGGCAACTTCGGGCTGTACAACACGTTCCGCCTGCTCGGCTTCGGGACGGGGCCGCTGGTCGCCGGCATCGTCGTCTCGCAGGGCCCCTACGCGGTCGCCGGCCTCGATATCTCGGGGTTCGACGCTGCCTTTCTCGTCGCCGTCGTCGGCGCGGTGGTCAGCTTCGCGCTCGTGACCGCCCTGATCGCAGACCCCGAACAGACGGATGCGGAGGCCGCCGAGGACATCTCCATCCAGATGCGCAATCCCGACGGCCCGGGACTCGACCCCGTGTTCGCGCTCGGCATCGCGACGATCGTGATGGCCTTTAGCCTCGCCGTGTTCGCGCCGCTGGCGAACGTCATCAACGACCGCCTCGGCCAGGGTGAGTTCCTCTACTCGGTGCAGTTCGGCGCGGCCGTGCTGGCGAACGTCCTCTTTCAGTACCCGCTCGGGCAGTACAGCGACCGCTACGGGCGCCGGCCGTTCCTGCTCGGTGGCTTCGTCCTCCTGCTGCCGGCGACGCTCGCGCAGGGCTTCGTCGGGACGGCACCCGTCGCGTCGCTGCTCTCGGTCGTCCCCGTCCTCGACGGGTCGCTGCTGATGGTGCTGTTGCGGTTCGTCCAGGGGATCGCCATCGCGGCCGTCTTCGCGCCGTCGCTGGCGCTGGCCGGCGACCTCGCGAAGGAGGGCCAGTCCGGGTCGACCCTGTCGCTGCTGACGATGGGCTTTGGCCTGGGCATCGCCTTCGGCACCCTCTTTTCGGGGATCCTCGTCGGCTTCGCCTTCGCCGTCCCCTTCGTCGTCGCGACTGTCGCGGGCGTCGGCGCGCTGTGTCTGGTCTACACGCAGGTCGGCGAAACCGTCGACGAGACCGCCGGGATCCCCGCTGTCAGCGACTAGGCGTCGGTGCCTGACCGCCGCCGGGCTCGCCGTTCTGTGTCGAAACGTTTCTAGACGCCAGAATTATCAGGGTTGCCTCCTGCATCTTCTCCATGGGAACTAACGAACAATCAAGTAGAACACAACCAGCAACTAATCGATCTGCAACGCAGGGGATCCGCGTCGTCGGTGGCCTCATCTACGGCGTCATCGCCTTCGTCGTCGCCTTCGTGGCGACGATCGGCTTTTTCATCTTCAGACTCTCGGAAATCAACGAGACGGGGTTCCAGCTCGCGCGGCTGTTCCCGGAGGAGAACATCGAGGCCCTGGGCTGGGTCTTCTACAACGCTCACACTGTCGACATCACCGTCTCCACTGCCAACGGCGCCATGGGGGAGACGATCAACTACCTCGAAGCGATCCCGCAGTTGAACACGACGGTGTTTTACGCGATTCCCGCCGTGTTGCTGTTTCTGGCCGGCTACGTCGTCGCGAGTCGCGTTCGTAGCTCGCTCTCGGGCGGGGCCGCGATGGCAGCCGGCGCGAGCGTCGCTATCGGCTACGTGCCGCTGTTCGTCGCCGGAACATTCGTACTCAAGATCGAATCGTTCGGTGCGACCGCAGGGCCGCAACTGGGTGCGCCGTTGCTCGTCGCCGGCACGCTCTTTGCCGTCGTCTGTGGCGGCGTCGGCGGTCTCCTCGGCGGGTAGTCGCCCCCGCGACCCTCCGGTGTGACGCTCGCTATCATGCCTGTCGCCAGCCCTTTATTTCGGTAGCCTCTCCTGATGGCATGAACTACGATTCTGCACTCGACAGGGCCTACGACGACCTCCCGGAGCAGGCCCGCGACGAGGGCTCCCGGCTGTCAGTCCCCGACCCCGTCGGCGAGACCGACGGTGCGTTCACACGACTGACGAACATCGGTGCCATCGCCGACGCGCTCGGCCGCGAGGCCACACACGTCCACAGCGCCATCCAGCGCGCGCTCGGGACGAGCGGGCAGTTCGACGGCGAGCGCGCCCGATACAACGGTTCCTTCGACGAGAGCGACTTCGACGCGGCGCTGGACGACTACATCGCCGAGTTCGTCACCTGTTCGGAGTGTGGCCTGCCGGACACTATCCTCACGACCGAGGACGGCATCCAGATGCTGCGCTGTCAGGCCTGCGGTGCCTTCCGCCCCGTCCAGAAACGCTCCTCGCCGTCCTCGCAGGCCAACCAGGCCACGCTGGAGGAGGGCAAGCAGTACGACGTCAAGATCACCGGCACGGGCCGCAAGGGCGACGGCGTCGCCGAGAAGGGCAAGTACACCATCTTCGTCCCCGGGGCACAGGAGGGCGACGTGGTGACTGCCTACATCGAGAGCATCAACGGCAACCTCGCGTTCGCGCGACAGGTCTGAGCCCTCAGCGGGGCCTGTAGGCCGGTTGCGGACTGCTAACGTTTTATGTCTGTGCTGTAATAGCGCAGATATGGCTCAACGAGAGGACGTCAATCCCGCGGTCGCGCTCGTCCGGGAGCGCCCGCTCGTCGTCGTGTTTGTCGCACTCGCAGCGGTGCTCGGGATCGACCTCGTCCGCAAACTCGCGAACGGTGGCGTACTCGTCGCCGACCTCGCAACCTTCCTGTGGGACGGGACGATTCTCGGCATGAGCATCGGTCTCGCCGGCGTCGGGCTGGCGATGACGTACAGCATTCTCAACTTCGCCAACTTCGCCCACGGCGATTACATCACCGCCGGCGCCTTCGCCGGCTGGCTGACGACGTTCCTCATCGCCGGCTTCGGCGAGTTCGCACTCCAGGCGCTCGTGCTCATCGGCGGCCCGCTTCCGATCAGCACCGCCGACCTGGGGATCAGTGTCACCGCGACACCAATCGCAATCCTGGCGGGCATCGTCGTCTCCGCGGCCACCACCGCGGGGCTGGCGCTCCTGCTCGACCGGTACGTGTTCAAGCCGATGCGCGACCAGCGGGGCATCTCCCTGCTCATCGCCAGCGTCGGCGTGGCGCTCGCCCTCCGGTACCTGCTCGTCTACGTCTTCCAGGCGAGCAGCCGCGGCCTGACTGCCGGCGCCAAGACCCCCTCCTTCCAACTCGGCATCGGGCAGGGGTCGCTCCCGATCAACGCCCACGAGGTGACGCTGGTGGTTCTCGCCGCCGGCCTCATGCTCGCGACCCACGTCGTCCTGAAGTACACGAAACTCGGGACGGCGATGCGCGCGATGGCCGACAACGAGGACCTGGCCCGCGTCTCCGGCATCCCGACCGAACGCGTCGTTCGGGCGACGTGGCTGCTCGGCGGCGCGCTCACTGGCATCTCCGGGTATCTCATCGCGCTCGAACGCGGCGTCCTCACGACCGGACTCGGCTGGGAACTGCTCTTGCTGATCTTCGCGGCGGTCATTCTCGGCGGCATCGGTTCCGTCTACGGCGCGATGGTCGGCGGCCTCGTGATCGGGCTGGCCAGTCGCGTCTCGCTGGTCTGGCTGCCGGAGAGTTTCATCATCGTCGCCGCCTTCGCCGTCATGATCGCGATGTTGCTCGTGCGGCCACAGGGGATCCTCGGCGGGGTGACGACCGTATGAGCACGACGACCGGCCGGGCGGACAGGATCAACGACGCCGTCCTGCTGCTGGGCTTTGCCCTCGGCATCTACGTCCTCTTCACCCTCGTCTCGTTCGTGCTCGGACTCGACCTCAACGGGACGGTCAACACCCTCCGGCGGATCACCTTTCTGTCCGCGGTCTACGCCATGCTCGTCCTCGCGCTGAACCTGCAGTGGGGCTACGCCGGGCTGTTCAACCTCGGCGTCGCGGGTTTCATGGCCGTCGGCGTCTACACCATGGGGATGCTCTCGACCGCGCCCTCCTCGACGCCGCCGGGGCTGGGGCTCCCGCTGCCGATCGGGATCCTCGGTGGGATCCTCGCGGCGTCGCTGGTCGGCGTCGTCGCCTCGCTCCCGGCGCTGCGCCTGCGCGGTGACTACCTCGCCATCGTCACGCTGGCGTTTTCGGAGATCATCCGGCGCACGTACCGGTCGCCGGTGTTCCAGGAGTTCACTGTCGGCGGTCTCAGCCTCGGCACCGGCGGCTCCCGCGGGATGTCGCTCCCGTCGAATCCCATCCGCAGCCTCTTCTACGAGAACCCCACGGAGATCACGTCGCCGCCGTCGGCCTTCGGCAACGCAGTGTTTTCGGCGGCTGAAGGGTTCGGCATCCAGTCCACCGTCGTGGAGGGCTGGGCGTGGGCCATCGTCTTACTCCTCGTCGTCGCCGGCATCTACGTCCTGCTGCGGCGGGTCGGCAACTCCCCGTTCGGCCGCGTGCTCAAGGCCATCCGCGAGGACGAACTCGTTGCCAGCGCGCTCGGCAAGGACACCCGGTGGTTCAAGATCAAGGTGTTCGCACTCGGCTGTGCGCTGATGGGGCTGGCGGCGATCCTCTGGCGCATCGGCGGCATCGCGTCGACGAGTTCGTTCATGCCGATCCAGACGTTCTACGTCTTCGTCGCGCTGATCATCGGCGGCGCCGGCTCGAACACCGGCAGCGTCATCGGCGGCGCCGTCTTCGCCAGTCTCCTCTTCGAAGGGCCGAACTTCGTCCGGCGCGTCGTCACCGAACTCGTCCCGGTGGGCAACGCACCGAACACCTTCTTCGACGCCGTCGGCGCCCTCGCCGGCCTCGACCCCACGCCGCTGCTGGCCTACACGCTGTCGGACGTGAACGTCTCCGCGTTGCGACTGGTCTTGCTCGGCGTCGTCCTCATCTACCTGATCCAGAACCGCCCGGACGGACTGCTCGGGCACCGCAAGGAGGTCGCCGCCAGCGTCGACCTCTCCGAGCGCACGGGAGGTGGCAAGCAATGACGACCGCCCCGCCCGAACAGGAGCAGGCCACCGGCGAGGAGTACACCGAGACCGACGACACGCAGACCGAGGAGTCGCCGCTGCTGCGCGTCCGGAACCTGGAGAAGTCCTTCGGCGGCATCACGGCCGTCGACGGCGTCAGCTTCGACGTCGCACAGGGGACGATGACCGGCCTCATCGGCCCAAACGGCGCCGGCAAGTCCACCACCTTCGACCTGATCACGGGCGTCCAGAAACCGGATAGCGGGCGCGTCGTCTTCGACGGTACCGACATCACCGGCAACCGCCCGTACCAGAACACCAACCGCGGCCTGGTGCGCACCTTCCAGATCGCCCGCGAACTCGACGAGATGACCGTCCTGGAAAACGTCATGCTCGCCCCGCAGAACCAACTGGGCGAGGCGCTGTGGCGGTCGGTGCTGCCCGGCGCTCGCGACGGGGTCGTCGCCCAGGAGACCGAACTGCGCGAGGAGGCCTGGGAGACCCTGGAGTTCTTCGAGATCGACCACCTCGCCGAGGAGTACGCCGGGTCGCTGTCGGGCGGCCAGCGGAAACTGCTGGAGATGGCCCGCGTCCTGATGACCGACCCCGACATGGTGCTGCTCGACGAACCGCTGGCGGGCGTCAATCCGAGTCTCGAGGAGAAACTGCTCGAACGCCTCCACGAACTCCGCGAGGAGGGGTACACCTTCCTGCTCGTCGAACACGACATGGACGTGATCATGAACAACTGCGACCCGCTGATCGTGATGCATCAGGGACAACTATTGACCGCCGGCTCGCCGGCCGAGGTGCAAAACGACGAGCGCGTGCTCGACGCCTACTTCGGCGAGGAGGTACTGGGATGAGCCTGCTCGCTATCAGCGACCTGGACGCCGGCTACGGCGACCTGCAGATCCTCGACGGCGTGGACATGGACGTTGCCGACGGGGAGTACGTCGCCATCGTCGGCCCGAACGGTGCTGGCAAGTCGACAGTGATGAAGTCGGTCTTCGGGCTGACGACGTACATGGGTGGGGAGATCAGCTTCGCCGACGAGGCGATCCACGACCTCTCGCCCGACGAGATCATCACGCGCGGGCTGAGCTACGTCCCCCAGAACGAGAACGTCTTCGCGGGACTGACCGTCCGGGAGAACCTGGAGATGGGCGCGTACATCTTAGACGAGATGCCCGAGCAGCGACTGGCCGAGATCTACGAGCGCTTCCCGATCCTCGAAGAGCGCACGGAACAGAAGGCGGGGTCGCTGTCGGGCGGGCAACAGCAGATGCTCGCGATGGGACGGGCGCTGATGCTCGACCCCGACCTGCTCCTGCTGGACGAACCCAGCGCCGGCCTCGCGCCCGACCTGGTCGACGAGACCTTCGACCGCATCGACGCGATCAACGACGACGGGACGGCCGTGCTCATCGTCGAGCAGAACGCGAAGGAGGCACTGCGCCGCTGTGATCGGGGCTACGTGCTGGTGCAGGGGCAGAACCGCCACGAGGACACCGGCGAGGCACTGCTGAACGACCAGCAGGTGCGTGAAGACTTTCTTGGGGGATAGGGAGATTCCGAGCGCCAGCGAGGAATCTCCAATAGCGAACGGGGAGCGCCAGCGACCCGTGAGCAGGGAGGCTCTGAGCGGTAGCGAAGAACCTCCGAATGCGAGCGCCAGCGAGGAATCTCCGCACGCGAGCGGTGAGCGAAGCGAGGGGCGAGCACGGCGCCGGCGCAACTGCTGGTCGACGCCGTCACCGCAAAAAAGCTCGCTCACACGGGAAAACGGTGCCCGACAGGTCAGGGCGTGATGTTTTCGATCTCTTCGATACCGTCGCTGGTGAACTGGAAGTACTGGTAGGTGGCCTCGGAGAGGTCGCCGGCCTCGTCGAAGCCGATCGGACCGGAGACGCCCTGGTAGTTGATGGCGTCACCGTTCGCGGCCATCTCGATCCCTTCGACGAGGTTGCTCGGAGTCACTTCCGTCCCCTCGCCCTGTGCGACTGTGCGCATGTTCTCTGCGACGGCCGCCCCGTCGTTCTCGCCGGCGGCGGCGTTTGCCAGCACGAGCACCGCTGCGGCGTCGTAGGCCTGCCGGGTGAACGGCTGGCCCGCCGGGTCGGCGCCGTAGGCGTCCTGGTAGGCCTGGTTGAAGAAGTCCACGCCGGGGCCCTGGCCGAGCGGCGCGGTCCCGCGGACGTTGCTCATGTCCCGGCCGACGTTGCCCGGTAGCGAGGACGACTGCAGGCCGTCCGAGACCAGAATGTCCATGCTGCCGTCGTAGTTGTTGTAGAAGTCCCGGAAGATCTGCACGCCGCTTTCCGGGTAGCCGACGACGATCAGGACGCCGGGGTCGTCGCTCAGTGCCGAACTCAACTGCGAGGTGTACGAGGAGCGGCCTTTCGAGAAGGAGACCGACGCGGTCACGGTGCCGCCGTACTCGTTCTCGAACGAGTCGACGAAGCCGGCCGAGAGACCGTTCCCGTAGGCGTTGTTGAGATACAGCGTCGCCGCGCTGTCGTGACCCAGACGTTCCGAGGCGATCTGTGCCATCACCGCGCCCTGGAGCGCGTCCGTCGGCGGGGTGCGGAAGAACAGGTCGTTGTCCTCCAGCGTCGTGAAGTCCGGCGCCGTACTCGCCGGCGAGCACATCGTGACGCCG
>Ga0207797_1003546_pt1 | contig 10275 bp, 7 predicted proteins | sample PRCRCaboRojoPR_6_FD_187275 | JGI IMG/M metagenome (GOLD analysis project Ga0207797, IMG submission 187275) | Marine sediment microbial community from Cabo Rojo, Puerto Rico - PR CR 10% Liquid 1 (SPAdes) | ecosystem: Environmental > Aquatic > Marine > Coastal > Sediment | place: Cabo Rojo, Puerto... | reverse complement strand
CCTCTCAGCAGTCCCATGGTGGCCGGTGTCCGGAATGTTAGGTACGCGTTCCACCACGGCTCACTCCCGGAGATACGTTCCGAGGTACCCGCCGAGGGCCCCGAGTCCGATGGTCCAGGCCAGGACCACCGGGAACGTGGTGAAAACGATGACGAGCAGCTCGGGGCCGCCGGGGATCCCCCCGCCGATGCCGCCGAACACGACGGGGACGAAGAGGACCGCGAAGATCAGAAACGGAACGGACGCGATGGCGCTGGAGAGGGCCCCGACCGTCGCACCGCTCCGACGGGAGGCACGCTGGAGGTACCCGGCGACGGCCCCACCGAGAATCGGAGAGAGGCCGGTGAACGAGAGGACCACGGTCACGACCGCACCGATCAGGGCGTTGAGGAGGGTGTCGCCTTCTCCCATGCCTGGTTGTATGGACGACTCGGCGATAAGACTGTCCTCGCCGTCCTCTCAGGTCTCTCAGGGCCCTGGAGTTCCTGCCCCAGCGGCTGGAGCCCTCCCATCGCTCCTGGGCGGGCACGTCCACGCAGGGAGCCTGCAGGAGCCACCTCCGGGCTCGCAGGGGGAGCGGCGCCGCCCTCGTACCCCTCCCCCGGCAGTGGCCGGGCCGACCCCGCTCCTCACTACCCGCCGGCACAGCCACAGAGAGACTGGGCCCCTCCATCCGCCGGGCTCGAACGTGATCCATGGTCCACGCCCTCCCGGGTCCGGACTGGCAGGCCTTCGAGGAGACGGAGAACACCGGCCCGACTCACTCGACACGCAGGGGTTCGTCCACTGTTCGACGGTGGGTCAGATCGTCGCCGTCGCGGACGACAATCACGCCCCCGACGAGGAACCCAGCCTCCCGGTACTGGAGAACCCGGATCGACCCCCCACCATTATTCACGGCTCTCCAGTAGACACGATATGTCCACAGACGAGGACCTGACCCTGGGCGTCCTCAGCCTCCACAACAGCAAGGAGACGAAGGCCATCCTCAACGCCGCGGCCGCGCTTGGCTACGGCACCGAGTGGCTCCGCCGGGAGAACACGGTCGTCGAGGTCGAGGCCGGCCGGCCACGACTCCACCCCGAGGTCGACGTGGTCGCGAACCGACTCCTGCTCTCGAACGACGAACAGCCCGCAGAGGGGCTGGGCCTGGCCGACACCGTCTCGAAGCTCAAGCCCACGCTCAACGACCCCGACGCGGTGACGACGGCCATCCACAAGTACGCCACCGGGTGCGCGCTTGCGACCGCCGGGATCTCGGTCCCGGACGCGCTGTGGGCGCTGTCGGCGGACACGCTCAACGCCGAGCGGGGCCGCTTCGGGGACCGCGCGGTCTACAAGACCGCCATCGGGACCCACGGGGGCGGCGCCTGGCTCGTGGACCTCGAGGACCCCGTCAACCCCCAGGTCGGGTCCCGCCAGGCCTTCCTCCAGTCCTTCATCGAGCGTGACCCGGAGCGCCACGAGGACTACCGCGTCTACGTCGTCGGCGACGAGGTGGTCGGCGCGATGAACCGCGTCGCGCCGGAGGGCGAGTGGCGGACGAACGTCGCCCTCGGGGGCCACGTCGAGGACGCGACCGAGACGCTCTCGCCCGACATCGCAGAGACCGCAGTCGCGGCCGCCGACGTCGTTGGCCTGGACTACGCCGGCGTCGACGTGGTCGAGGGCGAGGAGGGCTACTTCGTTCTCGAGGTCAACCCCACCGCGGGGTTCAAGGGCCTCTACGAGGCCACCGGCCGGAGTCCGGCCCCCTACATCGCGAAACTGGCACTCGAGCGGGCGGGCGCCGACGTCGACGAGAGCGCGGTCGCCGAACTGGCCCGGACGCTCGATGACTCCCGGCCGGACTGCAAGCCAAGCACCGTCGAGAAGACACCCACCGGTGGCGTCGTCATCGGCTACGTCGAGGAGGTCGTCGTCAGCGGCACCCGCGGGAGCGAGACCGTCATGGCCAAGGCCGACACCGGGGCGACCCGGACGAGCATCGACAACGAACTCGCGGCACGGCTGGGGACCGGCCCGATCAAGGACATCGTGACGGTGCGCTCGGGCAGCGTCAAGGGCGGGAAGTCCCGGCCGGTCGTCGACCTCGTCGTGGGTGTCGGTGGCACCCAGCACACCGTCACCGCGAGCATCGAGGACCGCTCGCACATGGACTACCTCCTGCTTCTGGGACGGGACATCCTCGAGCACTACCACGTCGACGTGACCCGCCGCGCCGACGAGGCCGACGCGGGCGGCGAGGACGTCGAGGAGGAGGCCGAGGACGGCCCCGCGTAGCTCCCTGTCTAGACCAGGTCGTCCTCGACGGCCCGCCAGAGGTACAGGCTGGCGTAGCTCCGGTAGGGCCGCCAGGCCGCCGCCCGGTCGTCCATCTCCGCACGCGTGAGGTCCTCGTCGACCAGCGCCCACATCCCCTTGCGGATCCCCAGGTCCTCGACGGGGAAGACGTCCTCCCGACCCAGACAGAACATCAGAAACATCTTCGCCGTCCAGTCGCCGACGCCACGGACCGCCGTCAGTTCGTCGACGACCGCCGCGTCCGCCCGGCCGGCGAAGTAGTCGCGGCTCCAGCCACGGTCCCGCCAGGCCACCGCGACGGCCCGGGCGTACTCGACTTTGGCCTCCGAGAGGCCGGCCTCGCGCAGCGTCGCCGGGTCCGCCGCGAGCACGCCCGCCGGCGTCACCTCGACGGCCTCGAAGAGCCGCTCGCGGATGGCCGCCGCGGCCGCCATGGACACCTGCTGGCGGACCAGCGCGGTCACCAGGCGCTCGAAGGGGTCCTCGGCGGGCTGGAGGTCGACCGCGCCGATCTCGGCGACCACCGGCGACAGGGCCGGGTCGGTCCGGAGGCTCTCGACTGCGTCCTCGCTCATTGTACAGGCGCCGCCGCCCACCCACCTAAGGCTCACGGAGCGACGCGGGCGAGGAGCGGCAAAAGGCACAGGGGCCACGGGTCGCCGTGGCCCATCTCGGAAGGATATGGCCGAGTATGCCCAAGGTGAGTCCCCAGCGCCGGGAATTCGGCTATCGACCTGAGATCCCGGCAGGTGTTGCTACGCGGCGTGGACGGGAGGGGCTTGTCCCGAAGTAGCGGGGGCCTTTTAGGCGAGCGGGCGGAGCGTCGGGCCGGCCCAGACCCATGATTGATTGGGGTCGCGGACGCACCATCCGCCTATGTTCGAAGACGTTCTCGTGCCGACAGACGGAAGCGAGTGTGCGGAGGTGGCGGTCTCCCACGCGAGGGACCTGGCGACGCGGTACGGGGCGACCGTCCACGTGCTCTGTGTGGCCGACGCCCGGATCGTCGAGAACGCCCCACACAACGAGCAGATCATGGAGGAGCGGACCGAACTCGCCGAGCGAACCTGTGCGGGCATCGCCGACGACGGGGTTCCGGTCCAGCGGGCAGTGCGGAGCGCGGTCCCGCACACGGCGATCCTCAAGTACGTGGCCAGCCACGGGATCGACCTCGTCGTCATGGGAACCCACGGCCGGACGGGGGTCGAGCGGTACCTGCTCGGCAGCGTCACCGAGAAGGTCGTCCGCCTCTCTGACGTCCCCGTGTTGACGGTCAAAGCGGCCGACGGCGAGTCCGTCACCTACCCCTACGAAACCGTGCTGGTGCCCACCGATGGCAGTCCGGGGGCGTCCGCGGCGGTGGGTCCGGCCGTCGACGTCGCACGTACCTACGGCGCTCGCCTCCACGCCCTCTCGGTCGTCGATACGATGGCGCTGGGCCTGGACGTGCGCTCGGAGGTGATCCGCGACCGGCTCGAGGAGAGCGCCCGGAGCGCCCTGGCGGACGTCGAGGAGCGAGCAACAGCGGCATCCCTCGCCGGTGTCGAGACGGCCCTCGAGTACGGCAGCCCCTACAAAGGGATCCGCTCGTACGTCGAGGCCACCGACGTGGACCTCGTCGTGATGGGCACCCACGGCCGGAGCGGCATCGATCGGTACCTCCTCGGCAGCGTCGCCGAGAAGACGGTCCGGACGTCCCCGGTCCCCGTGATGACGGTTCGGGAGCCCACAGAGCAGGGCTGAGGGCGCCCCCGCCGGCTCGCCGCCGGGCACCGGTCCCGATCCCCGAGGGGGAGGACCCGCTGACAGGCGTGTTCGTGGGCGCGGGCACACCGGCGGTGACCGGTCGTCTCGCCCGGGGACCGGCCCGTCAGTGCCGGTCCCCGCCGGCGGACCCCCCGAGGGGAAGATGCCGCTTGACCGCCAGGACGACAGCGAGGTAGGCGGGAAGGGCCAGGAGGAAGACGGTCCCGAGGACGGCCCAGTCTGCGAGTCCGAGGGCCACGGTCCCGAAGTAGTCGCTGAGCGGGGTGTACAGGACGGCGAGTTGCAACACGGCCGACCCGCCGACGGCCGTCGCGAGCCACGGGTTCGAGACCGTCGGGGTCTCGCGGAGCCAGCGGATGACGTACAGCTTCTCGAACTCGAGGAAGACAAAGCCCGTGAACACCATCGTCATCGCGTACGGCGTCACCGCCCCCGCCCCGCCGAGCACGTAGCCCGTCAGACCCAGCATGAGCAGCGTCGACACCAGCCCGGCGCCGCCGATGAGCCCGAGCATCGGCGCCTCGACGATGCCCGAGTCCGGCTCGCGGGGCGGTCGGTCCATCACGTCGCCGCTCTGGGGGTCCGCGCCGAGGGCGAGCGCCGGCAGGCCGTCCGTGAGCAGGTTGATCCACAGCAACTGGACCGCGGGCAGGACGAGGTACCCCCACAGCGACGCGAGGAAGACGATGGCGACCTCGGCGACGTTCGCGCTGAGCAGGAAGGCGACGAACTTCCAGAGGTTGTCGAAGATCGCCCGCCCCCGTTCGACCGCCCGCTCGATGGTGGCGTAGTTGTCATCGAGCAGGATCACGTCGCTTGCCTGTTTCGCCACGTCGGTGCCACGGACGCCCATCGCCACGCCGACGTCGGCGCTTTTCAGCGCGGGCGCGTCGTTGACGCCGTCACCCGTCATCGCGACCACGTGCCCGTTGTCCTGGAGCGCCCGCAGGATGCGCACCTTGTGCTCGGGGGTGGTCCGCGCGAAGACGGTGGCCTCCTCGACCCGGCCGGCAAGTTCCTCCTCGTCGAGGTCATCCAGCTCCCGCCCCTCGACCACCTCCTGTCCCAGTCCGAGTGCCCCCGCGATCGCGGCGGCCGTCCGGACGTTGTCGCCGGTTATCATCTTCACGCCGATGCCGGCGCGGTCGGTCGCCGCGAGCGCGTCGGCGACCTCCGCCCGCGGCGGATCGATCATCCCGACGAGCCCGACGAACACCAGGTCGGTGCCGAGATCCGAGGGATCCTCCGTGTAGGCCACCGCGAGCACGCGAAGCGCCTCGTCGGCGAAGGCCTGGATCTGGGTCTCGATGCGCTCGGCCGCCTCCGGCGTGAGGGCGGTCGGCCCCTCCTCGGCGAGCACTCGGGTTGACTTCGAGAGGACGACCTCCGGGGCCCCCTTCACGTAGCCGACGTCGCCGTGGACGGTGCCCATCCACTTCTCCTCCGAGGAGAAGGGGACCTCGTCGGTCCGGGGGGCCTCCGCCCGGAGCGTCGCCACGTCGACGCCGTGGGCCTCGGCGGCCTCGACCAGCGCCTGCTCGGTCGGATCGCCCGACTCGGCGGTGGCGTCGTTGCACAGCGCCCCGGCCCGCAACAGGAGGTCGACGCGGTCGTCGGGCGGTGGCCCGCCGGCGCCCGCGAGGTCGACGACGGCGTCGTTCACCCACACCGTGCTGACGGTCATCTGCCCCTCGGTGAGGGTCCCGGTCTTGTCGGTACAGATGACGTCAACCGAGCCCAGCGCCTCCACGGCCGGGAGGCGGCGGACCAGCGCGTTCTCCTCGGCCATCGTCCGGACCCCGAGTGCGAGGGTCAGGGTCACGACGGCAGGGAGGCCCTCGGGGATGGCGGCGACGGCCAGGGACACAGCCGTCAGGCCGGCCTCGACGAGTGGCGTGTCCCGAACCAGCAACAGCGGGACCACCAGCGCGGCCAGCGCGAAGACGCCCAGCCCGAGGCGTCGGCCGAGTTGGTCCAGTTCCTCCTGGAGCGGCGTCCGGGTCTCCTCCGTGGCGGCCAGCTCCCGGGCGATGCCGCCGACTTCCGTCTCCATCCCCGTCGCGGTGACGGCGGCGACCCCCCGACCCCGGGTGACGTTCGTGCTGTTGTAGACCATGCACTCCCGCTCGGCGAGGGGTGTCTCGGGGGCTACCGGGTCGGGGGACTTCGACACCGGTGCACTCTCGCCGGTGAGTGCCGCCTCGTCGACCTCGAGGTCGGTGTCCTCGAGCAGCCGTGCGTCCGCCGGAACGACGTCACCGCTCTCGAGTTCGATCACGTCCCCCGGCACGAGCTGGGTCGCGTCGACCTCGACCGCCCGTCCGTCCCGCCTGACCGTCGCCGTCGGGGCCGTCATCTCCCGCAGCGCCTCCAGACTCTGCTCGGCGCGGTAGTCCTGGAGGAACCCGAAGACGCCGTTCACGAGGACGATGACGACGATGAGGACGGCGTCGACCGCGTGGCCGGCCCAGGCCGACAGCCCGGCCGCCGCCAGAAGGACCCAGATGAGGACGCTGTTCAACTGGGCGACGAAAATCCCCAGCGGAGTCCGCTGGCTCGCCCGTTCGACCTCGTTGGGGCCGTGCTCGGCCAGCCGGCGCTTGGCCTCGGACGGACTCAGTCCCCCGGTGGCGGTCCCGAGGGCCGAAACCACCGCCGCGGCCGGCCGACTGTGGGGCCGTGGGTCCGTCCGCCCCCGGTCACTCGCCGCCGCGTCGGTGTCGCGTGAAGCCATGGTGGCAGCGCACCCTCACCCGGGTCGCTTGACGACCAGGACCGGCACGTCGACGGTCCGGAGGACGGTCGAGGCGACGCTCCCGAGCAACTGTCGCCCGAGGTTCGACCGGCCGTGCGAGCCCATGACGACGAGGTCGATCCCCTCGGCCGCGACGTACTCGCGGATGCCGGCAGCTGCCCCCTCGAAGGAGGAGGTCCGTTCGACGGCGGTCCGCACGTCGAGGTCCCCCTCTGCCTCCTCGAGTTGGCGGCCCATCGCGTCGACGGCCTCCTGCCCCCGCGCCTCGAGCCGCTCGACGAACTCCGCCTCGAGGCCGCCGGCGTCGAACAGCCCGCCCGCGGACTGCAGGTCCACGACGTTCACCACGTGAACCTCCGAGTCGAACCGGCGCGCGATCGCGGTCCCGTGGGGGATCGCCACCTCGGCGTTGTCGCTCCCGTCCGTCGTGAGGAGGACCCGCGCGTAGTCGCCGGCCTCGCCCCCGCCGGAGACGACGAGCACGGGGACGTCGCTTCGATGGAGGACCTGCTCGGTCACGCCGCCCAGCAGCCGGCGACCGATCCCGGTCAGGCCCTGTCTGCCGACGACGATCAGGTCCGCGCCGCGGGCGTCGGCGTACGCGCCGATCTCGACGGCCGGCGTGCCCTCGACCAGTTCCGTGGTGACGGCGATGCCGAGGTCCGAGGCGAGGGTCTCGATCTCCGCCAGGGCCGCCTCGCCGCGGTCCCGCACCCGGGATCTCTCGGACCCCGACTCCGTGAGCCGGAGGGCCTTCTGTTCGACGACGGAGACGACGTCGACGGACGCGTCGAAGGCCGCGGCGAGGCCGAGACCGCGCCTGGCGGCCCGTCTGGCCTCCTCGCTCCCGTCCACGGCGATGAGCAGCCGCTCGTACATCCTCTGTGGAGTGTCGAGCGCCTGGCCCTTTATGGTTTCCAGCGGTCGGTCCGACCGGGCTACATCATGCTCTTGCCGAGCAGCTCCCGGGCGATGATGTTCTTCTGGATCTCGGTGGTGCCCTCGTAGATCTGTGTGATCTTCGCGTCCCGGTAGAGGCGCTCGACGTCGAAGTCGTTGACGTAGCCGGCGCCGCCGTGGATCTGGACGGCCTCGTCGGCCACCTCGGTCGCGACGCGGGAGGCGTACTCCTTGGCCATCGAGGCCAGCGCCGTCAGCTGCTCGTCGGCGTTTTCGACGCTCCAGGCGGACTTGTAGGTCAGCATCCGGGCGGCCTCGGTCTTCGTGTACATGTCAGCGAGCTTGTGCTGGATGGCCTGGAACTCCGAGATGTGCTTGCCGAACTGCTCGCGCTCCTGGGCGTACTCGAGTGCGCGTTCGGTGGCGCCCTTGGCGATGCCGACGCCCTGGGCGGCGACGGCGGTCCTGGTCTCGTCGAAGAACTGCATGAGCTGCAGGAAGCCGGCGCCGCGGTTGCCCACGAGGTTCTCCTCGGGTACCCGCACGTCGTCGAAGAGCAGTTCCGCGGTGTCCGAGGCGCGGATCCCGAGCTTGCCTGTGATCTTCTCGGCCTCGAAGCCGTCGCGGTCGGACTCGACGATGATCTGGGAGAACCCGTTGTACCGGCCCTGGGCCTCGGGGTCCGACTGGACGAGGACGACGAAGTAGTCGCCGACCGAGCCGTTGGTGATCCACATCTTGTTGCCGTTGATGACCCACTCGTCGCCGTCCTTCTCGGCCCGTGTCGAGACCGAGGAGACGTCGGACCCGACGTCGGGTTCGCTGATGGCCGCTCCCATCACGGCGTCGCCATGGGCGACCGGCGTGAGGTACTCCTCCTTTTGCTCCTCGGTGCCGAAGCCGACGATGGCGTCGGCCCCGAAGGATGCCGCGGCGATGTTGAGCGCGATGCCCGGGTCGACCGCGAACAGTTCCTCGATGACGATGGCCGCCTCCAGTGGGGAGTAGCCGACGCCCCCGTACTCGACCGGGATGCTCATCCCCGTCAGCCCCATCTCCGCGGCCTCCTCGACGATCTCCGGGGAGTACGTCTCCTCGACGTCGTGCTCTTTGGCGATCGGCGCCATCTCGTTCTCGGCGAACCGGCGGACCTCCTCGCGGATCTGCTCTTGCTCGGCAGTGAGGCCAAAATCCATGTGTTATCGATGGGCAAGCGGGCACATAACAGTTCGTAATCCCGAAGAAACTCGCCACTCGTTTCTTGATTGTCCCGAAAATCGGGGACTACCGCGCGCCAGTCCGACCGTGAACTCGATGCTAGTTGTTCGGAGAGAAAGAAACGTTGAAGCCTCGGCCGGGAGAGGTCGGAGGTGGACGAACAATGGATCTTTCAGATATCGACACGATCACGGTCCTCGGTGCGGGGACCATGGGCCACGGTATTGCGGAGGTTGCCGCACTCGCGGGGTACGAGGTTCGACTCCGGGACATCGAGGAGGACATCGTCGAGGAGGGCTATGACGACATCGAGTGGAGCCTGGGGAAACTCGCCGAGAACGAGCGGATCACCGAAGAGCAGGCCGAGGAGGCCCTCGCCAACGTCTCGGCGTACGTCGACCTCGAGGAGGCCGTCGACGACGCCGACGTCGTCATCGAGGCCATCATCGAGGAGATGGACATCAAACAGCAGGTCTACGACGAACTCGACGAGGTCGCGCCCGACCGGACCATCTTCGCCTCGAACACCTCGAGTCTCTCCATCACCGAGCTCTCTGAGGTCACCGACCGGGCCGAGCAGTTCTGTGGCATGCACTTCTTCAATCCGCCCGTGCGGATGGACCTCGTCGAGGTGATCAGCGGGGCCCACACGAGCGAGGCGACCCTCGACGTCATCGAGGACCTGGTCGAGGACCTCGGCAAGACGCCGGTTCGGGTCCGCAAGGACGTCCCCGGCTTCATCGTCAACCGGATCCTCGTCCCGCTGATGAACGAGGCCTCCTGGATGGTCGAGGGCGAGGTCGCGACGGTGGAGGAGATCGACGCGACCGTCTCCTTCGACATGGGCCTCCCGATGGGCCCCTTCGAGTTGGGCGATCTGACCGGGAACGACGTCATCCTCCACGTCCTCGAGTACATGCACGAGGTCGCGGGTGAGGCCTACGAGCCCGCCCCCTTCTTCGTCGAGACCGTCGAGGCCGGGAAGTACGGCCAGAAGACCGGCGAGGGCTTCTACCAGTACGAGGACGGCCCCGGCGCCGAGTACCCGCCCGACGCGGGCCGCGAGGACATCGCCCGGCGCCTCACGGCGTTGCTCGCAAACGAGGTCGGCAAGCTGCTCGCGATGGACGTCGCGCCGGTCGAGGACATCGACCACGCGGTGAAACTCGGCGGCCGCTGGCCCGACGGCCCGGCGAAACTCGCCGACGGGACCGGCCTGGACACCCTCGTCGAGACCCTGGAGGGGCTCCACGACGAGACCGGCGAGGAGCGCTACGCCGTCTCCGATGGCCTCCGGGAGGCCGCCGCGGCGGGTGGCTTCTATGGCGGGG
>Ga0207797_1003545_pt1 | contig 10275 bp, 6 predicted proteins | sample PRCRCaboRojoPR_6_FD_187275 | JGI IMG/M metagenome (GOLD analysis project Ga0207797, IMG submission 187275) | Marine sediment microbial community from Cabo Rojo, Puerto Rico - PR CR 10% Liquid 1 (SPAdes) | ecosystem: Environmental > Aquatic > Marine > Coastal > Sediment | place: Cabo Rojo, Puerto... | reverse complement strand
CGACGGTAGTTACCGTATAGGCGGTTCCAGTCTGTCGGCGGAAGAAATGGTCGACCTCTACGCCGAATGGGTTGAAGGTTTTCCGATTATCTCGATCGAAGACGGTCTCGATCAGCAGGATTGGGATGGCTGGAAATTAATGACGGAACGCCTCGGGGATAAAATCCAGATCGTCGGTGACGACCTTTTCGTCACGAACGTCAAGCGGCTGAAGAAGGGAATAGATAGAGGCGTGGCCAATTCGATCTTGATAAAAGTCAATCAGATAGGGACCCTTACGGAAACAATCCAGGCGGTCAGAACGGCGCTCCGTTCCGGCTATTCCGCAGTTATCTCACATAGATCAGGGGAGACCGAGGATACCTTTATTGCGGATCTGGCCACGGGCCTGCCGACAACGCAGCTGAAGTCCGGTTCCCTCTCACGCAGCGAGCGGTTGAGCAAGTACAACCAGCTGCTGAGAATCGAGGAGGAATACGAATTGCCGCTGGCTGATTGGCCCTGGTAAATTAGCCCCGGAAAAATTAAAGACCTCGGCTCAGTTAGGTTTTTTATGGGGGAAATTCCGACGGGGGATCAATGATTGGTGGTATCATGTCGGGACGGAAACTTCCCGTTTTGTTAATTCTCCTGTTGCTCCTTGCGAGCTTTCTCGGCTGGATCTACTGGAACAGGTTTGAGAGGATATTTGAGCTCAGGGGAGAAATTGCCGAGCTGAAAGAGAAACGGGAAGACCTGATCGAAGAGATATCATCTCTCGAAAGTAAACGAAACCGACGGAATGACATCGATTATATTGAAAAACTGGCTCAGGAGGAACTGGGCCTTGTTTATCCTTCCGATGAAAAAGCGGAAGGGGAGGAAGAGTAATTACGGGGGAAGATCATGGATTTTGTTCACCTGCATGCTCACTCGGAGTACAGCCTGCTCGACTCCACAAATACGCTGAAGGGGCTAGTAGAAAAGACAAAAGAGCTGGGAATGTCTGCGATCGCCCTGACGGACCACGGAAACGTCAGGGGAGCCGTAGAGTTTTACCGGGAGGCGGAAAAAGCGGGAATCAAGCCGATTATCGGCTCCGAGTTATACGTCGCTCCCGGGAGCAGACACGAGAAACGAGGCCACAACCAGGGCCAGGAAAAATACTTCCACCTGGTCGTTCTGGCAAAGAACAACCAGGGATATCAAAACCTGGTAAAATTATCCAGCCGTGCCTTTACTGAAGGATTCTACTACAAACCGCGGGTCGATACGGAACTTCTGGAGGAGTATTCTCAGGGCTTAATTGCTCTCAGTGCCTGTAAGAGCGGTGAGATACCGAAGAAACTGCTCCAGGACGATTTCGAGGGTGCCGTCGCGGCCGGGCGAAAGTACTCCGAAATATTCGGCAGCGAGGACTTCTTCATCGAGCTTCAGGATCAGGGCGTAGAGGGTCAGGAAGAGCTAAATGACCGGCTGCTGGAAGTAGCGGAGGAGCTCGAGCTGGATGTGGTGGCCACCAATGACGTGCACTACCTAAATCCGGAGGATCGTCTGGCTCACGAAGTACTGCTAAATATAAAGGCAAACAAGAAGATAAACGACGAGGATCGGATGCGCTACGAGGGGGAAGAATACTATCTGAAGTCTCCGGAAGAAATGCAGGAAAGGTTTTCTCACGTGCCGGAAGCTCTGGAAAATACCGTCAGTATCGCAGAACGCTGTGAGGTGGACCTCGACTTTGGCGATAATTACCTGCTGCCGCCTTTTGAGGTTCCCGAGGAATACGGGTCCTCAATCGATTACCTGAGAGACCTGGTCGAGCAGGGCGCACGGGAACGCTGGGGCGGGATTACTGAGGAGATAGAGGATAGGATAGATCACGAACTCGGGATCATAGAGGAAATGGGTTACCCGACCTACTTCCTTATCGTCCGGGACTTCATAGAATTCGCCCGGGAAAACGACATCCCGGTTGGGCCGGGCAGAGGTTCGGCAGCTTCCAGCGTGGTCGCTTATACGCTGGGGATTACTGACGTCGATCCCCTGGAACACGATCTACTGTTTGAGCGTTTTCTCAATCCGGGTCGGGTCAGTATGCCGGACATAGATATAGATTTTTGCATGGACGGCCGGGACGAAGTAATAGAGTACGTCGTCGACAAGTACGGCGAGGACCAGGTTGCTCAGATAGCCACGTTCGATACCATGGCGGCGAGGAGCTCGATTCGTGACGTGGCGCGGGTCCTCGATATTCCCTATGACGACGCGGACGAAATAGCCAAGGCGATCCCGACGGGCAGTTCACTTGAGGAAGCTCTGGCGAGCGTATCGGAGCTCAGGCAGAAATCCCAGGCCAATGAGACCTATCGCAGGCTCTTCGATGTGGCAGAGAAGCTAGAGGGCTTGATGCGCAATGCCTCTACCCATGCTGCCGGAGTGGTTATTGCCCCCGAGGAACTGACGAATTTCACGCCCCTGCAGCGTTTGAGCGACGGGGAGATCGTCACCCAGTACGATATGGACGTGCTCGAGGATATCGGGCTGCTCAAGATGGATTTTCTCGGTTTGCGGAACCTGACGATAATAGAGAATACCTTCGATCTGATCGAGGAGATAGAGGGCCGGGAGCTTTCCCTGGATGACATCCCGGACGGGGACGAGGCGACGTTCGAGCTGCTTCGCGAGGGCAGGACCATCGGGGTATTTCAGCTTGAGAGCGAAGGCATGCAGGGATTGATGAACCGCCTTGAACCGGAGGAGTTCGAGGATATCGTCGCCGCAAATGCACTCTATCGGCCGGGTCCGCTGGAAAGTGGCATGACGGAGGACTACATAGAGCGGAAGCACGGGCGTCAGGAAGTTTCCTACCCCCATCCGGAGCTTGAGGGTGTGCTGGATGGAACTTACGGTTTGCCTATCTACCAGGAACAGATAATGCAGATGGCCCAGGAGCTGGCGGGCTTCTCCCTCCCCGAAGCAGACACTCTTCGGGTCGCAATGGGCAAGAAAAAGAAAAAGGTTATGGACCAGCTGAAGGAGAAATTCATCCAGGGCTGCGTCGAAAACGATATCGAGGAAGAGAAGGCAAAAGATCTGTTCGCGGATATCGACAAGTTTTCTCGCTACGGCTTTAATAAATCGCACTCAACGGCCTATGCCCGAATTTCCTACTGGACGGCCTGGTTAAAGGCGAATCATACTGCAGCTTACATGGCCAGCTTGCTCACGTCGGTCGGCGGAAACGAAGACAAGGTGGAGAAGTACATAAAGGATTGCGAGGAAATGGGAATAAAAGTAATGCCACCCTCGGTCAACGAGAGCTACATGGGATTTGCCCCGACCGAAGACGGAAACATCCGGTTTGGTCTGGAGGCAATCAAGTACGTCGGGACGAAGCCGGCGGAGGGGATCGTCGAAGAGAGGCAGGACGGTTACTCCTCTTTTCTCGGTCTCTGTCAGCGGGTCGGGGGCGATTTAAACCGGGAAGCGCTGGAAAGCCTGATCAAAGTAGGAGCGATGGACGAGTTCGGTACCAGAAAGTACCTCCTGACCCAGATGGACAAAGGGCTGGAAGTGAGCGGAATTTCCGCCGATCAGCAGAAGAGCGGCCAGAAATCCTTCTTCGATCAGGGGATTAGTTTCGAGAAGGACGGGACCCCCAGAGAAGAGATGGAAAGTTTTTCTCGCGGGGAGCGGCTGCGGATGGAGAAAGAATTCCTGGGAGTGTATATTTCCGGTGACCCGCTCGAGGAACACAGGTTTGAGCTCGATTCCTTTTCCAGCTGTAAGCTGAGCGAGATGGAGGATTCAGAATTGGAGGGGTCGACATGGATTGCGGGAAGGATAAGTGAGATGAATCAGATAAGTACGAAGAACGGTGACCCGATGGCTTTTATCACCATCTCCGACGGCTACGGGGAACAGGAGCTGGTTGCCTTCCCGTCCGTTTTTGAAGAATCGGGCTCCCTTCTGGTAGCTGATAATATACTCCTGGTCAGGGCAAAGGTGGGGGAACGGAACGGTGATCGCCAGCTGATAGCGCAGAAGGTAATCCCGATTGAAGACGCGTGGTCGGAAGTGGAAACCGAACTGGAGATAGACCTGAACGCAAATCTAATTACGGACGAAACGCTTGACCGAATTAAGTCGTTGCCTGACGAAGGGGATACTCCGACCTACTTCAGACTTACCGACGATCAAGCTGAAAGGTACGTGGTCGTCAAGTCGGGGCCCGGCTTTCGTGTGCGGGCCGACAGGGATTTACTGAAGAAACTCGATGATCTGGAAGAAATATCAAGGGTGCAGCTAAACCCGACGGATTAGGATAGATTTGATGAAGTGGAAGAACCTGAAGAAATGGTTATATCCCGGAATGAAGATCAAGCGGTGGGGGGTGCTGGGAATATTTTCGGCCCTCCTGGTGGGTTTTTCGCTTATTCTTTTGATCGGTAGCGAGGGAATTGGCAGGTTGTACGACTTTCTCTCGGTGGACACCCGCTATTATTATCTGACCGCCGGCCTGGCTTTTGCGGCGGGGCTACTCGGGCTTATCTGGAGCGTCAGCAGGCTGGCGATATCTCTTACCGGGCCGATGGACCTCTTCGACGAGTCCCCCTCGAGTCTGCTCTGGAAGAGCAGGTTGCTGGAAAAGGGACCAAAGGTGGTGGCACTTGGAGGCGGTACCGGCCTGTCAGTCCTGTTGCGCGGGATAAAACAGTATACCACAAACATAACCGCCATAGTTACGGTCATGGACGACGGGGGGAGTTCGGGTAGGCTACGACGGGAGATGGACATGTTGCCCCCGGGCGATATTCGGAACTGTCTGATTGCCCTGGCAGACGACGAGAGTCAGATGAGTAAAATCTTCCAGCACAGGTTCGATCGGGGATCGGAACTGGGTGGCCACTCTCTCGGAAACCTCATAATTGCGGGGGAAGAGCAGATGCAGGGGGGATTTGACCGGGCAATTGAGGAAACGAGCAAGCTATTGAATATCCGGGGCCGGGTGATACCTTCGACGTTAAAAAATACGAACCTGGTTGCCAGACTGGAAGGGGGAGAAGTGTTAAAGGGCGAAAGTACCCTTTCCGATCACCCGAAGAGAATAGAGAAGATAGGGCTTGAAGAATCGGCACCACCTTATGAGCCGGCGATAAAAGAGATCAACTCCGCGGACGTGATAATACTGGGGCCGGGGAGCCTGTATACTTCGCTCATTCCCAATTTGCTGGTAGGTGAAATTGCCGAAGCCATCCGGAGTGCGAGGGCGAAAAAGTTTTACGTGACCAATATTATGACTGAACCGGGAGAGACCGACGGTTTTTCCGCGTCCGACCACCTGGAAGCATTAAGCGATTATCTGGAGCCGGCGATTCTGGATTACGTCGTCGTAAACGTCGGGCGAGCGGACGAGAGTTTGCTGGAACGCTATGCCAGTGAAGGCGCGGAACTTGTCGAGGCGGACCTGGAACAGGATAATAAATACGGCGTCGGACTTTTGCTGGACGATCTGGTCGATACGGTCGAGCTGGAAGGTAAGAAAACGGTAAAGCACGACCACGATAGGCTTGGCAGACTCATCTTATCTACTCTGGAGTGAACTTGTCCGGAGTTTGAGCGGAAAGGTTGGACGTCACCGGTATATCCATCAGCACGGAAATTGAACGTTCTTCAGGTACGAAATTCCCAATTGGCTTGTCAAAGGAGAGGGGATTTTAATACCGCTCAGGTTTACGGGAGTTGCGCGATCAGGGTTGATAAGGTGAAAACTGGAAGATAACCCTTTTTATACCATCAGAGGTAGTTATGAGCAAAAAGAGAAAAAAGTACGTCGCGGATACCAGCGTTATCGTTGACGGTAGAGTGACTGATTTACTGGCCGAAGAAGAGATAGACAGGGCAATTATTATAGTCCCCGAGGCGGTAGTAGCGGAACTGGAAGCTCAGGCGTCCAAGGGAAAGGAAACGGGTTATAAAGGCTTGAACGAACTGCAGAGGCTGCGAAAACGGTGCGACGAGGATCAGGTGGGGCTGAAGTTCAAAGGACGGAGGCCGGAGAGGTCAGAGGTCGATCTCGAGGAATCCGGCGAGATCGATGCCATGATAAGGGATTTGGCCGAGAAAGAAGGGGCAACTTTAGTTACGAACGACCGTATCCAGGCGAAAGTTGCAGAAAGCAAGGGGCTGTCGGTAATTCTCGACAAACCGCGCGAGGAGACCGGAGAATTGAGCCTGAATAGGCTCGGACTGCTTCAGTACTTTGACGATCAGACCATGTCCGTCCACCTCCGGTCGGGCACCCTGCCCAAAGCAAAGAAAGGTACCCCCGGAAGCATGAAGCTTGAGCCGATAAGCAGCGAGGAAGTCGGGGCGGAAACGCTCGAGCGGTTCGCCGAGGAGATCGTCGAAGTCGCGGATACCCATCCGGCGGGTTTCATTGAAATGGATTCCGGGGGTGCTTCGGTCGTTCAACTGGACGATATCAGGATAGCCATTGCCAAACCCCCGTTTTCGGATGCCGTCGAAATTACCGCGACCAGGCCGGTAACAAAGACGGAAGTGGACGATTATTCTTACTCCGAGCTCCTGCGAGAGAGGCTGAACGAATCCCATCGGGGGGTGGTCGTTTCCGGGGCACCCGGGATGGGCAAGTCGACGCTCGTCCAGGCCTTATCGGAGTTCCTCCGGACCTCCGGCTGGATAGTTAAGACCATGGAAAAGCCGCGGGATCTCGACGTGTCGCCGGAGATAAGTCAGTACAGGGATCTGGACGGAGAGATGGCCAATACGGCGGAAGTTTTGCTGCTGACCCGACCCGATTACACTATCTTTGACGAAATGCGCCAGACTTCCGACTTCGAGGTGTTTGCCGATCTGCGCATGTCCGGGGTGGGACTTGTCGGGGTCGTCCACGCCACCAAGGCAATTGACTCCATTCAGCGGCTAATCGGCCGGGTCGAACTCGGCATGATTCCTCAGATAGTTGATACCGTGGTGCACGTCGACGGAGGGGACATTAGCCAGGTCTTCGACGTGGAGTTAACCGTGAAGACCCCGTCGGGCATGGAGCAGGGCGACCTGGCCCGGCCCGTGATAGAAGTCAGGGACTTTGATAGCGGAAACCTGGCCTACGAGATGTATACCTTCGGCGAACAGGTTGTCGTCATGGCGGTAGAGGGGTCGCAGGAAAAGCCGATCTGGAAGCTGGCCCGGAGAGAACTCAACTATTTCCTCGGGAACAAGTTCAACTTTGACTTCGACCTGGAAATTAAGTCCGAGAACCGGATAGCAATTTACGTTGCCGATAAGCACGTTCCGGCCGTTCTCGGTCGGGGCGGCGAGAAGATAGATAGACTGGAAGAGGAGCTGGGGCTGAGCGTGGACGTCCGCAGTTTTCAGGAGAGGGCTTCGGATCCAGATGCTTTTAAGATCAAGAAGACCGACGATTACCTGATACTGAACTTCACTCCGTCTCTAAGGGAACGGGAAATAGATATAGACGTGAATGGGAAGACAGTTTTTTCGGGTGCCGTCTCGAAACAGGGGCGAATAAAGCTGGATCGAGGTGCTCCCCAGGCGGAAAAGATAGAGAAAGCCCAGAAACAGGGGGCAACTATAACCGTCAATCCGACTTAACCCGGCCCGCCAGCCGGTTAACTCAAATACCGGACTTAACTGGGTCCGCGGCACGGGCTAACTACTCCGCTTCTCCCGATTATAGTCGCTGGCGGAAAAGAAAAAGTGGGGCGCGGTTCTTACCCCTTCACTACTATTAGCGGCTTCAATTTGGCCACTGCCGGGGTTAATCCGCTCTGGTGGACCGAAGAGACCACGCGCTCCACGTCCTTGTAAGCCCCCGGAGCTTCCTCGGCCAGTCCGGGATAGGAGTGGGCTTTTATGGTGATTCCTTCTTTTTTCAACCTTTTCTCCACGTCCTCACCCCAGAACTTCGACTTGGCCTTTTTGCGGGACATCGATCTTCCCGCTCCGTGTATTCCGCTGCCAAATGTTTCCTCCTGGGACTTTCGGGAGCCGCGGAGAACGAAAGAGGCCGTTCCCATCGTCCCTCCGACCAGTACAGGGCCGCCGACGTTTCTGTAGACTGAAGGTAGCTCTTCCCTTCCCGGCCCAAATGCTCTTGTAGAACCCTTTCGGTGAACCAGTAGTTCTCGTTCGTTTCCTTCCACCTCGTGGCGTTCAAATTTTGCCGTATTGTGGCCTACTTCGTAGACCGTTCTCACTTCTTTTTGGGGGAGGTCAATTGCGTCTTTTAGCGCCTGGCGGGCAAGTCCCGAAAGAGCCTGCCTGTTCGCAAAAGCACAGTTAATCCCGCACCTCATCGCACTGAGGTAAGTTTGGCCCTCGGGGCTGTCTATCGGGGCGGATACTAGTTCCTTCTCCATTATCGGCAGATCGTACTTTTCGCTGGCATCTTCCAGTTTTTCCAGATAGTCCTGACCTATCTGGTGACCCAGAGCTCTCGACCCGGTGTGAATAGAAATCACCACCTGGCCTTCCGAGAGCCCGTAGGCTCGGGCTGCCTCCGAATCGTAAATTTCGTCCACCTTTTGTACTTCCAGGTAGTGGTTGCCGGAACCGAGAGTTCCAATTTGTTTGAACTGTCGCTGTTTGGCACGGCGGCTGACGTCTTCGGGGTCCGCCCCGGCGATCCTTCCGTGTTCCTCGATGTACTCCAGATCGTCCTCGATCCCGTAACCTCTATTCAAGGAGAATTCTGCCCCTTCCTTTAACACGTGATTGATTCCGTCAATGGAAAGGTCGATTTTTCCCTCGGAACCCAGTCCGGCCGGAATCGTTTCGTAAAGGGTGCTGGCAACTTTTTCCTTCCTCCTGTCCAGTTCCTCGGAACTGAGCGGAGTGCGAAGAAGGCGAACGCCACAGTTGATATCGAAGCCGACCCCTCCCGCTACGGCCAGCCCGTCTTCTTTTCCGAAGGCCGCAACTCCTCCGATGGGAAAACCGTAACCGGGATGTATATCCGCCAGGCCGATCGAAGCTTTAACTATTCCGGGTAAAGATGCCACGTTTATTACCTGGTCCAGTGCGTTCCAGTCGGCACCGCTTTTGGCTTCATCCACGAGCTCTCGTGCGGTGTCCTCGTCGACGTAAAGCCGCCCCGGAACCCGCATATCTCCAGTTTCCGGGATTTCCCACCGGAAATCGTCTATTTTTCGCAGTTCGTAGGTTCTTTCATTCATTTTTACTCCCCCCTTAGTTCTGCAGCTAGTTATCTTTTCCGCGCCGGTTGACTCCACCGATTGGAAGAACAAATAAGCGGAATGCACCTTTCAGATTATTCCAAAAGATATGTGATCCCTGGCCGACTCGACAAGAAAAGTTCTAAACATCCACGACGAATTTGCAGCGCCAGCCCTCTTCTTCCCGCTCGATTTCGAGTCCCTGGTAGGTTACTGCCTTGACTTCGGTTCCCAGTTCGTGCACCTGTGGATTTATCCGCTCACCCCTGGCTTTGGCCTTCAGGGAGAGGCCGGAGTCGCTTTCTTCTATTTCAAGGTCCGGAAACCGCACGTATATCTGACCCTGCAGGTTGCTTCGAGAGACCAGTTCGCTCAACCACCTGTAAAGCAGATCGTCCAGGTCGTCTCCCTGGAGAGAAATATTGACGGATTGTCTTCCGCCGACCGAATCCAGGTCGGCCATGACGCTAAAGATTGCCCGGCCCGCCTCGGCGAACAGACCTTCAAGAGAGTTGCTTTCCACTTCCAGACCTATATCGGCTCCGTGATCCAGATATCTGTAACTCAAGCCTTATCACCCAGGTCCAGCCGGAAAAGAGGGTCGTATACCGGCCCTGATGATTTCAGCCGACTCTCCATAAGGGTTAGCTGCTCTATTTTTACGTCCCAGTGCGAACTGAAATCCCGGTTCTTCAGGTAGGAGCCAAGCTGTTCGACCTTCCTCGAGTCGTCGTCCTTGGTTCGGCCCAGCGTAACGTGGGGCACGTATTCCCTGTCCTCGGGTTCGAATCCCAGATCAGCCATTCTACCCTCAAGGTCGTCCTGGAGGTCGAATACTTCGGAAGGAGGGGAGCTTGAACCGTACCAAATTACTTTGGGGAAACCGGGGTTGGGAAAGCCGCTTAATTTATCTAGCGTCATTTCAAAGGGCTTACCCCCGGTCGCCGCTTCCGCTGCCTTTTCTTTGATTTCCGGGATCCGGCCCCTCTCCACGTCGCCAAGAAATTTCAGCGTAATATGTAAGTTCTCTTGAGCGACCCACTTGACGTAAGCGGGTTCCTCCAGGGAATCT
>Ga0207797_1003544_pt1 | contig 10280 bp, 6 predicted proteins | sample PRCRCaboRojoPR_6_FD_187275 | JGI IMG/M metagenome (GOLD analysis project Ga0207797, IMG submission 187275) | Marine sediment microbial community from Cabo Rojo, Puerto Rico - PR CR 10% Liquid 1 (SPAdes) | ecosystem: Environmental > Aquatic > Marine > Coastal > Sediment | place: Cabo Rojo, Puerto... | reverse complement strand
GTGGAGATGGCGTCCAGTCCGTACCGGTCGCAGAGTTCGTTGGACTTCATCACGTCGACGATGTCGTCGACGCCGCTGTTGGAGCCGAACGCCATCGCCACCTCGAACTCCGGCCCCTCCGTCTCGACGCCGCGTGCCTCGTCTTTCGTCGGCAGTTTGCAGGCGAACGCGCAGGCCGAACAGGTGCCCTTCCTGTACTTCTTCTCGGCCACCGCGCTCCCGTTTATCCCCTCGGCGCCCTCGAAGGAGCGTTCGGAGAAGTAGTACGACGGGAGGCCGTCCATCTCGTTTGCGAGATCCATCACCGCGACGGTCCCCTGCTCTTTCATGATGTGGTCGTCGGTCGCGGCCTCCCGGTGGATCTCCGTCGCCGTGTCGGGCAGGTCGACGTCGAGGTCCGCGTCGCCGTCGAACGTGAGCGCCTTCACGTTCTTCGCGCCCAGCACCGCCCCGAGGCCGCCGCGGCCGAACGCCCGCTCCTCGCTGGTCATGATCGAGGCGAACCGGACGAGGTTCTCGCCGCCCGGCCCGATCACCGCCGTCTGGTCTGCTCCGATCCCGTGCTCGTCGTCGAGATACGCGACCGTCTCCGGCACCGTCGCACCCGCGAGGTCGGGCACCCGCTCGAAGGTCACCCCCTCGTCGTCGACGTGGACGACGACGAGTTCGTCGCTGACGCCCGTGAGTTCGACGGCGGCGTACCCCGCGCCGAGGAAGTTCCGCGAGAGGAAGCCGCCGGCGTTCGAGGAGGCCAGCCCGTCGGTCAGCGGCGAGACGCTCGTGGCGTTCATCCGACCGGTGAAGCTCATCTTCGATGTCTGCATCGGTCCCGTCGCGAGGTAGAGGCGGTTCTCGGGACCGAGCGGGTCGGCGTCGAACGGGATCCGCTCGTGGGCGAGTCGCGTCGCGACGCCTCGGCCGCCGACGTACCGTTCGAGGACGTCGTCGACGTTCTCGGTGTGGCTCTCGCCGGCCGTGAGGTCGATGCTGAGAAGCGGACCGCGTGCGTGTAGCATTTGTGGAACGGTATCGTCCGGCCCGCAAATCCGTTACGGTATCCGCGGGCGCGCTCGTCAGATACGGTATCTGTAGACGCGTTCCACGGAAAGCGTGGACAAACTATTTAGCACAGTTTCTCCTCCCAACGAGTATGGTGGCTAGCCCGCCGATCGACGAGCTCCACTACGACGACGCACCGAACGTCGACTCGGTTCCGGGACCGAACTCCCGGGCGTTGCTCGAGAGACAGCGCGAGATCGACAGCAGCGCGGTCTCGTACCCCGAAGACATCCCCGTCGCGTTCGAGGAGGGGAAGGGCGCGACCGTCCGCGACGCCGACGGCAACACCTACATCGACATGTTCGCGGGCATCGGGGTGTTGAACGTCGGGCACGCGAACCCCTACGTGCTCGAGGCCGTCCACGAACAGGCCGACAAACTCGTCCACACCGTCGACTTCCCGAGCGAGGCCCGCATCGAACTCATCGAGAAACTCGACGAGATCGCGCCCGGCGACCTCCGGGGGAACAACCGGGTCGTCTTCGGCGGCCCGACGGGGAGCGACGCCGTCGAGGCGTCGATCAAACTCGCGAAGTACAACACGGGCGGGACGGGGCTGGTCGCCTTCCGCGGTGCCTACCACGGCGCGACCAGCGGGGCGATGAGCCTCACCGGCAACAAGGGCTTCAAGGGGGACTACACGCCCCTGCTCCCCGACGTCACCCACGCCCCGTACCCGAACCCGGTGGAGATGGACAAGTCCCCGGAGGCCGCGGTCGACCACGCGCTCGAAGAGGTGCGAGCCATCTTCGAGGACCCGTACGGGGGCCTGGCGAACCCGGCCGGCATCTTCGTCGAACCCATCCAGGGCGAGGGCGGCGTCGTCGCGCCCCCGGAGGGCTTCCTGAAAGGCCTCCGCGAGATCGCAGACGAGAACGAGGTGCCGCTGGTCTTCGACGAGATCCAGAGCGGTCTCGGTCGGTCGGGGCAGTGGTGGGCCAGCGAGTGGTACGACGTCACGCCGGACGTGATGACCACGGCGAAGGCGCTGGGCGGCACCGGCTTCCCGCTGTCGGCGACCATCTACCACGAGGATCTGGACACCTGGGACTCCGGCGACCACGCCGGCACGTACCGCGGCCACGTCGTCGCGATGCGCGCCGGCACGCGCGCCATCGAGTACGTCCAGGACCACGACCTGCTTGCACACGCCCGCGACCTCGGCGAGTACGTCCGCGGTCGACTCGCGGCCGCGGCCGAGGACAACCCGCGGATCGTCGACGTGCGGGGAAAGGGGCTGTTCGTCGGCGCGGAGTTCGTCGACGGCGAGGGCGCCCCCGACAGCGACGCCGCCGACGCGGTCCAGCAGTACTGCTTCGAGCACGGAGTGCTCGTCTGGAAGGCCGGCCGCCACGGCAACGTCCTCCGGCTGCTCCCGCCGCTCGTGCTCACGAGAGCCCTCGCGGAGACGGCGCTCGGCGTCGTCGTCGACGCCATCGAAGCCGTCACCGCGGAAACCCGGCGCGTCTGAGGCGGGCGTCCCGCAGACGCCGAGAAGAGAGGAACCTCAGTCGTTCAGTTCTTCGATCCGGCGTTCGCGGCGGTCGACCGCCGCGTCGACGCGCTCTGCGAACTCGGCCATCTGCGCTTTCATGTCGTCGCGGACCGCCGTCGCCTCGAAGTCGTCGGACTCGCCGAGGAGTCTGACGAACGCGCGCAGTTCCTCGTCGGTGAGTTCGGTGAACTCGCCGGCGTCCAGTTTGTCGACGACCGCGTCGACGTCTATCTGGCCGACCGGTTCGACGTTGAAGTCGACGGTCACCATCCGGTACTCCGAGTCGGTGAGTTCCTGCTCGGCCGCGTTGACTCCCTGCGCGAGCATGTCCTTGAACGGAGTGTGATACCCCATGGTGCCGAGATGGAGAAACGCCAGCATGTCGGTGATACCCCGCGTGTAGGCGTCGCGGTCCTCGTCGTCGGGGTCGAACACCGTCTCGCGGTCGCGGTCTTCGAGGTGCTCGAACAGGATGCTGAAATCGAGGATGGCGTTGCGCACCCGCCGCCGGATGCGATTTCGCTTCTGCTTCTCCGAGTGGTCGGTGTAGTCGGTCTTCCGGCCGAGGAGGTACTCCCGGTCGCTCGGCGTGAGGACGCCTCGCCCCCGATCTGGCGAGTACGCGAGGCCGGTCCGGGCGTCCGCGTCGTCTCCGTGGTCGGTCATATACGGTTCGTGTGGACTCGCACGATTAAGGATTACGGCCGCATCCACTCGCTTCTGGCCGCTATCACCCGATTTCTCCGGGACGCCACGCCCGCAGAAACTGTGTACGGTTCGGCGGACCGAACTCGGAGATCGACGGACTGCGTTCGGAGGGCCGGTGAATAAACGGATATCGAACTCGATGGATTCAGTTACCGTAACCTTTATCCGAAAGATCCACGATAATCGTGACGGACGCCAACCATACGCATGGTGGGCAGGGTCACGCCTATGCGACCAGAAAGAGATCGGTACGGCTGTGGTAGAGCAGAGTTCGCACAGGGGGCGCTCACGAGCGCCGCACGCCACGAACCGAACGACGAGTGCGGGGACGCGGTCGACGGGGGTGACGACGCGTGAGTCGTGGCGACGGCGCGGTGAGCGAGTTCCTCGACGAGATCGAACCGACCATCTTCGGCTTCGGGTCGGCGATCACGCTGCTTTTCGTCGGAGCGTTCGCGCTGAGTCCGACCGCCGCCTACGAGTTCGTCGAGGGGATCAGACTCTGGATTCTGGCCCAGTTCAACTGGTTTTTCCTCGTCGTCATGCTGGGGTTCGTCCTCTTTCTCGGCTTCGTTATCTTCGGGCCGTGGGGTCGACTTCGCCTCGGCGACGAGGACCCCGAGTACAGCTACTTCTCGTACTTCGCGATGATGTACTCGGCCGGTCTGGCGGCGGGCATCGTCTTCTGGGGTCCGGCGGAGGCGCTGTTTCACTACTCGTCGGTCCCGCCGCTGTACGACGTGCAGGCCGAGTCGGCGGCGGCGATGCCCGTGGCGGTGCAGTACTCCATCTTCCACTGGAGTCTCACGCAGTGGTCCTGTTTCACCGTCATGGGGCTGGCGATCGGGTACTTCGTCTACAACTACGACGCGCCGCTTCGCGTCTCGGCGGTGCTGACGCCGATTCTCGGCGCGGACAACGTCGACGGCTTCCTCGGGAAGACCGTCGACGTCCTCGCGGTGTTCGCGACGCTCGGGGGCGTCGCCACCTCGCTGGGCTTCATCGGCAGTCAGTTCATCACCGGCCTGAGCTTCCAGTGGGGGATCGAACTGGGCGACGTCGGGACGATTCTCGTCATCACGGGGATGACGGTCATCTTCACCGTCTCGCTGGTCCTCGGCGTCGACCGGGGTATCCGGCGGCTCTCGAACTTCAACATGAGCCTCTTTCTCCTGTTGATGGTCGCCACCCTCGTCTTCGGGCCGACGATTCGCATCCTCGAACTCGGGACGCAGGCGGCGGGCGGCTTCGTCGGCGACTTCTTCGAGATGAGCCTGTTCACGCAGTCGGCCGAACAGAGCGCGAGCAAGTGGGTGAACGTCTGGACGGTCTTCTACTGGCTCTGGCCGCTGGCGTGGTCGCCCTTCGCCGGCCTGTTCATCGCCCGCATCTCGCGCGGCCGGAGCGTCCGCGAGGTCGCGTTCGCCGGCATCGGCGCGACGTCGCTGGCGACCATCCCGTGGTTCGCCGTCGTCGGCGGTTCCGCGGTCATCATGCAGAACACCGGTGCGGCGAACATCCTCGGTCCCGTCACCGAGTACAGCGAGGCGGTCTCGGGCTACGTGCTGTTCGGGTCGCTCCCCGTGGTCGGAGCGGTCCTCCTCTTTGCCTTCCTCGTGCTCGTGACGACGTTCTTCGTCACGTCGGCCGACTCCTCGACGCTCGCGGTGTCGATGATGACGACCGGCGGGAAGGAACACCCCTCGTCGATCAACCGCGTGTTCTGGGCCGTCCTGCAGGGGCTGGTGGCCTCCATCCTCATGGTCGTCGGCGGGGTGAACGCGCTCCAGTCGGCCGCCATCATCACCGGCGCGCCCTTCGCACTCGTCTGTCTCGTGGCGACACTCGGACTGATCAAGACGTTCCAGACCGAGACCGGCGGCGTGCTCACGCAGGAGCGCACGACGCTGATCGGGAGTCCCGACACCGACGACGCCACCGCCGGCCGCGCCAGCGTCGCGCAGGACGACGACTGAGCGGTCTCCCGCGCCGGTCGTTAGACCATAACAAGATTTAATTGACGGCAGGTACGGTTTCTGTGTATGGATAGAGACACCGCGGAGCCAACAGCGGACGCGCTCCCCGGCCCCAACGCGCGAAAGTGGATCGAGTTTCACTCCTCGCACGCGGCCCCGAGCGAGTACTCCCACGAGTTCGTCTGGGACATCACCGCCGAGGCCGACGGGCCGTTCGTCACCGACGTCGACGGCAACGTCCTGCTGGATTTCACCTGTCACATCGGCGCGGCACCGCTGGGCTACAACAACGAGAAGGTCCTCTCGAAACTCCGGGAGTTCGACCTCGTCGAGCCGATGAAGATAGCCGGGCAGGACATGTACTTCGGCGCGGGACCGGACCCCGAGACCGCCGAGTTCCCCGGCTCCAGTCACCTGATGTCGAAGCTCGTCGACGCGACCGACCACTACGGGATGGACACCGTGTTCCTCTCGAACTCCGGGGCCGAGGCCGTCGAGAACGCGATGAAGATCGCCCACGACCACAAGCCCGAGGCGACCTACGGCGTCGCCTTCTCCGGGAGCTTCCACGGCCGGACGCTCGGGACGCTCTCGCTCACGAAGTCCAAGGACGTCTACACCCGCCACTACCCCCAGATCGCCGGCGTCGAGACGGTGCCGTTCTGCGAGGACCGGACCTGCACGGCCGAGACCTGCGACTGCGGCTTCTTCGCGGGGCGGGGTTCGCAGTTCCGGGACGCGCTCGCGCCCGAGGGCGGTCACCTCGACCCCGAGGAGGTCGCCTTCGCGATCCTCGAACCCGTGCAGGGCGTCGGTGGCTACCGCTTCCCGAGCCCCGAGTTCGTGGCCGAGGTCGGGGACGTCTGTGCGACCTACGACATCCCGCTCGTCGTCGACGAGATCCAGACCGGCGTCGGTCGCACGGGCGAGATGTGGGCGTCGGACCACTACCCCGTCGAGCCGGACGTGATCGCCAGCGCGAAGGGCCTGCGGGTTGGTGCGACCGTCTCACGGTCGGAGCTGTTCCCGAGCGAGAAGAACCGCCTCGGCTCGACGTTCGGCGGCGGCGACGTCCTCGCGTCGATGTACGGGGCGCTGACGCTCGACGCCATCGAGGAGCACGACCTGCTCGACAACGCGACCCGCCGGGGACGGCAGGCAACGGAACTGCTCCGCGACGGCGCGCCCGACCACGTCGAAGACGTGCGCGGCAAGGGACTGATGCTCGCCGTCGAGTTCGACACCGCCGAGCGCCGCGACGCCGTCATCGAGGCCGCGCTCGAACGGGGACTCCTCACGCTCGGGTGCGGGAAGAAGACGATCCGACTGCTCCCGCCGCTCGACGCGACGGCGCGCGAGATAGAGATGGGCGCGACGCTCTTCCTCGAAGCGATGGACGCGGTCGCGACGACGGCGTCGGCCTGAGAACGGTCACCGCGTCGGTCTGAGAACGGTCACCGCGTCGGCCGGAGGGCCGGCGACCGCGTCCGATCCGTTACGCCCCGTCGTCGTCGACCGAGAGAATCGCGTCGGTCAGCACGTCGACGCCGGTCCGCAGGCTCCGCTCGTCGACGTCGAACCGGGGCGTGTGGTGGCTCGTCGGGTGGTCCGTGCCGACGATCAGGTAGGTCGCGAGTCCGCCGTCGCTCTGGACGCGCTCCATCAGGAAGGTGGCGTCCTCGCTGGCACCGAAGTCGGCCGACCGACGAACGGTGTCGACGCCGTCGACGCCGCCGGCGGCCGAGGCCACGACGCGGGCGAGTTCGGGGTCGCTGTCGGCCCGGGGGCTCTCGCTCACCACGTCCACGTCGGCCTCACAGCCGTGCATCTCGGCGGCCGTCTCGAACCGCCGCCGCAGTTCCCCCTTCGCGTACTCCATCAGGTCGGTCGTCTCGCCGCGCGCCTCGGCGACGGCCCCGGCGTGCTCGGCGACGACGTTGCTCGCGGTGCCGCCGTCGACCCGTCCGACGTTGACCCGCGTCATGCCGTCTGCGTGACGCGGGATAGCGTAGACGTTCCCGATGGCGGTGCCGAGCGCCTGAATCGCGTTGTCGCCGTCCTCGGGGGCCTTCCCGGCGTGGGCGGAGGTGCCGCGGATCTCGACGTCGACGTGACACATCGCGAGCGGGCGCTCGATGCCGGCCACGACCTCGCCGGTCGGGTGGTCCAGCCCCACGTGGACGGCAAAGAGGTAGTCGAGGTCGGCGGCGTACTCGCTCTCGGCCATCGGCCGGCCGCCGCCGGAGATCTCCTCTGCGGGCTGGAAGAAGACGACCAGTCGCCCCGCGAAGTCGCTCTCTGCGATCGCTTCGAGCGTCGCGAGCCCCCAGGTCATGTGGGCGTCGTGGCCGCAGGCGTGCATGGTCTCGCCCGTCTCGGACCGGAAGCCCTCGGCGGCCGGTCGGTGACGCTCGGCGGTCGACTCCTCGATGAACAGGCCGTCGATGTCGACCCGGAGGCCGACCGTCGGTCCCTCGCCGCGGTCGAGGACGGCGACCGCGCCCGTGTTCCCGCCCGCCATCCGTTCGAGGAGGTCGGGGTCGACACCGCGCTCGCGGGCGCGGTCGGTCCACTCCTCGAGGCGCTCGTCCGGCGGAATCGCCATGCGCCGGTCGGGGTCGTAGGCGTCCGGCCCGACCGCGAGTTCGTCGACGCCGATCGTCCGTAGCTCCTCGACGAGTCTGTGAGTCGTGTAGAACTCACACCAGCCCGGTTCGGGGTAGCGGTGGAGGTCGCGCCGTATCTCGACGAGTCGCTCTCGAATCGACTGGCTCATGACCGGACGTGAACGGTCCACACACTTAACTGTGAACGGAATCCGCCGATACTGACTACGCAAAAGGCATAAGACGGAGCCTCACGACTCCCCGAGTACGCGTTCCCGGTCGCGGCGTCGCCGCCGACCGGACCCGACACACGAAACCATGGCCGACAATCACGACGTCGTCGTCCTCCGCGAGGGGACGGAAGGACTATCGATGGAGTCGTACGCCGAGAAGCTCAGCGAGCGCCTGCCCGACCGGAGCGTCGCGCTCGCCCGGACGCCCCGAGAGGAGCGCGAACTCGTCGCCGGGGGCCGCGTGGTCACCGGCATCACCGTCGACGAGGACCTGCTCGCGCGGGCCGACCGACTGGAACTGTTCGCCTGCACGTTCGCCGGGACCGACCACGTCCCGATGGCGGCGCTCGAGGACCGCGGGGTCGCGGTCACGAACGCCGGCGGGATCCACGCCCCGGGGATCGCAGAGCAGGCCATCGGCAACGTGCTCGTCTTCGCCCGTCGTCTCCACGAGGGCTGGCGGCGTAAGGGGCGCTCGGAGTGGCGGCACTTCCAGTCCGGCGAGTTCACCGACAGCACCGTCACCGTCGTCGGTCTCGGGTCCATCGGAGAGGCGGTCGTCCAGCGCCTGCAGGGGTTCGAGGTAGAGACCATCGGGATTCGCTACAGCCCCGAGAAGGGCGGTCCGACCGACGAGGTGCTCGGCTTCGACGAGGACGACGTCCACGAGGCGCTCGCCCGGAGCGACTACGTCGTGCTCGCCTGCCCGCTCACCGACCTGACGCGGGGACTGATCGGGGCCGCGGAGTTCGCGACCATGAAGCCCGAAGCCGTCCTCGTCAACACCGCCCGGGGCGGCATCGTCGACACCGACGCGCTCGTCGCGGCGCTGCAGTCGAACAAGATTCGCGGTGCCGCCCTCGACGTCACCGATCCCGAACCGCTCCCGGGCGACCACCCGCTGTGGGACCTGGAGAACTGCCTGATCACGCCTCACACCGGCGGTCACACGCCGAAACACTGGGACCGGCTCGCCGACATCGTCGCGGGCAACGTCGAGCGTCTCGGGACGGACGAGGACCTCGAAAATCTGGTGCTCGCACCTGACTCGTCGTAGAAAACGGAGACGCGGGTCGACGGCGGTCGTCGTCGCTCAGGCGGTGAACAGTTCGCGGGGGAAGTCCGCGAGCACCTCGGCGCCGGTCGAGGTGACCCGGAACGTCTCGCTGAGTTCGACGCCGAAGTCGTCGAACCAGAGCCCCGGGATGGTGTGGAACGTCATGTTCTCTTCGAGCACCGTCTCGTCGCCCGGGCGGAGACTCGCGGTGTGTTCGCCCCAGTCCGGCGGGTAGCCGAGTCCCATCGAGTAGCCGATGCGGTCGGCCTTCTCCACGCCGTGTTTCGCGATCTCGTCGCGCCACGCCTTCTCGACGCGCTCGCAGGTGACGCCCGGTTCGACCGCGTCGAGGGCGGCCTCCATCCCGGCGACGACGATCTCGGCGGTCTCCTCGACCTCGCGGGGCGGGTCGCCGACGAAGGTCGTCCGCGCGAGCGGCGAGTGGTACCGGTGGCGACAGCCCGACAGTTCGATGAGGACGGGGTCGCCGTCCCGGAACGGGCGGTCGCTCCACGTGAGATGCGGCGTACCGGTGTGGTCGCCCGAGGGCATCAGCGGGACGATGGCGGGGTAGTCGCCGCCGTACTCGTCGGTGCCGTCGACGAGCGCGGAGTAGATTGCCTCCGCGGCCTCGTACTCGGGGACGCCCTCCTCGATGGCGTCGAGTCCCGCCCGCATCGCGTTCTCGGAGATGCGCGCGGCCTCACGCATGTACTCCAGTTCCCGGTCGGATTTCTTCACCCGCACCCAGTTGACGAGCAGGTCCGCGTCCGTGAACTCGGCCTCCGGGAGCTGTTGCTGGAGGCGCGTGTAGGACTTGGCCGTGAAGTAGTAGGCGTCCATCTCCAGCCCGACGCGGCCGTCGTCGACGCCCAGGTCCGTGAGCACCTCGGCGACGACGTCCATCGGGTGGAGGTCGTACGGCGAGTGGACGTGGTCGTCGCTGTAGGGTCGAATGCTCTCCTCGTCGAGCGTGGTCGTGGCCCGTGCGCCGTTGGCGTCCATCTCGCGGCCGACCCACACCGGTTCGTCCCGGTCGGGCGTCACGACCACGCCCTGATGGACGTAGAAGGACCACCCGTCGTAGCCGGTGAGGTAGTTCATGTTCGCCGGGTCGGTGACGAACAGCGCGTCCAGTTCCGCCTC
>Ga0207797_1003543_pt1 | contig 10281 bp, 11 predicted proteins | sample PRCRCaboRojoPR_6_FD_187275 | JGI IMG/M metagenome (GOLD analysis project Ga0207797, IMG submission 187275) | Marine sediment microbial community from Cabo Rojo, Puerto Rico - PR CR 10% Liquid 1 (SPAdes) | ecosystem: Environmental > Aquatic > Marine > Coastal > Sediment | place: Cabo Rojo, Puerto... | reverse complement strand
AGTTTCGTTCCGACTCTGTGAAGCCGGACGTACGGGTTGCGTACGAGTACAAACCGGTGGTGTGACAAGCCCGGCCTACAAAAACATGCACAGGAGGAGATCCCAGATGGCATCCAATTTCCGGATTGCAACGAAACGAAAAGAACGCACCATGGAGTTGAGATTGACGGGTGACTTCGACGGCACTTCCGCCGACGAACTCCTGCACTTGCTGGGAAACGATACCAAAGGAATACAACGGGTGTTGGTGGACACCAAGGCTGTACGACGGGTATACGATTTCGGTCGAAATACCTTTCAAAAGAATCTGTACCGCATAAAGACATTGCCGCTTCAGCTCGTTTTCACCGGCGAGAAAGCCGATCAGATCGCGCCGGAAAACAGCCGTTTCTGTCAACTGCTCTGTCCGGAATAGTCTGAGTCGATGGGCCGGGTTGCCGTTTCAGCCCGGCGCCGATGTTTTGAGGATTAAGAATATAGCAATTAAACTCAAGCTGTTACATCAATTTCAACTGGAATCCTCCGAAAACAGCTTGACTGAGCTTCATCCGACCATATTTTTATGCATAACCCGTGTTTTTGCACCCTGGAGGGAGGGGTCATGGAAACCAGGAACGATTATATCGCCGGGGCGTATTTCACCCTGGACGGGCAAGGGCAGATCCTTAGAGCGAACATCTTGGATTCTGAGCTTTTGGGCCTCGACGGTGTCTGTTTGAACAACCGTTCGCTGGCCGATTTCGTGGATCCCGGTGATCGTGGTCTGTTCTCCGCCTATTGTGCCGAAGCGTCCAAAACCAACTCCCGACGGAGTTGCAATTTACGGTTGCTTCACAACGGTAACCGGCCCTTGCCGGTGAAGATGGAAAGTCTCCCCGTTCCCGTCGAAGGGAAAAATGCGGTGGTGTTGCAGACGGTAGTGGTAAAAATGGCTGAATCGGAGGAGGCAAGGGAAGCATTGGTACAGAAAGATGAGATATATACGGTTGCTCTTCGCAAGGCCGGAATCGGTACCTGGGAATGGGATACCGGTAGCGGCCGCCTGTGGTGGTCCGATGTGACCGAATCGATATTCGGGTTTTTCCCCGGAGAGTTCAGCGGCACCTACGAGGCATTCCTGGACTGTGTGCATCCGGAAGATCGGGAAACGGTCGCGGCGTCCATAACGGGATGCATCGAGAGCGGGAGGGATTATTGCATCGAGCATCGAATCGTCAAGCCGGATGGTTCCGTGGTCTGGGTGTTGGAAACGGGCGACGTCATTCGTGACGAAGAAGGCAACGTGGTCCGTATGGCCGGTATCGTTCAGGACATTACGGAACAAAAAAGAAAAAGGGACCGGGCCAATGAGATGACGGAACGCCTGGAACGATTGGTAAAGGAACGGACCCAGGAGCTGACAGAGGCGAACAACGCCCTGCACGAAGAGATTGCGGAGCGCAAGCAGACGGAGCGGGAATTGGTGGAAAAAGAGCAAGATCTCCGTCGCTTGTCTACCAAGCTGGTGGACGCCCAGGAGGATGAACGAAAGCGGGTGGCCCGAGAGCTTCATGACAGCATTGCCGGCAAGCTCTCTGCGATCAAATACGGAGTGGAGAAGAAGCTGGGAGAGATGGGAGCGGACGTTGCCTCCGGCGGAATTACCTTGGAGGACGTTCTGTCCGAAGTGAAAGAGGCCATAGAGGAAACACGGCGCATATCGAGGAACCTCTGGCCGTCCCAGTTGGAAGACCTGGGTCTCATTCCGAGTATCGATGGTCTGATTCGGCAGTTCAAAACACACAATCCCGACGTGGAAATGGTGAAAGAGATCGACGTCGAAGAGAACAAAATCCCGAAGCGCCTGAAAATCGCCATTTATCGAATTTTGCAGGAAGCGCTCAATAACGCCGGGAAATATAGCGCGGCCTCCCGGATCCGGGTGTCCCTGGCCCGAAAGAACAGCAATCTGGAGTTTTGTGCCAAAGACAACGGCCGGGGTTTCGACCCGGAAATGGTTTTGAATCCCGAGGGGGATTCCAGCGGTATGGGATTGGAGTCGATGAAGGAGCGCACGGAAGTCTCCGAAGGAGATTTTTCCGTTTGGTCCAAACCGGGCGAAGGAACAGCGGTTTTCGCCACCTGGCGCCTGGATTCCGGGTAGAGTAAGTCCCGAGATTTCTTGCTGAGACGGATCGCTGTCTACGGAAGAGTAGGAGGTGCGGCAATGCAATCAATGACCAAAACAAACGAGGGCATGGGTGCTCGAGAATCCTTCGTAGGCGGCGGAAATACCTGTGTGATATGTAGCTGCGGAAGGCCGGTCTGGTGGTACATCGAAATGCCGCCGGTTTGTCCGTGGTGCTTGCGAGAGCTGAGGAGTGCGAGCCGTGACACGGCTCGCACAACATCCCGATCGGAACTGGAAGATCTAATACTTGCCATGGAGGTGGAAATGCGGTTTCAGGACGTACAGAAAATGGCCAAAGGCCTCGGTGTCAACCCGTATCGGAAGAAAAAGATGGAGTTGATTCAGGCAATCCAGGGAGCGGAAGAAAATATCCCCTGTTTCGGTACGGATCGGGTCAATGATTGTGGGGAGCAAAGCTGTCTCTGGAGAACCGACTGCCTGAAGGTCAACGGTAACGCCGTTCAACTGTAACACGAAACAGGTGTATGGTAGCAGACTCGGATCGTAGCGGTCCGGCCAAAAGGAGATCCCTATCTAAAAATCTCGCTTGTTTATCTTTCCCGATATCGTCCGGAATTTGGACGATCTTTTTCATCTCGGCACGGCTCCACTGTCGAAGGCAGACCCAAGGAGCCCGCTCAAGTCTGAACTGTTGCAATGCTTGCGCGTCGATCTCCCTAGTGTCGTGTCATGTATCAAGTGTCTGATCTGAAAGAAAGTGAAGCGTCACCTACGTCATTCCGGCCCCGTATCGAGTATGGGATAAACTGCAGCCGGACACGAAGTGAAGCTTGGCGCTCATCAGTATTTGTGGCGACTTCGGAGATTCTGGATTCCGGGTCAAGCCCGGAATGACGGCATCTTTACGACATTACGGATATGGCAGGGCACTCCCATGCGTGTTCCATGTGAATAGGGTATTTACCGTATTTACTCTCCTTGCGCATCCCTATATGAAGGGTGAAAATGACTTTCTGGAGGATTCACCATCATGAGAGACGTCGTGGCCATGATTATGGCCGGCGGTAAGGGAGAGAGACTCCATCCCTTGACTCAGGATCGGTCCAAGCCGGCCGTGTCTTTCGGGGGCATCTATCGAATCATCGACGTTACACTGAGCAACTGCATCAATTCCAATATCTACAAGATCATCGTCTTGCCTCAGTACAAGGCCCAATCCCTGGTGGAGCACTTGGAAGCGGGTTGGAACATATTCAGCTATGCTCTGGGACACTATCTCCGGATCGTGCCGCCGCAGATGCGTACGGGAGATCAATGGTACCAAGGTACCGCCGATTCGGTTCGGCAGAACTTGTATCTCATAGAACGGGAGTCGCCCAAGCAAGTGCTCATCCTTTCCGGTGACCACGTCTACAAGATGGACTACAGTCGCTTGCAGAAGTATCATGAAGAGAGAGATGCGGACATTACGGTACCGGTCATGGAAGTGCCGATTTCGGAAGCCTATCGATTCGGCATCCTGGAGGTCACCCCGGAGTACCGCATCGTCGGTTTTCAGGAGAAGCCTGCGTCCGCTTCGGGGATGCCGCAAGATCCGAATCGCGTCTTGGCCTCCATGGGCATCTATCTTTTCAAGCCTTCCGTATTGGTGGAGCTGCTTCGAGCGTCATCAAAAGAGGATTTCGGAAAGCATATTGTCCCGGAGGCCATCCACGACCATGCCTTGTACGCGTTTCCGTATCGGGAAAAAAACCGCATCGAGGATTATGTCTATACCGTCGAGGGAGACGGCAGCCGCCGTCGAATCCTGCAGCAGTGGACGCGGGATTCCGCCTACTGGCGGGACGTAGGAGATCTGGATGCCTACTGGAATGCCAACATGGATCTCACAGGAGTGGAACCGGCCTTCAACCTGTACGGGGTGAAATGGCCGTTGCGGACCTTTCAGGCGCCCTACCCGCCCATAAAGACGGTGTTCAGTGATCGAGAAGGCGGCAGGATAGGAATCTGCGTGGATTCCATCGTGTCCCACGGCACGATCATCAGTGGAGGGATGGTAAAAAATTCCGTCCTTTCTTACAATGTCATGGTACGAAGCTGGGCGGATGTAAGGGAGTCCGTCGTAATGTCCGACGTGGAAATCGGTCGCCACTGCAAGATCATGAAGGCCATTATCGATAAGGACAACATCATACCGGCACACACGACGATCGGGTATGACCGTGGAGAAGACGAAAAGCGATTTACGGTGACTCCTAGGGGGATCGTGGTGGTGCCCCGAGGAACGTTTTCCTGAATGTGATCCATATCGAAGGCAAACCTATTTCGACACCAGACCCTTTTCTATGGCATAAGCCGTGAGTGCAGAAGCACTGTGAAGATCGAGTTTCTGCATGATGTTGGCACGATGCTTCTCTACCGTTTTCCAACTGATGCAAAGATAGTCCGATATCTCCTTGCTTTTGTAACCTTCGCCGATAAGTTTCAGGACTTCCTTTTCCCGCTGGGTGAGGGTCTGCCAGGTCGTCCGCTTCTTCAGGGTTTTTCGCCCCTCCAGATATCCTTCCAGCACTTTTTCGGACACTTCCGGGCTGAGATACGTTCGTCCGGACAGGATGTGGTCGATCGCGTTCAGGAGTTCATCCTGATCGGCGTCCTTGAGGCAATACCCTTCCGCACCGGCTTCGAACACGGCCAGTATATATTCATCCGACTTGTGTACGGTCAAGGCCAGAATTTTGGTTTCCGGATACTGGGATTTGACCTCTTTGATGGCGGCGATGCCGCCCAGTTTCGGCATGGACAGGTCGAGTAAAAGTAAGGCGGGATGGTGCTGCTGAACACATCGCACTGCGGCCAAGCCGTCTTCGGCTTCCGCCACGACCTCCAAGTTTTCCTGGCTGTCCAATAGAGAACGTAGGCCCTTTCTGACGATTGTCTGGTCTTCGGCGACAACCACCGTTTTTTTACTTGCCACGGTTCTTCCCCCATCATTTGAGAGGTTTGTAACACTCGCAAGAAGAAAATACACGATTGCCCGTATATACAACCTTATGGCCGCCCTGTAAAGTCAATTCAGATTGAAGAAAGTGCAAAAATAATCAGCTCATCCGCGGCCGCATGATGCGTCGTGAAACGGGTTCAACTCATCCGGGAGGTTGGCGTTGGAAGCCTTAATCGTAGAAGATAATTCATTGTTCCGGCAGGTCATGAGAGACATTTTGAGCAGCCGATTTCCGTCCGTCGGAGTGATAGAAGCGCGAAACGGAGCGGAAGCACTCAAGGAATTCGAGGCCCACCGGCCGAACGTCGTGTTTATGGACATCAAGCTGCCGGGCGGTCTGGACGGCTTGGAACTGACACGACGGATGCGCAAACAGGACCCGAATGTAACTGTTGTCGTTGTCACCAATCATGATTCTGCAGAATATGAGACGGCAGCCCTGAATTCCGGGGCCGATTTCTTTCTCTCAAAAAACTCATCTCTGGGCGACGAGATCGCAGCCATATTCCCGAAAGCGGAGCGGGCAACGCAGTAACGCAGAGCTCCCGCCCGGCGTCGCCGTCATCGGACGAATTCTTCCGATCCAATACCGAGGAGGTATGTATCATGTATGACTTGTTGTTGAGACACTGGTGGGTCTACGTGCTCCGCGGGATTCTGGCGATTGCCTTCGGTTTTCTGGCGATTCTCTGGCCGGAACTGACGTTGGGAATCCTCATTTTCCTCTTTGGTATCTACGTCCTGGTGGAAGGGGCCCTGGCCATGGCGGCGGCGGTCTCCAACCGGCATGTTCAGGGGTGGTGGGTGCTGCTCCTGGAGGGTGTCGCCGGCCTGGGAGCAGGTTTTTTCGCATTTCTGTGGCCTGGCATTACGGCCATTGTCCTGTTGATTATTATCGCCCTTTGGGCTATTGTTACCGGCGTTCTGGAAATCATGGCCGCAGTCCAATTACGTCGGATCCTGCCCGGGGAATGGGCGCTTGGGTTGATCGGTGTCCTTTCCGTGCTGATTGGGGTCATCTTGGTTGCCAATCCTGCGTCCGGGGCTTTGGCTGTCGTGTGGGTGATCGGCATCTACGCACTCCTTTTCGGTGGACTGCTGACCTACCTCGGAGTCAAGGTCAAAAGCCTTCGGGAGCGGGGAAGTCTGTAACATTCACTTACTTTCGTTATTCAAACACGCCTGATATGGAAAGACAGAAAAAGTCAAGGTCGAGATCCCGGTCCAAACCCCGTTTGGTGATCGTATCCAACCGTTTGCCTGTCGTTGTGAGCCGCACTGAATCTGGATCTTGGCACGCCAGGCCGGGATCGGGGGGTCTGGTCACCGCCCTTGCCCCGGTGCTGAGAAACCGCGGGGGTGTCTGGATGGGGTGGCCGGGCAAAGTGAACGTCCCCGAGGATGTGGCGCACGACATTCTATCCGGCGCGACCAAAGACGCCGGTTTCACGTTGAAGCCGGTGATGCTTACGGCGGACGAAAGGGATCAGTTCTACTATGGTTGTGCCAATGAAGTCTTGTGGCCCATCTTCCACGACTTTGTGGCTCGATGTAATTTCGAGCCGACCTACTGGCGGGCATACAAACAGGTGAATCGAAAATTTGCCCGGGCCATTGCCGAGCAAATGGAAGAGGGCGACTATATATGGATTCATGACTACCACCTCATGAACGTTGCCAAAGAGTTGCGGGAAATGGGAGTGGTCAAGGAGCGGATCGATTTCTTTCTTCATACGCCCTTTCCACCCCTCGATGTTTACCTCAAGCTCCCCTGGCGATTCGAAGTCCTTCGGTCCCTCCTTTCCTACGACCTGATCGGCTTTCAGACGATTCGAGATCGCAGAAACTTCATCAATTGCGTTCGCGCGCTGGTCACGGACGTCAAGGTCCTGGGACGAGGTCAGGTCCTGGAACTGGAGTTGGGAGACCGCCGCGTCCGGGTCGGTGCATTTCCCATCAGTATCGACTTCCGGGAATTCTCAAAACTTGCCCAGAGCAAGGAAGTGGCGGACAGGGCCTGGCACATCCACGAGCAGCTGCCCGACACCCACATCGTATTGGGTATCGATCGCCTGGACTACAGTAAAGGGATACCGGAGCGGCTGAAGGCATTCAAGAATCTACTTCTGCGATACTCCTCCCTTCACGAAAAAGTGGTCCTGGTGCAGGTGGTCGTTCCGAGCCGGCGGACGATCGTGGAATATGAACGGCTGAAGGTGGAGATCGAGCAGTTGGTCAGCGAGATAAACGGATTGTTTACCTGTTCCGGCTGGGTGCCGGTCCATTATCTCTTTCAGAGTCTGGACCGTCCGGAGCTTCTGGCCTACTATCGAACTGCCGAGACGGCGCTGATTACACCGTTGAAGGACGGCATGAATCTCATCGCCAAGGAATATTGCGCCTCGAGCCTGGAGGAAAACTGTGTCTTGATTTTGAGCGAGTTTGCAGGAGCGGCGGCCCAGTTGCAGAACGGGGCCTTACTCGTCAATCCGCACGATGTGGAAGGCGTAGCGGATGCCATTTACCGATCGATGACCATGGCGTCCGGCGAAAAGCGTCGCCGCATGGGACGACTTCGCGCGGCCGTGAGGAAGCAGGACATTTACTGGTGGGTCGACTCGTTCCTGAGCGCCGGCATCGCCAAGAAACTAGACAACTTCCCCGTAATCGAAGACTACCTGCCTCAACTCGATTTGGAGTAGTCAGGAGTTTGTGAGTCTTTCCTTCCCCATCTTCTGCGGTTATTCCCGAGTACCTTCTTCGGACGCCTCCGGTTCATCCTCTGCGAACTCAGAGAGGATTTCCACTTCGTCGACAATCTCTTCCAATTGCATGGTATCTTCCAGAATGGCCAGTAAGGTCTTGTGATTCAGTTGCGTAGGTACCGAGCCTCTCAAGAAGACCACCCCTTCGTCGCACGTGATTTCCAGCGTGTTCACGGGCACCCGCCCGTCGTTCTCGATCTCTTCATAGATGGCTTGGCAGAGTTCCGAATCCGATTTTTCCGAATGTTCTTCGGTTACACCGGGGGGTGGGGTGATCGGGGTTTTGTCCGTTTCGGAGGACGGCTTTCTGGCTGGGCCTTCCCCTTGTCCGGCACAGCCCACACAAAGCGGCGTCCAGGGCACAGCTTCCAGTCGCTTCTTTGCGATCTCTTTTCCGCACTTTACGCAAGTACCGTACGTGCCGTCGTGGGTCCTGGCAACAGCCGCATCTATGGCCCGCAATTCTTCCTGCTCCCGCTGGTTCAGCCGGTTTACGTCACTGGAAATCGCTTCCTTTTGGGCGGTTTCTTCCGGTTCGCTTTCCGGTTCCTGCAGCGTTCGCCATGATTGGTCCAACGTTTCCTGCAAGTCAAAAATCTCCTGCCGCCTGTCCAGCAGTCGTTGACGAAAATAGGTGATGTCCTCCGGCTTCATGATCTCTCCACTCCTTCCGGTTCTGGATGTGGTCTCGAAGTCTTGATTTTGCCAAAACCTCATATCCGAATAAAAAAAATGTAATCCCGGTGTCTCGAGTTCACCCTAAATCAGGGCATGAAGGGGGTAAATACATGAAAATATGTATTTCGGCGACGTGGAGAGATGGAGGCTTTACGGATCCGGCGCCATAAGGTATGGAAAAGGAACCCGGTCGTCTACATAATCGGTGTCGATAGACCGAAGGCCTTCTGAAGAGAGGAATTATGATATGACATGGATCGACGGGTTGGGATTTTTTGCCGGTTTTTTGACCAGCTTCAGTGCGTCGCCGCAACTCTATTACTCATACAGAACCAGAGATGTGAGAAGCTTTGATTTGAGGTTCTTGTTGATGCTGGCGTCAGGGCTCCTCCTGTGGGCCATCTACGGTATCGTGATTCGTTCTCTTCCGATCATCGTTTTCAACTTCGTCGGCGTCACCCTCTGGCTGCCGATCATCGGAATGAAGGTGAAGGAGATATTGGCGGCAGGTGAGGGGAGGGAGCACTGAGCGTAGCTTATTATATGGGGTTTCCCGCAGAGACGCGGAGGCGCAGAGAAAAAAGAAATGTCCGTAAGGCCAGGGGAGAAACGGATCATGTTACTCTGATTTAACCTCGATCTTTTTCTTGCCGGCAGCCTCGCTTTTGGCCATATTTACGGTGAGGACACCGTTCTTGAAGGTGGCCTCCACGTCTTCAGGCTTTACGGGGTCCGGCAAGCGGACCGAGCGCTGAAACGCACCGGTGTACCGCTCGCGGCACCGGTATTGCTCTCCTTCTTTTTCCTCTTCCCGCTTCTTTTCACCACGAATCGTCAACATATCTCCCGAGATATCTACGTCGATGTCCTTGGCTTCCATACCCGGGATCTCTGCGGTCACCTTGATGTGCCCGTCTGTTTCGGTAATATCCAAATCCGGTACCCACTCCGCAGCGGCGAAGCCAGGTAGATTGGTTTCACCGAAAAATCGATCCCAGAAATCCTCAAAGTCCCGACTGATAGGCGCCAATGTGCGTGGTGTCCTTCTTCTCCAAGGTACAAGTTGCATAAGCTGTCCTCCTTTCTATGATTCAATTTTCGCTATGTCCGTACTCCCCTGGGCCGGTGACCGGACCATCACCGTACGAGTGGAAAATAAACAAGGTACGTGGGGCGGTAAATGGGGTCTAGCATGTAGATTCTCCTTGAATTTTTATGCGACGAATATGGAGCATTTTACACCGATTGCTCGGAGTCGCTTCCGAGTCCGGCTCAGGGGCGCTGAAAGAGATGTACATGAAATCTAGGTAGGAAATACGGGATTTCCTGCAGAGGGAGGAGAAAATGTCTCCCGCAGAGGCGCGGAGGCGCAGAGAAAAAAGGACAGGGAAGGTCAAAGGGCCAGCGGAAGAAAAGAGCTCTCGTCGTAAAGTCAGATCCAAAGCGAGCGAAGCCCACAAAAACTCAGCGTTTCTGCGTCCCTGAGGGAGAAAAAAATATATACTTTCCGTGCAGACGGCACTGCATTGTTCCTACTCTCTTCCCTGCAAAACCAAAACAGCGACACATTCGGGGGGCATGAAGATGCCGTCCGGGTTCGGACGGGCGTCGCCCGAGGCGAGAATGACTTCCGGCGAGGTATTTGGCTCGAGGGGAACGGTCTGATTGAACGGGGCGAGATTACAGGCGGCCACGATGGGCGT
>Ga0207797_1003542_pt1 | contig 10287 bp, 9 predicted proteins | sample PRCRCaboRojoPR_6_FD_187275 | JGI IMG/M metagenome (GOLD analysis project Ga0207797, IMG submission 187275) | Marine sediment microbial community from Cabo Rojo, Puerto Rico - PR CR 10% Liquid 1 (SPAdes) | ecosystem: Environmental > Aquatic > Marine > Coastal > Sediment | place: Cabo Rojo, Puerto... | reverse complement strand
CGTCTCCTTTCATGAAGACATTGGCGGTTCCTCCACCGTTCTGGGTTTGAATGTTGCTGTAGTTATTCTCGCCAATCTGGGTAATCGTGGCGCTGTGGCCATCAACGAAATCTTCGCTTTGGTCAAGTTCACTGTAGTTACCTTGACCAGTTTGCGTCACAGTAGCATCAATGCTACTTCCAGCCTGATTGATGATGGACTCGTTGCTCTGCCCGAACGCCATCCCCGCCGTAAAGACGAGGGCGAGGGCGAGGGTAAAGGTATTCTTGAGAAGCTGTCTCATGGGTTTGCTGTCGTTGGTTGAAAGGAATGATTCTGCATGCAGTCCGACGTCGCCGAAGGACCGGCGGAGCGTCGGAACTTCGCAGCGCCCATGAGATTGAGACAGGTAGTGTCTCCTCCGCACGAGGACGCTGCTTGGCGCTCGAAGGCCGGCTCTCCGCTCATGCCAGTGAGCGGCGGCCTGCGAGCGTCATTTTTTTGTTGATGAATGGAGTCTGCGCGGTCCTCGACCTCCGAGAGCGCGAAGCCCGCGGACGTCTGGGACGACAGAGTCCGCGCGAGGCACAGCCGGCTCCGTTCGTCGAAACGGGCCGGCGATCCCTCAGGCGCACCCTGCGGTCCGGGGGGTTCAGGTCGTTGGATCGTCAGAAGATGGAGGTCATGCCGTAGTACGTGAGACCAATGGATCCGCCCCAGAGGCTGTCGTTGTAGCTGCCGACGGCCCGCCCGTCGACCGTGTCGTCGAGGGCGTAGTCCAGCCCCACGCTCACGTCCACCGCCAGCCGTCGGGTCGCCATCACCTGCATCCCCACATCGCCGCCCACGACCGGCGAGAGGGCCTCGCTGCTCAGCGCGTCGCCGTTCAGCCGGGACTGCGCCCCGCCGCTCAGTTGCACGAACGGCGTCCACCGGCCCCGCGGCAGCGGGTAGTACCGGGCGTACGCCCCGGCCGTCACCGCCCGCCGGTCAAACGCCCCCGTCGCCGCCACGCGGCTGTAGGTGCCCTCGAGGCCGATCTCCCAGGCGGTCGCCACCGGCCAGCGCACCCCCACCGTCGCCGCGCCCCGCGCCTCCGGGTTCTGGAAGTCGCCCTGGTAGCGCTGCCCGCCCGCCGCCACGCTCAGGCCGAGCCCAGGCCGCTGCTCCGGCTGCGTCAGGCGCCCGAAGTAGTCGGTGCGCGCCGCCCGGGCCTTCGCTGCGCGGTAGCGCTGCGCCACCGCCGCCATCGCGGTGGTGTCCCGCGGGCTCCACGCCCCCTGCTCGGTCCCCTCGATCACCAGGTTCTTGACCGCCTCGTCGATCGCCTCCTTCACCGCAATGTAGGACGGCTCGTTGTAGCTGATCCCCGCCTCGGTCTCCAGGATGAGATCCGTCTCCACAAACTGAAACGCATCCCCGTCCAGCTTCTGCGAGACGATCGTCTTCTTCGTGTTGACCGAGGCGAGGACGCGGCCCGTCTGCGTCGAGACCGCCCGCAGGTAGATCGTCACCTGGTCCTGGCGGTACTGCCCCGAGCCGCGAATCCCGAAGAGGCCCACCCCGCCTCCGCCGGTAATGACGTTCGAGTTGTAGCCGATGATGCCGCCCTCCAGCATCACCCCCGCAAACAAAAGCGGGGAGAGCTGCTGGGCGCGGTCGCCCTCGTACTGCGAGCGGGTCGAGCGGATGATGTCCCGCTCGTTTAACAGGTTGGAGAGGCCCTTGCGCTCAATCGGCACAAACCACCCGCTTTCCTTCAGGGCGTCGATCAGGATGGAGGTGCCGCCCTGCGTGACGGCCCGCGAAAAGGTCGAGCCGCGCTCCTTGCGCTTGTACTGGCCGGTCTGGTCGCGGAAGCGGTAGACGGCGGCGACGATCGGGTCGTTCGGCGCCGGCAGGGCCAGGAGGTCGTCGCGCTTCTCGCTGGGCGTGCCCGGCGCGGCGCGCTCCGTCGTCATCGGCTGCACCGCCGTCGACAGGCAGCCGCTGAGGAGCACGGATGCGGCGAGAAGCCAAATGGTGAACAGGAAACGGTGCGTCATGGCGTCGTGCGTCGTTCCGGCCGTACGTGCGCGGAGAAAGAGCGGTGCTTCCCTCAAGGTGCTGCGCTCACACCTCGGGGCGCCGGTCGCAGGGGATCAGAACCGTGGGATCTGGACGGTCGACTCCTCGCCGGTGGTCTTGTTGAAGATGCGGATGTTGACGCCCCGCGGCCCGGGGTTGACGTCAATCGTGAAGTTCTGCAGGTCGAACCGCCCCTCCTCGGTCAGGTCCACCTGGTCGCCGAAGCGCTGGCGCACGATCTCGCGCGAGAGCTGGTCGAAGATCTGGCGCTGCAGGCGCTGCTCGAAGTTCTGGAGCGGGTCGTCGCGAAAGGCGCCGAAGTCCCGGTCCTGGGCGGTCGGGTTCTGCTGCTGGGCCGACTGCAGGAGGAACTGGAAGTTGGCGGGCGAGCCGCCGAAGGCCGGGTTCGTGGGCCGGTAGATCAGGTTCTGGCCCGTGGCCGTGCCCGCCCAGCCCGCGAGCACACAAGCAACAAGAGCAATCGATAGGGAGCGCTTCCAGCGTGTCATGCGGATCGGTGGCTGAACGTGGGGTTCCTGGATGTGCAAGCGAAGAGTCGCTCCGTCCGGCGATCAGTAGACCTCCCGGGGCTCGTACTGCCGTTTCAGGTACTGCTGCGTGCGGGCCAGTGCGCGAAGGGCGGCCGTGCGGATCTGCTCAAAGTTGGGCTGCAGGTAGCTGCGGAAGAGCGTCGTCTCGTCCACCTTCACGACGACCTGCGAGCCGAGGCTCGGCGCGTACTGTTCGGTGATGCGAATGGTATAATTGGCGGCATTCTGCGGCGGCTGCCAGCGGCTGTAGAACACGTCGTAGAAGTCGCGGCCGATCGTCGAGCTCGTCTCGTTGAGGACGAGCCCGCCGAGCGACACGCCGTTGACCTGCGTCGAGGCCGTGGTGTCGCGGGCGTCCTGTGTGGCGTCGATCTGGCGGCGCCATTGCTGCTGCTCTTCGTAGCCCATGACCGGACGCTGAAACCGCCCGGTGTCCGGCAGGGCGGCCGGGGTTGCCCCCGCGGTCGAGTCGGCGCGCAGGGTATCCGCCGGCAGGGCCTGGCCGTGGGCCGAGGGCAGCATCACGCCGGCGCCTCCGACCCCGAGGAGAACCGCACAAAAGAAGCGAACGAGCGGTCGGTTCATCCTCCGGGTCCAGGCATCCAGTGCGAACGAAACGTTCGTGGCCATGCTTCGCACCGAACCCATTACGTTTTTTCGCCGGATGCGTAGAATCTATATTTTCGGAGCCAACCACAAACAAAACTGAAACCCAGTTTGAGTTTCAATCTGGGATTTTGCGCCGGGGCACGGCGGCTGCGTCCCCGCCCGATCGCAGCGACGACGGGGCTCCTGCGGGGCGCTCAATGGAGATGTCGGCGCCGGCCCGGGCGAAGCTGCCGAAGATGCCGGTGCCGCCGTCCACGCGGTCGAGGATGTTCGGGATTTCGCCGGGCGCCAGTCCGCCCTGCTGGGCCTGCTGCGTGCGAATGAGGTCGAAGAGATTGTCGTCCAGCACGCTGACGGCCGCCGTGTTCGGCCCGTAGAAGGCGACGGCGATCCAGGGCAGGTCGATGGTGAGCGTGCCGTCGTCGTTTGCGCGATAGGTGGCCGCATTCAGAAGGGGCGACGACGTGACGCGCAGATCGCGGATGTCCTCGTCGTCCGCTTCATCGAACACGTCACGGTAGAAGGGCGTGAGCTGCGCCGCGAGCTGCTCGGTCGAGAGGCGGTCGAAGTTCAGCCGCGAGGTCGTGGTAAAGATGAACACGTTCTGCCGTCCGGGCACCGGGGTCGGGGCCACGGTGAACGACGGCTGCACCGGGCCCTGGTAGACGGCCCGCTCGTTCTGCGTCGCCACCAGCTCGATGGGCCCCGGCACGGTGGTCGTGGCCGTAATCGGCGCGCCGCCGGGACGCGCCACGCGCAGCCGGTAGCGTGCGCCGGGCACCGTGGGTTGCGCCGCGGCCGCCCGGTACCGTCCGCCGCCGACCGGGTCGTAAGACACCGTCGCAGCGACCGTTCCGTCCGTCGCCAACCGTTCGATGCGCACCGTTGCGTCCTCCACCGCCGGGCGAGACGGCGTGGGGGCGGTCACCGGCACGGAGCGCGTGAGAACCACGTCGCCGAGCGGCGCGCCGGCCTCGAGGTACGCCTCGACGACCACCTCCGGCTGCGGCGCGGTCGTTGTGGTGTCGCAGCCCGTGCCGGCCCCGGCCAGGGCAAGGACGAGAAGCAGTGCAGCAATGCGGCGGATCATGGCAGGCGGACCGTTGACGGAGACGTGAGGGGAATCGGAGGCCGTCGGAGCGCGAGGCTCAGAAGGTAAGCGTCAATGAGACGTTCGGGATCGGGACGGGGATCTGCGGGATTTCGTTGCGCGACACGGTGCCGTCCTCCTCGAACTCGAAGAAGTAAAACCAGATGTTGCGCCGGGCATAGGCGTTGATCACCTGCAGCCTCAGCTCGTAATCGGCGAGGCCGAAGAAGCGACCGCTGCGCGTGGCGCCGAAGTCGAGGCGGTGGTACGCCGGAAGGCGGGCGCCGTTGAACGGGCTGACGAGCACGTTGCGCGCGACGGTGGCGGACAGGAAGGGGTCGTCCACGAGCCCGTACCGGAAGGTCGGCTCCGTGTAGGCCTGTCCGGTGGCGTAGTTGAAGGCGGCCGTCAGCGTCCAGGCCTCCGTCCATCGGACGTTGGCCACCACGTTGAGGTCGTGGGTGCGGTCGTACTTCGGCACGTAGTACTGCGGCGCGCCGTCGGCGCCGAGGTTAACCTGCGGAAAGCGGCGCTCGGTGCGGCTCAGCGTGTAGCCGACGAAGCCGTTCAGGCGGCCCTCCGGGCGCTGCAGCAACCCCTCAACGCCGTACGCCCGCCCATCGCCGACGCGGAAGGTCTCGGCATAGGGCACGCCGGCTGGATCCGGCAGGAACGGGTCCTGCTCAAACAGATCGCGCATCGTCCGGACGTAGCCCTCGACGTTGAACGACCAGGCGCCGAACGGCCGGGTCTTGAGGCCCACCACGTACTGATCGCCGGTGGCGGGCGGCACGCCGTCGTCGGTCATGAGCCACGTGTCGAAGCCGGTGAAGAGCTCGCTCGTCTCCAGCGTGAGGTACTGTGCGTACCGACCGTAGGCCGTCTGCAGGCGCACTGAAGGGGTCAGCGCGACGTCGACCGACACGCGGGGCTGCAGGCGCCAGAAAGCGCCGCGGGCAAAGTAGCTGGTGCGCAGTCCGGCGGTGAGGGTCCAGCCGTCCGCCGGGCGAAAGGTGTTCTGCAGGTAGGCCGAGGCGTACTCGCTCTGCACGCGCTGGCGGAAGGTTTCCTCGCCGTCGAACGTCTCGCGGAGGCGAAACGCGAGCGATCCGGTCCAGAGGCCGACTTTCACGGCGTGCGTTTCGTTCGGCGTCCACTCCACGTCGGCCTTCACCGAGACGTCGTCCACCTCGTTGCGCTGCGTGAACCGCGTGCCGCCAATGGTGGCGACGGGCGTGCTCTCGTAGGTCGAGCCGGTGAGCGTGAGGGTGGCAAACACCGGGTCGGCGAGCAGGCGCGTCCAGTCGAGCGTGGCAGTCCGGTTTCCGTACGCAATGTCGAAGCGTCCGTCCTCCAGAAACTCGAGGTCGAGCACGTCCTGGCCGCCGTACGCGGCCAGCGACAGGGCATCGCGGGGGCCGAGGTCGTAGGAGACCTTGGCGTTGACGTCGTAGAAGTGAAAGCGCTCGGGGATGCCTTCGGTATCGGCGTGGCGCAGGGCCGCGAGCACCGGCTCGAGCGTGGAGCGGCGCACGGCGACCATGTAGGTGCCCCGGGCCGTGCCGTCGTCGCCCCGGGCGTAGGGCCCTTCGACGTAGGCCCGCGAGGCCAGCAGCCCCACGCTGAGCCCGCCCGTCGTCTCCCGGCGATTGCCGTCCTTGTTGTAGATGTCGACGACGCTGCCGAGGCGCCCGCCGTACTCGGCCGGATAGCCGCCCTTGTAAAGCTGGACGTCCTTGATGGCGTCCGGGTTGAAGGCCGAGAAGAGCCCGAAGAAGTGCGTGGGATTGTAGACGGTGGTGCGGTCGAGCAGGATCAGCGTCTGGTCCGGCGAGCCGCCGCGGATGTACAGGCCGCTGGAGAAGTCCGACGCCGCCTTCACCCCCGGAAGCAGCTGCAGGGACCGGAAGAGGTCCGGCTCCAGCACGGCGGGCAGCTGTTTGAGAAGCGCCGTGCGCATCCGGGCGGTGCCGAGGGCCTGCTCCTCGACGGCACTGCGCGCGCCGGTCACCACCAGCTCGCCGGCCGACAAATCGGCAGGCTGCAGCTCGATGTCGAGCCGCCGCGCCTCGCCCGCCGCCAGGGTCACGGTCGTGGCGAATCGCTCGAAGCCGAGGTACGATGCGACCAGGGTGTAGGTGCCGGGCGCGAGGCCTGTCAGCGTGTAGTAGCCGGCGTTGTTCGTCGCGGTACCGCGGGCGCGATCCGCCAGGAGAACGTTGGCGCCGAGCAGCGTTTCGCCGGTCGCGGCGTCCCGGACGTAGCCGGTGAGCGAGGCGGGGGCCTGGGCCCACCCCGACCGAGCCGCGAGAAGCCCAAGAGCCAGCGCTGCGAGGAGCAGAATCGAGCGATGCATGCAGGCGGAAGCGTGGACGTGAGGGCGATCCCGACGCGGCTGCCTCGGGCATCCGCACCAGTCATGACGCCGCGACGCCGACCGCGGTTACGTCCGCACCGTGAAAATCACGGGGGTTCTCGGGCGCCGCCTGTCTCCACCGTGCCCCTCGGTGGACGGCGCCCGGCCCACTCTTCGCGTCCTCACGCGTTTTCGCCCACGAGCGGGTGCCCGGCGCGGCGCCACGCGGCATAGCCGCCCTCGAAGTCCCGCACGTTGGTGTAGCCCTTTTCTTGCAGCGCCTCGGTCGCCTTTTCCGAGGTGGGGCAGCTTCCGTTCGCGCAGTAGACCACGATGAAGGTGTCCTTGTTGGGCACGATGCGCTCGATGAGATCGAGGTCGCCGAGCGGAACGTTGATGGAGCCGGGGATGTGCTTCGCGCGGTGCGCCGCCGCCGGCAGGGTGTTGATGAGAACGGGCGGCGCGTCGCTGAAGCACAGGGATTCCAGCTCCTCGACGGTGATGACGGGCTCGTCGGAGAGGGTCTCGGACATGGACTCGGGGGGTTGAGTGGAACAACGCAAGGGGGCGGCCCCGATCCCTCTCGGGCTCGCGACCGGCCCTGTGATTCGTCGCCCCTCCCCGGCGTTACAGGCCCCTGCCCCCTGCTCGCCTCGAACGCGTTCACCGCCGCCACGCTGGAACTTCCATCTTGTCCCGCCGGTCGATGTTGTGACGTCCCCGAATCGCTCCGATACGCTCAGGCTGACATGCTGCGGTTCCCTTCCGTCGTGCCGGTTCTTGCACTGGCGGCCGTCTGCCTCGCCGTCGTACCGCACGCGGCCGAGAAGCTGCCCATCGGGAGCAAGGCGCCCCTGCCCGAGCACGCCATGCCGGGGCCCGACGGCGCAATGCACTCGATTGCCTCCACCGCCCGGGCCAACGGCGTCCTCGTTCTGTTTTCCGGCCCCCGGTGCGCATGGGTGAGCGCCTGGCAGGACCGCTACGCGACCATCGCCCAGGCCGCCCGGCGGCACAACATCGGCATGCTGGTGGTGAACGCGAACGCCGACGCTCGCAGCCAGGGCGACAGCCTGGCCGCCATGACGCCCCCGGCCCACACGCAGAACGATTCGTTTCCATACGTGCGGGACCGGAACGCTCGTCTCGCCGATGCCTTCGGCGCCACGACGACGCCCGGTGCATTCCTGTTCGACGGCTCCCTGACGCTCGTCTATCGCGGCGCCATCGACGACAACGCGCGGAACGCGGACGCCGTGAAGCACCCCTACCTGCTCTCGGCGCTGCAGGCCCTGGGCACCGGCGGTGCGGTGCGACCGCAAACCACCGAGGCGGTCGGCTGCCCGATCCAGCGCCCCGAGTGAGCGCCCCGAGTGAGCGCCCCGCGGAAGCGTGCGACCTCACAACGCCGCGACCGGCCCAAGCGCGACCGGCCCGAGAATGGCGAGTGCGCGGCCCGACGGCGACCTCCGCCGTACCGGGCCCGGGCCGACCAATCTTCACAGAATTTCGCCATCCGAGCGGCACGATCGGCCGCTCGCCTTTCGTTTGCCAACGCTGCGGATGTCCGGGGCGTGGGACGTGCAGGACTTGATCCTATCCGGCACGATTTATACTTGTAGACGCACCGGCATCGTTGGGCTCGCGAACGAACCCGATGTATCCATGGGCATCTCCGTTTCGAACCTGTCGAAGGTCTACGGCGACCAGACGGCCGTTGACGCCATCAGCTTCGAGGTGGACACCGGCGAGGTGGTGGGCTTTCTCGGCCCGAATGGCGCCGGAAAGAGCACGACCATGCGCATGCTCACGTGCTACCTGAATCCTACGTCGGGCACCGCTTCGGTCGACGGCTACGACATCCACGAGGACGCACGGGCGGTACGCCGGCGGATCGGATACCTGCCCGAGGACACGCCGCTCTACACGGAGATGCCGGTCGTCGAGTACCTGCGTCTGGCCGCCGACCTGCAGCACGTCCCCGACGACGCACAGCGCGCGCGCATTCACCGGATGATGGAGGTGTGCGGCCTCGGGCCGGAGCGTCACAAGCGCATCCACGAGCTCTCGAAGGGCTTCAAGCAGCGCGTCGGGCTGGCACAGGCCCTGCTGCACGATCCCAACGTGCTCATTCTCGATGAGCCCACGACAGGGCTCGACCCCAACCAGATTGCCGAGATCCGCGATCTGATCCGCGAGGTGGGACAGGAGAAGACCGTCCTGCTCAGCTCTCACATCCTGAAGGAGGTCGAGATGACCTGCGACCGCGTCCTCATCATCCATCAGGGTCGCCTCGTGGCCGACGATACCACCGACGCCCTCCGCCGCCGCTACAGGGGCGGGCACCGCCTGCGCGTCCGCCTGCAGTCGACCAACGGCGCCGACGTGGCGACGGCCTTCGCCGACCTCGACACCATCGCGGCCACGACGCCCGACGACAGCCCCCCCGCCAGCTGGACCCTCGACGTGGACGCCAACCTCGACGACGCCGCGGCCTCGGTTTTCCGGCTCTGCGCCAATCGCGGATGGGTGCTTACCGAGCTCACGCCTCTGGAGTCGAGCCTGGAGGACATCTTTCGCGAGCTCACGCTGGAGTCTTGAGCGGCGCGGGTTGTGCGTTCCGGGTCGCGCGGCATGGGTCCGTGATCGCACGTCGCGAATCGGTGATGCGTGCCCCGTGCCCCCGGATGTGGAACCTCGAACGCGGAACCTCGAACGCTGAATTCCAATCTCGAAACGCGGAACGCAGAAATCGTGCACACGATCTGGACAATCTGTCGACGGGAGGTCAACCGCTTCTTCGACTCGCTCACGGCCTACGTCCTGCTGATCGTCTTCCTGGGCCTGAGCGGCGTGTTCACCTGGCTCTTCGGCGCCGGCGACATCTTCTTCGTCGGCCAGGCCTCGCTGCAGACCTTCTTCAACGTCGCCTTCTGGACGCTCTTCTTTTTCGCGCCCGCCCTCACGATGGGCATGATCGCCGAGGAACGGCGCAGCGGCACGCTGGAACTGTTGGCCACCAAGCCCATCTCCGACGCCCACATCGTGGCCGGGAAGGGGCTGGCCGCCTGGTTCTTGATCGCCGTATCGCTGGCGCTCACGCTGCCGTACTACGTCACGGTCGCCGCACTCGGGCCCATCGATCACGGCGCAACGGGGGCCGGCTACGTGGCCCTGCTGCTCGTAAGCGGCGTCTACATCAGCATCGGGCTCGTCGCGTCGAGCCTCACGAGCAACCAGATTGTCGCCTTCCTCGTCAGCCTCTTCATCGGGTTCTTCTTCCACTTTCTGTTCGGGCAGATGGCCGCCGTACTGCCCGACGCCCTGGCCACCGTCGCCTCCTTCCTGAGTCTGAGCGACCACTTCCAGACCATGGCCCGCGGCGTGCTCGCGCTGTCGACGCTCGCGTACCTCGCCTCGCTCATCGGATTCGGCGGACTGCTCGCCACCGCGGCCCTCAAGAGCCGAAACTGGGCGTGAAGATTTTTAGGTGTTCATGTACTAAAGTGTTAAATACTACATTTTGAATTTTTGAAGCTCAAACACCTAAAATCAAACCTGGACGCTTACACATACAAACTTGTACACCGGACAGCACAAACCCCTGTAACTTCCATGAACAGCGCGTTCGACGG
>Ga0207797_1003541_pt1 | contig 10287 bp, 8 predicted proteins | sample PRCRCaboRojoPR_6_FD_187275 | JGI IMG/M metagenome (GOLD analysis project Ga0207797, IMG submission 187275) | Marine sediment microbial community from Cabo Rojo, Puerto Rico - PR CR 10% Liquid 1 (SPAdes) | ecosystem: Environmental > Aquatic > Marine > Coastal > Sediment | place: Cabo Rojo, Puerto... | reverse complement strand
TGCTGGACTACATCAAATATGACAAGGACGACCCGGATTCAAAATTTGAGTTACGTGACCTGGAGATAACGTCTTCGGACTGGTCGTTCACTATAAATGGCACGAGACTGCGTCCTGGCATGTCGGTCCACCAGCTCAGTCCAGCGGTCCGACAGACCTTGGACGAAGACTTCGACCAATCCGTCGATGCTTTTGGGGCCGTGGTGATCGCGAAGCCCGGCACGGCCAAGCAGGCAAAGCGAGGCGGAGAGCTGGAGGCGATGCGGGGTGGCGCGACGATTCAGATTGAGGTCAACGGGGGCATCGTCGACAAAGTGCGATTTCACCGGGAGCTTTGAGAAACAGAGGCCTCGACCAGTGGGCAAACGCATACTCGTTATTATCGCACTGCTCATCTCCGGCTCTCCTTCGTTAGAGTCTGCCGCAGCCCAGACCATCAAGCTCCACAAGAAGACCACCGCCCAGGGCGAGATTGACCGCACTCCCTACGTCACCTACGCCGCGTTCAAGGCTGCCACCGTGGGCGGGAAGACGTCGTCCGACAAATCCTCGGGAAAGGAAGTAATCCTCGGTGACCTCATTGCCGTCTCCTCCCTCGATGAGGTAACCCGCGTGTTTGGCCAGCCGGAAACTTTTACGCACGAGTCTCCCTTTGGGCAAGATGTATTGGCCTTTCTGAGCTACGAAGGATTTAGGCTGGAGTACATAAAGCACAATAAAGACGATCCGAAGTCGAAGTATGAGTTGCGCGAGTTAGAGCTCACCTCTCCAGACTGGCACTTCACGGTGAACGGCGCGCAACTACGTCCTGGTATGTCGATCGATCAGCTGAGCCCGGCGGTCCGTCAGACGCTGGATCGAGACTTCAGCAAGTCCATCGATGCCTTTGGATCGATCGCAGTTGCAAAACCCGGCACGGCCAAGCAAGCAAAGCGGGGCGGAGAGCTTCAGATGATGAAAGGCGATGCGGCGATTCAGATCTGGGTCAACGGAGGCATCGTCGACAAAATACGATTTCACCGGTTGCTGTGGTAAGAAGCGGCGTTCCGGGCTCATGGACAAATGTACCCTTGTTATTTGCACAATCATGGTACTGCTCGTCGGGGGCGCCGCTGCGCCAGCCTCCGCCGCAGGCCAGGCCGTCAAGCTCCACGAGCAGACCACGGCCCAGGGCGAGACCGACCGCACGCCCTGAGACACCTCCGGTTGAAGAACGGCACTGCGAGCCGCACGTGTCGTGCGCGTTCCAGTGCTCCACCTCTCCCCTTTTCCCGCCTCCCTCTCTCAATCCCGCACGACACGTTCTTCGGTCGTTTCACCTATCGAAGCCGAAGCCCCGTCGCCACTCACGCGATGCTTCTCGTCGGCGTACTGCAGGTCGTGGAGCTTGCGGTAGAGGCCGTCCATGGACAGCAGCTCGCGGTGCGTGCCGCGCTCGCGGATCTCGCCTTTGTGCATAACGAGAATCGTATCGGCGTCGTGGATGGTCGACAGGCGGTGCGCGATGGCCAGCGTGGTGCGGCCCTCGGTGAGGCGATCCAGGGCCTGTTGGATCAAAGCCTCCGTCTCGGTGTCGACGCTCGAGGTGGCCTCGTCGAGCACCAGCACCTCGGGATCGTAGATGAGCGCGCGCACGAACGCGAGGAGTTGCCGCTGGCCGTGCGAGAGGGACGAGCCGCGCTCCTTCACGTCCTGCTGGTAGCCCTCAGCCAGGCGCTCGACAAACTGGTCGGCCTGGACGACGCGGGCCGCCCGTTTCATGGTATCGGTGTCGACGGTGGGGTCGTCGAGCGTGAGGTTGCGCTCCACCGATCCACTGAAGAGGAACACATCCTGCGGAATGAGTCCGATGTGGCGCCGCAATTCCTTGAGGCTCATCTCTCGGATGTCCACACCGTCCACCAGGATGCGCCCCTTCTCGATCTCGTAGAACCGGAGGAGCACGTTCATGATGGTGGACTTTCCGGCCCCCGTCGCCCCCACGAGGGCGACCGTCTCACCGGGCTTGACGGTGAACGACACGTCTTTCAGCACCCAGTCGGGCTCCCCCTCGTTGTCCTCTTCGTAGGCAAACCAGACGTTCTCGAACTCGATCCGGCCCTCCACCGTGTCGAGCGTGCGGGGCGACTCGCGTTCCGCAAGGCTCTGGTCTTCGTCGAGCAGCCCGAAGATGCGCTCGGCGCCGGCCATGGCCCGCTGCAGGGTGTCGTACTGGTTCGACAGGTTGCGAATGGGTTCGAAGAACTGGCGCGCGTACTGGATGAAGGCGATCAGGATGCCGAGCGTGAGGGCCCCGCTGCCCATGGCCCGCACGCCGCCGAACCAGATCACGGCGCCGAGGGCGATATCCGAAATGAACCGCACGCCGGGCCAGAAGATGGCGTAGAAGAAGATCGTGCGGATGTGTGCGGCGCGGTGGTCGTCGTTAATCTCCTTGAACCGGCGCATTTCCTCGTCCTCCCGGTTGAAGAGCTGAACGATGGACATGCCCGACACATGCTCCTGGATGAAGGAGTTGAGCCGGGAGATCTGCTTGCGCGTTTCGCGGTACTGCTCGCGCACGTTGTTGCGGAACCAGAACGTGATCCACACCATCAGCGGCATCACCGTGATCGTCACGATCGCCAGCACCCAGTTGAGGGTGAACATGAAGTAGGCGATGAAGATCAGCCGGAAGAGGTCGCCCAGCACGATGATGAGGCCCGAGGAGAGCACGTCGCTCAGCGCTTCGACGTCGCTCGTCGTCCGCGTGATGAGCTTGCCGATCGGCGTGCGATCGAAAAACTTGAGCGGCTGATTCTGGATGTGCCGAAAGACCGTCGTCCGCAGGTCGTAGATGGCCCGCTGGCCGATCCACTGCGTCATGTAGTTCTCGACGAACTTGAGGATGCCCTCCCCGACGAGCGCCAGCACCAGAAAGCCAATGATGCGCGTCAGCCCATCGAGGTCGCCGACGACGATGTAGTTGTCAATCGCCTTCTGGACGAGCCAGGGGCGCAGTGGGCCGAGCAGCGAGGCCGTGAGCGTCACAACCAGGGCCACAATCACCCAACCCAGATACGGCCGCAGATACTGCGCGATGCGACGAAGCAACTGTCCGTCGAACTGATGCGCCGTTTGTTCGGACGCGTCCTCGTCGGTCGCTTCCTCGTCGGTGGAATGGTGGGTGTCGGTGTCCGCCAAAGGACGTAGCGCGGTGATGCGAAAGGGAGAACAAAGACAGAAGGCGCTATCGCTCAACTCCGTCCCGCAGCGCATGTTGCGCCCCCTCCCGCCCTACCGGTTCGGTTTACGGACGTTTTACGGCTCTTGCGTTCGGCGTTGAGCGGTCGGGGTCTGCAACGGGGAGCGGTCTCTCCGAACGCCGAGCTGCAAACCTCGACCTCACCACTTCTCCCGCGGGTCGAGAACGTATCGGCGAAGCTCCTCGGCTACATCGGCGTGCGGGAAGACCGTGCGGGCTTCTCGCACGAGCGGTGCCGGGTCGTCGTAGCGAGCACTCACGTGGCCCAGCAGCAACCGACTGGCGCCGGCGTCGCGGGCGATTTCGGCGGCCTCTCGCGCGGTGGCGTGTCCGGTCTCAACGGCACGGGCGTGCAGGGCGTCGGTGAAGGTGGCGTCGTGGTACAGGAGATCGGCTTCGTCGGCGAGGGTCCGCCCGGCGTCGCAGGGACGCGAGTCGGTTACGTACGCCACGACGGTCCCTTCGCGCGGCGGGCCGAGGACCTGCTCCGGCTGCACCGTCGTGCCGTCCTCGGTCTCCACCGCCTGGCCGTCCTGCAGGCGGCCGAAATCGCGCGGATTCGTGATGCCGAGATTGCGAGCCGCCGTCGGATCGAAGCGACCGGGCCGCGTCTTTTCCTGCAGTCGATAGCCGAACGCTTCCGTCCGGTGCTCCAGCGGTCGCGCCTCGACCGTGATTTCTTCCGTCTCGTACACGACGGCCTGCTCGGTACCGGGTGCAAGCTCGCGGTACGTCATTGGAAAGCCCACGGCGTCCGGATGCAGGCCGGGCAGCGACGTGACGAGCGCCCGGATGCCTGCCGGCCCGACGACCGTCACCGGATCTGTGCGCTGGAGCAGATCCATCGTCGAGAGCAATCCCGGCAGGCCAAAGACGTGATCGCCGTGCAGGTGCGTGATGAACATCGCATCGATGCGGGCGCGGTTCAGGTCGGCGTCGAGAAACCGGTACTGGGTGCCCTCCCCGCAGTCGAACAGCAGGACGCGTCCCTTTCGCTGCACGGCCATCGCCGAGAGATGCCGGCGCGGCGTGGGGATGGCGGCCGCGGTGCCGAGAGGAATGACATCGGTAGTCATACACGCAGGATCCGTTCGGAGAACGAGCGCGGCGCACAATCGAGCCGCACTTCATGCACCGGAGCACCGAGCAAAGGATCCTCGCTCCGAATCTCCGGACTCCAGTCTCGGGCTCCGGGACCTCGGAGAAGCTGTGTTGCAAGCGGATTTGCAGGCTTCCCCGACGCCCTGTGTGCGGACCTGCCAAGATGCCCACTGTTCAGGGATTTGCAATAACGGACTGTCGAGAGCCGCTCGTCTCTTCGGGTGTGACAGAGTGGGCCGTCCGTCGTACGTTTCAGTGGTGCACTGCCCGCGATCCTCTCTCGCCTCGCCCCAGACCCATGCGTCAGTTCGTTCCCTCTGCTTCCAGCTTTTGCCCCGTCCCTGTCCTTTTCATTGTTCTGTGGATGGGGCTGGCCCTCCCAAACGCCGGCTCGGCCCAGCCGGCGCCGTCCAGCCTGTCTGCAACGCCCGCGTCCGAGCCCTACAGCGCGGCCATCGACTCGACGGAGGCGCTGATCGACAGTCTGATGGCCGCGCAGGGCATTCCCGGCGTGACGGCCGCCGTGGGCGTCCACGGGCGCATCGTATGGAGCGACGGCTTCGGCTACGCCGATCTCGAAAATCGCGTGCCCGTTTGGCCCCACACCAAAATGCGGATCGGCAGCGTGTCGAAGGCGCTCACGTCCGTCGCCGTCGGACGGCTCGTCGAAGCCGGGACGTTGGACCTCGATGCGCCGGTGCAGGCCTACGTCCCCTCCTTCCCGGAAAAGCGCGACACGATCACCACGCGGCTCGTGGCGGGCCACCTTGCCGGCGTCCGCCATTACCGCAACGACGAGTTCCTCAGCAAGAAACACTACAGCAGCGTCGAGGCCGGCCTGGAGATTTTCGAGGCCGATACGCTGCTTTACGAGCCGGGAACAGAGTACAGCTATTCCAGCTACGGCTGGAACCTCGTCAGTGCCGTCGTCGAGGGCGCCGCCGAACAGCCGTTCCTATCCTACATGCGCGAGCACGTGATCCGGCCGCTGCGTCTTCGCAACACGGTGGCCGATCACGTGGACAGTCTCATCACGAACCGCACCGATTACTACGTCCGTGAGGACGGAGCGCTTCGCAATGCCCCGTACGTGGACAACAGCTACAAGTGGGCCGGCGGCGGCTACCTCTCGACCGCCGAAGATCTGGTGCGGTTCGGCCACGGCGTCTTTCAGGGCAACGTGCTGGACCCCAAAACCGTCGCGGTGCTCACCACCTCCCAGCGCACGAGCGGCGGCGAACCGACAGGCTACGGCATCGGGTGGCAGATTGGCACGGACGCGTCGGGACGCCGCACCGTCGGCCACGGTGGCGGGTCGGTCGGCGGCTCGACGGCGTTCATCACCATCCCGAGCGCGAACGTGGTCGTTGCGATCATCAGCAACATGAGCGGCGTAGACTACGACGACCTCCCCACCCGCATCGCACAGCTGTTTCGGGAGGCGGCGTCTCGGTAGCTGCCGTGCACCGTCTCCCCTGAGACACCACGCTTCGGACGCTCCTCAGGATCTGAAACACGCGGTCCGCACCCGCCCTCCGATGATCGGCGGGAGAGCCCCCTGCGGCGCGGACCGAGCGTGGTTTGTCGGTCTGGTACGCCATTTGTTCGGGATAAGGATGCCGGTCGCGGGGCAGCGGCTCGGCACACGCGGCTTTCCCGAACAACCTTTCCTGCTTTCATGGATACCCTTCGAACCTCGTTCGCTCTGCTCGTCGCCCTGTCCATCGGCCTTGTCGCCTGGGTCGCCTGCGACTCCACAGGAACGGCCTCCTCGGACCCTCCGCGCGCCGCAGAGGGACGGTTTACCCTCCGCCTTACCGATGCCCCGACCGACGTGGACAGCGTCATCGTCACCGTCGATCGCGTGGAACTCGTGGCCGACGATGCCGACGAGGACGACATGGACGATGATAACGGGAACGACGACGAGGACGATGGCGAGGACGACAATGGGGACCGAGACGAGGACGGCATCATCACCCTCACCGACTCTACCCGCCAGATCGACCTTCTGCAGCTGCAGGACGGCGTGACTACGACCCTGGCCGACGTTCCTGTGCCGGCGGGTACATACTCGCAGCTCCGTTTCGTGCTCGGTAGCGAAAATTACGTCGTGGTCAACGGCACCCGCCAGACGCTGCAGGTGCCGAGTGGAATGACCTCCGGCATCAAAATCATCCTCCCCGAAGTGGAGGTCGAGAACGACGGCGACCAGATTAGCGTCACGCTGGACTTCGACGTCGACGAGTCCTTGATCCGGGCCGGTGCTTCCGGGCGCTACCTCTTCAAGCCGACCGTCAAGGTGAAGTCGGTTCGCGTCAACGGCGAGGCCGTCGAAACGGTGGACGTGGACGGCGTCGTGTCCTCGGTGGACGCCGGCGCGCAGATCGTCCGCGTCGACAGCATTCCGTTTGCGGTGTCCCCCCAAACGGAATTCGACGACGACGGAGTCTCCGGCCTTGCGGGTCTCCAGTCCGGTCAGTTCGTCGAGGTCGAAGGAACGATCCGTGACGATGGCACGCTCGTGGCGCGCGAAATCGAGGTCGATGAGGAGGACGATGTCGAGCGCTCCATCACCGCTCCGGTCGACGCCATTGGCGAGGGATCGATTACCGTGCTCGGGGTCGCCATTAAAGTCACGCAGAACACGGAGTTCGAGGATGTACTCGGCCTCGGCGACCTGCAGGACGGCGACCGCGTGGAGGTGGAGTACATCTTCGTCGACGGTTCCCGCGTCGCAACCGACATCGAACGCGAAAGCGATTAGCACCCACCCTATTGGTGTGCTCCCGTGTGTGTCCATTTCGCTCCCCTCGGCGGACACGCCCGGGAGACGCCCTGCTCCGGCCTCGCGCCGGGGCAGGGTTTTTTACTTTGTCGGATTTCGGCGGTCGAATACGTCCTCAACGCTTTATACCTTTGGGCTCAGGGTTGGGAAATTGCGCTCCCGCCCGCTTTTTCGCACGCTCCGCTGATCCGACATCCCGACGATCCGCATGATCGACAGTCTTCCTACGGTTTCGACCGACACGCTCGTGCAATCCCTGGCCGACCCCGAGCACACCCTCCTCGACGTGCGCCCCATGGCTGCCTACAACGGATGGGCGTTGAACGGCGAATCGCGCGGCGGCCACATTCCCGGCGCGAAAAGCATTCCGCTGGAATGGACCCAGTACATGGACTGGATTGAGGTCGTCGACGACAAGCAGATTGACGCCGACGCCCCCATCACCGTGTACGGCTACAACGACGACGAATCGGCCGACATGGCCGGCAAGCTCTCGCGCCTCGGGTTCGAAGACATCCGCCTGTACGAAGGCTTTACCCACGATTGGACGCCCGACCCCGACCGACCGCTGAACCGCCTATCCCGGTACCGACAGCTCGTCCATCCCGCATGGGTGCGCGACCTGATTACGGGTCAGCAGCCGCCCCACGTCGAGGGCGAGAACGTCGTCCTCTGCCACGCCCATTTCGATTACCGCACCGACTACGAAAACGGCCACATTCCCGGCGCCATTCCGCTGAACACCAACTGGCTCGAGTCGATGGAAACCTGGAACCGCCGCTCGCCCGACGAGCTTCAAAAGCAATTGGAGGCGCTCGGCATTCGCCACGACTCCACCGTGGTCGTGTACGGTCGGTTCTCCTTCCCTTCCTACGAGAACGATTTTCCGGCGCAGAGCGCGGGCCATCTCGGAGCGATGCGGTGCGCCGCCCTCATGCTGTACGCCGGGGTGCACGACGTGAAGGTGCTCAACGGCGGGATGAACCGCTGGGAAGAGGCGGGCTTCGAGGTATCAACCGAAGACACCCCCCCCGAGCCCGTGGACGACTTCGGGATTGACGTGCCCGCGCATCCCGAGTACATGGTCGACCTGGAGGAAGCGAAGGCCCTGCTGGACTCCGACGAGGGCGACCTCGTCAGCGTCCGCAGCTGGGCGGAGTTCATCGGAGAGCGCAGCGGCTACCACTACATCGACGCCACGGGCCGGATTCCGGGCGCCGTATTCGGCAACTGCGGGAGCGATGCCTACCACATGGAAAACTACCGCAACTTCGACTACACCACCCGCGAGTTTCAGGAAATCGACCAAACGTGGCGCGAGGGCGGGATCGTGCCCGAGAAGCACATCGCCTTCTACTGCGGCACGGGGTGGCGCGCCAGCGAAGCCTTCATGAACGCCTACCTCATGGGCTGGCCCAGGATCTCGGTGTACGACGGAGGCTGGTACGAGTGGAGCTCCACGCCAGACTGTCCGATCGGTACGGGCGATCCGGAAGCGGCATGACGCCTTTTGAACCGGGAGCGATCCTCCCGCCCCGCACCCTCGTTCCTGACGCATTCCAGCTTGCTTCCCCATGCACGTTGCCGTCATTGGCGCCAACGGTGGCATTGGCCACCGCCTGGTCTCCCACCTCAACCAGTCCGGGCATTCCCCCATCGGCGTGGTTCGCGCACAGGACCAGTTCGCACGGATTCGAGAGCGGGGCGGAACGCCGCGCCTGGGCGATCTCGAAGGTGCCTTCGCCTCTGCCCTCGACGGAGCCGACGCCGTTGTGTTCACCGCAGGCTCCGGAGGCTCGACCGGCTGGGACAAAACCATCATGGTCGATCTGTGGGGCGCCCGTCGGGCCGTTCGTGCCTGCGAAGATCGGGGCATCGGCCGGTTTGTGATGATCAGTGCGAGCGGCGCTTCCAACCCGGACCACGGGCCGGAGCCGCTACGCCCGTACCTCGTGGCCAAGCGCGTCGCGGACGACTATCTGGTGGCGTCCTCGCTGGCCGAAACCGTGCTCCGCCCCACGACGCTTACCGATGCGCCCGGCACCGGACAGGTTGCCACCGGCTCGACCCCGCCCTCCGAACGGGACGGACAGATTCCCCGGGCCGACGTGGCCGCGGCCGTGGTCGCCGCACTGACCCACGACGCGACCATCGGGCGCACCATTGAACTTTACGGCGGCACCACCCCCATCGAGGACGCTCTCCTCTCCGGGTAAGCGCGGGGTGGATGCCCTCGTTGCGGCGTTGGTCACTCCGTCGGCTGAGTCGTAGGTTACGGATGGACCCCCGTTCATCCTTCGATCGACGCCCGCCATGATCGCCCCCCTGCCTCGAACGCTCGCATCTCTGGCCCTGCTGACGGTGGTTGCTGGACTGCTGGCCGCGGCCCCTCCCGCTACCGCGCAAGAGCCCGCCCCCGTCACCTCGGACGCCCTCCAAAGGCTCACGATTCGCAGCATCGGCCCGGCGGTGACCGGCGGTCGGATCCACGACGTGGAGGCCTTGCCCGACGACCCCGAGACCCTCTACATCGGGACGGCGTCGGGCGGGCTGTGGAAGTCCACCAACGGCGGCACCACGTGGTCGTCGCTGTTCGACGATCAGCCGGTGAGTACGTTCGGCGACGTGGAGATCGCCCCGTCGAACCCCGACATCGTCTGGGCCGGAACCGGAGAGCAGCAGAACCGGCAGAGCACGTCCTGGGGCAACGGCGTCTACCGCTCGTTGGACGGCGGGGCATCCTGGACGCACCTCGGCCTGGTCGACACGCGCCACATCGGACGCGTCCAGGTGCACCCCGAGGATCCGGACGTAGCGTACGTCGCCGCGCAGGGGAACCTCTGGGCCCCGTCCGACAGCCGGGGCGTGTACAAGACGACCGACGGCGGCGAGACGTGGGAGAAGGTGCTGTTCGTAAACGAGCACACGGGCGTCGTGGACATGGTGATGCACCCGGAGAACCCGGACGTGCTCTACGCCGCCGCGTACCAGCGCCTGCGCCGCACCTGGGGCTTCAACGGCGGCGGTCCGGGCTCCGGCCTCTACAAAACGACGGACGGCGGCGCCACCTGGACCGAACTGACGAACGGCATCCCCGCCGGCGATAAGGGGCGCATCGGCATCGACGTGTCGCCCGCCGATCCGCAGACCGTCT
>Ga0207797_1003540_pt1 | contig 10291 bp, 6 predicted proteins | sample PRCRCaboRojoPR_6_FD_187275 | JGI IMG/M metagenome (GOLD analysis project Ga0207797, IMG submission 187275) | Marine sediment microbial community from Cabo Rojo, Puerto Rico - PR CR 10% Liquid 1 (SPAdes) | ecosystem: Environmental > Aquatic > Marine > Coastal > Sediment | place: Cabo Rojo, Puerto... | reverse complement strand
CGCTCGGTCCATCAGTTAGCGAATCGTACGAGCCTGTTACCATCCTGCCGAACTTCTCGTCGTAGATGCGCGCCATCTTGTCCCAGTCGAACCGGGTTACGGAGGAGCGCAGCTGACCGGCCACGGCGCGAGCGGCATTGGTATTGGTCAGTGCCCAGCGAAGTCGCGCCAATAGTCCCTCGAAGTCGCCGTAGATACAGACGTCATGTTGCGGCTTCGGGATGAGCTCTGGATAAGAGAGTCGATCGGGAAGCACTGGAAAGCAACCGCTGTAGATCGCCTCAAGGATGGCTATCCCAAAGAACTCATGGACGGCGGTGCTTATCACGATATCCGAGCGACGGAGCAGCGCAGGATACGCTGCATCCGTGGCATGGCCGAAGTGAATAACCTGCTCTCCAAGACGTTGCTGTGCTGCTTCGAACTCGGGCGCGTGCCGGCGGTGGTTTTTTCCCATAATTACTACACGAAACGCAACCCCGTCATCAACGAGGGCATCGAGAGCCTGGAAGAAGACGCTGGGAGCCTTGTCATACTCCCAGCGCTGGTTCCACAGAATCACGGGAGGACCGTCAGAGCGCTCCTGTGCTGGTACGCGGTCCAAGCGATGTAGATCGATCCCGACAGGCAGAAGCCCTGCCTTGTCCCGCACCCTCGGTACCCAATGGAGATGAGTGTAATCGGGGAAATGTTTGAGCATATTCGGCAAGGCCGCAAACCAATCGTCGCGGTGAAAACGAGAGTTGAAGAAGACACGTTCAGCGGCAAGCATAGAGAGCCAGTTGATCATACCGTAGGTGAGATCACGCCTTTCTCCCTCCGGCAGGGGATAGGTCAACTGATTCTCATGGCAGTACAGTGCGGTTGGTGTGTCCGCCAGGAAGTCCCGGGTGAGTGACAGAAACGCCGGGAGATTGAGCATATCGGTGGCGAGAATCAGATCGGGACGGCGATCCAGAGCACGGGCCTTCTCGGCCAGCGTCACACTCCCCCCCTGCATTCGCCATTTCCAAAACCGCGCAGCCAACCCCAACAACACGACATCGTGCTGGCTGTGGGTGACGTACCCTTCAGCCCAGGCGCGGTGGCTGCCACCGCAGTAGGGAGCAAGCAGCAGGATCCTCATACCAGGATCGTCTCCAACGGATATTCCTCTGAGAGCTTAATCAGCTCCGATCCTTCCTTCGACCATATCGTCACAGGCAGGCCAGACCTGCAGAACGCATAGACCAATCGTTGCGAACCTCACAGATCGAGCCGCATCTCCAATTCAGATACCTCAAATCCTCTCGTAGCCCTGCGTATATCGCCCACGAATCTGCACCATGATCCGATCCTCCTCACCGACCCCTTCGTTGCTATACGAAGATATCTCCCGCAGCATTGCAGTGATCAGGCGGCGCCTGTTCCGCGTTCTAGTTCTCCAGAATAGCCTGGATAGCGTTCAGGTCCTCGGTCGAAAGCTGCCAGGTTGCGGCCCTCACGTTGCTCAGGAGCTGATCCAGGGTCGTCACACCCGAGATGACAGAGCATATCTGCGGCTGAGCCAAGAGCCATGCTTGAGCCAGTTCATTCAGGCCACGATCACGCTCCATCGCCCAGTCCTCGAGTTGCTCAACCTTGTCGTAGTATCGCGGTTGCATGTACCGCTGTACCGACTCACTGGTCTCGCCGCGTGACCCCGGAGGTGCTGGTTCGCCCCGCTCGTACTTACCGGTGAGAAACCCTCCCGCCAGTGGACTATAGGGGACGAAACCAACTTCCAAAGCCTGGCAGCAAGGCAGCACCTCGTCTTCAACGTCCCTTTCGAGCATGTTGTACTGGGACTGGAGAACAACGACTGGAGCCCAGTTGCGTACGTCGGCGAGGATATGCGCCTGGGCCAGCTGCCACGATGCAAAGGCCGAGATCCCTACGTAACGGATCTTGCCTGCGCGAACAAGGTCGTCCAACCCGCGTAGCGTCTCTTCGATTGGGGTGGACGGATCCCAACGATGGACGTAGTAGAGATCAATGTGGTCGGTCTGCAGGCGACGGAGGCTCCCCTCCACCGCATTCATCATGTGATAGCGGGAAGCTCCACGATCATTGGGTCTCGGGCCTGCGCGCATCGTGAATTTGCTGGCAAGGACGACACGGTCCCATCGGCCGCCGAGAGCCGCCCCCAATGTCTCCTCGGAGCGCCCGTCCACGTAGATGTCGGCCGTGTCGATATGATTGACGCCCCGGTCGAGCGCGGCATCAACAATGTTGTCAACCTCCTTCTGAGGGACCTTCTGAGATCCGAATCGATTGGTGCCGATGCCAATGACGGAAACACGAACGCCCGATCTTCCCAACTGACGATACTCCATAGTCGTCTCCTTTCCTGTGGGTCGCTATACCACGATACAATAACCCTCGATTCGCCCTTTGGTGGACCGAACTCGCGACGGCGGGTGACGCGACTCAGACTACTCCTGCAACGCCGGCACACCGTCAGGCCCGATGCGATACCAGTACAGGCCGAGGTCCGCCCAATCACGGCTTTCGTCAGAGCTCAAGTTGTCGAGAGCTCCTTGGCGCCCGACGCGGGACAGGGCCGTGTTGACCCGTTTGCGGGTGAGTTCACCATCGGCGCTGGCCTGTTCCAGGGCTTCAAGCAGTGTCCAAGTCGCCTCGTAAGCGGGAAGCGCCAGGGGACCGGGCTCCACATCATCGGATACGCTACGATAGGCCGCTATGAAGGCCTCTCCATCAGAGACATCGCTCGGAAAGGGCCAGGGGGTCACGAAAACCGTCCCGGTGGCTGCCTGACCTGCCACGGCGACGAAGTCGGACGGCGCCAGCGCCGGACCACCCAGAACGGATCCCGACCAGCCTCTTTCACGCAACGTCGAGAGGACCTCACCCGCGCGCACGGGCTCTAAGTCAGAGACGAGGACCGAGGGCGTGCGAGTCAGGACTTCCGTCTCCCAATCAGAGGTGTCGGCAGAGATCACGGAAAGCCCGGTCCCACTCTGCTTGCGAGCGGCCCGTCGCAGAGACTCCTCCAGAGGGCCCCCCTGACTAATCAGAACAATCTCGCCACGCGGAGCGAGCTGAGAAGCCCGTTCAAGCAGCGCGCTTGCGAGAGGTTCGGCGGCAGATCCAAGACGATAGATGGCCTCCCCATCCTGTCCCAAACCCACGTTCAGAACTGCTGGGGCGATGAGCGGAATCCCGGTGTCAGCGTAGGTGGCGACGGCTGCCGCCGTCGTCTCCTCGCGGAAATGGCCGATGGCCCCCACCACGGCCGGATCGACAGCGAGCTTGCGCGCCTGCTCCACGGCCATATCCGGATTCGCCCCGTCATCGTAGGCAACCAGCTCAACGCTGTATCCAGCCACGCCCCCATCCCGATTCGCCTCAAAGAGAGCTAGCTGGACCGCGTAGATCACGTCATATCCAACGTATCGGTAGCGCCCCTCAAACGGAGCCACAAGCCCGATTTTGACCGTCGGACAGACGGTTCCAGGGAAAGCACAAGCGGTTAGAAGGAGAAAAAGGAGCGCGACCGGGAGTATCTGACTTACACCGAGAGGCACTCGCTGCCCGAGGCGAGTCAGATTGCTAGGGAACCTGTCCACCACACCGTTTGTAGTTGGCGTAATGCTCGGCCTCGCTTTCGGCGAAGACGTGACTGCCATCGTCCTGGGCGCAATCGACGAGGAAGAAGTAATACTCGGTGTCAGCAGGCTGTGCCGCAGCCTTGATTGAAGCCAGGCCAGGACTGCAGATCGGTCCAGGAGGCAGCCCGGTGTTCTCGTACGTGTTGTAAGGGGACGCGAACGCCAAGTCGGCGATGGATAGGACCGGCCACCAGGCGCCGGGCTCGCCCATCCCGTACTGGACCGTCGGATCGGCGTCGAGCGTCCAGCCAGCCTGGAGGCGATTCCAGAAGACGCCGGCGATGAGCGGGCGCTCCTCGGCCACCACGGCTTCCCGTTCCACGATCGAGGCCAGGGTCAGCAACTCGTATACGCTGAGACCCCGCTCGGCTGCGGACGCCCGCATTTGAGTCGTGATTCGCTCCTGGAAGGTTGTGAGCATACGCTCCACAAGATCGGAGGCCGTGGGATCTTCGGGGAGACGGTACGTCTCCGGGAAGAGGAACCCCTCCAGGGTCGCTGTCGAGGGGACGGCGGAGAGGAAAGGGTATTTGTATCCCTCGTCTCGCCATCCGGTCCGCGCCAGCTGGAGGAACTCGTCCTCGGCAATGGTCGTCTGTTCTGCTACGTCAGCGGCGACCTGCTCCAAGCGCAGCCCCTCGCGGATAGTGACAACCTGCTCCGGACGCCGGCCTTCCTGCAACGCCCGTGCAATCTGGGGAATAGTCATTGTCTGACGGAGCGTAAACTCCCCAGCCTCTATACCGGCGTCCAGATCATGATATTGCACGTAGCGCCGGAACAGCTCCGCGTCCGAGATCAGGCCCTGTCGCTGAAGCCGGTCCGCGATGGTGCCGGCTGTCTCACCTTGCTGAACAACAAAGACCACTGGGTTGTCATCACCTCCAGCCGGTCTCTCGAGCTCCTCCGCCCGAGTCTCCAGATAGGCCCCGAGTACCACTTCGTCAGGCGACGAGGACCGACAAAGACTGACCGACATCGGGCTCACGCCAAGCGTGGCATGTCCAACGTTCCAGAGGAACCCACCAAAAGCTCCAAAGATCGTCATAAAGGCTACGGAAAATACGAAAGCACGACCAACTCTTTCCAAGCTCACTGTTCCTTTAAGTAATCAGACTTCGGCACCGAGGCTGGATGTACACAGCGACGCGAACACTCAACACCGACCAGTGACAAACTCACCAAATAGCTCGAATCAAGACCAACCGTACAACACCAAGCGCTAGACTTCGTCGGACGGCCACTTGCGGCGTGCAGGTGGCTCCGGTTGGCTGTCCAGATAGCTTCGGAGGATGACAGCTGCGGCTATAGCATCGATCTCACCATTCGCCCGGGCGCGGCGCTTCGCCTTCTCCTTGCGCGTCTCCCGCAGTATCTCGTCGGCCGTTGCCGTGGAAAAACGCTCGTCCCAGGGAACAACCGGCACGTCCAGATGTTCGGCGAGGGCCGCAGCATAGTGATCGACACGCTGCGCCTGGGGGCCGATGGCCCCGTCCAGACTAATCGGCCTCCCCACGACAACAGCATCTACGTCATACTCGTCTATGAGATCGGAGATGGCGGAGAAGTCCTCCTTCCTGGATCGATGCGTCAACGTCTGCAGCGGTCGCGCAATGGTGCCAGTGGGATCACTGATGGCCACGCCGATGTGGCGCTGTCCAACGTCCAAACACAAATAGCGCATCACGGGCCAGATGAGGTGAAAGAGGCTTTCGGCGCGACGGTCACGTCGATACGGACGACCAGAAGTGGGACGCGCTCCAGCCAGCTCAACGCATCGGGCCACTCCGGCCATAGCGTGAACTCCGGCGGTTCGGCCAGCGGGAAGTGGTCCAGCAACTCGGCACGGGCGTCAGGAATAGCCTTCCCACGTATTGCCTCTACAGCCGCGTCCACGTTGACCTCTGCAGCAGCATAGCCACTGCCGGCGACGGAGACTGTGAACCAACCCGGCCCGTCGTCTTCCTCTGTCACGGTCCCTATCTCAAAGTCGGCGTCTATTAGGCGGTAGCCCGAGGGCAGCCGTCTTCTCAGCGCCTGATAGGCGACCGACTGAACGTTTCCGGTGTCCACAGCCTGACCGCTAACCAAAAGGCGCATGTTGAGCCCCACCGTCTCCGCCTCCTCGCCAATGAAGTGGGTGTACGCTTTCTTAGGCACTGACTCGACGCGCAAGGACTGGCGGGGAAGGAACTCGTTCTCCTCCAGCAGGCGGTGGAGCTCGTAGTGGGCCTCGTTGAGTAGCTCCTGGGTCAGACGCTCTCTCACCCGATCATAGTCAGCCTGGGTGACGACCGGGACCTCCTTGGGCTCCGCGCCCGTCGTGGGCTCTGGATTGATCACACGAACCGCAGAAGCTACCATACCCTCGACCCGGTTTATCTGGAGGGCCCCGACGTTCCCAGTGCGCGCGTCCAGCGCCTCTATGGGCGCCGTCGCCTGACCATCCGCCGGCACCACGACGTCGGCCGTGGTGCGGAAGCGGATCGGATAGCTCGTTGAAGAGGTACGCACAACGGTGCCCGCAGGCACGACGTAATCCTGGGATAGCAGGCTAGTGAAGAGTACCTCTCCGGTCGCTCGCCCAGCCGTCACGTTGGCGGAGCCCGTGGTCTCGACCTCAGCGCTGCCTTCCACTTCAAGCCCTACGCGCCTCGATGGAACAGTGCCGCCCACCTCCGCACCAAACTGCTGCACCGACTCGATCTCCGGATCGACCGACACAGGGACAGTGACGCTAATCGTCCGGCCCGAAGGCACGAGGGTCACCTCCGCCCAGGGGACGATGGCGTAGGCACTGCCCGCTAACACGACGACGACGAGAAAGAAGGCGGCAAAGCGGAAACCCTGCTTCACCCAGCTGAGCCACGTCGACTGCACCCGCTGCGTGCGTCTCCGCTCGAGGTCGACCTCCTGCTCCCACCAGTACTGGGGTGGAGGTACCAGCTCCTTAGACTTATGTCCGTTCCATCGCTCCGTCGCCCGCGCGTCTTCGAGGGTGGCGAACGCCGCGAACCCACACCCACGCGCCAGCTGACGCCTTTCGGGATCGGGGGAGACAATGGCAACTTCCAGCCCGCGCCGACGAGCATCGCGGCGCAAGAGATCGAAATCGAGCTCGCGCGAGAGGAAATCAGCGTCCCACGGAAGAAGAAGTACTATCCGACGGTCGCTGACCTGGTCCAGTCGGTAGCGAAGCGAGGCCCGATCGTCCTGAGGGTGCAACTCGAGGATCGTGGGGTCCCCCGATTCAACAGCTTGGGACGGTATGCCTGGACTGCTCACAGAAACGCCACCAACCCATTAGATGACGACACGTCCGCTGGAGAAACCAGCGATCGGAAGGAGAATTGCCTCGAGCTTCTGACAGTGAGTCTAGTGAAGAATGCTCCATTAGCGACCACTGAGAGGGCGCCCGCTCCCAGGATGGGGGTCTCAAGCACTCTGTTTCCCATTGGAGACGACATCGACCTATGCACGATCAAGCTTGCCGTTCGAGTTGCTCTCTCAAGATTGCCGACGCCTGGTCCAAGGCTTCGTTAAGCTTGCCCGGGTCGTTGCCGCCGGCCTGAGCCATCGTGGGACGGCCGCCCCCGCCACCACCAATCACCTGGCCCATACGGCGGGCGAGCTCTCCCGCGTCTCCACCGCGCTCAACCACGTCAGACGTGACAGATGCTACCAACGCAGGTCGACCGCCCGTAACCGTCCCCAGTACGAAGACGCCGGACGTGAGCCGATCCCGGAACCAATCCGTCATCTCGCGGAGCCCATCCACACCCGCAACCTCTACCCGGGCCGCGATCATCGAGGTCCCATCCACCGTCTCTACCTGTGCAAGGAGGGACTCAAACTCCTGACGTGCCAGGCGTTGCTGGAGCCGGTCAATCTCTTTCTGCGCCTCAACCAGGTCTCGCTGAAGCTCACCCACACGCCGCTCCAGGTCCTGGGGCGGAACGCCGAGGTGCGCAGCCACACGCTCCAACCGCTCAAGCTGATCCTCGACGAAGTCGACAGCCCCATGTCCGGTGACCGCCTCTACGCGCCGCACGCCGGCACCGATACTCTCTTGGGAGACGATATGGAACATTCCAATCGCGCCGGTCTCGTCCACGTGAGTGCCTCCGCAAAGCTCGCGGCTGAAGGGCTCGTCGGGGTCACCGACGCGTAAGACGCGCACAACGTCCCCGTACTTCTCCCCGAAAAGGGCGATCACTCCCTCCTCAAGGGCCAGACGGTACGCCATCTCGCTGCTGTCCACCGGATGATTCGCCAGAATGGCCTCATTGACTTCGTCTGTCACTTGCCTCAACTCCTCCGGTGTCAGCATCGCCGGATGGGTGAAGTCGAAGCGAAGCCGGTCTGGTGCGACAAGGGAGCCAGCCTGTTGAACGTGCTCGCCCAACGTGTGACGCAGGGCCCGCTGCAAAAGGTGCGTGGCGGTGTGATTGCGGGCGATATCCATACGGCGCTCGCGATCGACGACGGCAACCGCCTCATCTCCGGCCTCGGGCTGCCCCCTTTTCACCTCACCCACGTGCACAATCAGACCAGCGACCGGCTGCCGCACGTCCTCTACCTCAATGGTCCAACCCGGCTTGCCGTCCCCAGACTGGGCCCGGATCACGCCTGTGTCGGAGACCTGGCCGCCGGCCTCGACATAGAACGAGGTCTGCGGCAACACCACGTCGACGCGCTCGCCCTCTTTCGCCTGCTCCACGGGTTCGCCATCGCGTAGGATCGCCACCAATTGCGTCCTCATCTCGAGCGAATCGTAGGGCTCCACGGCGACGCCGTCCTCCTCCACACGCCCCCGGTCCTGGAGATCCACCAGCACGCGCTGGTACCGGGCCAGGGTCTCCTCGTCGTGCATCTCAAAGGCTTCAGCCTCTCGGGCGCGTCGCCGCTGTTCCTCTAACGCAGCCCGGTAGCCCACCTCGTCGATGGAGAAGCCATGCTCCCCGGCGACGTCCCGCGTGATCTCTAAAGGCAGCCCGAGGGTATCGTAGAGATGGAAGGCCTCCCCACCAGGGATCACGGTCTCGCCTCGGGCTGAAAGATCATCCATTACCTCAAGCAGCCGATCGAGTCCCTGATCGAGGGTGCGCAGGAAGCGCTGCTCCTCCTGGGTGATGGTGCTGAGAATGAAGGCCTGCCGGTTGACGAGCTCGGGGAACGCGCCCCCCATAATCTCGATGACGGTCTTGGCTATCTCGGCCAGGAAGGGTTCCTCGAAGCCAAGTTCCCGTCCAAAGCGGACGGCCCGGCGGAGGATCATGCGGAGGACATAGTTGCGCCCCTCGCTGCCAGGGAGGACCCCGTCACCAATGAGGAACGTCACAGCGCGTGCGTGATCGGCAATGACGCGGTAGGGGACAATGTACTCTCGCCGCTCTGCGTCGCTGTGACCCACCATCTCCTGCACCCGGCGGATGAGGGGCATGAAGAGGTCGGTCTTGTAGTTGGAGTCGACTCCTTGCAAGACGGCCAATAACCGCTCGAAGCCGGCTCCGGTATCGATGTGTTTTTCGGGCAGCGGATGGAGGTTCCCATCCGCGTCCTTGTTGTACTGGATGAAGACCAGGTTCCAGAGCTCGATGTAACGCCCGCAGTCGCCGTTGACGCGGCACTGGTGGTCAGGGTCTTCCTGGCACTCGCACGCGTCCAGACCGCGGTCATAGTGAATCTCACTGCAGGGGCCACAGGGCCCGGTATCGGCCATTTCCCAGAAGTTGACCTTCCGGCCAGCGTAGAGTACCTGGGCGGGATTGATCTCGGTCTCCGAGAGCCAGAAACTCTTCGCCTCGTCGTCGGTCTTTAGCTCACCCAGCTCGTCTTTGAAAACGGTGGCCCAGATACGCTCTTTCTCCAGACCCCAGACGTCAGTGAGGAGGTCCCACGCCCAGCGGATGGCTTCCTGCTTATAGTAGTCGCCGAAGGACCAGTTACCAAGCATCTCGAAGAAGGTGTGATGGTAGGAGTCACGGCCTACGTCGTCGAGGTCGTTGTGCTTGCCGGAGACACGCATCACCTTCTGGGTATCCACAGCGCGCCTGTAAGGCCGCGTGCCGATGCCCAAGAAGACGTCCTTAAACTGGTTCATACCGGCGTTGGTGAAGAGAAGCGTGGGATCATTCGCCGGCACCAGACTGGCGCTGGGCACGATGGTGTGTCCACGCTCGGCGAAGAAATCGAGAAAGCTGCGGCGCACCGCCGCGCCGGTCATTCGCTCCATCCGCACTTACACTCCCACTTGATAAACAGCCTGACCTTCCGAAAGGCTTCCGACTCCTACCTCACTCCTGGCGACCTGCGAGAATATGTCCGATAGGGCATTCGTATTCTAGCTTGAAGGGGGGTTTGTGTCAACCAGTGGTTTTCCGAGGACGGACGGGAGGGAGAGGATTGGGGACACGGGAAGTCCGAGAATCGCGTCGAAAAGCCGTTCCGGACTTGACGTGGAAAAGAGTTTGTGGTAGGATATCTCTCGTTCGGGGCCGTGGTGTAGAGGTTTAACATATCGGCCTGTCAAGCCGAAGATCGCGGGTTCAAGTCCCGTCGGCCCCGCTGGTTACATCTAAATAGCTTCGCCCGGGGCTGGTTGGCCTGGTGGGGGAAATGCCCCAGGTTAGCTAGCCTCA
>Ga0207797_1003539_pt1 | contig 10295 bp, 11 predicted proteins | sample PRCRCaboRojoPR_6_FD_187275 | JGI IMG/M metagenome (GOLD analysis project Ga0207797, IMG submission 187275) | Marine sediment microbial community from Cabo Rojo, Puerto Rico - PR CR 10% Liquid 1 (SPAdes) | ecosystem: Environmental > Aquatic > Marine > Coastal > Sediment | place: Cabo Rojo, Puerto... | reverse complement strand
CCGGCCGCCGGTGGTGGCCGCCTCGTGCGCCCGCGGGCGCGTCACCGTGGGTGAACGGTTTGGGCTGTCCGTGGTTACTGTCACCACCGAACTGTGGGGAACATTTATCATGGTGTTCGGTATTGTTTACCGGAGCGGCGGCTAAGACAGTAAATTAGTCGCCGGCCGAGGGCTCACAATGTCAGACACGTACGTCGGTGCGATCGACCAGGGAACGACCGGCACCCGGTTCATGGTGTTCGACCACGGCGGGCAGGTGGTCGGCAACGCCTACCAACAGCACGAACAGATCTACCCCGAGCCGGGCTGGGTGGAGCACGACCCAGTCGAGATCTGGGAGAACACGCGGCGGGTCGTCACCGACGGGCTCGCGGCGGCCGACGTCGACGCCGACCGGCTGGCGGCGCTGGGGATCACCAACCAGCGCGAGACCACCGTCGTCTGGGACGCCGACAACGGCCGCCCGGTGCACAACGCGCTGGTGTGGCAGGACCGCCGCACCACCGACCGGGTCGAGCAGCTCGAGGCGGAGGGGAAGATCGAGGGGATCCGCGCGACCACCGGCCTGGAGGCGGACGCGTACTTCTCGGCGACGAAGGTGGAGTGGATCCTGGACAACGCCGAGCCGTTGAAGCTGGACACCACCCGCACGCGGGACCTCCGGGACCGGGCCCGCGACGGGGAGCTGCTGATGGGGACCATCGACGCCTGGCTGATCTACAACCTCACCGGCAACCACGTCACCGACGTCACCAACGCCTCGCGGACGATGCTGTACGACATCGAGGGGCTCAACTGGGACCCCGACCTGCTGGCGGAGTTCGATGTCCCCGAGCAGATGCTGCCGGAGGTGCGCCCCTCCTCCGACGAGGAGCCGTACGGCTACACGGACCCGGACGGCTTTCTCGGGGCGGAGGTGCCGGTCGCGGGGGCGCTGGGCGACCAGCAGGCGGCGCTGTTCGGCCAGACCTGCTTCGACGCCGGCACCGCCAAGAACACGTACGGCACGGGGTCGTTCTACCTGATGAACACCGGCACGGAGGCCGTCGACTCCGACCACGGGCTGTTGACGACCATCGGCTTCCAGCTGTCCGGCGAGCCGGTCCACTACGCCCTGGAGGGCTCTATCTTCGTCACCGGCGCCGCCATCGAGTGGCTCGAGGACGTCGACCTGATCAACAACGCCGCCCAGACCGCCGAGCTGGCCCGCGCGGTCGACTCCACCGACGGCGTCTACATGGTGCCGGCGTTCACCGGGCTGGGCGCCCCCCACTGGGACGGCCGTGCCCGGGGGACCATCGTCGGCATGACCCGGGGCACCCGCAAGGAACACATCGTCCGTGCCACCCTGGAGTCGATCGCCTACCAGACCCGCGACATCGCGGAGGCGATGGAGGCCGACTCCGGCGTGGAGACGACCACGCTGCGGGTCGACGGCGGCGCGGTGAAGAACAACTTCCTCTGTCAGCTCCAGTCGGACATCCTCGGCACGGAGATCGCCCGCCCGGAGGTCGACGAGACGACCGCGCTCGGGGCGGCCTACGCCGCCGGCCTGGCGGTGGACTACTGGGAGAGCGTCGACGACCTGCGCTCGAACTGGCAGGTCGACCGCGAGTTCCAGCCCGAGATGGACCGCGAGCAGGCCGACAAGATGTACGGCCGGTGGGACGACGCCGTCGAGCGGTCGCTGAACTGGGCCCAGGAGGAGTGACGATGTTCGAGCTTGCACTCCAGATTCCGGTCATCGGCATGGAGGTCGAGCCGTTCCTGGTGTTGCTGATCGCGGCGCTGGCGGGCGGCGCGTTCGGCGCGGCGCTGGGCGCGCTGCCGGCGTTCATCTTCACGGGGTTCGTCGTGTTCCTCGGCGAGGGTGTCGCCATCCTCCAGTCCGAGATCGGGGCGCTCCCGAGCGTCCCCGACGACCAGCTCGCGGCGGGCATCACCGGCGTGCTCGGGTTCGGCGCGCTCACCGGTCCGCACATCGCCTTCGCCGGCGGCGTCGCCGCGACGGCGTACGCCGGCAAGAAGTACCCCGAGATGGAGCCCGACACCTGGGACTACCACTTCGGGAAGGACATCCTGTACGCGTTCGGCACGAAGCCGGACATCCTCGCCGTGGGGGCGATCTTCGGCGGGATCGGCCTGCTGGTGACGCTGATCGCCGGCGGGCTCGGTGTGCCGACCGACGGCATCGCGCTGTCGGTGTTCCTGACGGCGATGCTGGCGCGGGTGGTGTTCGGCTACCCGCTGATCGGGAAGGCCGCCGGCAAGAGCCTGCTGGACATGTCCCCCTTCGAGCGCGAGGAGATGCGCGCGGCCACCGACGGCGGCACCGCCAAGGCGCGGCTGGCGACCGAGCCGTGGCTCCCCCACCAGTACAAGTGGGGTGGCGTCGCCACCATCGGCGTTGTCGGCGGTATCCTCGCGGGGTACATCTGGCTGCAGACCGGGAGCGTCTTTCTGGGGTACGCCGTGTCGGCGATGAGCCTGCTGTTCCTCAACCTCGGGGTCGAGAAGATACCGGTCACCCACCACATCACGCTGATGGGGTCGGTCGGCGCGGTCGTCGTGCTGCCGATGGTCGGGAGCGACCTGGTTGCGCTGCTGGCGGCGGGCGCCTTCGGCGCGCTCAGCGGCCTGCTGGGCGAGCTCACCCAGCGGATCTTCTACTCCCACTCCGGCACCCACGTCGACCCGCCGGCGATGGCGATCGTCATCGTGATGTTCCTCGTCGGGGTGCTGTTCCTGCTCGGGGTCATCCCGAACCCCGGCTACCTCGGCATCTGAACGCGACCGGGGGTCTCCCCCCGCGAACCGCGGTCACACGCCCAACAACGCCCCGTCGCCGGCTACCACAACCGGGGTTGTTTTACCGGTGTGGCCGGAACCCCGGACAACGACACCGCCCGAAATGGACATCGACGCGCGGATACAACGACGCCAGCGCCGGGAGGAGGGGCCCCGCCTCATCCAGGACTACGAGTCGCTGTCGCCGGTCGCCCACATCGACGACCCGTCGGACCGCGGTCCCGTGTTCGAGCAGCTGCTCGACCACCTGGACCCGGTGTTCGACGGCCACCTCCCGCCCAACGCCTACGTGTACGGCGCCCCCGGCGCCGGGAAGTCCGCTATCGTCTCCGCGCTGTTCGCCCACCTCGATCGCCTATCGACGGAGGCCCGCTCGGTGATTCACACCAGCACCCGGGCGGCCTCGCCGACCCTCCCCGGGTTCGTCTACCTCGACCTGCGGGAGACGACCACTGAGTTCGCCTTCTACCACGGCGTGCTGGACGCGCTGTCCGAGGAGTCGGTGCCCGAGCACGGCATCAGCACCGAGGAGCTTCGCGAGCGGCTCCACGCCCTGCTGGGGCAGTCCCGCACCGGCGTCGTCGTCGCGGTCGACCACGTCGACGAGCCGGGCAGCCGGGACACCCCCGGGCTCATCGAGCTGTTCGCCGGCCTCCCGAGCAACGTGAGCTGGCTCGCGGTCGGCCGCGCCCAGCCCGAGGAGGTGGCCCTGACGACCTACACCGCCACGACCGTCCACATCCCGCTGTACCAGCGACAGATGCTGGTGGACGTGCTGATGACCCGCGCATCGGAGGGGCTGGCCCAGCAGGCGCTGGACCACGACCTCGCGCGCCGCATCGCGACCTGGGCCGAGGGGAACGCCCACGACGCGCTGGCGGCGCTGTTCGTCGCCGCCGACCGCGCCAACCGGGAGGGGCGCACCCGGCTGGCCGAGGACGATGTCGACGCCGCGGTCGCGGAGATCCCACGGCCGTGCGTGTCGCTGGCGCAGGTGCTGGCACTGGCGGCCAACCGCCAGCTCGTGCTCCGGAAGCTCGTGGACCTCGACCCCGCGGACCGCGCCTCGGTGTCGGCGACGACGGAGGCGATCAGCGCCGACCCGGACGTGGACCTCTCGATGAGCACGGTGAAGCGCTACCTGTACGAGCTCGCGGAGCTGGGTATCGTCGAGCGGGTGCGCTCGGAGGCGCCCAGCGGGAAGGGCCGCCCGCCCAGCCGGGTGGAGCTGCGCTTCCCGCCGACCGCGTTCCGCCGGCTGTACGACCTCCGCCAGTGAGCGCCGACGACCGCGTGACCGTCGGTGCCGGCGACCGGGTGCGTATCGAGTACGTCGGCCGGTTCGAGGACGGCACCGTGTTCGCGACCTCCGACCCCGAGCTGGCCGCCGAGCGCGACCTCGCGGCCGGCGGCGACCCCTCGCCGCTCGTGTTCACCGTCGGCGAGGGCGATGTGATCCCCGGGCTCGACGAGGGGGTCCGCGGGCTGGCGGCCGGCGAGGCGGCGACGATCCGGGTGCCGCCAGCGGAGGCGTACGGCCCCCACCGCGAGGAGCGGGTGCGGGAGTACGACCGCGACAGTTTCGAGGCGATGGTGGGCGAGCCGCCGGCGGTCGGCCTCCACGTCGAGGCGCAGAACGACCTCCACGGCGACGTCACCGCCGTGACGGGTGACACCGTCGAGGTGGACTTCAACCATGAACTCGCCGGCCGGACGCTCGTGTTCGAGCTGCGCGTGCTGGACGTGTCGTAGGCCCCCGGGAAACGGTTTTGAGGGGCGCCCCCGACGCTCCCGGCGATGTCGACGCTGCGCCGCGAACTGGGGCTCCCGGAGGCGGTCGTGTACGGCGTCGGGCTCATCCTCGGTGCCGGCATCTACGCCGTCCTCGGGGCGGCGGCCGGGCTCACGGGCGGGTCGGTCGTCCTCTCGTTCCTGCTGGCGGCGGTCGTCGCCTCGCTCACGGGGCTGAGCTACGCGGAGCTGTCCTCGGTCTTCCCCCGCGCGGAGGGGGACTACATCTACGTCCGGGAGGCGTTCGGCCGGGAGCTGGTGTCGGACGCGACGGCCCTCGGGCGGCTGGGCGTGGGGGTGGTCTCCTCGGCGGCGGTGGCGCTGGCGTTCGCGGGCTACCTGTCGGCGTTCGTCGACGTACCGGCGGTGCCGGTCGCCGCGCTGCTGGTGGCTGCCACTGTCGTTATCAACGCCTGGGGCATCGAGCTGTCCACCCGGCTCAACGTCGCGTTCACCACCATCGAGGTGGCGGGGCTGGTCATCGTCGTCGTTCTCGGCGCGGGCGCGTGGGGGTCGGTCGACCCGCTCCAGGCGCCCAACGGGCTCGGCGGCGTTGTAGAGGCGTCGTTCCTGATCTTCTTCGCGTACCTCGGCTTCGGCTCCATCGTCACGCTCTCCGAGGAGACACGCGACCCCGGCCGGACGGTGCCGCGGGCGGTACTCCTGTCGATCGTCATCACGACCGTGCTGTACGTGCTGGTGGGGCTGTCGGCGGTGGCGCTGGTGGACTGGCGGACCCTCGGGCAGTCGGCCTCGCCGCTGGCGGCGGTCGCCGGCGCGGGCTGGGGACCGACGGGCGCGGCGCTGCTGGCCGGCATCGCGCTGTTCGCGACGACGAACACGGTGTTACTGTTGCAGGTGTCGACCTCGCGGCTGCTGTACGGCGTCTCCAAGTCCGAGTACCACGTGTTCCCGGTGGTGCTGTCACGGGTCCACCCGACCCGGCAGACGCCACACTACGCCGCGGCGGCGGTGGGGGCGGCCACGCTCCCGTTCCTCCTGCTGGGCGACGTCGGCGCGGTCGCGGGGCTGGCGAACCTGGTGTTGCTCGTCGTGTTCGTGCTCGTCAACGCCGCGATGCTGTGGCTCCGGTTCACCCGCCCCGACGCCGAGCGGGGGTTCCGGGCGCCGCTCAATGCGGGCCGGCTGTCGCTGACGGCGCTGGCGGGGCTGGTGTGCTCGGTCGCGTTCGGGGTGTTCTACGTGACGACCACGCTGGGGTAGGCTACTCCGAGTACCCCTCCTGGAGGAACGCGCCCTCGGTCTCGTACAGGCTGAGCAGCTCCGCGATGAACTCCTCGTAGCTCTCGTCGTCCTCGAGGTGGGTGTCCATCCGCTCGCGGAGGTCGTCGCTGATCTCGAGTGTGTAGCTCACACGCGCGGGGTGGCGCCCGCCGGGCAAGAGGGGTCGCCCGGTTCCCGCGCGGTGGTAACTGCTCACAGCGGCTCGACAGCCCCCGAGCGGTTCCGGGCACTGGCCCCGACCGCCCGGCCCAGGGCCGACCGAAACACACAGAACGCGCCGCCCCGCGCTACCGGTATGCCCACTGTCGACGACCTGCGCGACGACATCCGCGAGTCCGTGGGGCGGCACACCCGCATCGAGTCGACGGCGTTCACCAAGGAGGCGCTGGCGGCGATCTGCGAGGCCGTCGGCTACGACGTCAGTGCGGGCCGGCTCCCCCCGAAGGCGGAGATGCGCGCGGGAATCCTCCACCGGATCGGCCGCCTCGACGACCCGGACCCCGAGAGCGCTGACCGGCCGTTCCGGAAGGCCGAACTGGAGGCCGTCGCCGCCGCGCTCGCCGAGGACGAGGAGTAGCCCGCTGGAGCTACGTCGGCGCCGTCCCTCTCCCGTGACGAGCGAGCCGCCCGCCCTGTCGGCGGTCACCTCCCACGGACGGGACGTGCTGTTCGCCAACTGACCGGTCGCTCCCGAGCGGCTGGCGGGGCTTGTGCCGGAGCCACTGGAGGTAGCGACGTTCGACGGCGACGCCTGGGTGGGCGCGCTCGCCCACGAGGTCGAACTCCGCGCCGGGGGGGCGCCGCGTAGCGGGCCCGTTCCCGCGGTTGAACGTCCGGACGTACGTCCGCCACGGCGACCAGCCGGGGGTGTACTTTCTCGGCCCGCAGACGGGGAGCCCGGCGCCGCGGTGTGCCGGTACAGCCCCGGCTACGAGATGCGGCTCAGCCGGCCGCCCCCGGCGTGAGGCTCACTCCCCCGAGCTGTCGACGGTGAGCACCGGCACCGGGGAGGTGCGTACCACCTTCTCCGTGACGCTCCCGATGAGATAGCGGTTCAGCCCCGTGCGGGCGTGGGTCGCCATCGTCACGACGTCGACGTCCGCCTCCTCGACGTACGCGACGATCTCCGTCGCCGGCACCCCCTCGCGGACGGCCGTGCGGGCCTCCAGGGAGTCGGGCAGCTCCGCGAGGACGGCGTCGGCGGCCTCCCGTGCCCGCTCGCGCTCGGCGGCGGTCCAGGCGTCGCCGGCCAGCCCCGAGGTGGGGCTCTCGAAGCGGTTGCGCGTGTCCGCGACCGACAGGACGTGCACCGTCGCGCCGAACGACTCGGCGACGGCGACCGCGTGGTCGGTTGCGACCGACGTCCCGTCCCCGCCGTCGGTCGGGAGCAACAGGGTGTCGTACACGGGCGGCGTTGGCGGGCGAGCCGGGAAACAGTTACTACACCACGCCGGAGGCGATGCCGAACAGCGCCACCGCGATGACGCCGAACAGCACGCCGACGCCGGTCTTGATCGTCCCCGTGTCGACCGCGGTGGAGACGTACGGCGCGATTTGCCCGCCGATGACCGTCGCCGGCACGGTGAACACCACCATGTTCCAGGGGGTTGAGGCGATGTCGATGCTGTGGCCGCCGACCAGCCCGCCGCCGAACACGTGCACCAGCGAGGCGATGACGGCGGTTGCGGCGACGACGATGTGGTTGGTGCCGATGGCGACCCGCACGGGGATGGAGGTGCGCAGCATCGAGATGATGCCGAGTTCGCCGATGCCGAAGCCGGCCAGCCCCTGGAACGCGCCGCCGACGCTGTAGTTGCCGAACCGCCGGATGTAGCCCCCCCGCCGGTAGACGTACTCGTTGCCGTCGCGGTCGACCCGGGTCACCTCCCCGTCGCTGTCCGTCGCCACGCCGGCCGGGCCGGGCTTGGAGGGGTCGTCCGGGAGGCCGCCGTCCGGCGCCGCCGTGGGCTCCGTGGCCGGCTCCGCGTCGGTGTCGCTCTCCCCGCCGTGGTCGAGGTCGGCCTCGAACAGCAGGTAGGAGGCCGCAAGCAGCGCCACGCCGAGCAGGGCGTAGAACACCGTGTCCGGGACGACGAACGACGCCAGCGCCCCGCCGACGACGAACGGGAGCCCGCCGACCACCAGCGCGACCGCCAGCCGGCGGTCGACCAGCCCGTAGCGGACGAACGCCAGCGCCGAGGAGGAGAGGCCGAACGACTCGCTGATCAGCCCCACCTTCACGATGGTTTCGGGGCGCAGCGGCGCCGCCACCAGCGGGTAGAGGAAAATGAAGAAGGGGACGAACAGCGCCGACCCGCTGATGCCGACGGTGTTGACGATGGTTGCCCCGAGCACGAACACCGGGAACAGCCACCAGTACTCCAGCCAGTACCCCTGCTGGATGTCGCCCGGCAGCGGCGCGGCGAGGTAGACGCCGAGCACGAACACCACCGGCGCCGTCAGCACGAACAGGTGCTGGTATCTGAGGAACGTCGCGACGAGTTCGTCCGTGGCTGTCGATGTCATTGAGTCGGTGAGTACACCTCTGGAAGCCCGCCGCGAGCGGCCGCTCGGGCGCGGCGGCGTCAGGAACCTGTAGTACCGTTGTATCGGGGTCTGGAACGGATAAACCCTGCTCTCTCGGACGGCGAGAACCGACCGACTGCTCCCTCATGACGGGTTCACAGGGTCGGTCGAACCCGCCCGTCGTATCAGACGAGAGTAAAGACTAACCGGGGCGGCGTCGACACTCCTCACGATGAGCCTCGACGACACCCGCCTCAGGTACCACGCCACGAAGCTCGCGGCCGCCGTGATGCCGGTACTCGCTGGCTGTCGGGTGATCTGAGCCGGCACCGACGGGGTCAGAACGCGAGGACGAGCCCCGCCAGCCCGGCGACCGCCAGCGCCAGCCCCGCCCCGCCGCCCCGGAGCAGCGCCAGCCGGTAGGCCCGGAGTGTACCGGCGAGGCTCTCGTCCTTGACCATCAGGTCGCCCCGGTCGACCACCAGCCGACCGCTGTCGAGGCGAGCAGTGCCGAGCACGGTCGCCGGGTCACCCGGCTCCAGGCGGTGCTCGACCAGCGTCCGCCGCCCGGTCGGTCACCTCCCCGCCGGTCACGTCGGCCTGCAGGTCCCGCCGGAGCCGGAGCCCGGCGTCCGCCGGGTCGACCCGGACCCGGCCGCGCGCCCCGACGAGGTCGAACGGGGCCGTCCGTGGCTACTCCAGCAGGAGGTCCTCACCCTGCCTCCCGAACTCGGACCGGTCGGTGGCCCGGGCCTCCAGGCAGACGCAGTCGGCGCCGGTGAACGTCGCCCCGACCGGCTCGCCTGCGGGCTCGACGCGGCCGCCGACCGCGCCACCTTTCGGGGGTCGACACCTACCGCTGGTGATGACAGGACCCCTCGCGCGGAGTGACCCGTAGTGGCCGGCCGCTACCGGAACGCGGGGCTGTTCGTGACGCTGGCGGTGCTGTTCGGTGTCTCCTTCGTCGCCATCAAGGCCGGGCTTGCGGCGCTGCCGCCACTGCTGTTCGCCGCGCTGCGGTTCGACGTGGCCGCGCCGGGGCTGTTGCTGTACGCCGCCTGGCGCTACGACGTCTGGCGGCCCCGCGAGCGGGCGGACTACCTCGCCGTCGGGGTGGGGGCGCTGGCGCTAATCGCCGCCAACAACGGCCTCCTCTTTCTCGGCCAGCAGACCACCACTCCCGCCGCCGCGTCCGTGATGTACGGGCTCAACCCCATCCTCGCGCCCGCGGTGGCGGCGGTCGTGCTGGGCACCCGCCTCGACCCCCGGGGTGTCGCGGGCATCCTGCTAGGACTGGTCGGGGTGGTGATCATCGTCCAGCCGTCGCCGGCGACGCTGACCGCCGGCTCGACGGTCGGCCAGCTGTTCGTGCTCGGCGCGGCCGCCGCCGTCGCCGTCGGGAGCGTCCTCCTGCGGCGGGTGGAGGCGCCGCTGGCGAGCGTGCCGACCACGGCGTGGGCGATGGCTGTCGGCGCGGTCCTGCTGCACGCCGCGAGCCTCGCGCTCGGCGAGGCGCCGACCGGCCCTCTCACGCCGACGGTCGCGCTGGCGGTGCTGTCGGTGGGCATCCCCTCGACGGCCTTCGCCTACCCCATCTACTTCACCCTCATCCGGCGGGTCGGCCCGGTGCGGACGAACCTGGTCGCCTACCTCGTCCCCGTGGTGGCGGCGCTGACTGGGTGGGTGCTGCTGAGCGAGCCGGTGACCGCGGCCACCGTCGCGGGCTTTCTGGTGGTGCTGGCGGGCGTGGCGCTGCTGGAGCGGCGCGTTGTCGCCGAGGAGCTCGGCTGGCTCCGGGGGGTCCTCGCCGACCGGCCGGCCCCGGGAGAGGACTGACCCGTGGAACCCGGGGTACGGTTACAAACCCCCGGGCGCACTCATCGTACCGGGCGCGTAGTTCAGTCCGGGAGAACGGCTGGCCGGCG
>Ga0207797_1003538_pt1 | contig 10302 bp, 8 predicted proteins | sample PRCRCaboRojoPR_6_FD_187275 | JGI IMG/M metagenome (GOLD analysis project Ga0207797, IMG submission 187275) | Marine sediment microbial community from Cabo Rojo, Puerto Rico - PR CR 10% Liquid 1 (SPAdes) | ecosystem: Environmental > Aquatic > Marine > Coastal > Sediment | place: Cabo Rojo, Puerto... | reverse complement strand
TTAGGATGCAATGCAGGGCTCGACGCGGACGCAAGTTCCAACGGTACTCGGGCTGGCGATAGCTGAGATGGTTGGACCCCGCATCTTTGCGAACGTGAGATTTGACCGTGGACCCGCGGTCAATTTCCGCTGCGATGTATTGCTGTTATTGCAAGGTAATTCCGACAGAGAACGAATGTCACATCCCATTGAGCGTCGCAACTATTGGTCACATTGATGGTGGCCGGAGGTGTCTCAAGATCCTCGACAATTAGCTGAACAAGTCTACGTGCTTGTCATCCAACTCTTCGTCTCGAACGCTGCGGAGGTAGTGTTCCGTGGTAGAAATTGAACTGTGGCCTAGGGCCGCCTGGATCTCCTGAAGACTCCAACCTTGCTCCATCATTCGTTGTGCAGAAGTGTGGCGTGCAATATGGGTCGAGAGTTTGATGTCGATCCCCGCTCTGTGAGCAATCTCCTTCAGTTCCTGGTTCACGCGCCGGTTCATATCGTTAATCGCCTGTCGGAGACCCTCGTCATCGGTCAGATCGTGCTTAGGCGCGTAGCGTTGAACCATCGGAAAGACAAAGCGCTCTTCTGGCTGCCGGTCCGAATACCATCGCACAATGTCGCGTGCTGGGGGTACAATCTTCAAATCTTTCTGAGCACCTGTCTTCCGCATTTGATAACGGATCCGGCCCTTGCGAATCTGAGTCCATTCCAGGCTCGACACGTCGCTCCAGCGCATTCCCAGCATGTAGACTGCGAACAAGAACGCGCGGAGGCTATGTGCCGGAAGTCCGTTGGAGTCAAACTTTGACGTTCCTCCGTTAATGTTCTGCATCAGGTCTTCCAGGCTCTTTAGGCCACTCTGGCTCAGTGGCGTTTTCTCCGTCCGCTCTCGGCGCAGAGTAAGGTTCTCAAATGGATACTCGGATTGAGGAAAAAGCCCATCACGGATAGCAACGTTGATCATCCGTCGGAGGGTGCGCATGGTTTTGTGAATGGTGTTCGTCGCGTTACCACGCTCCTCAGATTCCCAGGTCTGCATCTCCTCAAAAAACGCGGCGGTTAGGTGACGAGGGGAGAGGGGGATGTCGCTTACACTACGCGTCTGTCGAAGGAAGGCTCTCAGCTTGGTGACTGCTGTCATGTGGTTCTTTCTGGTAGCGCCGTTGTCGTACATGATCTCGATTCGCTCTTCGCAAAAGTCCCCGAAACCGATGTGCTCGTTTGAGTCGGGATCCAGAGCGTCCTCGATGTCTTCCTTAATGCGGTCGGCTGTAACTTGCGCGCCGCTGGTCTGAAGGGACGTGAGCGCTTCTTGGGCGGTTGATTCGAGCCGGCGCAACCCCGCATTGATCTCGGCGGCCTGCCGATGCGACCGGGTAACTTCCCCGTCGCGCCACTTCGCGGGATCGACCTGAATGTCGGTTGAAACAAACCGGCGATGGCCCTTATGAGAGATGCGAATATCAACCGGTGCGAGACCGTCGTCTCCAGTACGATTACTGCGACATCGAAACGATAACGTCGCCATGAGCGTCGGTGGTTTGGGTGTGATTTTGGGTGCAATAAACCACCGAACTGTCAGTGCAATAGTCAAGCCAAAGTGCCGCTGAGCGTGTTTAAACGGCGATTTTCGCTCCAGTTGCAGCTTGATTTCACCGGAATTCTAGTTCCCCCGGGCCTACTGTGCTATTCCCGCAACTCGTTGTTTCACAAGGGGTTGCGGGATTTTTGTTTTTGGTGGGTGCACTTGCCACCGAAAAAACTACGCGAACGGAGGAGCATCAAAGGCGGTGGCAAGAGATTGTCGAAGATCCGCTTCTGAGCGAGCTCTTCTACAAAGTCGAGACCAACCACCGGGGGCATAGGACGGGGGCGTTCGGTACTTCGGGAGGAGATGGACGCCCCGGAGGCTGCGCCTGAATTTCTCAGTGCGCTGTAATTAGTGGGTTCGGCACGTAGGACCTGGTTTTCGTCCGGATACCGGTTCTCAATTCATCATCGGGTTGAAGGACAGAGTCACTACGAAGCCGATGACCAGGAGTACCAATACGGCGAGGGCTACCCAATGCGTCGTAGTGATTTGCTCTTCGTCCTGCGTGCCGAGCCACACGTATATCGACAGGAGGGCGATGACGACAGCTTCCACGAGGAGGATGATGGTATTTGCGTCCATGGGGTGGGGCTGGGTGAATGATGGGTCTCGGTGAAATGCGTCGCTCTATAATTCATTGATCTGAGGTCTCAGAGTCAACCCTCGCCCGTGATAAAGGTTGACACGCAGGAGAGGGCCCGTCTTGGCGGCGACTTTGAAGGCAGTCTCGGTGAACTCAGATCAGAGCCCACAACGGATCAACGCATCCCGCCGGTCGTTGCATCTCCCATCATGCCCTCCACCACTGACGAGAGGGCTTCGCGTCTTCCCTGCAGGAACGGTACCATCACCCCATGCCCTATCCCAAGCAAATGGTCGAGCCGATGCGTGAGGAGCTCACGCAGCTCGGTGTCGAGGAATTGCGTACGGCCGACGAGGTAGATGAGGCCTTTGAAGAAGTTGAGGATGAGACCATGCTTCTCGTCATTAATTCTGTGTGCGGTTGTGCCGCGGGCAACGCGCGACCCGCCGTGGCCAAGGCGATGGAAGCTGCCGATCAGCAGCCCGATCGCCACGTAACAGTCTTCGCCGGGCAGGACCTGGAGGCCACTGAGCGTGCCCGGGAATATCTTGCGGGTATCCCACCGTCCTCGCCGTTTTTCGCCCTGTTCCGCAACGGTCAGCCGGTCTATGTCGTGGAGCGGAAGCACATTGAGGGTCGAAACGCCGACGTCATCGCTAAGGATTTGGTCGACGCCTACGAGGTTTATTGTGGTACGGGGGACCCTCCCGCCGACGCCCCCTCGCGCCCCGACCCTTCGGCCTCCGGCGACGGCAGCGGTCTTCCGTCGTCCTTCCAGTCCATCACCTGAGGAAGGCTTCCTACACGGCTCCGTCCCGCTCCCGGCGGCGCACTGTTTCCTCTCCGCGCTGTAGTTTTTCTGCATGCCTGATTCCGATACGTCCACTGCATCGGCGTCCGCCCAAGACAAGTCTGCCTCGTCACAGACGGAGGGAGACACTTCTCCCCACGATCACACTCTTGAAGAGGCGGCGGAGGCCATCATCTTTGCCGCCGACGAACCGGTCTCGCCCGATCGTATCGCCAAGATTGTGGCCGAAGTGACGGGCCGGCCGCAGCCGTCGGAGCACGACGTGGCGGGGGCCGTGGAGCGACTCAATGACACGTATGAGGAGCGGGGGCGTGCCCTCGAAATCAAGTCGTGGGCGGGCGGGTACCGGATGGTCACTCGTTCCTCCCTCGCCCCGTTCGTGAAAACATATTACGTGGAGGAGCAGGAGACGAGTCTCTCCCGCTCTCTCATGGAGACCCTTTCGGTGATTGCATATCGACAGCCGGTTACGCGCCCGGAGGTGGACTTCGTGCGGGGCGTGAACTCGGACTACGCCATTCGAAAACTCCTGGAGATGGACCTGGCAACCGTCGAGGGACGGGCCGACTCGGTCGGTCGTCCGCTCCTGTATGGCACCACGGACCGCTTCCTCGAACAATTTGGCCTCGATAAACTGGACGATCTGCCCACCCTACGGGAGGTGGAGGATCTCCTTGACGACCCGGCCTTCGATGATGAACGTGCCAAGTTGCTTCAGTTGGACCGAGAAGAAGGCATCTCGGTTGATATGCTCGACGCCGAGGCCGACGACCCGTCTGAGCAGTCGGACGCTGAGTAATTCTAGTTTCCCACTGCTGCCCCGTTGGCATTCGGAGGAACGACATTGAACAACCTATCTAGTATGGCGAGTCCGGATGAACAGACCGATCGCGAGGGGATGCGGATCAACAAGTACATCTCGCACGCCGGGGTGTGCTCCCGTCGTGATGCGGATGATCTTGTGGAACAGGGACGGGTGAAGATTGACGGGGAGACGGTCACCCAGCACGGCACTCGGGTCCGCGAGGGCCAGACGGTAACGGTGGACGGGGAGGAAGTGTATCCGCTGGAATTCGAGTACATACTCCTCAACAAGCCGAAAGACACGATCAGTACGACCGACGACCCGAAAGGCCGCCAGACGGTCCTCGATGTAATTGGCGTTCCGGAAGACAATCCTTCCGGCTTGTTTCCGGTTGGGCGTCTCGACCGGAATACGACCGGAGTACTACTCGTGACGAACGATGGCGACCTCGCCCATCGTCTGATGCATCCCCGCTACGAGATCCCAAAGATCTACTATGTTCGGGCGCAGGACCGCGTGAAGCCCCATCAGCTCGATCGACTCGAACGGGGCGTCGAGCTTGACGATGGCCCCGCGGCGGCCGATCAGGCGGCCTACCTCGATCCGCAGCACAAGACCGACATAGCCCTGGAGCTCCACGAAGGCCGCAACCGACAAATTCGCCGGATGATGGAGGCACTCGGCCACGACGTCGTGCAACTCGAACGGGCCAAATATGCCACCCTCACCTCCGGACGGCTTCAGCGGGGCGAATGGCGCCGACTGGAGCCCCACGAAGTTCGTGAGCTTTACAACCGCGTAGACCTCAACACTTAACCTCTCTGTACCGATGTCCCAGACGGTCACCAACGGCGTTCCCGAAACTGCGGCCGAGGACAAAATCAAGACCGAGGGCTTGACCTACGACGACGTACTCCTCGTGCCGGGGCACTCCACGGTCATGCCCCGCGAGGCCGACACCTCGTCGATGCTCACCCCGCGGATCGAGCTGAATGTGCCAATCCTTTCCGCGGCCATGGATACAGTCACTGAGGCCGACATGGCGATTGCGCTGGCGCGGCAAGGCGGGGCGGGCGTCCTGCACAAAAACATGCCCATTGAAGAGCAGGCTGAGGAAGTCCGGCGTGTGAAACGGTCGGAGAACGGCATGATCCTGGACCCGATCACAATCTCGCCGCACGACACGGTGGCCGACGCTCGCAACATGATGAGCCACTACTCGATCGGCGGGATTCCCGTGGTTGACGAGTCGAACAAGCTGGTGGGCATTGTGACGAACCGGGACGTGCGGTTTGAGCTGGAGGGCGATACCCCAATCCGTGAAATGATGACGGTCGACAATCTCGTGACCGTGCCGGTAGGCACCACCCTTGACGAAGCCGTGCAGGTTCTCCAGGACCACAAGGTCGAAAAACTGCCAGTGGTAGACGATGACGGCTACCTGAAGGGACTCATCACGTTCAAGGACATTCGCAAGCGTCGTAAGCATCCCGACGCCTGTAAGGACGATCATGGACGCTTGCGCGTCGGAGCGGCTGTGGGCGTGACTCCGGAAGTCATCGATCGAGTGTCGGCGCTCGTGGAGGTCGGGGTCGACTTCGTCGTTGTGGACACGGCGCACGGCCACGCCGAAGGCGTTCTCGAAACGATCCGCGGCATTTCGTCGCGCTTCGACGGGGAGGTCGACATCGTGGCGGGGAACGTGGGCACCGCGGAGGGGACGCGTGCCCTCATCGAAGCCGGAGCCGACTGTGTCAAGGTGGGCATCGGGCCCGGCTCCATTTGTACCACCCGCGTGGTGGCCGGCGTCGGTGTGCCGCAGCTCACCGCCGTAATGGAGTGTGCAGAGGAGGCGCGTTCAGACGGCATTCCGGTCATTGCGGACGGTGGTATCAAGCAGACTGGCGACATTCCGAAGGCGCTTGCCGCCGGTGCGAGTGCCGTGATGATCGGCAGTCTCTTCGCGAGCGTCGAGGAGAGCCCCGGCGAGACCATCATCTACGAGGGGCGCAAGTACAAGAGCTACCGCGGCATGGGCTCGGTGGAGGCGATGCAGGACGGCAGCAAAGATCGGTACTTTCAGGACGCCGAGGATGAGCTGCGGAAACTCGTTCCGGAGGGAATTGAAGGCCGTGTCCCCTATAGCGGTACGCTAAGTGAGGTCGTGCATCAGATGAAGGGAGGGTTGCAGGCCGCGATGGGCTATTGTGGCTGCGAAGAGGTCCCTGAACTCTACGAAGAGGCGCAGTTTGTGCGCACCACGGCGGCTGGACTGCGGGAGAGCCATCCGCACGACGTGGAGATTACGAAGGAGTCCCCGAATTACTACTCCGGCGGCTCGAAGCATGGCGAGTAGCACTGCAGACCGGCGGGACGCTGATCCGGTCCAATTTGAGCACCGCAACACGCATGGCCAATCGCATTTCTCGGGTCCAAGACCGCTTGGACGACCTCGACGCTGATGCTCTCTTCTTGACGTCCCTGCCAAACATCCGTTGGGCCTGCGGCTTCAGCGGCTCCAACGGACTACTCATCGTGGGGCCCGAGGCGGCGCATTTCGTGACCGATGGTCGCTACACGGAGCAATCACGAGCGGAGGTGGAGGGGGCAACGGTACACATCGCCGAAGAGAGCCTTTCGGATTTGGTCGCGGAAGAAGGGTTGCTGGAGCAATACGGCAGCGTCGCGTTTCAGTCCGACAAGTTGACCGTCTCGAAGCGCGATGATTTAGTCGAGACGCACGACGACGTACAGTGGGTGTCTCAGACGCAGGTCCTAACAAAGCAAGTTGCGTCGAAAGACGACGGAGAAGTCGACCGCATTCGGGCGGCCCAGGCGATTACAGAAGCGGTCTTTGAGGAAATTATCGATCTGATAGAGCCGGGCATGACTGAGCGGGAGGTTGCCGCCGAAATCGTCTATCGTCATTTACAGCGGGGGTCGGAATCAATGTCGTTTGATCCGATCGTCGCCTCCGGCCCGAATGCCGCCCGGCCCCATGGGCGTCCTACCGACCGGACACTTCGGGAAGGGGAGTTGATCGTGATCGACATGGGGGGATTTAAGGACGGGTATGCCTCCGACATGACACGAACGATCGCTCTCGGAGAGCCCAACTCGTCCGCCCGACGGGGGTACGAGGCCGTCTTGCACGCGCAGGAGAAGGCTCTGGAAGAAGCCCGTGCGGGCATGACAGGGGAGGAGCTCGATGCCGTTGCGAGGGAGGTACTTGAAGACGAAGACCTCGGCGACTACTTCACGCATGGACTTGGCCACGGGCTCGGTCTTCAGGTCCACGAATGGCCTCGGGTGTCCCGTACATCCGACGCTGAACTACCAGTGGGCGCGTGTGTGACCATTGAGCCCGGAGTGTACGTCCCGGAGGAGAACTTTGGCGTTCGGATCGAGGACATCGTCGTTCTCCGCGAAGGGGGTTGTGAGAATCTGACCCAGTCTCCAAAAGAATTGATGCTGCTATAGGTTGAACGGCTTATTTAATGTCCGTTATTGCAAGATCAGTCTTAATCACCGTAATACTTCTCCCAGGCGCAGTCGTACTCTGTGCCTCAACAGCTTCCGCCCAATCCTCTTCGGAGGCATCCCCGGAGCTGATCGTCCGCCTCTCAGATACCGCCCCGGAAACGTTTAAACAGCGTCTGCTCTCGCCCGCTGCAAAACAGAAGGGATCGCTTCTTGAGGGGGTCCGGTCCACTCGTGCCGTTTTTTCGACCGCTTCTGCGCGGCCAAAGAGGAAGAGAGAACGACGGGCATCGATTCCGGCTCTCACGCTTGCACTCCGCGACTCGTCGGCCCTCACTGCGGTTCGCAACCGTCTGCGGGAGCGATCGGAGATTGAGTACGTCCATCCCAACGCCCAGTACTCTCTTGATGTGTCTTCGATACGTTCTAGGGGAGAAGTGAAGGCGAGCTCACTCGACCCAATTCTGGATCCCCAGAACATTTTTGCCGACAGCCTCGATCACCTGTCTGTCATTCGGGCCCTCGAAGGATGGGATGAAACTACAGGTGATTCCACTGTGACGGTAGGGATCGTGGATTCCGGAATTTACCTCGATCATCCGGACCTGGCCGATCAATTCTGGCGCAACCCGGAAGAACAGCAGAACGGTGTAGACGACGACGGCAATGGCTATGTCGACGACGTGCACGGGTATGACTTTGTGGATCGGCCGACCGTGATTGAAGACGGCGAGTACCAGGACCGTGACCCCGACCCTTCGCCGGATTCGCTCGGATTTTTCTCGGGGCACGGCACTGCCGTGGCAGGAGTCGTGACGGCGCAGCCCGCAGATCCGGAGGCGGGAGTGGCGGGCGTGGCGCCGGACACGCGGCTCGTGGCCCTGCGGGCGTTCGGGGGGGACGGCGTCGGGCAGACCGACGACATCGCCGCCGCCATCATGTACGGGGCTAGAGAGGGAATTGATGTTCTGAACCTCTCCTTTGGGCGAGATCGATCTACTCCGTTGCTCCGAGAAGCGATACGGTTTGCCATCTCTCAGGGGACGATTGTGGTCGCGTCCGCGGGCAACGCTGGGGCGGTCGATAAGCCGCACTACCCGTCGGATTATCCGTCCGTCATCTCGGTGCTCTGGCTCGCAGAGGATGGGGAGGGCGTGCCGGATTTTAGTCGGAGTCAATACGGCATCGGCGTGGACTTGGGCGCGCCGGGTTCGAACGTTTTCACTACGCAGTATCCGCGTGGGCGTATTCTCGATGACCTGCCCGTGCGGCAGGAAGATTTGTACGGCTCCTCGTTCGGATCGTCTTTTTCAGCGCCTCAGGTCGCGGGGGCGGCCGCGTTGCTCCGCTCGGTGGACTCCACCCTGTCGCCGGCAGCAGTACAGAGCATCCTTACGGGCACCGCGGCCGACATTGACGAGGCCTCGTGGGACCACACCACTGGGGCGGGGCGCGTGGACGTGGCGAGGGGATTGCTGCAGTCCTATCCCGCGCAAACAGCGCTGCAGGCTCCCGAGCACAATCAGGGCGTTGTGGGCGATGAGCCCATTCCTGTCGTTGGGACGGCGCTCGATCCAAGCTTTGAGCAGTACTCCGTCTATTTTGCGGAGGGGACCCGGAATCTTGACACGCGTCGCGACCCGTGGACTCGAATCGCCGGTCCCGTTGAGACCCGCGTGTACCGGGATACACTGGTGCGCTGGGATGTCTCTTCGCTCGACGACGGAGAATATACCCTCCGCCTCGCCACCACACTCACCGATGGCCGCACCATTGAGGACCGCCGTCGCGTCGTGATCGACTCCTCGCCGCCCGAGGCAAACGTGAAATTTGTTGGGGCCGGGCGGGTGGACGATCACTGGGGCATTTTGGCGGATGTCGCGACCGACGACACGGTGCAGTCTCGGATGCAGGTCCGGATTCGGGGGGAGACGCACATCCGCGAGGGGGAGTACGTCTCTAGTCGGCAGGGGCTTACCTGGACGGACGATCGCGGGATTGGGGGGGACGCCAACGTCCGCATTACACTTACCAACCGGAGTGGTCTCCAGACGACCCTCGAACGATCGATCTCGGTGCCGGCGGACCAGGCAAACCCGTCGTACTTTCAGGCCGAGGAGACCTCCGTTCCGGGCGGCACGCTGCTTCCCAAGGCTTCAGATTTTGACGAGGACGGGCTTCCTGAGATTGTACTCAATCAATTCTCAAGTCGCCAAGGGGGAATCTCGGACACGGTTCAGGCCTTCGAGTGGGCGTCGTCGGGTTTCGCCCCCGCCGATACGCTTCTGGCTCGACTCTTTCCGAAAGACATCGGCGATACAAACCAGGACGGCCGACAGGAATTCCTGCTCCAAATCAACGGTGCCACGATTCTTCTGGAGCAGCGCGACTCGGCGCTTCTTCCGAAGCACCTCGTGTATGCAGATACGAGTGCCGTCACCTCCACGATCGACGGCCCGTCGCTCCATGGGGCGCGATTGACGGACCTTGACCAAGACGGCACTGGAGAAATTGTTGGTAACTGGAAACGAGAGGCCTCTGATTTCCGGACGGAGTGGCGGATCCTGGAGCGGGATGGGGAGACATTTTCGCTGAGCCAGCGGCTAAAAAATCCGACGGCCCACGAGCGTCCCGATACGGTGCGGAGTGCCCCGGAGGCGGCCACCGGCGATTTTGATGGGGATGGGCACCGGGACCTGCTGGTCGGTGATCGGGATGGGAACTGGATCATCTACGAGGCGACCGAGGACGGATCGGTCGAGGCGGCGTGGACCTACGAGACCGATCGGTTTGCGTCGGATCGGCGGTTTGCGGTGGGGGACATCACCGGCGATGGGAAGCCCGAATTCGTCACCCATAACACATACAGTCCGTCACCCCCCAACGGTGACGCGGAGCCGCCCATCAGCTACTACCACGTGTGGAGCGCGCGCGGAGACGACGACTACGAGCGGATCTACCGGTTGCCCGTGGCGGGGGAGCGGTCGCTCGGGGCGATGACGGCCGCGGACTTCGACGGTGATGGTCGGGACGAGATTGCA
>Ga0207797_1003537_pt1 | contig 10302 bp, 7 predicted proteins | sample PRCRCaboRojoPR_6_FD_187275 | JGI IMG/M metagenome (GOLD analysis project Ga0207797, IMG submission 187275) | Marine sediment microbial community from Cabo Rojo, Puerto Rico - PR CR 10% Liquid 1 (SPAdes) | ecosystem: Environmental > Aquatic > Marine > Coastal > Sediment | place: Cabo Rojo, Puerto... | reverse complement strand
CCCGATTAACCAGTTAAAGTACCGTTCGTAGAAAGGTTCATCCAGTCCCTGCTGGTTGAGGAAAGAGGCTTCCTGTTCGGGGGTGATATGCACCCCGAGCACGTTGCGGGCTACGTTGCCCGGTGCGGCCTCGGTGATCAGGAACACCGCAATAGAGACGATCAACATGGTTAACAGCATCAGCAGCAGGCGGCGGATGATAAACTTAGCCATAGTTCACTCCCTCTTTTGGAGCGCCAGGTTGTGGAAGGATAAAAAAAGAATGATGACGGCCTGTTTTTGATCAAGTTGGGATTGGAAGCCGGAGGCTTCCAATCCCAACAGTTTGTTCCTTTACAGCCCTTTCCAACGTGCGCCGGGGGTTCAGCCCTCCAGGTACACGTCATTCCAGAGCATGTAGTAGGTGGGATGCGGGTCAACGTTCTTGAGGGATTTCCGGGACACTGACCAGACATTGCGCCAGAAGGGAATGCCAACCGGTCCGCGTTCGTACTGGATTTGCTCCAGTTCGCAGAAGATCTCCCGGCGGGCTTCCACATCCAGGGTGCCGTTGGCTTCGAAGAGCAGGTCAGTGAACTCCTCATCAACCCAGCGGGTCTCGTTCCAGGCAGCAGGATTGCCTTCCTCGTCCGCGATGTAGGCCAGATTGAGCACCATCGTCCCCAGCGGCCGGTGCGTCCAGGGGGTGACCCCCAGGGCGACCTCGGTCCACTGCTCCCAGTACTGGGAGTTAGGCATGGTGTTGAGGGTGATGTTGAACCCGCCCGCTGCGGCATCCTCTTTGAGGATCTCGCCGTAGGAGACGATGTCCGGCCAGCCGCTGCCCACGGCCAGTTCCACATCCAGGCCGTCCGGGTAGCCGGCTTCGGCCAGCAGTTCCTTGGCCCGTTCAGGATCGTAGGGGGGAACCGGTTTGTCGCAGTACTCGGGGTGGATGGGGGCGACATGGAAGTCCTCGCCCACAATCCCTTCGCCGAAGTAGGCCAGGTTGAGGATCTTCTCGTGGTTCTGGCAGAGCTTGAGGGCCATCCGGACCCGCTCGTCGGTCCAGGGGTCCATGTCCACGCGCATGCGCAGCACCCGGGTTTGTCCGGTGCCGATGCCCTGCACGTTCATGTCCGGGTTGTCCTTCAGGGCCTGGAAGGCTTCTACCGGGTTGCTGTCGCCCAGATCGAGGTAGTGCACCTCACCGGCCTGGATGGCCGCAATCCAGGCAGAGAGCTCCTCGCCCATGTCGATGAATTCCATGCCGTCCGGGTAAGGCAGGGGTTTACCGTCCGCGCCGTCCTGCCAGTAGTCGTCCCTGGCGGTGATGCGGGCGAACTCGCCTTCGCTGTACTCTTCCAGTGTGTAGGGACCGGTCCCATGAGGGGCTTTGATGAAGTCGCCCTCGAAGGTGCGGTGGTTGAGGATCAAAGCCGGATAGTGGAAAAGGTGTTCGGGAACAGCAATTTCCGCCCGATCGAGGTTGAGGACCACGGTGTAGTCATCGACCTTTTCAATCCCGTCCGGGCTCAGGTAGCTCATCAGGCCCTTGATCGAGGAGCCGACATCATCATCCAGCCACTGGTTGATGGAGAAGACCACATCATCAGCCACAAACTCATCGCCGTTGTTGTGCATCACGCCCTGCTGGAGGTTCAGGGTCCAGGTCTTAAGATCGTCGCTGGCTTCCCAGTTTTTCAGCAGGTAAGGGTGGGTGATGTTGTTCTTGTCCGTGAAGGTCAGATATTCTGCGACCTGGCGGATGATGTTGGTGGGCATGATCCAGGAGAACTGGGCCGGGTGGGTTACCTTCTGGATCTGCGATCCAATCTTGATAATCCCGCCGCGGATCGGTCCGCCGCTGGGCGCTTCTGTAGGCTCTTCCATCACCTCTTCCGCGGTCGGTTCCGGGGCCGCGGTTTCCTGCTGCTGGCAGCCGGCGATAAAGGTGCTGGCGGCAGCCGCTGACATACCCAGCAGGGTGGCGTTTCTAAGGAACTCCCGGCGGGTGATGCGGTTAGATCGGTACAGTTCCTTCAGCTCTGGAATGTAGGGATGCTTTTCGTCCCGTTCATTCTTGGTGAAAAAATCCATGTTACTTTTCCTCCTTGATACACTGCTTTATTGAATTGGCAGACTCCAGGCGGTTCTGTGCTGCGCGTGATAGGATGGGCTGCCAGAGGGTTGAATCAGCTGATTTCCGGGGCACCTCCTTTCCTCATGGATGGCTGTCCTGTAATGGCAACAGAAAGTTCGTTTATATTCAGACCGAAACCTGGTCTGGGCGACCGGGTTCCTGCCTGTGGTTCCCTGAAATGATTAACCTGTAAGACAAAGCACTGGTGTGCAGTTTTTGAGAGGAAAAACAAGTTGGATTGGAGATGATTGTAACATAGCTTTCTCGCTCTCACGGGTGGAATTGTCCCTTTAACTCACTGATCCGGGGATGATCTGCGCAGATTTTGTAATGCTCGATCGAGATCGGGTTCGAGGGCTGCAGGTTGATGGTCTTCAAGCAGTTCTTCTGCGTATTCAAGGGCCCGGAGGGCATAATCCTTTCCACCCTCGGCCAGCCAGGTGTCATAATCCTGGTGGTCGAGCGTGTAAGGCTGCCAGGCAAACTGATGCAGGTGGTCAAAAGTGTGATCGTGGCTGAGGAATTCACCTGCCGGACCGATTTCTTCAATCACTTCCCGGGCCAGGGTGTCGGCGGAAACCTCAATCCCGTTCAGAAACCTTTTCACCCAGCGGATCAGGTCTGCGCCGAGGACGATGCTTTCCAGGCTTCCGGTCAGGCCGGAATTGAGATAGCCGACATCATGGATCAGATTGGTTCCTGCCAGGGCGGCGGCCAGCAGGCTCCCGGCATATTCCCCGCCAGCCTGGGCGTCGGGGATTTTGCTGTCGGTGGCGCCGCCGGTGCCGAAGACCGGCAGTCCGTACCAGCGGGCCAGCTCCGCCATGGCCAGGTCATTCAAGCGCCACTCCGCGGAACCGTAGGGAAACAGGCCGGTTTTCATATCCAGCGGGCTGAGGCAGGAGCCGGTGATAAAGGGAGCGCCCGGATGCTGCAGCTGGTGCATCACCAAACCGGCCAGGGTTTCACTCAGGGCCAGGGCCAGGGACCCGTAGGTGGTCAGCGGTCCGCTGGCGCCGCTCATGATGGTGGGGACGTAGATCAGGGGGATCTGGTGTTTGGCGCAGAAAATTAACCGCTCCAGGGCCTGCGCGTCATGTTCCAGCGGAGAGACAAACTGGCCGTAAAGGATGTAATTGGGTCGGGCACTAAAGTTTTCCTGGCCTCCAGCCACCAGGCAGGCCATCTCGTGCATCCTCTCCAGGGCTTCCAGGCCGGAGAAGCTGGTCATGATGGACGGCTTGACCGTGTTTTTCAAGATTGTGTAAAACTGCTCGGTTTCCGCGTCCTCGTTGGGAACGTCCGCGGGCAGTGCGAAAGACATCACAAAATCGATTTCTTCCAGGGCATCACACAGCCGGGCGGAATTGGCGACGTCACTCAGAACCGATTTCCGCTGCTCTTCCTTCCCAGAATTGTAGGTGTAAATCAAATCAGACCCGGTGCCGAAATAGATCCGGTGCGGGAGGAGGGGCATGGCAGCCTTCCCTTCCCGGTTGTAAATCACCACCTCGGAAGGCGCGCTCTCTAATGCCTGCTGGATCATTTCTCCAGGCAAGCGGACCCGGCTGTTTTCGCCGACCTGAGCCCCTGCCTGTTTGAGCTGTTCCAGCATCTCCGGATGGTGGACGTTCAGCCCCACGGCAGCGAGGATCTCCAGGGCGGCCTGGTGGAGCTGCTCCAAGCGGTTCTGGTTGAGCATGGTCAGCTCCGGCTGCCATCGGTCGTGTTCGGACGTCATAGGGGGCTCCTTGGTTATTGACTGTTGTTGTGGTGAGTGTCTCGCTGTGAACCTAAATACCAGGTGGTCCCCTCTTTTTCAATCACATTGTTGAGCGTGATCTCTCTGGTTTCAGTGATTTCATTGAGCATGGCTTTCCGGGCCCGTTCAACCTGATGGGAGCGCAGGGCGGAGAGCAGGGTCCGGTGGCGTTCCTGGACCCCATCTGCGGAGTGAACGAACACAAAAAAGCGGGCCAACCTGTCGTGCAGCTTGGCCAGCTGGTCGGCGAGCTCCTGGTTGCCGGAGGCCAGGGCAATCAGGTAATGAAAGCGCCGGTTTTCAATCACCGAGCGCTCGTACTCTTCGTGTCCGGAGGAAATTTCCTCGGCATGCACCCGCTCCAGTTCTTCCAGCTGCGGCTCTGTGATCTGAGCGGCGGCCCGCTCTACGGCGGCTAACTCCAGGATTTCCCGCATCTCCAGCAGGTCCTTGAGTTCTTTCAAGGTGACCTGGGTCACGAAGTATCCCGAGTGTGCCCGGGAGGTGACCAGGTCTTCCTGGGCCAGCATTTGCACGGCTTCCCGCACCGGCGTCACGCTGGTTTGATGGCGCTCGGCCAGTTCATCCAGGTTGAGCTTCTGGCCCGGCTGAAAATGACCCAGGATGATCGAACGCCTGAGGTCCTGGTAGATTCTGTCTTTGGAGGTATCGTGTTTGTGCAGGGCGGTCACAGAGACCCCTTTGGAAATAACCTGCAATGGGCGGATTGTGGGCACCATGGAGATAGCTGCATTGTACTCCCAGGATGTAGGAATTGTCAAGAATAATATATCTATTTGATGGTAAGATATATTCTAACGGGCCTCCCGGGGAGAGGGTAGGGAGGTAGTTGATAAAAAACACTGTTAGGAGAACGTCCGCAGAAACCAGGAGGAAGCCTTATGCCCCGACCGCACAGCAGCCGCATGGACCACACCCCCTACAACCGGATGGGCCGGTCTACCTGTGAGCAAATCCACCTCGCCAGTCTGGAAATATTAGCAAGGACCGGGATCGATGTCCACCACCCTCCTGCCCGGGAAATCCTGGCTGAGGCCGGGGCGCATGTCAGGGGAGAGCGGGTGCGGCTGCCGGAAAGCCTGGTGGAATGGGCGCTCTCGGCAGCTCCCCGGCGGATCACGCTGTACGACCGATCTGGCGGACCCGCCATCCGGGCCTGGGGCGATCGATCCTATTTTGGGGGCGGATCGGACTGCCTGTATATCCTCGATCATCAAACCGGGGAGCGCCGGAAAGCGGTCCTGGAAGATGTCCGCCGGGCTGTCACCTTGATGGATGCTTTGGATCAAATCGATTTCGTGATGTCCGCTTTTCTACCCTCTGATGTCAGCCCGCAGATCTATGACCGCTATCAGATGGAAGTGATGCTCAATGCCTCCACCAAGCCGATCGTCTATGTTACCCCGGATTTTGAGGGCTGTCGGGTGGCGGTGGAAATGTGTGAGGCGGTGGCAGGCGGGGCAGAAGAATTCCGTTTGAAGCCCTTTGCGGTCTGCTACATCAACGTCACCTCGGGGCTGGTCGCCAATCAGGAAGCCCTGGAGAAATGCATCTATCTGGCTGAAAAAGGTCACCCGATGCTCTATATTCCTCTCAATGCGGCCGGGGTCAATTCGCCCGCGACCACGGCCGGCTGCATGGCGTCCATGAACGCCGGGACGCTGCTCGGCCTGACCCTGGCCCAGCTGGTCAGGGAAGGGACACCGGTGGCTGTCCCCGGCTGGAACGGAGGCCCTTACAACTTGAAGACCATGGTGGCCAATTATGTGCTGGCGGATGAGCAGGGTGTGGCGGCCTCGCTGGGGAAGTACTACGATCTGCCGGTCTTCGGACTGGGGGGAGCGACCGATGCCAAAGTGCTTGATCAGCAGTGCGCGGCGGAAGCCGCCCTCGGCCTGTTCACGGCCCATCTCAACGGGGCGAACATCATTCACGACTGCGGCTTCATGGATGCCGGGATGCAGGGATCGCTGCAGCTGATGGCCATTGACAATGATTTAATCGGCTTTATCCGGGCGGCCACCCGGCCGGTGGAGGTCAATCCGGAGACCCTGGCTTTAGGTCTGATTGACGAGCTCGGGCCGACGGGGAATTACCTGGCGGCCGAGCATACCTACCAGCACATGGAAGAGCCGTTTTATTCCGGTCTGGCGGATAAACGCCAGTATGACAGCTGGGTTGAACAGGGTGGGCTGACCATGGAGGAACGGGCTGCCCAGCAGGTAGAAGAGATCCTGGCCGAGCACCAGGCAGCACCTCTCCCGGAGAAGGTCAGGCTCAGGCTGCGGGAGATCGTAGAAAGAGAAGAGCGTCGCTTGGCACGGGAAGGATAATTGAATCAGCCCAATCGAGCTGAATTAATCCTGAATCAGGGAGGTGCAGAATGGCAGACGAGCGATTTTTCATGCGGGAACCCTGGGAGTTTGATCCGGAAGAAAAACCCGCCCCCCCGCCGGATCAGGGATTGGGTTTTGATACCCGGGCCCTGCACAGCGGGTTTGATCCGCTGGAGGGCGTGGAGGATTTTCGGTCTTTTGTGCCTCCGATTACCCCTTCGATGACCTACCCCTATCAGCGGTTTGAAGAGATCCCTTATCCGGTCTACGGACGGACCAGCACCCCGACCACGTCCGTTTTAGAAAAACGGCTGGCTGCCCTGGAAGGAGGGGAAGCCTGTGTGAGCGCCGGATCGGGTTCACAGGCTCTTTTCAACCTGATCTTCACCCTGGCCCGGCCGGGGGATAACGTGGTCACCAGCTTGAATATTTACGGCGAAGGGTATAAACAGGCCCAATCGATCTTCCCCGAGCGGTGCGGGGTGGAGTTCCGGTTTGTCCAGGATCCGGCTGAAATCCAGTCGTGGGCCGATCAGATCGATGAATCCACCAAGTTAGTCTGGGTGGAAACCCCCAGCAACCCCTGCCTGTTCGTGACCGACATCGCCGGGGTCGCGGAGGCCGCCCACGCCAAGGGGGTTCCGCTCCTGGTGGACAACACCACGGCCACGGCTGCTCTGCAGCAGCCGCTCCGGATGGGGGCGGATCTGGTGCTGCTCTCCCTGACCAAATTCCTGTGCGGCAACGCCACCGTGCTGGGGGGAGCGGTGGTCGGTCCGGAAGCTCTGGTGGAGGATGTGCGCTGGAACACGACCGAGTTCGTCGGTTCGGTGCTGCAGCCCTTTGAGGCCTGGCTGGTCCTGCAGTTCCTGGAAACCCTCTCGCTGCGGATGGACCGACACAGCACCAACGCCCAGCGGATCGCCGAGTACTTGGACGATCATCCCCGGGTGGAGCATGTCAATTACCCGGGGCTGCCCTCGCATCCACAATATGATCTCGCCCATGACCAGATGCGGGCAGGGGGCGGGATGCTTTCCTTTGTGGTGCCCGGCGGGGTCACTGGAGCCGGCCGGGTGATCGACCGGCTGGACCTGATCACCCATGCGGTGACCTTCGGCACCAGCCGGACCATCTGCATGCACCCCCCGACCATCACTCATGAACACATGACGCCGGAAGAGCGGGATCAAGCCGGGATCGCGGACGGCCTGATCAGGCTTTCAGTCGGACTGGAAGATCCTGCGGATTTGATCGCCGACCTTGAAGCTGCCCTGGCAGATTAACCGCGTTTGCCCCTATAAGAGACCAAATCGAAGGAGTATCATCCGCCATGAGACATGTCAACAACTTTGCCTTTCTTTCGCCTCAATTTGCCCTGCTGACCGAATCTCAGCTCCAGAAGCTCCACTACGGCGCCCTGGAGCTGCTCCGGAAGACCGGGGTGCGCTTCCATCATCCCGGCGCCCTGGAGCTGCTGGCGGAGGCCGGGGCCTTCATCTCCGAGTCCAACCTGGTGAAATTTCCCGCCTTTCTGATCGAAGATGCCCTGAGCTCGGTCCCGCCCCGGATCATTATGTGCGATCGAGGTGGTGAGCCGCGGGTATTTCTGGAGGGGTCCAAGGTTAATTTTGGGACCGGGTCGGACTGTTTGAATCTGCTCGACCCGGAGACCGGAGAACACCGCAAGTTCAAGAAAGACGATTTGATCGCCGGCTACCGGCTGTGTGACGCCCTGCCCAATATCGATTTTGTGATGTCGATCGGTCTGCCCGCCGATATCGATCCCGGCCTGACCTACGATGTACAGATGGCCCTGATGCTTGAGCACACCACCAAGCCGCTGGTGTTTGTGACCAACGACAAAGCCAGCTGCCAGCGGGCGATCGAGATGGCCGCGGCCGCGGCCGGCGGCCCGGAAGCCCTGCGGGAAAGCCAGCATATCCTGCTGTACTCGGAGCCCAGTTCTCCGCTGCAGCAAAGCGAAACTGCGGTTGATAAACTGCTTCTGATGGCCGAACACCAGCTCCCTGTGGTGCATTCCCCGGGTCCGCTGATGGGCGGCACGGCGCCGATCACCATGGCGTCCGGCCTGGTGATGTCCCTGGCGGAAATCCTCAGCGCCCTGGTCGTTCATCAGCTCCAGCAGCCCGGGGCTCCCTTTGTGTTCGGGGCCGGCCTGCATCACATGGATATGCGGGCGGCGCAGATCTGCTACGCGTCCCCAGAGTTTCAGCTCACCAAGGCGGCCGTCGCTGAACTGGGGCGCTGGTACGGGATCCCGACCTGGGGTTACGCCGGCTGTTCGGACGCCAAGGTGCTGGATGAGCAGGCTGCTGCCGAAGCGATGCTTTCCATTGTCATGGCCCAGCTGACCGGGGCCAACCTGGTCCATGATGTCGGTTACATGGAGAGCGGCCTGACCGGCTCCTTCGAGATGATCGTCCTCAGCGATGAACTGATTGGTTTGAGCAAACATCTGCTCAAGGGTATTGAGATCAGCGAGGAAACCCTGATGCTGGATGAGCTTGATCAGATTGGCCCGGGCGGGCACTTTCTGAACACGGATTCCACCCGAGAGCGTTTCAAGGATTTCTGGTACCCGGGGCTGCTCAGCCGGGAGATCCGGGAAAGCTGGCTGGAAGATGGAGCCCTGACCCTGGGCGAACGGCTGCAGGCCCGGGTGAAGGAGCTGATTGAAGACCATCAGGTCCCGCCGCTGGACCAGGGAGCCCAGGAGCAGATCGGTGATATTCTCGATCAGGCCCGCAAGGAGCTCGCATGAAGTTTGCTGCCAGAACCCTGCACTTACAACCGGAAGGCGCCTACCAGGTGCTGGCCAAAGCCCAGGAATTGGAAGCGGCGGGCGCGGATGTGATTCACCTGGAAATCGGCCAGCCGGATTTTGAGACCTTTCCCAATATCAGCCGGGCCGGGATCGAGGCCGTCCGGGCCGGCCACACCCGCTACACACCGCCAGCCGGGATGGAGTCCTTACGGAGGGCGATTGCGGAGGATGCCGGGCGCAGGCGGGGGATGACCTTTGACCCGGGCCAGGTGGTGGTCAGCCCCGGCGCTAAACCGAACCTGTTCTTCCCCACCTTGGCCCTGGTCGAACCCGGCGATGAAGTTATTTACCCCAACCCCGGGTTCCCGACCTATCAAGCCATGATCCGGGTGGCCGGCGGGGTGCCTGTCGCGGTGCCGCTGCTGGAGGAAAAGGGGTTTTCCTTTGACCTGGAAGCCCTGGAAACCCTGCTCACCGACCGGACCCGGATGATCATCCTCAATTCGCCCGGCAATCCGACCGGCGGGGTGATCCCGGAAAAGGATTTGATCGGGATCGCCGAGCTGGCCCTGGCTCATGACTGCTGGGTGCTTTCGGATGAAATCTATTCCCGGATTGTCTATGATCAGAAAATGGTCGGATCGATCGCGGCCCTGCCGGGGATGGCGGAGCGAACGATCATCATGGACGGCTTTTCCAAAACCTACAATATGACCGGCTGGCGGCTGGGCTACGGGATCATGCCCCTGGACCTGGCGGAGCGGGTGGGCCTGCTGCTGACCCACTCAGTGGGATCCACGGCCCATTTCACCCAGTACGCCGGGATCGAGGCCCTGACTGGGGATCAGGCCCAGGTGGCCGAGGTGGCGGCCGAGTACCAGCGCCGCCGCGATGTGATCGTGGAAGGGTTGAACAGCCTGCCCGGGGTGACCTGCCGGATGCCCCAGGGAGCTTTTTACGTCTTTCCCAACATTAAGGCCTGGGGAAAAACCTCCCGGGAAGCCGCGGACTGGATTCTGGAGGAAGCCGGAGTGGCCCTGCTGCCGGGTTCAGCCTTTGGGGAGTACGGCGAGGGCTACCTGAGGCTCTCTTATGCCAACTCGGTGGAGAACATCCAGCGGGCGTTGGAGCGGATCAAGGGGATTGTTTAGATCCTTATCATTCCGAGCGCAGCGAGGAATCCCTCTTAACTAGCTAAAATCATGATTATGGCGGGCAGGATGTTAGTCTCCGACCGCCGCAGGGATTCTTCGCTGCGCTCAGGATGAAAGGG